>Ga0081540_1002987_pt1 | contig 13556 bp, 10 predicted proteins | sample TabmetS2T1R1_FD_71024 | JGI IMG/M metagenome (GOLD analysis project Ga0081540, IMG submission 71024) | Tabebuia heterophylla rhizosphere microbial communities from the University of Puerto Rico - S2T1R1 | ecosystem: Host-associated > Plants > Roots > Rhizosphere ... | reverse complement strand
ATGGGCAGGGAAGATGCACGACGACCTCATCGACGGAGTCGACTGGGCCATCGCCCAGGGGGTGGCCGACCCGGCCCGCGTCGCCATCTACGGAGGCAGCTACGGCGGCTACTCGGCGCTGGTCGGCGTCACCTTCACCCCGGAGAAGTTCGCGTGCGCCATCGACCTCTTCGGCATCTCGAACCTGGTCACCCTCATGAACACCGTGCCGCCGTACTGGAAGCCTTGGCAGGCGGTCTGGAAGGTGCGCATGGGCGACTACACGACCGAGGCGGGCCGCCGGTTCCTCGAGGAGCGCTCGCCCCTCACCCGTGTCGATCGCATCGTGCGGCCGCTGCTCATCGCCCAGGGGGCCAACGACGTGCGCGTGAAGCCGTCCGAGTCGGAACAGATCGTGGCGGCGATGCAGGCTCGGCGCATTCCCGTCACCTACATCTCCTATTCCGACGAGGGGCATGGCTTCGGACGGAAGGCCAACCGCAACTCCTTCACCGCCGTCGTGGAAGCTTTCCTCGCCGCCCACCTGGGCGGCCGCTTCGAGCCCGTGGGCGACGACTTCGCGGGCTCGACGATCGAGTTCCGCGCGGGCCGCGAGCTGATCCCAGGTCTCACCTGAGTCGTTCCGATCGCATGCTCGCGAACCGTGCCCGCGATGCCACCGTTGAAGTGGGGTCGGTCCTGCGGTACTTTTGCCCGGTTCCCCACGCAACAGAGCAGCGGCCCACAATCTCGGAGGAGTGACGATGGCGAACTCGGCGGGATATCACGAGTCGGAAGACAAGCTGCGCCCCGAAACCATGGACAATCACCGGGCCTTCACCTCCATGCAGGAGGAGCTGGAGGCGGCCGACTGGTACGATCAGCGCGTCGACGCGGCGACCGATCAGGACCTGAAGGCCATCCTGGCTCACAACCGCGACGAGGAGAAGGAGCACTTCGCCATGCTCCTCGAGTGGTACCGGCGGCGCGACACCACCATGGACGCGCACCTCAAGGAATACCTCTTTTCCACCGGCTCCCTCATCGCGCGAGAGCAAGCGAGCACGGGGGGCGGTGAGGGAGGAGGCGGAGCGGAAGGTGGCGGCGGCTCACTCGGCATCGGCAGCCTGAAGGGAGGGCAGGGACTGTGAACAATCTCAAGCGCGAGCTCGCGCCCATCTCGACGGCGGCGTGGAAGGACATCGACGCGGAAGCCACCCGCGTGCTCAAGCTGAAGCTGGCCGGCCGGAAGCTCGTCGACTTCGAGGGGCCGCTCGGCCCCACCGCCGCCGCCGTGAACACCGGCCGCCGCGAGTCGCTCAGCAAGCCTCCCGTCGCCGACGTCGAGGCCTCTCGCCGGCAGGCGCTGCCCCTCGTCGAGCTGCGCTCGTACTTCGAGCTCTCGCGCGAGGAGATGGACGCGGTCGAGCGCGGCGCGAAGGATCCGGAGATCCAGCCCTTGATCGACGCGGCGACCCGCATCGCCTACGCCGAGGACACCGCGATCTTCCACGGCTACGCGGCGGGCGGCATCAAGGGCATCGACGAGAGCTCCTCCCATCCCATCCTGTCCGTCTCCGACGACTACCAGGCCTACCCGCACAGCATCGCGGAGGCGACCCGGCTCCTGCGCCTGGCCGGCGTGGACGGCCCCTACGCGATCGCCATGGGCCCGCGCGACTTCACCGGACTCACCCAGGCCGTGGGCGATGGCGGCTATCCCGTGCTGAACGTCGTCCGGAAGCTGGTGGATGGCCCGATCGTGTGGGCGCCCGCTGTGAACGGCGCGGTGGTGATGAGCCTGCGGGGCGAAGACTTCGAGCTCACGATCGGCCGCGACCTGTCCATCGCATATCAGAGCCACACGGATCGGGCGATACGGCTCTACCTCGTCGAGACGATGGCGTTCCGCGTGATCACGCCCGAAGCCGCGGTGGCGCTCGCTCACCGTGATAGCAAGGGAGGCCGGAAGGGCTGATCCCTTCCCCCTGGCTTTCCAGCGACGCCGCGTAGTCCGCACACGCGCGCCCCCGGCTCATGACGGCTCCGGTGGAGGGATCGATAGGCCTCCCCGGGGCCGTCAATTCTTGTCACCCGGTGCGTGATCTTGTCTTCTTTCCCGTGTAGTCTCCGGGAGACAGCTCGCGGCAATTCGAGTACTTAGCTCGCCCTGACGGTCGCCTCCACATGGCACAGGCATTGCCCTCCTCCATCCCAGGGACATCCCTGCGTTCGGCCTGGACGGGATCGGGAAAGGCGAGAAAGGGACGGCATGACCACCGGCACACACGAGCTGAGAACCTCTCCGTCGCGCCTGAACACGCTGCTCGCGATCACGCGCCAGCTCTCGCAGATCCTGCCCCTCGACGAGCTGCTGACCAACATGGCGCGCGCGTGCGGGGCTCTGCTCGACTCGGATTCCGTGGGCATCCGCATCGTCGAGGGCAACGAGCTCGTCCTGCTCGGCGTGTGGGGCGACGCGCTCTCCGCGATGCCGATGCGGCGGATCAAGATGGGCGAGAGCCTCACGGGAATCGTGGTCGCCACGGGCGAGCCCCTCCTCGTGGCCGACCCCGTCAACGATCCTCGGCTCACGCCCGCCCACCGCGAGGCGTATCGGCGCGGTGGCTATCGCGGCTTCCTGGGCGTGCCCCTCAAGGTCGGCGAGCGGGTGCTGGGCGCGCTGAGCATTCGCACGCGGTACGAGCGCGGATTCTCCGAGGAAGACGTCGAGATCGCCACCGCGTTCGCCGCCCAGGCCGCGATCAGCCTGGACAACGCGCGCCTCTATGAGCAGTCGGAGGCTCGCGCGGAGAACCTGCGCACGCTCAGCCGCCTCACCCGCCTGATGAGCTCGGCGGAGGGCGGACCCCAGGTCTGCCAGGCGGTGGCGCGCGCGGCCACCACGCTGCTCGGCGCCGCCACGACGCGCGTGTCCGTAGCCGATCCCGCGGCTCGGCTTCTCCGCACCGAGGGCGGCTTCAGCCTCGATCCCGATATCGAGCTGATCGTGACCGAGTCCGCGACCATCCCGTACGGGCAGGGTCTCACCGGGCGCATCGTGGAGACGCGGCGGCCGGAGTACATCACGGACATCGCGCAGGCGCCGCACCTGCACAACCGGCGCCTGTCCACGGTGGCGCGGCTCCGTGGCTTCGCGGGGATCCCCCTCATCGCCGACGACGAGATCGTGGGAGTGCTCGCCATCTTCTTCCACGAGCGGCGGTCGTTCACCAGTGAGGAGCGGGAGCTGATGGCGCTCCTCGCCGATCAGGCGGCCATCGCCATCCGCAACGCGCGGCTCCAGCACGTGCTGCGGACCCGCCAGACGCACCTGGAGACCCTGCTCGAGATGAGCCGTCAGCTCTCCAAGATCCAGCCCGTCGAATCGCTGCTCGCCACCATCGCGGAGGCGTGTGGCCGCTTGCTGGATTCCGACACCGTGGGTTTCCGGCGCGTGGACGGTGACGAGCTCGTGCTCGCGGGGCTGTGGGGCGACGCCAAGAACGTGATGATCACCTCGCGCTTGCGGATGGGCGAGAGCCTGGCCGGCCGGGTCGCCCTCGCCGGCGAGCCCCTGGTCGTCACGGACCTCGCCAACGATCCGCGTATTACGCCCGCCCACCGCGCCAGCTTCTCCGGCGGCGGCTATCGCGCCCTCCTCTGCCTTCCCGTCAAGGTTGGCGAGCGCGTGGTGGGCGTGCTCAGCGTGCTTTCGCGGGCCGACGAGGCCTTCACGGTGGAGGACGTCATGATCACCACGGCCTTCGCCGCGCAGGCCGCGGTGGCCCTCGAGAACAGCCGGCTCTACCAGGAGATCCAGCGGGCATACGACGAGCTGTCCCAGACCCAGGATCAGCTCGCCCAGGCAAGCAAGATGGAGGCGGTGGGGCACCTGGCGGGCGGGGTGGCTCACGACTTCAACAATCTCCTCATGGTGATCATGGGACGGGCCGACGTCATGCTGAGCCGGCTCCCGGACACGCATCCGATGCGCGCGGCCGTGCTCGAGATCACGCGCACCGCCCGGCGCGCCGCCGACCTGACCCATCAGCTCCTGGCCTTCAGCCGCAAGCAGGTGCTGAAGCCGGCAGTGCTGGACCTCAACACCGTGGTGACCAATCTCGGCGAGATGCTGCGGCGGCTCATCGGCGAGGACGTCGATCTGATCACCGTCCTCGCTCCCGATCTCGGCCACGCGAAGGCAGACCCGGGACAGATCGAGCAGATCGTGATGAACCTGGTCGTCAATGCACGCGATGCGATGCCTCACGGCGGCCAGCTCACCATCGAGACGGCGAACGTCGAGCTCGACGAGGTCTACGCTCGCCGGCACGTGGGCGTCCGGCCGGGGCCGTACGTCATGCTCGCCCTGAGCGACAGCGGCGTCGGCATGGATCCGGCGACGCAGGCGCGCATCTTCGAGCCGTTCTTCACCACGAAGGGGCCGCGGAAAGGCACGGGCCTCGGCCTCGCCATGGTCTACGGCATCGTGAAGCAGAGCGACGGCAACATCTGGGTCTACAGCGAGCCCGGCCAGGGCACCACCTTCAAGATCTACCTTCCCAAGGTCGACGCGCCCGTCGCCGGCGCCCACGTCGATGCGACGCTGCCCCTACCGTCTCGAGGCAAGGAGACGGTTCTCGTGGTGGAGGACGAGGAAGGCGTGCGGGAGCTCGTGCGGGACATCCTCGAGGCCGGCGGCTACAAGGTTCTCGAGGCCACTCACGGCGCGGAGGCGCTGGAGATGGTGGAGCGCTACGCCGGGTCCATCCACCTTCTCGTGTCCGACGTGGTGATGCCGGAGATGAGCGGCCGGGATCTCGCCCAGCAGCTCGCCATCCGTCGTCCCGACACGAAGGTGCTGTTCATGTCCGGCTACACGGATCACGCCGTCGCCCATCGCGGCGTCCTCGACCCCGAGATGGAGTTCCTCCAGAAGCCCTTCACGGCCGCGACGCTGACGCGGAAGGTGCGCGAGATCCTCGACGCTGTCGGCGTGAAGTAGTCCCGCCTCGAACGGTGTCGGCGCGGACCGTGCGCCGGCCCTGATGTGCCTCCCAGAGCCTCGGGCCCGCCGTGTGCGTATACTCTGCGACTACGGCAAGGTCAAAAGGGACACGTGCAGCCGCTGACGAGAGGCGTGGAGGTCCCGGAATACTGCCGGTGGAGACGCGGATGAGCGATGAAGATCACCACATGGCGCGGCCATGAGGATACCCAAGCTCGCGGACACGGAGGCGCAAATCAAGGCGCTCCGCCACGACGTCGCCGAACGGTGCGTGTCGATCGCCTCCAGCATCGACACGCTCCCGGTCGGGACGGTGCCGCCAGAAATGCGTGAACGATGGCTGCAGGAGCTGCATCAGGCGGCGATTGCCCTGGTTCTCGTGACAGACCGGCTACGCGGCGGGGTCTGACGCCCCTCCACCCGCGCGAAGGCAATAACCACGATCGAGGCAAAGCCTTCCGGCCGATGTCCGGACATCGGGCCGGAGGCTCATCGTCCCGGCGGCGGCACCACCAGATCGCGCGGCCGGCCATCCAGAAAGAGCTGCACGTTCTCCACCGCGCGGAGCACGCCGTTGTCGATCACCTCGCGGGTCATGCCGCCGTTGTGGGGCGTGAGGACCAGATCGGGCAGCGCGAGGAGCGGATCGCCGGCGGGGATCGGCTCCTCGTGGAAGACGTCGAGGGCGGCGCCGGCGATGCGCTTGTCACGCACGGCGTCGATCAGCGCCTGCTTGTCCACGAGTCCGCCGCGCGCCGTATTGATGAGGAAGGCCGTCGGCCTCATGAGAGCGAGCCGCTCTTTGCCGAGATAACCCTGGGTGTCCGCGCTCAGACGGAGATGCAGGGTGACGATGTCGGACTCCCGCAGGAGCTGCTCCAAGGGTACGTGCTGGGCGCCCAGCGCTGCCGCGCGTCCCTTGTCCGGTCCGAAGGTCGTGGCGAGCATGCGCATCCCGAAGGGCTTGGCGAGGACGGCCACGCGGCTGCCGATGGCGCCGAGCCCGACGAGACCGAGGGTGCGGCCCTCGAGCTGGGTGAGAAGGCCACGCGGCCACTGACCCGCCCGCACGTCGCGATCCATAGCGGGGATCCGCCGAGTCACCGCGAGCATGAGGGCGATGGTGTGCTCGGCCAGCGCGTGCGCGTTGACGCCGGGCGTGTTGGTGACGGTGACGCCGCGCGCCTTGCACGCCACGAGGTCGACGTTGTCCGTGCCTGCTCCCCAGATGGAGATGAGGCGCAGGGAGGGGCAGGCGGCGAGCACGCGGTCGCTGAAGCGGGCGTGGGCGCGGATGTTCACCACGACCTGCGCGTCACCGATGCGCTCGATCAGCGTGGCTTCCTGATCCGCGCCGCGCTCCGTGAACACGCGCACCTGCCCGATCTTCTGGAGCGGGGCCTCGGCCACGGAGCCCGTGAGGGCGGGGGGAAAGTCGTCGGGGACCACGATCTTCACGGCGTCACTCGGCATCGGGTTTGTCCTTGTGGGCATCGCCGGCGAGGCGGGCATCCTTGCCGAACCGGGCGGGGTTGAACAGCGAGAGATCCATCGAGGGCTTGCCGTCCACGATCCACTCGGCGACCATACGGCCGGTCATGGGGGAATGCTGGAAGCCATGGCCGCAGAAGCCGACGGCGAGGAAGAAGCCCTCCACGCCGGCGGCGGGGCCGATGATGGCGTGATCGTCGGGAGTCAGCGGCCTGAGGCCTGCCCAGCCCCCGGCGATCTTGGCGCGCTCGAGCAGGGGCACGCGATGAATGGCCTTGGTCACGGTCTCGTCGAGCTTGCCCCAGTCCATGGGCACTTCCTGGTCCTGGCCGATATCCTCCACGTCGCCCGGGCTCAGCAGCACCTGCTCCATCTCCTTGCGGAAGTAGAAGCCGCTCGCCTGGTCGTTGGTGAGGGGGACGGGCCCCGGCAGCTCGGGAAACGGCTCGGTGAAAAAGATGTGGCGACGGCGCGGGAAGACGGCCACGGACACGCCCGCGAGCCGGCCCACCCGCGCGGCCGTCGGACCGGCCGCGTTGATGACGAGGGGCGCTGAGATGTCGCCCCCCGTCGTGCGTACGCCGCGCACACGGCCGCCCGCCACGTCAATGGCCGTCACCTCCACGCCCTCCACGATGCGGGCGCCCAGCTCCCGGGCGCGCGCGGCGAAGCCTTGCGTCACCTCGGCGGGGCCGGCCAGGCCGTCCTGCGGCCCCCACACGGCGGCGATGAGATCGTCGACGCGGAGGGCAGGCACGAGGGCCTGAGCGTCCTTGGGCGTGATGACGCGCACATCGACGCCGAAGCGCCGCTGCACCGCGATGCGCTGCTCGAAGCCGCGGAGGTTCTCCTCTTCGGAGATGAGGAAGAGGTAGCCGATCTGCTTGAAGCCGGGATCGACGCCGAACTCCTCGGTAAAGTTCTGGAGCACCTTGAGGCTCTCCAGGGAGAAGCGGATCTCCGTCTCGGTGGGGAATTGCGCGCGGATGCCCCCCGCCGCCTTGCTCGTGGTCCCACTGCCCACCGTCTCGCGCTCCAGCACGACCACGTCCCGCTGGCCTCGACGGGCCAGGTGGTACGCGATGCTGCAGCCGACTACGCCACCCCCGATGATGACCACGCTCGCCGTCTTTGGTTGCGCCATGATCAGATCGTCCTCGCCACGCGCGTGCCCTCGAGGAGCGCGTCGTGAATGCGTCGCGGCGACACGGCGTCGCCGATCATCGTGAGTTCGGGCACCTTGCCGGTGAGCTGGTGGAAGAGGCTGTCGTTGGCCTTGCCCCCGAAGGCGAGGACCACGGTGTCGGCCTCCAGCACCGTCTCGGCGCCGGAGAAGGTGTGTCGGGTGCGCAGGCCCGCCGGCAGCATCTCGACGGCCTGGGTCATGGGATGAATCACAACGTTCTGGGTGAAGAGGCGCTGGTAGATGTCGGAGCGCACCCCCTCGTCGATGTCCTCCCCGACCATGAAGTAGCGCGTGATGATGGTGACCTGGCAGCCCCGACCGGCGAGGAAGTCGGCGGTGGTGGGGGCGGTGAAATGGCCATCCTCGTCCACGACGACGCAGCGCGGACCCGGCCGGATCTGTCCCGTGAGGACATCGGAGGCCGTCGTCACGTGGGGCAGGTGCACCCCGGGGATCGCGGGTACGCGCGGCACGGCGCCCGTGGCCACGACGACCGATTCGGCGTCGAGCTTGAGCACGTCCGCGACGTCGGCGAGCGCGTTGAGGCGGACGTCGACTCCGGCCTTCCGCACCTGGCCGACGAGCCAGTGGGCGATGGCCGCGTAGTCCTCGCGCTTGGGCGCACGCGCGGCGACCAGGACCTGGCCGCCGAGGGCGGGCGCCGCCTCCAGCAGCGTCACCTTGTGGCCACGCAGTGCGGCCACCCGCGCTGTCTCGAGCCCGCCCACGCCGCCTCCGACCACGAGCACGCGGCGAGACCGCCGAGCGGGCGTGATGACTCCGAGCTCCTCCTCGCGCCCGATCAGCGGGTTCTGGACACAGGTGATCGCCTTGCCCTGGCGCAGGCGGCCGATGCAGCCCTCGCTCGCTCCCACGCAGGTGCGGATGTCGTCGAGGCGCCCTTCCATGGCCTTCTTCGGCATCTCGGGGTCGGCGATCATGGCGCGCGTCATGCCGACCATGTCGCACACGCCAGCGGCGAGCACCCGCTCCGCTTGCTCAGGCGTGCTCACCCGTCCCGCGAGGATCACCGGCACCTTGACCACGGAGCGTGTGGCCGCGGCGAGATCGGCGTAGAGCGCGTGCGGGTGGTAGAGCGACGGCGTCACCATCGCCTCGAACCGGAGCGTCTCCGAGTTGGACCCGCTCACCATCCAGTAGTCCGCGATGCGGAGGGTGTCGGTGAGCCGGGCCACCTGGAGGAGGTCCTCCTTGGTCAGCCCGCCCGGCACGAGGTGATCGCCGCTGTGCCGGATGCCGATGATGAAGTCCTTGCCTACGGCGTCGCGCACCGCGCGCAGCACCTCGTGGGCGAGGCGGAGCCGGTTCTCGAGGCTGCCGCCGTACTCGTCGGTGCGCGTGTTGGCGAGCGGGGAGAGGAAGTTCTCGATGAGGTGGCCGCCGTAGAAGGGGATGTCGCAGCCGTCGTAGCCGCCCTTCTTGAGCCGCACCGCGGCGGCGGCCCAGGCGTCGATCACCTCGCGTATCTCGGCCTTGGTCATGATGTGGGGCCATTCGCGATGACGCTCTTCACGGGTGTCGGAAGGTCCCCACAGGGGAGTTCCCGAGTACCAGGAGTGCCCGCGGCGCCCGCGATGGGAGATCTGCGAGAGGCAGAGGGCGCCGTGGCGATGGATGGCGTCGCTCATCTGCTTGAACTGGGGAACGATGCTGTCGTCCCAGTTATTGATCTCGGCCCAGTCGTTGACCGAGGTGGGATGGATGCTCGAGGAGCCGAACATCATCACCGTGCCGCAGCCACCCTTGGCCTTCTCCTCGTGATAGCGGATGTACCGATCGGTGATGCCGCCGCGCTCCCCGTAGGCGGCGCCGTGCGGGGTGGACACGATGCGGTTCTTGGCCACGGTGTGACCGATGGGGATGGAACGGAAGAGGTGCCGAAGCTCGGTGGCCATGGCTACTTGAGCTTGGCATCGTAGAGGAAGAGCATGTTGTCGACCCAGGGCTTCCAGTCGAGACGGTTGCTGACGCCGAAGATGTGGGCCTGCTGGTAGGCCTTGATGATGGGGGCCTCCTCGTAGATGAGCTCCTGGGCCTTCCAGTAGATTGCCTTCCGGCGCTCCGGGTCGTTGGTCGCCTGCGCCTCCTCCAGCATCTTGTCCAGCGCCTCGTTCTTGAAGATGGCCAGCGCAGACTTGGAATTCACGGAGCTGCTGAGGAGGTCGCCGTCGAAGACGCCCGCGCCGCCCCACGCCACCATGTAGGCGGGGAGCAGCTCGCGCTTCCGCCACTTGGTCGTGTAGATGCTCTGCTCCCACACCTCGACCTTGGCCTTGATGCCGACCTTGCCGAGCATCTGGGCCATGGCCTGCATCACTTCGATGTCGTTCATGTAGCGGCGGTTGGGCGCGTGCAGCGTCATCTCGAAGCCGTTGGGGTAGCCCGCCTCGCGCAGAAGGGCCTTGGCGCGCTCGGGATCGTAGCCGTACCACTTGATGTTGGGGTTGAAGCCGAAGGCTTCCTTCTCGAGCGGCACGCCCAGCACCGTCCCATAGCCTTCGAGCACGGTCTTGATGATGGTGTCCATGTCGATGGCGTAGTTGATGGCCCGCCGCACCCGCACGTCGGTCCAGGGGCCGGGCATCAAGTAGTTCGTCATCTTGACCATGATGACGAAGCCGCCGAGCGTGCTGATCTCCACGTGAGCGTTGCCGCTCGCCTGGATCTTCCCCGTCTGGTCGGGCGGGATGTCGCTCACCAGATCGGCCTGGCCGGAGACGAGGGCGGCCACCCGCGTGGTCAGCTCCGGCACCGGGCGGAAGATGAGTCGATCGATGGCGGGCGCGCCGCGATGGTAGTCCTTGTTGGCCTCCAGCACGAGCCGGTCGTCCTTCACCCACTCCACGAACTTGTACGGGCCCGTGCCCACCGGCTTCACCGCGAAGCCGGCGTCTCCCACCTGGGCCAGATACTTCGGGGGGACGATGCCCACGGTGCCGCAGTGGCCCGGGCTCATGCGGACGGGAAGGAGAGGGAAGGGCGCCTTGGTCACCACGTTGACGGTGGAGGCGTCGATCACGTCCACGTGATCGATGGTGGCGATGCTCGTCCGTCCCGGCGCGCCCTGCTTGGGATTGAGCATGCGCTCGACGCTGAACTTCACTGCCGCCGCGTCGAAGGGCTCCCCATTGTGGAACTTCACGTTGCGCTTGAGCTTGAACTGCCAGGTGGTGTCGTTGAGGGTGCGCCACGACTCCGCGAGATTGCCCTCGAGCTGGAGCGTCTTGAGATTGCGGCGCAGGAGCGTGTCGAAGATCTGGCGATCCGGCTCGTGCGCGTTCTTGTCGCAGTGCATGTGCCAGTCGAGCGTGGCGGCCTCGCCCGATTGCACGATCACCACCGGTTTCGGTTGGGCATGGGCCGAGGGCGCCACGGCCAGGAGCGTGGCGATCGCGGCAACGACGTGCACGGCGAGCTGTCGGATCATCATGGTCCTCCTTCGCGGGAGTGTCTCTGCATGGCTAGAGCTGGTCCAGGCTACGTCGCACGTGGAGATAGGGATCGAAGGCGTCGCGGAGCGTGTCGCCGACGAGGTTGATGGCCATCACCGTCATGAAGAGGGCCGCCCCCGGGAAGAGGGCGAGCCAGTAGCGCGTGTCGACGTACTGCCGCCCCTCCGCGAGCATGCCGCCCCAGGAGGGAATGGCCACGGGCACCCCGAGCCCGAGAAAGGAGAGCCCCGCCTCGGTGAGGATGGCGCCCGCGATGCCGAAGGTGGCCACCACCATGAGCGACGCGGTCACGTTGGGAAGAATGTGGCGCACCACGAGGTGGGGCAGAGTCAAGCCGAGCGAGCGCGCGGCCTCGACGAACGGCCGCTCGCGCACGGCCAGCGTCTCCGCGCGCACCACGCGCGCATAGGCGGCCCAGTTGGCGAATCCCACCACGAGGATGAGGTTGCGGATGCTCGGGCCGAGGATGCCGATCACTGTGATGGCGAGGAGAATGAAGGGGAAGGCCAGCTGCATGTCGGCGAGCCGCATCACCGCGTGATCGGACACCCCGCCGCGCACGCCGGCAAGGAGGCCAAGGGCGGTACCCGTGAGTCCTGCGATGAGCACGGCGGCGAACCCGATGAGGCTCGACGTGCGGGCGCCGTAGATGAGCCGGCTCAGGATGTCGCGGCCGAGCTGGTCCGTCCCCAGCACGGCGAAGGTGCCGTCGACCGAGCGGGACAGCGGCGGAGTGAAGCGGGCGAGGAGCCGCTGCTCGGTGGGGTCGATGGGCGCCAGGAGCTGCGGGACGGCGGCGCAGAGGCCAACCACCACGAGGATCGCCGCGCCCACCCGCGCACCCCCGGAGGCGCGCACGATGCCGAGAGAGCGGGCGCGGCGGTCAGGCAAGGCGGACCCGGGGGTCGAGCGCCACGTAGACCACGTCGATCAAGATATTGAGGAGGAGCACGGCCGCTCCCACCGTAAGCACCACCGCCTCGATCAGGGGCACATCCTTGTTGATGACGGCCTCGACGGCGAGGCGGCCGATGCCGGGATAGGCGAACACCGCCTCCGTGATGACGGCGCCGCCGAGCAGGTTGCCCAGCTCGAGGCCCAGCGCCGTCACGATGGGGATCGCGCAGTTGCGGAGAGCGTGTCGGAGAACCACCGCCCACTCCCCGAGACCCTTCGCGCGCGCCGTGCGCAGGAAGTCCTGCGGCAAGACGTCGAGCATGCTCGAGCGGGTGATGCGAGCGGTGCGCGCCATCGCCCACACCCCGAGGGTAACCGCGGGCAGCACGATGGCCGAGGGACCATCGCCGCCGTACACGGGGAGCCATCGCAGGTGCACGGCGAAGATCAAGATGAGGAGGATGCCGAGCCAGAACGTCGGCATGCACTGGCCGGCCAGCGCGAACATCATGCCGCCCGCGTCCAGCACGGACTTGCGGTGGAGGGCGGAGAGGAGCCCAAGCGGCAGGGCGAGGAGCAGGGCCAGCAGCATCGCCGCCGCGGTGAGGGTGAGCGTCGCGGGAAACCGGGCGAGCACCAAGGGAAGCGTGGGCTGTTGGTGGCGCAGCGAGCGGCCGAAGTCTCCGCGCGCGGCGCGCCAGAGGAAGAGGCCATACTGCTCGGGCAGGGGACGATCGAAGCCGAGCGCGGAGCGGAGGAGCTGGTAGTCCTCTTTGGTCCCTTCGGGGCCCATGTAGAGCGCGGCGGGATCACCCGAGAGGTGTACGACCACGAACACGATGCCCGAGATGCCCAGGAGAACGAGCAGCGTCCACGCGAGGCGCTGGCAGAGATACGCGATCACGTCCGACTCCTGACCCTGTTGCGGGACCCTTCCACATGCTCGGCCGTCGGTCGCGCCCGCGGTGTGGTCACCCGACCCGGCGTCCGATCGCGCAAGAGCGCTGCGGCATTATACGGGATCTGGCCGCCGGCTTTTCTGGAAGCCTGGCTCGGGGGGTGTCTCACGAGCCGGCCGACCGGCCGGTCGATCGAGCGCGCCGGCGCTCGGGGCGCCTGTCCGCGGACCAGTGGCTGAGCATGGTGATCAGTGACCGTGTCGCGCCCGACTGGTAGGCGCGGCGGCGATGGATGAGCACGACGGGCATGGTCACCCGCATGGCGGGGAGGGAAAGCACGCGCAGCGTGCCCGCGTGGAGCTCCTCCTCGACGCTGCTCTCCTGAAGGAGGGCGAGCCCGAAGCCCGCCTCGACCATGCGCTTCTGCGCGGTGAGGCTGTCGATGGGGATGATCTCGGCGCCGCTGATCCCGACGAGGGCGAGACCGCGCTCGAGCGCGGACGCATATGGCTCTCGCGCGGGACCGGGGCGGGCCGGAAAGGTGATCCAGCCCTCTCCGGCCAGGGCGCGCGCGTCCACGCGCCGGGCGCGCGCGAGCCGGTGGTGGGCCCCACAGACGG
>Ga0081540_1002986_pt1 | contig 13558 bp, 13 predicted proteins | sample TabmetS2T1R1_FD_71024 | JGI IMG/M metagenome (GOLD analysis project Ga0081540, IMG submission 71024) | Tabebuia heterophylla rhizosphere microbial communities from the University of Puerto Rico - S2T1R1 | ecosystem: Host-associated > Plants > Roots > Rhizosphere ... | reverse complement strand
TCACCGACCGCCGGGATCCAGTTGCCGGTGCGGGCGCCCGCGACCAGCAGGTTGTCCCAGTTTGCGATGACCGCCTCGTCGTCCAGCGTCCACGGGCCGTTCCATACCTCGACGGCGTCCATGCCGGCGAAGCCGAACTTCCAGCCGCACGCCACGCACGTCGCCAGCGGGTGCGCGGCGACCGCCAGCCCGCCGGCCTGGTGGATGTCGTGCACGAAACGGGCCAGCCCGCCGTCCACCGCCCGGTACCGCCAGTCGATCCAGGTGCCGGCCGGAAGGCCGAGCGCGGTGTAGTGACCGTTGCGGGTGGTGATCTCCTCGCCGTCGATGATCAGCAGGTCCGGCCCGGCGAACTCGCCCCACACGCCGGCCGCGCTGGACGTGTTGTGGTCGGTCGACACGATGAAGTCCAGCTTCGCGGCGCGCGCACCGGCGGCCACCTCGGCCGGCAGCCGGCGACCGTCGGAGTGGACGGTGTGCAGGTGCATGTCGCCGCGGTACCACGCCCGGCCGCGCCCGGCCGCCCGCAGCGGCGCGTGGTGGGGTACGAACGCGGGGCCGTCCGGGCCGAAGTCGAGAGTGATCGTCAGGGTCCAGTTGAGCCCCGCCGGTACCACCTTGTAAGGGCCGACGATGACGTGCCAGGTGCCCTTGTGGACCGGCCCGGGCAGGTAGCCGGGGGTGGCGTCGGAGGCGCTGATGGTGAAGGAGTCGCGGAAGCCGCCGGACCAGCCGCGGAAGCCGGCCGAGTTGCCGAGCTGGAAGCCGTTCTCGTCGAAGACGCCGATGTCCAGAGCGTTGCCGTCGTACCCGGGCGGCGGGGCCGGGCGGTCGTAGCTGTAGCTGACGCTGAGCCGGTTGACCCCGGCCGGCACCTCGACCGGGATGTAGACCCAGTCGGGCGCGCCGTACTCGATCTTCCCGGTGATCGTCTGGCTCCGGCTGCCCGTCTCGGCGTAGGCGAAGCTGACGGGGTCGAGGACGACGGCGGCTCCGGCCGCCGCGCCGACCACCAGCAGTTGACGTCGATCAATCTGCACCATCGCGCACCTCCTTGTACCCGATCCTGTCGCGTCGAGCCTTGTGCTCCTGGGTTGCGGGCGGTTGACGAGCCGGCCAACCCCTAAGGGGCCGCGGACAAACGCCAGCAGACACGGCCGATTTGGCCGGCACGACCCATGAGGTCATTCGCATGTTTGCCGATGGTTCGTGATCGTGTCAGCCACGGTTCGTTGGCAGCGCAGAGATTGAGCCTGGCAGACGGGCACATTCCAGCAGTGGAACGGAGTTTATCGATGGGCCCTGGACCTCATCCACACTCGCACGACCACGAGCACGAGCACCACGACCACCTGCACGGCACGCCGGCCGTGGTCGACATGAGCATTCCCGACGCCGAGCTGTCCCCGAACGACGTGTCCCGCCGCCGCTTCCTGCGCGGGGCCGGGGTGCTGGGCGCCGCGGGTGCGGCAGCCGCCGCGGCGTCCGCGTTCGCCACGCCGGGCGTCGCCATGGCCAACGACGACGACCACGACCACGGCCCGTTCGGCCGTTCGTGGGCGGGCCACACCCGGCGCAACGGGTACCTGTGGCTGGCCGGTGACCACCACATCCACACGCAGTACAGCAACGACGCCCAGTACCGGGTGATCGACCACGTCCAGCACGCCAACGCGTACGGGCTGGACTGGATGGTCATCACCGACCACGGCAGCGTCGCGCACGCCAAGATCGGTGTGGACAAGGTCAACCCGGACATCGTCGCGGCCCGCGGCGAGATCGACGACACCCTGGTCTTCCAGGGCCTGGAGTGGAACATCCCCGGTGCCGAGCACGGCACGGTGTTCGTCCACCCCGGACCCAGCGAGGTCGCCGTCCTCAAGGAGTTCGAGAACACCTACGACGGTGTCGTGGTCGGCGCCACCGCGTCGAACCCGACCAACGAGGCGCTCGCCGTCGCCGGCGTGCACTTCCTGGCCGACGCGGTGTCGAACAAGCGGGTCAAGGACGCGCTGTTCCTGGCCAACCACCCGGCCCGCAAGGGCATCGACTCGCCGCACGAGATCCGGGCCTGGCGCGACGCCGACCCGCGGATCGCGATCGGCATGGAGGGCGCGCCCGGGCACCAGGCGGCCGGCCTGGTGAACGGCGCGGCCAGCGCCCGCGGCTTCTACGACTTCTCGCCGAGCGCGGACTCCTTCCCCGGGTACCCGGCGGAGAGCTACCGCACCTGGGGCGGCTTCGACTGGATGACCTCCACCGTCGGCGGCCTCTGGGACAGCCTGCTCGCCGAGGGCAAGGCGTGGTGGGTCACCGCCAACTCGGACTCCCACCAGGTCTACGCGGACATCGCGGTGCGCCCGACGCCGACCGGGGACTTCAACGCCAACGGCAGGTACGACGACCCGGTCTACGGCGGCGGCGCGCTGGCCACCACCAACGGCGACTTCTGGCCGGGCTTCTACAGCCGTACGCACGTCGGCGCCTCGGACTTCTCCTACGCGGCGGTCATGGCCGGCCTGCGCGCGGGGCGGGTCTGGGTCGACCACGGCCGGCTGATCGACTCGATCGACGTCAAGGTGCGCACCGGCGGCTCGTGGGTGACACTCGGCGACACGCTGGTCGCCCGGCGGGGGTCCTCGGTCCAGCTGGTCGTGACGATCGACCTGGCCAGCGGGCCGAACTGGGCGCAGTTCATCCCGGTGCTGTCCCGGGTCGACGTGATCCGCGGCGCGGTCACCGGCCCGGTCGCCAACAAGGACAGCTTCACCACCCCGGACACCAAGGTGGTGCAGTCGGTCGAGGTCACCAAGAAGAGTGGCCAGGTCACCTTCACCTACGACCTGGGCAGCCTGGACGAGGGCTTCTACGTCCGGCTGCGCGGCACCGACGGCAAGCGGCAGGCGCCGGGTCTGATGGGCCCCGCGGTCGACCCGGTCGGTCCGGCGATGGACCTGCCCGGCAACGCCGACCCGTGGACCGACCTGTGGTTCTACACCAACCCGATCTGGGTTCTCCCGCACAAGTGAGCCGTTGACAACTGTGAATGTAATTGGCCTGGATCTGGGCCACACCACCACCGTGGAGGCCGAGCACTGGTTGGCGCACCTGCCGCCAGTGCTCGGCCTGGTGGCCTGCACGCATTTCGGGGCGGGTCGCGTCCTGATCACGCTGGACGGGCTCGACCCGTCGCGGTTGCCGCCGGAAACGGGGGTGGCCGGGCCCGAGGGCGCGGCCGCCGAGGCGGTCCGCCAGCACGCGGACGGTACCGGCGGGAGAGCCGTCCGGTACCCGGGCGTGGAGTCCCTTGTCGGCTCGCTGCGCGTGGACGAGGTCCTCGCCGGTACCGCCATCGAACGGGTACTGGTGATGGGCCTGCCCGACCGTCCCGAGGCGGCACCGGACGCGATCCTCGACACCCGGGCGTTCGTCCGTCCACAGTGGATGGACGGCCGCCTGACGCTGCTCACCATGCCGACGCCGGACGGTCACATCGCTCCGTTCGAGGTACCCAACCCCACGCCCTGCTGCGCCTTCCACTGAGCGGCCCGGCGGGTGCCGGTACATTGCCGGGCATGGCGGACGAGCGGGCGCGGCGGCGGGGCTCCTTCCTCGGGGCCGCGGTCATCGGCGCCGTGGCGGGAGCGGCGCTCGGCGGCAGCCTGCCGACGGTGGGTGTGCTGCTGTGCGCCCTGGCCGGGGCGGTCGTGCTCGGCCTGGCCGACGCGGTGGCCCGCGCTCGGCAGCGGCCGGCGGAGATCCCCGCGCTGTGGTCGCGCATCCTGGCCAGCGGGGCGGTAGCCGCGCCGCTCGGCTGGCTGTTCGGGCTGATCCCGGGCGTCGGCCCGATCGTGGTCGGAGTGGCCGCCGGTATGGCCGCGGGGCTGCTGGGGATCCGGCCGCAGAAGGTGGTGCTGGGCCCTGTGCTCGGCGGCGCGGTCGGCGTGGCCTGGTGGGCCGCGACGCACGGTGCCGCGCCCGCCGCGGTCGTGGCGGCCAGCACCGTGGTGGTCTTCCGGGTGGTGTCCGCGGCACTGTTCCGCGACCCGCAGGTGAGCCTGCTCGCCGACCGGGTGCGGGCCGAGGAGCTGCCCTTCGTGGTACCGCTGGAGGCGCGCACCCGCTACGTGGGTACCGGCTACGTGCGCGAACTGGCCGGTGTGCTCGGCGGCGAATACCGCGCGGCAGCGCCCGACGTGGGGATCGTCGGTTCGCTGGACGACCTAGCCGGGCCGGAGTTCGACCCGGCCGGCGTCGACCCCCTGGTGCGCGAGTTCTACGAGCACACCACCCGGTTCACGCTCGACATCGTGCCGCGGTGGCGGCTGTGGGTACGCCCCGGCTATCTGCTGTACCGGACGGTCGTGGCCCGGCCTCTGGGTCAGGCGAACGTGCCGATGAACCAGCGTGAAACGCAGCGCGGAATCCGCAGCAGGATCGACACCATCACGCCGAACGGTGACGGAGTCATCGGTATCCGTGGATGGATAAGGTCATTTGCCGACAATGACGAGCCGATCTATGTCGGCATCTACACCACGTACCGGCACGATGGGCGCGGGTACGTGAGCGTCGGATTCCCGGTGCCGCAGGCGAATTTCACCGCGACCCTGGCGCCCGAGCCGAGGCCGGGCGGCGGGCTGGTGCTGACTAGTCACAGCCCGCTGCCGCATCCGGGCCACTACCTGACCTACGTCGATCCGAACACCCGGGACCTGACCACGCTGGCGGTACCGGGCTTCGCGGAGCGGCTCGATGTCTACGTCAGGGACGGGCAACTGCGCGCCGAGCACGCGTTCTGGGTCTTCGGATTCCCGTTCCTGGTACTCCACTACACGATGGAGCGCAAACCGGCCACAACGGACTGACGAACCGTTGCATTCTGCGAATGGTACGGCTACGGAGCGTCAACGAATTGAGGGTCATCAAAGATACGGCCCAACTGGAAAATCGACCGGATGTCGCAAACATTAACGGCAAATCGCCCACCAAACTTGACGGGTACCGGTGTCGGCCCGTTACCTTCATTCCCGGCCCTGTTGTCTACGAAGGGTTGGGCTTTTGTCCGGCAGGCACGGTGACCCGAAAATCGGGCGATCGTCGCGCGCATTTATCCCCGTCATTTCAGCGGTGGCCGTTGCCGGCCTGCTGATCGGGGCGGCGGCCGCCGCGATGGACCTCGGCCCCACCAGCGACACCCGCTCGGCCTCGGCGGCGGTCCTCGTCTCGCCCAGCGGCCAGGTCAGCCGGTCGGCCGACGACCGCGGCTCCCGCAGCGAGCTGCGCGAGATCCCGAGCGCCTCGTCCTCGGCCACCAGCCCGAGCCCCTCGCCCAGCCGTCCGGCCGCCGCGCCGACCAGTCGCAAGCCCGCGATCACCCCGACCCAGCCGTCCGGCGCGGGCTCGGTGGTCAGCAGCGGCACCTGCGGGGTGTCGTTCTACAGCGACGGCCAGCGCACCGCCAACGGCGAGCAGTTCGACCCGAACGCCTTCACCGCCGCGCACAAGACGCTGCCGTTCAACACCCGGGTCCGGGTGACGAACCCGGCGAACGGCAAGTCCGTCGTGGTGCGCATCAACGACCGCGGGCCGTTCGTCTCCGGCCGCTGCCTCGACCTGTCCCGCGCGGCGTTCGCGGCCATCGCCAGCGTCGGCGCCGGGGTGCTGCCCGCCGCCAAGTACGAGGTCCTCGGCTAGCTCCCGACACCGGCGGACAGACCGCGACGAAACGGGGCAAAAGCCGAGACGGTGGATGGTTGCGTCCGGGTCCGGAATTCAGACTCGCGGTCAGGTCGACACGGCCATTCGCGCCGACCTGCCCGCGAACCATTTGGTACCGGGCCGAAATCCGGCATGCTGTCCGCGGTAGCCATGAAACTGCGTCTGCCGGGCCGTGGCCCGACTAGCCCTGACTTCCGCGCCGGCATCGGCGCGGCCCTCGTGCTGCTCGCCGTCATCAGCGCGGTCGAGCTGGCCGACGGGCCGGTCCCGCACTACATCGGGCTGCTCGCGGCCGTGCCGTTCCTGACCGCGGTCTTCGTGCCGTGGCGCGAGGTGCTCGCCGTCGGTGCGCTGGCGACCGCCCTGGGCATCCTGTTCGGCTCCTTCCCCGGCGGCCTGACCATGGAGAACTCGGTCAACATCACGGGGATCATGCTGTCCACGGCCATCGCGGCGGTCGCCGGTACCGTCCGGGCGCGCCAGGCCGAGAAGCTCGCGGAGATGTCCCGGCTGGCGAGTGTGGCGCAGACCGCGGTGCTCCAACCGCTCGGCCCCCGGGTCGGTCCGCTGGCGGTGGCCGGCAGGTACATCTCGGCGACCGCGACCGCGGTGATCGGCGGCGACCTGTACGAGGCGCTGGACACGCCGTACGGGGTACGGATGATCATCGGCGACGTACGCGGCAAGGGGCTGGACGCGGTCCGGCTGGCCAGCATCGTGCTCGGCTCGTACCGGCACGTGGCCTACGAGCGCCCGGATCTCGGGCAGGTCGTGGCGGACCTGGACCGCGCGGTGTCCCGGTCGGTAGGCGACGAGGACTTCGTCACCGCGGCGCTGGTCGAGGAGCGCGGCGGGACGCTGACCATCATCAACTGCGGGCACCCCGCGCCGCTGCTGCTGCGCCGTGGCGAGGTCATCCCGCTGGAGCCGCCGGCCAGCGCGCCGCCACTGGGCTTCATGCCGAGCGCCCGGCCCCGCGTGGAGCGGCTGGAGCCGGGCGACCGGCTGCTGCTCTACACCGACGGGCTGGCCGAGGCGCGGCGGGACGGCGAATTCTTCCCGACTGCCACGCGGGCCTGGCGGCTGCTCGGCCACGGCACGGTCGGGGACGGCCTGGCCTCCCTGGAGAGTGCCCTGTTCGAGTGGGTGCAGGGCCGGTTGGACGACGACATCGCGCTGGTGCTCATGGAGTACGCGGGGACGGCCGCCGAGCCGGCTCGGGCCGCGGTACCGAGCTGGGAGCTGGGCGCGGAAGCTTGAGTCTCTGGCGCTCGGTCCGCTCGCGCGGTCGGGTGTCGACGCTCCAGGACCGCCCGGGCAGCGTTCACCGGGGCGTCGGGGATGTGTCGCCGATCACTCACCTGCATCGTCTTGCCCGTCGTTACTCCCGGGTAATAAACTGGTGTTACTCACAAGTAACCTCGCCGCGTACTCGGGGGGCAGCGCACCGATGGGCCACTACAAGAGCAACCTGCGGGACATCTACTTCAACCTGTTCGAAGTGTTCGGCACCGGCGAGCTGCTCGGCAGCCCCGCGTACCCGGACCTCGACGCGGACACGGTGCGCAGCGTGCTGACCGAGGCGGACCGGATGGCCCGCGAGGACCTCGCCGCCAGCTACGCCGACAGCGACCGCAACCCGCCGGTGTTCGATCCGGCGACGCACAGCGTGCACATCCCCGACGGGTTCCGCCGCTCGTACAACACCTTCATGGACGCGGAGTTCTTCCGCCTGGAGCTTCCTCCGGAGCTGGGCGGCACCCTGGCCCCGCGGATCATGTGGTGGTCCTTCGCCGAGCTGGTCCTCGGCGCCAACTCCCCGGTCTGGATGTACGCCTCCGGCCCCTCCTTCGCGCACACCCTCTGGGTGGAGGGCACGCCGGAGCAGAAGAAGTGGGCCAAGCTCATCGCCGAGAAGCGTTGGGCCTCGACCATGGTGCTCACCGAGCCGGACGCCGGCTCCGACGTGGGCGCCGGCCGCACCCGGGCGGTCCCGCAGTCGGACGGCTCGTGGCACATCGAGGGCGTCAAGCGGTTCATCACCAGCGGCGAGCACGATCTGACCGACAACATCGTCCACTACGTCCTGGCCCGGCCGGTGGACACTCCGGGCGCGGGCGGCCCGGGTACCAAGGGTCTGTCGCTGTTTGTCGTGCCCAAGTTCCACTTCGACCCGGAGACTGGGGAGCTGGGCGAGCGCAACGGGGTCTACGCGACAAACGTCGAGCACAAGATGGGCCTGAAGGCCTCCACCACCTGCGAGTTGACCTTCGGCGGGCACGGTACCCCGGCCAAGGGCTGGCTGCTGGGCGACGTCCACGAGGGCATCCGGCAGATGTTCCTGATCATCGAGTACGCCCGGATGATGGTCGGTACCAAGGCGATCGCCACCCTTTCCACCGGGTACCTCAACGCGCTGGACTACGCGAAGAGCCGGGTACAGGGCGCGGACCTGCTCCGGCAGGCCGACAAGGCGGCTCCCCGGGTCACCATCACCCACCACCCCGACGTCCGGCGCTCCCTGCTGCTGCAGAAGTCCTACGCGGAGGGCCTGCGCGCCCTGGTCGCCTACACGGCCAGTTGGCAGGACAAGGTGAACGTGGCCAACGCGGCCGGCGACACCGCCGCGGCCAAGCTGGCGAGCCGGGTCAACGACCTGCTGCTGCCGCTGGTCAAGGGCGTCGGCTCGGAGCGGGCCTACGAGCTGCTCGGCCACGAGTCGCTGCAGACCTTCGGCGGCTCCGGGTTCCTCCAGGACTACCCGCTGGAGCAGTACGTCCGCGATTCGAAGATCGACACGCTCTACGAGGGTACGACCGCGATCCAGAGCCTGGACCTGGTGTTCCGCAAGATCGTGAAGGACCAGGGCGCGGCGCTGATGACCGTCGCGGGCGAGATCCAGGCGTTCCTCGAGGCGGAGACCGGCAACGGCCAGCTCAAGGAGGAGCGGCTCGCGCTCGGCAAGGCGCTGGCCGAGGTGCAGCAGATCCTCGGCGTCTTCATGGGTTGGCTGACCGCCGCCCAGGCCGGCGAGGCCGTGGAGCTCTACAAGATCGGGCTCAACTCGCGCCGGCTGCTGCTGGCGCTCGGCGACGTGGTGGTCGGCTGGCTGCTGCAGCGGCAGGCGGACGTGGCGCTGCGGGCGCTCGGGCACGAGGTCTCCGACGCCGACCGGGCGTTCTACCAGGGCAAGCTCGCCGCCGCGAAGTTCTTCGCGCACGAGGTGCTGCCGCGCATCGGTGCCGACCGCCGGATCATCGAGTCCACCACGCTGGACGCGATGGAGCTGCCGGAGGAGGCCTTCTAACCGCCGACGCCTGCGGAGGCCGTTGAAAAGGCAGCGTTCACCAGCTCACGCATCCCCTCACGAGGCGGCCGCCGGGACATCCCGACGGCCGCCTCTTGTATTCGCACGCGGTCCGGTATGACCGACTAGCCTGATAAGCGAGCGAAGGAGGAACTCATGGGTATTGGTGGTGGAGTCTTCCTGATCGCCATCGGCGCGGTCCTCGCCTGGGCGGTGCACGCCAACACTCCCTGGCTGGACCTGCGGGTGGTCGGATGGGTGCTCATGCTCGCCGGCCTGGCGGTCATCCTGCTCACCGTCTACTTCTGGAACGACCGGCGCCGCCGCAACCAGTACACGCTGGTGGAGCAGGCGCGTTACGTGCACGACCCGGACGGTCCGATCAACCCGGAGCCGCCGCCGGACGGCCCTCCGCCCGGCACGCCCTGATCTCAGGCCCGGGCCGTGTGGCTGGTGACCAGCCGCGCGGTGCCCGGGCCCGCGTTTGTCCAGTCGCCGTCCACCTCGTGCACCGCGAGGCCGCAGGTGCGCAGGCCGTCGGAGTCCCGGCTCGCGTCCGGGGCGAGCGTCGCGGTCAGCGTGGACAGCGTGGGGTTGTGCCCCACCAGCAGCACCCTCGCGTACTCGTCCGGCACTGACCGGACCAGCCCGAGCACCTCCGACACGCCACCGGTGTAGATCGCCGGTTCGTACCGCACGTCGGGTGCGTCGTTGCGCTCCAGCGCGATCGCGATCCCGTGCCACGTCTGGCGGGTGCGGCGGGCGGGCGAGCAGAGCACGAGATCCGGCCGGTACCCGTGGGAGGACAGCCACGCCCCGGCCATCCCCGCGTCCGCGTGTCCCCGCTCGGTCAACGGCCGGTCGAGGTCGACCAGCTCGTCGGACTGCACGGTCTTCGCGTGCCGGAGGATAACGAGCGTGCGGGTCGTCATGCGGACAGCCTGCCTGATTAGCGACTCGCCCACATGGGTACTTCCCCAGACAGTCCCGCAGTTGTGACCGAAAGGGAGGACACCGTGGGCATCGGTGGCAGCATCTTCCTGATCGCGCTCGGCGCGATCCTCGCCTTCGCCGTGCACGCCAGCCTCGGCTTTGTGAGCATCCAGGTCGTTGGCTGGGTGCTCATGGCGGCCGGTGCGGTCGGCCTGATCCTGACCCTCTGGTTCTGGAACAGCCGGCGTCGCACGGTCGTCGACCCTCCGGTACCTGGGCAGCCGCTCCCGCCCGACGACGCCGTCGTCGAGGAGCGCCGGCGGACCGTCCGGTACCCCGACCAGTACTGATCCCACCCCCGGGACCCGGCCGACATCCCCCTCGGCCGGGACACTCACCGGCCGCGGCCCCCACGCCGCGGCCGGTGCTTTGTCTGCCGGACCCGGCCTCAGGCGGGCGCGAACAGCGCGAAGTAGATGGCGATCTGGTGGCAGACCGCGGCGACCAGCGTGCAGGCGTGGAAGAACTCGTGGTGGCCGAAGACGCCGGGCCACAGGTTCGGCCGGCGCAGCGCGTAGCTGACTGCGCCGATCGTGTAGATGACGCCGCCGCTGAGCAGCAGCACCAGCGCGGCCACCCCGCCCCGGTGCAGGATGTCCGGCAGCACGGCGACGGCGACCCAGCCCAGGGCGATGTAGAGCGGGGCGGAAAGCCATCGCGGCGCGTTCGGCGAGATCAGCTTGGTGGCCACGCCGGCCAGCGCGCCGCCCCAGACCACCGCGAGGATGATGACCGCCTTGGTGTGTGGCAGCAGGAGCACGGAGAACGGCGTGTAGGTGCCGGCGATGAAGACGAAGATCATCGAGTGGTCGAGCCGCCGCATGAGCTTGAATCCGCGCGGTGACCAGACCCGCCGGTGGTAGAGCGCGCTGGTCCCGAACAGCCCGCAGACCGTGAGGCTGTAGATCGCGCAGCTGACCACGGCGGCCGGCCCCGGCCGGTCGGCCCTCGTCGCGGCCAGCGCGGTCAGCACGATGCCGCAGACCGCGGCGACAAAGAACGCGTACGTGTGCAGCCAGCCCCGCATCCGGGGCTTCCCGATGTCCAGCGGCCTGAGCCGGGCGGCTTCAATCGTCACGGACCCAGGTTACGGTATCGTAGGTTACTAACGGGTAGTGACTTGGCTAACGCTGGCGGCGCCTACCATCGGCTCGTGCGGATCCGGGTTGTCGGCTGGTCGGCCGTGCTCGTCGACTGCGGGACACCGGACGAGGTGGAGGCGTGGCGGGCCACGCTGCACCGGGCCCGGGAGGCCGGCGCGCTGTCCGCGACGGAGATCGTGCCCGGCGCCGGCACCGTGCTGCTCGACGGGGTACCCGACCCGGACGCGCTGGCCGCCGAGCTGTCGACCTGGCCGCCGCCGGTTGCCGGGCCGCCGGTCGGCGCCGCGCCGCCCGAGGTGCTCATCCCGGTGGTGTACGGCGGCGAGGACCTGCCGCGCGTGGCGGGACTGTGGGGGGTGAGCGTGGCCGAGGCTGTCCGCTGCCACCACGACCGCGAGTACCGCGTGGCCTTCTGTGGCTTCGCGCCCGGCTTCGGGTACCTGACCGGGCTGCCGCCGCACCTGTCGGTACCACGGTTGGCCACGCCGCGACCGCGGGTACCGGCCGGCAGCGTGGGGCTTGCCGGCCGGTACACCGGCGTCTACCCGGGCGCGTCGCCCGGCGGCTGGCTGCTCATCGGTCGCACCGACGCCGTGCTGTTCGATGTCGACGCGGACCCGCCGGCCCGGCTGGCACCCGGCGCCACGGTCCGGTTCGAGCCGGCATGATCGAGGTCCTCCGGGCCGGCCCGCTGACCACCGTCCAGGACCTCGGCCGGCCGGGCCTTGCCCACCTGGGCGTGCCGCGCTCGGGCGCCCTGGACCAGCCCGCGCTGCGGCTGGCAAACGCACTGGTCGGCAACCGGCCGGGCGCGGCCGGGCTGGAGGCGACGCTCACCGGGTGCGCGCTGCGGCTGCGGGTCGCCGCGGTCATCGCGGTCACCGGCGGGTACGCGCGGGTGAGCGTGGACGGCGAGCCGGTCGGGTTCGGCGTGCCGGTACCGGTGGCGGCCGGCGCCGAGGTCCACATCGGACGGACGGCGACCGGGGTGCGCAGCTACCTGGCGGTGTCGGGCGGCATCGACGTGCCGCCCGTGCTCGGCAGCCGGTCGACGGACACGCTGTCCGGGCTGGGACCCGCACCGCTGCGCGACGGCGACCTGCTGCCGGTGGGCGTGCCGACCGGCGCCCCGTCCACAGTGGACGCGGCCGGCGCGGCGTCCACACCGGAATCGTCCACTGTGGAGCTTCGCGTCGGGCCCGGTCCGCGGGCCGACTGGTTCCCGCCGCCCGGGCTGTCCGGCCGGTCCTACCAGGTGTCGCCGCAGAGCAACCGGGTCGCCGCCCGGCTGGCGGGCGGCCCGCTGACCCGCGTCCCGGCCATGCTGCACGCCGAGCTGCCGAGCGAGGGGTTGGTCCTCGGCGCCGTCCAGGTGCCGGCGGACGGTCAGCCGCTGGTGTTCCTCGCCGACCACCCGACCACCGGCGGGTACCCGGTGGTCTCGGTCGTCCACCCCGACGACCTGCCGCGGCTCGCGCAGGCCCGGCCCGGCACTACCGTGGTGTTCCGTGGACCTGAACGCTGATCTCGGCGAGGGCTTCGGCGCCTGGCGGATGGCCGACGACGACGCCCTGTTGGAGGTCGTCACGAGCGCGAACGTGGCGTGCGGCTTCCACGCCGGCGACCCGTCCACGATGCGGCGGGTGTGTGAGGGCGCGGCGGCGCGCGGCGTGGTCATCGGCGCCCAGGTCGGGTACCGCGACCTGGCCGGGTTCGGCCGTCGCCGGATCGACTACGCCACCGACGAGCTGCGCGACGACCTGCTCTACCAGATCGGCGCGCTGGACGCGTTCGCGCGCGCGGCCGGTGCCCGGGTCGGCTACGTGAAGCCGCACGGCGCGCTCTACAACACCGCCGTACGCGATGCCGACCAGGCCGCCGCGATCGTGGCGGCGGCGGTCGCCTTCGACCGGTCGATGCCGGTACTCGGGCTGCCCGGGTCGGTGCTGCTGGAGCTGGCCGGGGAGGCGGGACTGCGCCCGGTCGCGGAGGGCTTCGCGGACCGCCGGTACCGGCCGGACGGAACCCTGACGCCGCGCGGCGCGCCGGGTGCGCTGCTCACCGCGCCGGACGAGGTGGTCGGGCAGGCGCTGCGGCTGGCCGGTACCGGTCGGGTGGCCTCGCTGTGCCTGCACGGCGACACGCCCGGCGCGGTGGAGCTGGCCCGAGCGGTGCGGGCCGCGCTGGTCGAGGCCGGGGTGTCCCTGGCGCCGTTCGCGCCGCCGGCCTAGCCCTCGGCGGCGTCCCCTGACCCGTCCTCGCGGGCCAGGAGCGCGAGCTGGAGCGTGGTCGGCCCGTCCGCGGACAGCGCCACCGGAACCCCCCAGTCCTGCCGCGTGAAATGGCACGCGGCGTGCTCGTCGTCCACGTCGCAGCTCGCCGCCTGCGCGGTCACCTGGAGGACTCCACTCTGGACGGTGCCGGACAGGACGAT
>Ga0081540_1002985_pt1 | contig 13559 bp, 15 predicted proteins | sample TabmetS2T1R1_FD_71024 | JGI IMG/M metagenome (GOLD analysis project Ga0081540, IMG submission 71024) | Tabebuia heterophylla rhizosphere microbial communities from the University of Puerto Rico - S2T1R1 | ecosystem: Host-associated > Plants > Roots > Rhizosphere ... | reverse complement strand
GGTCCAGTCGGAGATGCGGCGCATCTCCTCGTCGTCGAAAAGACCCGGCACCGTGACGAAGCCGTCGCGACGGAAGATCCTGGTGAGGGACGCCGCCCGCACATCGCTCGAGAGCTGGCTCATCCGCGCCTCCTCCTTGGCCAAAGCTTATCGCGACCGCGGCTCCGCGCGGCCCGAACTAGATGACATCAGCAGTGATCGTGCCAGAGGCCTCGAGTGAGGTCAAACGAAAGCGGCCCCGGGCCAGAAAATTCTAGACAGGGGCGGCTTCGGATGCGACCCTTAGCCGACGTGAGGACCTCTCGGCTCCTTTCGCGGCACGATGCCCCCGGGCGCAGGATGGCGCGGTGACCGCGATCATCCTCGCGGCCGGCGTCGCCCGTCGCCTCGCTCCCCTGACCGATCAGACCCAGAAGTCGCTCCTGCCCGTGGGTGGCCGTCCCATCCTCGCCCGCATGCTGGAGGCGCTTCACGCCGTCGGCGTCCGGCGCGTGGTCATCGTGGTCGGCCATTGCGCCGATCAGGTTCGCGCGCTCGCTGCCCAGGCTCCCGCGGGCCTCACCGTCGAGTGCATGGACAACCCCGCGTATCAGCAGGGATCGGTCCTGTCGCTCCTCACCGCCCGTGAGGTGATCCTGGGCGGCCCCACGCTGATCATGGACGCCGACGTGGTCTTTCCGCGGGAGTTCCTTCGCCGGCTGGTCGCCTCGCCCGCTCCCAACGCCCTCCTCATCGACCGCAGCTTCGCCGACACGGGCGAGGAGGTGAAGATCTACACTCAGCGCGAGCGGGTGATCGCCCTCGGCAAGAAGGTGATGCCCTCGGCCTGGGATCAGGTCGGCGAGGGGATCGGCTTCTTCAAGTGCGGGACGGCGGCCGCCCCCGAGCTCGTGCGGCTGCTCGAGCAGGTGAGCGAGGAGAGCCGCGGTCTCTGCGAGTACGAGGACGCCCTGCACCTGATCGTGGGGCGGCAACCCGTCGTCGGCGTCGACGTCACGGGACTGCCGTGGACCGAAGTGGACTTCGTCGAGGACTTGCGCCGGGCCGACCTCGAAGTGCTCCCGAAGATCGCCCGCCTCGAAACCGAGCGCTCCGCTTAGTTCGGCTGGACGATGACCGTCCTGATCACGCCGAGGTACTTCTGAGCCACCCGCTGCACGTCGGCGGGTGACACCTTCCTGACCGCTTCCGCATAGCGGTCGAGGAACTCGTAGCCGACCCCAGCGATCTCGTAGAAGGCGAGGTACCACGCCTGCCGGGCATTGGTGCGCCGGTCCATGGCCTGGCTCCCCACCACGTAGGCGCGCGCCACCGCCACCTCCTCCTCCGTCGCCGCCTGGCTCCTGATGCGCTCGAGCTGCTGAGCGAGGGCGGGCTCGGCCTTCGGCACGTTGTCCGGAGCGGTGCCGAGGATGGAGACGAAGGCGCTCGTGTCCACGCGCGAGGGATAGAGAGCGAGCGTGGTGTAGGCGAGCGCCTGCTGATCGCGCAGCTCCGAGAAGAAGCGCGAGGCCATGCCCCCGCCCAGCAGCGCGGTGAGGACCTTGAGCGGCGGGTGATCGGGATCCGTCAACGAAGGGGCCAACGCGCCCATGAAGATCTGAGCTTGGGCCCCCGGGACCACCACCGCTTCGCGGGAGGCGGCCAAGGCGGGCGGCGCGGGCACGGGAGGCATGGGAACCTGGCCGGGAGCCATGGTGCCGAAGATCTGCTGCGCGCGGGCCACCACCTCCGCGTTCTTGACGTCGCCGCTCACGGCAAGGACCAGTTGGCCAGGGACGTAGTAGCGGCGGTAGTAGGCGATCAGGGCGCTGCGATCGAGCTTCTCCACGCTCTCGCGGCGGCCGAGTGGGTCCCAGGCGTAGGGATTGGCCCCGAAGAGGGCGGCGCGCATCCGGTCGGCCGCGACGTCGAAGGGCTTGTCGCCGCGATTCCTGATCTGGCGCACGAGGAAGTTGCGCACGGCCTGTATGGTGCCGTCGGGCAGGGTGGGGCGCAGGACGCAGTCGCCGATCAGGTCCAGCATTTCCTGCCAGTTGCGCGAGAGCGCGGTGGCGGTGATCTCGGAGTAGTCCGCGTCGCCGTAGGCGTCGATGCCTCCGCCCATCCGGTCGGCCGCCTCCGCGATCTGCTCGCCGTCGAGCTTCTCCGTGCCGCGCACGAGCATCTGCTGCAGGAGATTGGAGATCCCCGCGTTCGCCGGCGTCTCCGTGCGCGTGCCCATCCGGACCATGAGCGAGAAGGCGACCACGGGCGCCTCGGGGTTCTCCCGCACGAGCACGGTGAGTCCATTGGGCAGCTGCGTGCGCGTGACGGTCCCCGTCGTCTGGGCCGCCACCACCGAAGGCACGAGGAGCAGGAAGAGCGCCACCACTATCCGGATGCGCGGAAGGCCCATCACTTTTTCCCCGGTACGAAGGAGATGCACGCGTAGTCGGTCAAGGGGAGGTACTTGCGAGCGGCGTCCCGGATCTGGTCATTGGTCACCGCGCGCAGGCGATCCACGTAGCGCAGCTCGTCGTCGAGATTGCCCGTGAGCTGGGTGATGCCGTAGGCGGCAGCCACGCCGTCGGAGGTCTCGTAGGCGAAGGCGTGCTCCGACTCCGCCTTGGTCACCGCGAGCTGCCGTTCCTCCTCGGTGGGCCCGTCCTTCTCGAGGCGGGCCAGCTCCTCGAGGATGCGCTCCTTGGCCTTGTCGAGATCGGCGGCCTCGAGCTGGGCCTGCACGTAGAAGATGCCCGAGAGCTGCATGGACGAGTTGCTCACGCTGATGCCCGCGACGAGCCGCTCGCTGTCGCGCAGGGTCTTGGTCAGCCTCGAGCTCTCGCTGCCGCCCAGGATGGTGGCCACGAGGTCGAGGGCGAAACTGTCGGGATTCGAAAGGCGCGGCGCCTGCCAGCCGATGGCGAATTGCGCCTGCTGCTCGGGGCGCTCCACCGTCTTGCAGACGATCCCCTTGAGCGGGGTGAGGGGCGGAGTGGGCGGAGGACCGTAACCTGTCCGCGGCCGCTTGCCGAAGGTCGCGTCCACCATGGAGCGGACGGTCTTGGGGTCGACGGGGCCCACCACCACGAGGACCATGTTCTCTGGCGTGTAGTATTGCTGGTTGAAGGCCTGCAGCTTCTGGCGATCGGCGGCGTTCATCGTCTCCGGCGTGCCGAGCACGGGCCGGCCGTAGGGATGATTGGGGAAGACCAGCCCGTAGAGCTGGCGGATGATGGCCGACTTCGGCGTGTCCGTCTCGATGCGCGCCTCTTCGAAGATGACCTGGCGCTCCGCGTCGATTTCCTTGGGCTCGAAGGTCGAGCGGAAGGCCATGGCCTCGAGGAGCTCGAGGGCTTTGCGGAGGCCATCGCTCGGCACCTGGATCTGGAAGGTCGTGTAGTCGAACGAGGTGAACGCGTTGCTCCGCCCGCCCTCTCCCTCCACCGTGCGATCGATGTAGCCGGGACCGAAAGTGTCAGTGCCCTTGAAGAGCATGTGCTCCTGGAAGTGGGCGTAGCCGAGGCCGTCGGGCTTCTCGTAGCGCACGCCGGTGCCAACCCACAGGTACACGGCGACGATGTCCGACGAGCGATGCTCCTGGATGAGGAGGGTGAGCCCGTCCGGCAGCACTTCCTTTACGGGCCCAGCCGCCTTGACGCTTGCGGCCACCGGCGCGGTGGGCGACATGGGAGGAGGTGCGCTGGCGCAGCCAACCGCGAGGAGCATCGCGACGAACACAGGAACGGCGCCGCCGGAAAATCTCATGCGGCGGAGTCTAGCACACCCGCGTCAGACGGCGACGCAGGTTCCCGTCACGGCGGAGGCAGATTCGGAGGCGAGATACGCGATGACGTCGGCCACCGCTTCCGTGCTGACCCAGGTCGACCGGTCGGCGTCCGGCATCGCCCGGCGGTTGCCCGGCGTGTCCATGGTGCTGGGCAGCACCGCGTTCACCGTGATGCCGTGCGGCCGCTCCTCCTGGGCGAGGGCCTGGGTGAGCGCGATGACCGCGCTCTTGGCTACGGTGTAGCCGATGAAGCCGCCGAGGGGCGGTACCACGGCCCTCGACGAAATATTGATGATGCGACCCCAGCCGGCGGCCCGCATGCCGGGAAGGACCGCGCGGCAGCCCACCACCGCCGAGGTGAGGTTCAGGTCGATCATGCGCCGCCACTCGGCGAGCGGGGTGGCGGCGAGGTCGCCGCCTGCAAAGCCGCCCACCGCGTTGACGATCACGTCCACGCGCGTGGCGACGCCGCCTGCCTCCGCCACGAAGGCGGTCACGGCGGCCTCGTCCGCCATGTCGATCTTCCGGCCCGAGAGCCGGGCGCGAGCCTCGCCGGCCGCCGCCTGCAGGGCCGCCCACTCCTCGGCCACGAACCAGGGCACGGCCACCGTGGCGCCGGCGCGAAGGAAGCGAAGCACGATGGACTGACCGAGGCCGCCCGTGCCCCCGGTCACGATGGCGATCCTCCCCGTCATGGGCGCGGGCCCGCCAGCGCCTCCATCCGGGCGGCCAGCTCGAAGTCCAGCGTGGTCAGCCCGCCCGCGTCGTGGGTGCTGAGATCGACGGTGACGCGGTTCCAGACGTTGCACCAGTCGGGATGGTGGCCCATGGCTTCAGCCGCGAGGGCGACCGCGCTCATGAAGCTCCACGCCCCCACGAAATCCTTGAAGGTGAAGCTCTTGTGGAGCTTGCCCGCCTCGAGCGTCCAGCCGGGCAGTGCCGGCAGTCGCGCCGCCACGTCGGAAGGGGAGAGCTTGCTCGGGCGCGCCATGCGGAACTAGCTGGCGGCGGGCGCGGCCATGATGGCCGAGCGCTGGATGTCGTCGTAACGGACCTTGGAGATGTCGAAGGCCTCGATGTTCTCCACCAGCTTCTTGAAGGTCTGATCGAACGACGGCAGGGTCTTGCGCTGGCGGGTGAGCGGCGTGGTGCGTGCGAGGACGTAGTTCTTCACGTAGGGATGGTTGATCCCGCGCTTCTTGATCTTCGCCACCACGTCGCCGAGCGCCTCGTCGGCCGCGCGCACCAGCTCCGCCCGCTCCTCCCGTTCCTCGAGGGTCTTGGGGAAGCGGCCCTTCAGGAACTTGTCCACGCGGCGCAGGATCGGCGCGAAGGCCCCGCCCGCGAAGCGCTTGTTCTTCTCGTAGAGGAGGCCCAGGGTGATGAAGTGCGCCGCCTCGAACTGGAAGGCGTAGTCCTCCTCGCTGCTGCCCGGCTCGTCGGCCACGAGGCCCCGATACATGCGGATCACCTCGAGCGACTTCTCCTTGAGGTTGTGAGCCTTCTCGGTGTTCAGCGCGAGGATCTGGAAAGCCACCTCCGCTTCAGGTACAAGGATGCCCGGCACCATGGAGGCCTTGAGCTTCTGGAGCACGGTGCGGCGGTGATTGCCATTGGGCGTCCAGTAGAGGCCAGGCTTGGGCGACATGACCACGATGGGATCCACGAAGCGGTCGATCTTCTTCACGACCTCCTGCAGTCGCTTGGCGTGCGTGGGGGAGAGGTCGCGTTGATACGGGGTGGGCTCGACCTTGCCCATGGGGAGGAGGCAGAAGATGTGCCAGTGATCCCCCACCGGCTCACGGTAGAGGGCCAGGGGCAGGCCGCCGTCGCGCTCCACCTGCTCCGCGAGGGCGAGCACTGCCTTGGGAGGGTCCTGCTCCGGGTGCACCGACCAGGTCGTCACTCCTGAATTATGCCCGAGGCGCGAACCGATCGGAAGGGGGAGGCCGCGGCGATCAGGCGACGGCGGTGCGGGCAGTGGCGCGGCGACGGAAAGCGTCCTGCAGGGAACCGTAGATGCCCGAGGGCAGGAAGATGATGCAGAGGATGAGCACGAGGCCGTAGATGGTCTCGGCGATCCCGATCAGCTTGATGCCGAAGTAGATGCGCAGGAACTCGCTCAGCGCGATGGTGAGCGCGGTGCCCACGGACGGTCCCAGCAACGAGTACATCCCGCCCAGTACCACCGCAAAGACGATCCGGAGAGAGACGCCGATGCCCGACATGGTGTCGGGATTGGCGTAGGCGAGGTACTGGACGAGGATGGCCCCGCCCAGCGCGGTCAGTCCCGCGGAGAGCACGGTAATGCCGAGCTTGAAGCGCGTCACGTGGATGCCCACCGAGGCCGCCGCCGTCTCGTCCTCGCCGATGGCCTCCATGGCTCGGCTGGCCATGCTGCGGTCCACCCGCACCCACACCCAGAGGCCGAAGAGCCACAAGACCATGGCCACGTAGTAGAAGACACGCTTGTCCGCGAACTGCAGCGCCCAGACGCTCGAGTCCGACGGCGCGGGTTTGAGGCTGACGCCGAGGGAGCCGCCCGTCCAGTCGCGTTCCGCGATGATGAGGAGGCGCACGACCTCCGACACGGCGAGGGTGACCAGGCCGAAGTAGTGGCCGACGACCTGGAAGCGCGAGCACGGGTAGCCGATCACCACGGCCAGGACCACCGTGAGGAGCACGGCCACGAGCCCGCCGATCCACGGAGTGAGACCGAAGAAGTTCCAGAGGAGACAGGTCGCGTACGCGCCCACGCCGAGGAAGGCGCCGTGGCCGAGGGACACGAGGCCGAAGCGGCCCATGAGCGACCACGCGCCGCCGATGAAGGACCAGATGAAAATCTGCACGATGACGTGGACGAGGTACTCGCGCATCCGGCCGAGGGGGAGGAAGGGCTCCACGGCGAGGAGGGCGACGATGAGGACGGCCCAGAGGCGTCGCCAGCTCATGTGCGCTTGGCGAAGATGCCGCCCGGGCGGACGAACATCAGCACGATGAAGATCACGAAGGCGACCACGTAGCCCATCTCGGTAGAGATGAGCACCCCGCCCACCGAGATGACCTGGCTCATGATGAAGGCGGCCACGAAAGCGCCGAACATGCTGCCGAGGCCGCCCAGCACGCAGATCATGAAGGTGAGGGGACCGAAGGCGCCGCCGAAGTAGGGATGCACCGCGTACTGGATAATGAGTAGCGCGCCCGCGATGCCCGCCATGGCACCCCCCACCGCGGAGGTGACGAGATAGAGCCGGAGCGGGTTGGCGCCCATGAGGGCGGTGGCGTCTCGATCCTGGGAGACGGCGCGGATGGCCGTGCCCACGAAGGTGCGGGTGAGGAAGAGATAGAGACCGAGCATGGCCAGGATGGAGAGCGCGAAGGCGATCAGCCGGGGGAAGGAGATGAAGATGCCGCCCACCTCGAGCACGGGCAGGTTCACGCGCACCGAGCGATGATCCGTGCCCCAGAGAAGAGTAGCGAAAGACTGGATGAAGAAGAGCAGCCCGCCCGTGGCGAGGAGCTGGTTGATGGGCGGGCTCGAGAGGATAGGCGAGATGATCAGGAGGTGGACGAGGAGTCCCAGTGCCACCCCCGCCACCACCGAGGTCACGCCGGCCACCCAGAGGTCCCAGTGATACACGGTGTGCATGAAGTAGACGGCGTACATGCAGAGCATGACGAGGTCGACATAGGCGATCCACACGATGTCGATCACGCCGAAGATGAGGTTGAGGCCCAGGGAGAGCAGTGCCAGCACGCCGCCCAGCAGCACGCCGTTGACCACCGCCTCCAGGAGAAAGAGGGGATCGATCACGGCTAGGCGCCCACGTAGGCCTTGCGGACGAAGTCCTGCTCGGCGAGCTCGCTCGCGCGGCCTTCCATCCTGATGCGGCCCACCTCGAGCAGGTAGGCGCGGTCCACGATCTTGAGGACCTGGCGCACGTTCTGCTCCACCACGAGGATGGTGTAGCCCTCCTCGCGTACGCGGCGGATGAGGTCGAAGAGCCGCAGCACCATCACCGGAGCGAGGCCCATCGACGGCTCGTCGAGGAGGATGAGCTTGGGCCGCGACATGAGGGCGCGGCCCACCGCGAGCATCTGCTGCTCGCCGCCCGAGAGGCTCCCTGCCCGCTGGGTCGGCCGCTCCGCCAGCACGGGAAAGAGAGTGTAGACGCGCTCGAGGCTTTCTCGGTAGTGCTTCCGCGCGGCGGGAAGGAACGCGCCCATCTTGAGGTTCTCCCCCACGGTGAGAGCGGGGAAGATGCGGCGGCCCTCGGGCACGTGCGCGATCCCGTGGGCGACCACGTCGTAGGCCTTCTCCCCCGTGAGGTCCCGGTCCTCGAAGACGAGCCGGCCGGAACGGACAGGAAGGAGCCCCGAGATCACCCGCATGAGCGTGGTCTTGCCCGCGCCGTTGGGGCCGACCACGGCCACGGCTTCTCCCGCCTCCACGCGCACGCTCACGTCCCACAGCGCGGTGAAGGCCCCGTAGCCCGACGTGATCCGGTCCAGCTTGAGCATGCTCACGCCAGCACGACCTTCTCGCCGAGATAGGCCTCGATCACCTGCGGGTTCTCGGCGATCTCGAGGGGCAGGCCCTCCGCGATCTTCTCGCCGTGATCGAGGACCACGAGGCGATCGACGACGCGGAGGAGCGTGGCCATGATGTGCTCGACCCACACGATGGTGATGCCGAGCTCACCGCGGATGCGACGGAGCATCTCGGCGGCGTCGTGCATCTCCCCGGGGTCGAGGCCGCCCAGGCTCTCGTCGGCGAGAAGGAGCTTGGGCTTGGTGGCGAGCGCGCGCGCCAGCTCGAGCTTCTTGAGGCCACCCGCGCCCAGGAGCGTGGTGGAGGCGGTGGGATCCGTGGGCAGGCCTACGAGGGCCAGCACCTCCGCGGCCTGCCGGCGCGCCTCCGCCTCCGTGTTGCGGGCGGCTGAGCCGAAGTGGGAGGCCACGGCGACGTTCTCCAGGATGGAAAGCTTGCGGAAAGGACGGGGGATCTGGAAGGTGCGCGCGACGCCGCGATGGCAGATGGCGTCGGGGGTGAGGCCGCCGATCTCGTCCCCGAGGAACTTGATGGAGCCGCCCGAGGGCAGGAGCGCTCCCGAAATGCAGTTGAAGCACGTGGTCTTGCCCGAGCCGTTCGGCCCGATCAGGCCGAGGATCTCTCCTGGCTTCACCTCGAAGGAGACGCCCTGGAGGGCGAGGAAGCCTCCGAAGCGCTTCGTCAGGCCCGAGACGGTCAGCACGGACGCGACCTCGGCGCCGCCGGAGCGTGGCCGACCGGACGGCGCCGCCCGGCTCGGCTAGCGCGCAAAGAGGGGCGAGGAAGCGGGCAGCAGCACGACGGGCGTCGCCGTCTGCACGGACTTGGGCCAGACGACCTCGAACTTCCCGTCGATCACCTGGAAGACGGTCGGGAACGCGCGCTCGTTCTGTCCGCGCATCGGGTTGCCCTCGCCGAGGAACTTCACGCCGTAGCCCTGGCTCGTCCCGCCCTCGGGAATGTCGGTCTCGCGCGCGGCCTTGGCGAGCTGATCGGGCGAGAAGCCACCGTGCTTCTGGATGGCGCGCGGGAGCACGTCGAGGAGGAGGATGCCGAGGTTGTTGAAGCCCATGGAGACGTGGGGCGCAATGGGCCCGTCGCCGAACTCCTTCTGGTAGCGCTTGACCATCTCGCGGGTCATCTCGGCCGCCTTGGGGCTCACCTTCTTCTCGATGAGCTGGGAGGCCACGGGATCCACGGTGTGGAAGCCCTCGGACTCGCTCCCGATCGTCTCCTTGAGCTTGTCGAGCTGGCTGTGGCCCGCGCCGTGGCCCAGATAGGCTTTCACGCGAAGCCCTTGCTCCTTGGCCTGGCGCAGGAAGAGCGCGATGTCCGGATTGTAGCCGGAATGAAAGAGCACATCGGGCCGTGCCGCGCGGAGCTTCGTCACCAGCGACGAGAGGTCGGGCGCCTGGATCGAGTAGCCTTCCTTCAGCACGACTTGCATCCCCTGCTTCCGCGCCTCCTCGTCGTTCGCGGCGCCCACCCCGGTGCCGTAGGGGCCGTCCTCGTAGATGATGGCCACCCGGAGATCCTTCGGCGCCTTCTTGAGCTTCTCCTGCGAGTAGGCCGCGATGTACTGGACCGAGTACGAGCCGAAGAGGCTGCCGTTCGGCTGGGGCCGGAAGGTGTACTGGAGGTTGCGGTCCTTGAAGACGGCGTCGGCGATGCCCGTGGTGATCCAGAGGAATCGCTTCTGCTTGTCCACGCGCTCGGCGATCGGTACCGCGTGCGCGCTCGAATAGATCCCGGCGAGGATGTCCACCCTCTCCACGTTCAAGAGCCGCTCCGCCTCGTTGATGGCCACGTCGGCCTTGGACTGGCTGTCCCCGTCCACGCGCACGACCTTGTACTTGCCGAGCACGCCGCCGTGCTCGTTGACGTAATCGATGATCATCTTGGCGCCGCGCCAGCAGTTCACCGATCCGCCCGCGGCGAAGGGTCCGCTCTGGTCGAAGAGGACCCCGATCTTGATGGTCTGCGCCTGCGCGTCCGCGAGATCGTGCCGGACCACGGCCGCGCCCACGGCGCCCACGAGGAGCAGGACGAAGACGAGACGGAATCCTTTCATGCGAAGCCTCCTTTGGCCATCACCGGCGGACCCGCGATCGAGGCGGGGTCGAAAAAAGTGCCCAACCCTAGCACGCGCTCCCCGCTCGAATCAACTGGCGCGCCGCCGCGCGAGGACCAGCCATTCGAGGCCGGCGCGGCGCGCTGGGGAGGCGGCGGGCGGAGCCTCCTCGAGGATGTCGAAGCGCGGCGCGAGCGCCACGTGGATGCCGTCGCGCGAGACGGGAAAGGGCGGGCCGTCCGTGCCCTCGCGGAGCGGATAGAAGCAGCCCAGAAGCAGGCCGCCCGGCCGGAGAATGTCGTGGAGCACCTGGGTGTACTCGAGGCGCCGGTCGGGATCGATGGCGCAGAAGCACGTGTACTCCCACGCCGCATCGAAGGCTCCCCCATAGTCTGCAGCGAGGGTGAACACGTCGCGCTGCTCGAACATGACCGGCACGCCCTCGTCGGCGGCGAGTCGGCGCGCCTCTTTCACCGCGGCCTCGGCGAAATCGAAGCCGACGACCTCGTAGCCGCGGCGGGCGAGGACACGCGCGTCGTGGCCGCGCCCCGCGCCCGGCACCGCGACGCGAGCGCCCCGCGGCAGCGACAGGCCGGCGTCGAGGCGCGCGACGAGAGCGGGCGCGGGCTCGCCCAGCTCCCACCCATCCTGGCTCGACGCGTAGAGCTCGTCCCAGAAGGCGGGCGTGCTTACGGGCGCGCGATCGCGGGCCACTCGATCTGCTCGAAGTCGGCCACCGCGCGCTCCGCGCCGGCCCTCACCAGCTCGTCCTCGGTGTGGGCGGTGGTGACGCCGACCGCGCGCATGCCGGCCCGCCGTGCCGCCTCCACCCCCACCAGGGAATCCTCGAAGACCAGGCAGCGCTCGGGCGCGATGCGCAGGCGCGCCGCGGCGAGGAGGTATACCTCCGGGTCGGGCTTGCCGTAGGTGACGTCGTCGGCCGTGACGATGACGTCGAAGTAGGGGAGGAGACCCGCGCCGGCGAGCAGATGATCGACGTCGTAGCTCGAGGCGGAGGTGCCCACGGCGCGCGGCACTCGCCGGTGCGCGAGATCGACGACGAAGCGGCTCACCCCGGGCACGGAGACGATGCCCGCGCGCGCGAAGTCGACGTAGAGATCTCGCTTGCGCCGGGCCAGGCGCCGCACCTCGAAATCCGAGAGGCGGCGATTGATCAGGAGGGGCACCGCTTCCTCACTGGGGCGGCCGATGGTCAGCCGCCAGGGCTCGGGATGCGCCGGCTCCTCGCCGATCTCCTCGAGGAGGGCCTGCCAGGCCGCGCGATGATGGGCGCCGGAGTCGATGAGGACGCCGTCCATGTCGAAGACGACGGCCTCAATCATATGACATGAGCTCGAGGAGGTTCCCGTCGGGATCGCGGAAGTAGACGGAAGTGCCGTCGACCCCGCGCGCGCCGCGGCGCTTGACGGGACCGATCTCGATGGGCACTCCGTGCGCGGACAGCCGCTCCACGGCGTCCTCGATGGGGCCCTGCCACACGAAGCAGAGATCCTCCGAGCCGGCAGTGGGCACGGCCGCCTCGGGCGTCACGGGCCGGCCCGCCTCGTGCACGTTGATCATGGTGCGCCCGGCCATCAGCGAAGGGAAGCGGCGCTGGCCCTGCCGCCACTCGTCGACGCCGAGGGGCTGGCAGCCCAGCACCTCGCGGTAGAAGGCGAGCGCCGTCTCGAAGTCCTTGACGACGAGGACGACGTGATCCAGCGCGGAGATCACGTGAGGCGGTAGAGCGGCGCGAGAAGCTGGAAGGTCTCGCGGGCGACGCGGGCGTAGTCGCGGGGCTTCCAGCGCGCCGCCTCCTGGGCGGGCACGGCGCGGCCCAGCACCACCTGGCCGTCGCGCGTGCGCACGAGCTCGTCGCCGAGACGCGTCACTTCGTCGGAGGAGAGATCGGCGAGGACGGCGGCGGGCGACTCGTCGTGCTCGTTCTTGAACCAGGCCAGACCCTTGGCGCGCCGGAGGACGGGCGCGAGCTTCGGTCCCTGCCGCTTCCAGGAGGAGACCCAGCGCTTCTTCCCCGCATGCTCGGGGCCCGCTTCGAAGAGGAAGCGCACCGCCCCCCGCGACACCGCGACCTTGAAGTGGCAGTGCTTCTTGTACCCGCGCTTGTCGAGAGCGAAGGCGATCCAGGTGTCGTCGGGCGGATTGACGGTCCGCCGCGCATGCTTGGCCACGTGCGCGAAGGCCTGGTTGCCTGCGATGCGGCCCACGTCGGGGAGGAGGTCGCGCCCGATCGCCTCGAGCTTGGGTCGGATGCGCGTCCGGATCGCCTGCATGCGCGGCGCGACGCCGTCGATGTCGAAGACCTTGAAGTCGGCGGGAGTGAAGCCGGAGAACGCCATGCCCGGGCCCTCCTCAGGGATACCGCGTGTCGGGATCGAGGGGGAAGATCGGCCGACGGATGCGCTGGAAGTCGAAGCGGGCGAGGTTGGACGACGAGAGGCCCGGGGCATCCACCTCGATGATCTCGCGCGCGATGGGCTCGAAGGCAGCGCGATAGTGAATGGTCGACTTGACCACGAGGATCTTGTGGTCGAGGGGATCGAGGCCGACGAAGCGGATCATCTCGGGATCGAGCGTCTGCCAGCGATACGAGATCAGGATGACCTTGACGTCGTTGACGTCGAGGACGGCGGTGGTGCCGAGACGCCCGGGCAGCCCGCGAGCCATCGGCCCCTTGTGCACGAAGCGCCCATCGGAGAGGGTGCGCACGAGGCCGGTGACGCGCAGAGGCGCGCCGTGGCGCTGATCGACCTTGCCGCCCACGTCGAGGGTGACGGAGGCGCCCACCCCCGCCTCCACGCATCGGGCCACCGCCTGCGGATCCCAGATGCACGCGACGACCGCGGAGCGGGCGCCTACCCGCACGAGCTCGCGCAGCACCTCGGTCCCGCCGATCATGACCGCCGCCGCGACCGCGATGCCGCCGAGCGAGCCCATGCCGCCGAGCACCACGATGGCGAGAACGATCGCCGATTCCAGGTAGACGAACGACTCCGGGCTGACGAAGCCCTGGCGCGCCGCGAAGAACGATCCGGCGAAGCCGCCGAACATGGCGCCGATGGCGAAGGCCGTCAGCTTGGTGTTGGTGGTGTTGATGCCGAGCGAACGGCAGGCGATCTCGTCCTCGCGCAGCGCCTCCCAGG
>Ga0081540_1002984_pt1 | contig 13560 bp, 11 predicted proteins | sample TabmetS2T1R1_FD_71024 | JGI IMG/M metagenome (GOLD analysis project Ga0081540, IMG submission 71024) | Tabebuia heterophylla rhizosphere microbial communities from the University of Puerto Rico - S2T1R1 | ecosystem: Host-associated > Plants > Roots > Rhizosphere ... | reverse complement strand
CGGACGCGGCCCACGGCGCAGGTACGCCGCCAGCGCGTAGGTGGCGACGCTGAGAATCTCCAGATTGATGAAGAGGAAGATGAGCTCGTTGGAGAGCCCGAGCAGGCTCATCCCCGCGCCGCCGAAGAGCAGCAACGCGTAGAACTCGCCGCGCTCGGCATGCCGTCCGCGAAGGAAGGCCGGAGCGAGCAGCGCCGACAGCCCCACGCCGATGCAGACCAGGAGCGAGACCAGGCTTCCGAACGGATCGAGCACCGCGAAGCCGCGGAACACCTCCACCGGCGCGGAGAAGGCGATCCACGCCGCCACCACCCCGGCGAGCACCGTGGTGCCGACGGTCAGCGGCGCCTGGAAGCTGCGCGACGCCGAGGAGAGGAAGACCTCGGAGAGCACGACCACGCACGCCCCGGCGGTGAGGATCAGCGCGGGCCAGAGCGGCAGGAGGTCGGTGGTCGTCAGCGTGGGCAGAGGGAGCATTTGGGCCTAGCGCCGTGCGGAGGCGCCGGCGGGCATGGCCGCCACCGGCGAGGGAGTGGGAAGCGGGGCGACCGTCACCCGGGTGTCCTCGTCGCGTTGCTGCACGTCGAGGCCCACCTGAGCGCGGGCGACGTACCGCTGGGTGGAGGGCTGGAGCCGGTCGAGGAAGAAGCTGGGAAGGACGCCCATCACCAGCACCATCACCACGAAGGGCAGCGCGGTCGCGATCTCCCGGCCGTTCACGTCCTTGAGCCGGGCGTTCTCCACCTGGACCAGCGGGCCGAAGAACACCCGCTGCACCATCCACAGCATGTAGCTCGCACCGAGGATGACCCCGGTGGCAGCCAGGACGCCCAGCCAGATCGGCAGCTGCGTGGACTTGAACGTCCCGAGCAGCACCAGGAACTCGCCGATGAACCCGTTGGTCCCCGGGACTGCGATGCTGGAGAAGGTGATGATCAGGAACAGCGCCGCGAAGATCGGCATGCTCTTCGCGACGCCGCCGAAGTCGATGATGTTCCGCGTGTGCCGCCGCTCGTAGAGGTAGCCGAAGAGCAAGAACAACGCCCCGGTGGACACCCCGTGGTTCAGCATCTGGTAGGCGCTGCCGGTCGCGCCCTCGGCGGTGAGCGCGAAGATGCCCAGCATGCAGAATCCGAGGTGGCTGACCGAGCTGTAGGCGATGAGCCGCTTCACGTCGGTCTGGGCGAGGCACATCATCGCCCCGTAGACGATGCCGATCACCGCGAGGACCGCGAAGGCGATCCGCATCTGCTGCGCCGCCACCGGGAAGAGCGGAATCGCGTAGCGCCAGAAGCCGAAGGTCCCCATCTTCAGCATCACCCCGGCGAGGATGACCGACCCGGCCACCGGCGCCTCGGTGTGCGCGTCCGGGAGCCAGGTGTGCACGGGGAACATCGGCACCTTGATCGCGAAGGCGAGCGCGAAGGCCAGGAACATCCATGGCCCGTAGGTGCGCAGCGCCACGGCGAGCGGCGAGAGCGAGGCGCAGCTGGCCGCCTTCCCCGCGACACAGCCGGCGAGCTCGCGGTTCGCCGGAGCGAGAGAGTTGTAGAACGCCGCGTAGTCGAAGCTGCGCGCGCCGGCAGGCTGGGCGACGAAATACACCGCGAGGATCGCCACCAGCATGAGCAGCGAACCGGCGAAGGTATAGAGGAAGAACTTCATCGCCGCGGGGATTCGCTTCTCCGAGCCCCACATCCCGACGAGCAGGTACATCGGGACGAGCATCGCCTCGAAGAAGATGTAGAAGAGGATCACGTCCAGCGATGCCAGCGCTCCCAGCATCGCGGTCTGGATGAGGAGCAGGGCCAGGTGGAAGCTCTTCACCCGCTCGGTGATGAAGCTCCAGCTGCAGAGCACCACCAGAGGTCCGAGGAAGCCGGTGAGCAGCATCAGCGACACCGCGAGCCCGTCGACCCCGACGTGGTAGCTGATGCCCAGGTCGGTGATCCACGGCACGCGCTGCTCGAGCTGGAACTCGGTCCCCCTGGGGTCGAACTGGGTGTACAGCAGCGCCGTCAGCCCGAAGTTGAGGAGCATCGCGAGGAAGGTCCAGGCACGGACCAGCCGCTTCTCGTTCTGCGGGAGCAGCGCCACCAGCACCGCCGAGAGCAGCGGCTGGAACACCACCAGACTGACGAGCCACGGACTCAGCGCGGTCATCGGAGCACCCAGGTCAGCACGATGCCGATCGAGACCAGGAGGCCCACCGCCATCACCGTGGCGTAGTTCTGGGCGTTACCGGTCTGGGTGTAGCGCAGCCAGCCGCCCACGCGTCTGAGCACCAGCGCCGTGCCGCCGACCCCCACGCTGTCGATGAGCCCGGCGTCGACCACCTTGTAGAGACCCTTGGAGAGCATGGTGAAGGGCCGGACGAGCAGGAAGTCGTAGATCTCGTCGATGTAGAACTTGTGCCGGGCCCACCGCCACGGGCTGGCGATGAACGCCGGCAGCGGCTTGCCGGCCCGGGCAGGCAGCCACGACCGGTAGACGATCCACGCCGCCGCGCCTCCGATGAGGGCGATGGCGGTGGCGAGGCCCAGCCCGGGCCAGTACGGCGACGCCTCGTGCTTCACCGTCCCGTACCGCGCAGCCAGGCTGTCGGCCTGTTGCAGGGCCGGGGAGAAGTACCCCTCCATCAGCGCGACGGCCTCTCCCCGCGGTCCGGGCACGGCGTTGGGCCAGCCCCAGACGATCCCGAAGACCGAGAGGAAGGCCAGCACCACCAGGACCGAGACCATCCGGAAGCCGCTCTCGTGCGCGTGCGGGAGCCGCGCGTCCGCCGCCCGCTTGCCCTCGAACGTCAGGACGTAGAGACGGGTCATGTAGAACGCGGTGCAGAGCGCGCCGAAGAGACCCAGGTAGTAGACGGCGTGGGGCACCCAGTGGAGCCCCTCCAGCTCGGCGGTGTGCGCCCCGTGGAGGATGTGGTCCTTGGAGAAGGCACCGCTCAGCGGAACGATGCCGGTGATCGCCAGGGTGGCGATCAGGAAGGTCGCCCAGGTCCAGGGCATCTCCTTGCGCAGCCCACCGAGGCGCTGGACGTCGGTCTCGTCGCCGTTTCCGTGCATCACCGAGCCGGCGCCGAGGAAGAGGCAGGCCTTGAAGCAGGCGTGAGTGATGAGGTGCAGCGCCGCGGCCCAGAAGACCCCCACTCCCACGCCCATGAACATGAAGCCGAGCTGCGAGACGGTGGAGTAGGCGAGCACCTTCTTGATGTCGTCCTGGGCGAAGGCGATGAGCGCCGCCCAGACCGCGGTCAGCGCGCCGATCATCGCCACCCAGGCCATCGCCGTGGGTGACATGACCAGCAGGAAGCTGAGCCGGCAGAAGAGGTAGACGCCCGCGGTCACCATCGTGGCCGCGTGGATGAGGGCCGAGACCGGCGTGGGACCGGCCATCGCGTCCGGCAACCAGACGTAGAGGGGGATCTGCGCGCTCTTGCCGGCCGCTCCGAGCAGCATGAGGAGCAGGGCGGCGGTCAGCACGTGGCCGTAGGTCTTCCCCTTCAGGGAACCCTCGGTGATGACCGTCTGCAGGGTCATGACCCCGCGGGTCTTCTCTCCCTGGTCGACCGGGACGCGGCCGGCCCACCCCTTCAGCACTTCGACGTTGAGCGGTCCCTGCTCGTGCATCGCGGTGACCCAGGCCCGCGACGAGCTGACGTCGAGGAAGTTGCCCCGCCCCGGCCCCGCGCGCCCCATGGCCTCGGTGGCCTGGAGCATGAGCACCAGGAGGATCATCCCGATGATGAAGGCGAAGTCTCCGATGCGGTTGACGATGAACGCCTTCCGGCCGGCCCACGCCTTCTCGGTGTCCTGGTACCAGAACCCGATCAGGAGGTAGCTGCAGAGGCCCACGCCCTCCCAGCCCACGAAGAGGAGGACCAGGTTGTCGGCCATGACCAACGTCAGCATCATGGCGACGAACAGGTTGAGGTACGCGAAGTACCGCCAGTACCCGTCGTCGTGCTCCATGTACTCGGTGGAGTACAGGTGGATGAGGAACCCGATACCGGTGATGACCAGGAGCAGGGCTCCGGTCAGCCGGTCCACCGTCAGCCCGTAGTGAGCGCTGAAGTCGCCAGCCGCGAACCAGCGGCCGAGGTCCAGCCACAGCGCCCACTGCACCGGGGCGCCGCTCGCCGGCGAGGTGAACTGCGTGGTCCGCGTCCCCACGGCGAAGACCGCGAGGCAGGAGAGGAGGAACGAGCCCGCCACCGTGGCGCAGGCGAGGAAGTTGACGTTCGCCCGGCCCATGAACTTGCCGAGAACGCCGCAGAGGAACGCGCCCAGCAGCGGCAGGGCGATGATCACCCAGAGCACGTCGGCGATCGCCACCGGGCTCCAGGGATACGTCATGTTGAGGAGGTCGCTCATGAGTGGCTCAGAGCCTCATGGTCCGGATGTCGTCGACGTTCACCGTGCCGCGGCTGCGGAACACGGCGATGATGACCGCCAGGCCGATCGCCGCCTCGGCGGCCGCCACCGCGATGACGAAGAGGGCCGGCAGGTGCCCCACGTCCATGCCCGAGTCGCGGGCGAAGGCGAGGAAGGTGAGGTTCGAGGCGTTGAGCATCAGCTCGACGCACATGAAGACCACCAGCGCGTTGCGGCGAACGAGCACGCCGAACACCCCGAGGCTGAAGAGCAGGGCGGCCAGGATGAGATAGTGCTGCAGCGAGACGCCGTCCAAGACTGGCCCCCGTTTCAGACGCGGGACTTGGCGACCACGACGGCTCCGACCATGGCCACCAGGAGGAGCAGTGACACCGCCTCGAACGGGGCGAGCCACTGCGTGTAGAGCTGCGCCCCGATCGACTGGAGCGTGCCGAAGTTGGCCGGGGTCGGCGCGGCCGCCGGAACGAAGGGCTGCGCGGCGTATACCAGCGCCGCGAACAGGCCGAACGCGGTCACGCCACCCACCACCTTGGAGAAGGTGACCTTCGACGGCGCCACCGCCTCAGCGAGCGACAGGAGCATGATCACGAAAAGGAACAGCACCATGATCGCGCCGGCGTAGACGAGCACTTGCAGGATCGCGATGGTGTGCGCCAGCAGCAGCGCGTAGATGCCCGCCAGGCAGAAGAAGGCCCCCACCAGCGACATGGCCGAGTAGATGGGGCTGCGCGAGGTAATGACCCCGGCCGCGGCCACCACCGTGAGGACCGCGAAGAGATAGAAGAGGAAGGTGGTCACGCGGTCATCGCTCCGAAGTGACCCCAGGGCTTGTCGCCGAAGGGGCACTTCCCCAGCCGGATGTGATCCTCGAACTCCTGCCGGAACTTCACCACGAAGCTGTGCACCGGGAGCGCCGCCGCGTCACCCAGCGCGCAGATGGTCTGCCCCAGGCCCATCGGCGGGTAGGGCGCGATGCTCTGGGCCACGTTGAGCATCGTCTCGAGGTCGCCGTCCTCGCCCCGGCCCTCCTCGAGCTTGCGGAGGAGGCGGGTCATCCACGGCGTCCCCTCGCGGCAAGGGGTGCACTGGCCGCAGGACTCCTCGGCGTAGAAGCGCGACACTCGCCACAGGCTCCGGACCAGGCAGGTGGAGTCGTCCATGACGATGACCCCGCCCGAGCCGGCCATGTTCTGCACCGCCTTGAGCGCCTCGAACTCCAGCGCCACGTCGATCTCGTCGGCGGCGAGCACCGGGGCGGACGAGCCGCCCGGAATCACCGCCTTCACCTTCCGGCCAGGAGGCATGCCCTGGCCGAAGTCCGGGCTCTCGATGAGCTCGCGAACGGTGGTGCTGAGCATCACCTCGAACACGCCGGGGCGGTTCACCGAGCCGGAGAGACACACCATCCGAGTGCCTCCCGACTTCTCGGGGCCGAGCTTGGCGAACCAGTCGGCGCCCTTCTGGAGGATGGCCGGGACATTGGCCAGCGTCTCCACGTTGTTCACCACCGTGGGGCAGCCGAAGAGGCCCACCACCGCGGGGAAGGGAGGCTTGAGCCGGGGCCAGCCCTTCTTCCCCTCCAGTGACTCGAGCATCCCGGTCTCTTCGCCGCAGATGTAGGCGCCGGCGCCGCGGACCACGTAGCAATCGAGCGCGTAGTCACGCCCCAGCAGCTTCTTGCCGAAGATGCCCGCGCGGTACGCCTCGTCGATCGCCTTCTGCAGCCGATCGGCCTGGAACCGGAACTCGCCCCGCACGTACACGTACGCGGTGTGCACCCCCAGCCCGAAGGAGGCGATGGCGATGCCCTCGAGGAGCATGTGCGGGTCGAGCTCGAGGATGTAGCGGTCCTTGAACGTGCCCGGCTCGGACTCGTCGGCGTTCACCGCCAGGTACTTCGGCTTGGGGCTGTCCTTGGGGACGAAGCTCCACTTCATCCCGGTGGGAAAGCCGGCGCCGCCGCGGCCCCGGAGGTTGCTCTTCTTCACCTCGTCGATGATCTGGGCCGGCTGCATGCCCAGGACCTTCTCCAGGGTCTTGTAGCCACCGGTGCTCTTGTAGGCCTCGAGCGTCCAGGAGTCGGGACGTCCCCAGTTTCGGGTGATGATCTTCTCTGTTGCCAGAGGCATCGACGGGGCTCCTACGAGGCGGGCTTCAGCTTGGCGAAGACTGCGTCCACCGATGCGCGCGACCGGAGATTCTCGTGGTGGACCTCGTTGATCTGGAGGCAGGGCGCGGTGCCGCAGGAGGCGAGGCACTCCGCCTCGCGCAGGGTCCAGGTTTGGTTGCTCTCGCCCGACTTCACCCCGAGCTTCTCCTCGAGGTAGGCGAGAAGGTCCTCCGCCCCCCACAGCGAGCACGAGAGGTTGGTGCAGACGTCCACCACGAACTTGCCCGGCTTCTTCGTGTGGAACATCACGTAGAAGGTGGCGACCTCGTAGGCGCGCTCCGGGGAGACGTCGAGCTTCCGGGCCACCATCTCCATGCCGTCAGGTGGGAGCCATCCCTTCATCGACTGCAACAGGTGCAGCGCCGGAAGCATCGCCGCGCTCTTCCGGTCCGTCGGATAGTGCGCGAGAATTTCGGCGAGCCGGTCGTCGAAGACCCGCTGCTCTTCGGCCGTCAGAAGGGGCGAGGCCATGGGGCCCGCGCTTCGTAAGGGACGACCGAACCGCTTGTCAACGATAGGGATTCTTCATGGGCACGGAAGAGAAGAGAGCCGAAGCACGCGCTCCGTTCATCCTCCGGGTGAACTTCCGCGACCGGGCCGATTGCCTCGACGCGACCGAGAACCTTTCCCGTGCCGGGCTCTTCGTTCAGACCTCGGAACGGTTCCCCGTGGGGCAGGTCGTCCACCTCTCCGTGGGCTTCCCCGGGCTGCTCGAGCCGGTGGCGCTCAGGGGTGAGGTGGTCTGGGTCCGGCCGGCTCGCGGGGACGCCTCGGGCGGCGTGGGCATCCGGGTGACCGACGAGGCCGATCGCCAGCGCCTGGACGAGGTGCTGGGCGGCCGGGCGACCCGCACGCTGCAGGCCCCGGAGGGCGGCTTCAAGGTGCTGCTGGTGGAGGACAACCCGCTGGTGGTCGAGATGTACAGCTACGTCCTCAAGAAGCTCGCGACCGCCGAGCTCCGCGGGAAGGTGCCGCTCGAGGTTCACTTCGCCGCCGACGGGCACGCGGCCCTGCAAGCGCTCGCCGAGGGGGGCTTCCACCTCGTGCTCACGGACCTGTACATGCCGGTGATGGACGGCTTCGTGCTGGTCCAGAAGATGAAGTCCGAGCCGAAGCTGCGCGACATCCCTGTGATCGCGATCAGCGGAGGTGGGCGCGAGGCGGAGTCGCGCGCGAGAGCAGAAGGTGTGGAGGTGTACCTCCGGAAGCCGGTGAAGTTTGCCGAGGTCCTCGAGACGGTGAAGCGCCTTCTGGGGATCGGCTAGAGTTTCTTTCTCGTTTCACACCCCGGATAACGAATGACGACGGCCACACGAGCAGTCCTCAACCGCGACACGGTGAGCGGCGAGGCCCTCTTCATCCTCAAGAACCTGCGGGACAACTCCAAGCAAGGGCGCTCCAACAAGCTGGCCGAGGTGAAGACCGCCCTCGAGCCGGCGGTGAGCCTGGAGTTCGACGCGTACTTCTTCTTCCTTCGCAAATTCCACTACATCGCGATGGACCGCGAGGCGCAGCTGAAGCTGACCGACTCCGGTGAGCGCGTGGTGGACGGCGCCGACCTGGACCGCTTCTCGGGCGAGGTGGGCGAGTTCTTCAGCGAGCAGCTGGCCCCGGTGGACGAGCCCATCTCCGAGGCCTCGCTTCCCTTCGAAACCGACAGTGTCACCGACGACCTCTCCGTGGAGACCGCCGAATTGAGCCCACCTTCTGCCCCGGCCCCTGCTGCTCCTCGTCCGATTCGCCGCGCTGCCGCTCCGGCAGAAGGCGGCGTCGATCTCGACGGCCGCTACACCCGGGGCGAGTCCATCGGCGGCGGCCCGCTGGGTTCCGTTCACCGGGGCAAGCACAACGGCCTCGGCACGGACGTGTGCATCAAGGAGCTGAAGGACATCTTCGGCTACTTCTCCTTCCTCCAGCGCGGTGAGGTGCTGAAGCGGGTGAAGCGCGAGCTGTGCGCCCAGGCGCAGGTCAGGCACCCGGCGGTGGTCTCCATCCTCGACCAGGCCATCGAGGGCACCCGCCCGTACGTGGTGATGGAGCTGCTGCACGGCTCGCTGCGGGACCGGCTGGAGCGCGCCGGCGGAAAGAGCCTCCCGGTCGCGGAGTCCATTCGCACGTTCCTCCAGCTCTCCTATGCGCTCCGGGCAGCGCACGCCTCGGGGCTCACCCACCACAACGTGAAGCCGGAGAACGTCCTCTACGACACCTACGGCAACGCCAAGCTCGGCGACTTCGGCCTGTCGCGCGTCATCGAGATCGAGCCAGGCAAGGGGCTTCCCCAGGTGTTCGTCGGCACGGGCTCGCTGAGCTACCTCGCGCCGGAGCTCATCACCCGGAAGGACGCCGGGCCGGCGGCGGACGTCTACGGCCTCGGGATCCTCCTCTACGAGATGCTGACCGGAGGCATCCCTGGCCGGCGCTCGCCGCTGCCCTCGGAGATCAACTCCGAGGTCCCCAGCAAGCTCGACCCCATCTTCGACAAGATGACGCAGGACCGGCGCGAGTCGCGGTACCCGGACTTCGACGCGATGCTGGACGAGTTCTACGGCGCGTTCAGCGACGGAGAGTTCCTCCACCGCGGCGACCTGGTCCTCTCCTCCGAGGCTCCGGGGGCCTGATCCCCGGTGTCCACGGCCGAGGTCGACGCCGAGCTTCTCGCCGGTGCGCGCCTGCTGGCCACCGGCACGTGGCGCGCCTCGCACGAGGCCTTCGAGACCGCCTGGCGCCGCAGCCACGGCCCGGGGCGTGACCTCCTCCAGGCGCTCGCCCAGCTCGCCGCCGCCCTGCTGAAGTGGAGCGAGGGTCAGCTCGACGGGGCCGCGACCATCCTCGGGCGCGTGCGCGGTCGGCTCGAGGGGCTGCCCTCGCAGGTCTCGCACGTGGACGTGGAGACCCTGGAGTCCACCGTGCTCGACCTTCAGGAGAGGCTCGCCCTCCGCGAGCCGGCGCCGGCCCAGGTCCAGGTCCCGATGGAGGGGCAGGCGCACGCTCCGGCCGACCGGCTCGCCGTGGGCGCCCCCTGCCCGTACTGCGGTGAGCGGGTGACGGTGCACGTCGAGCCGACCGGGATGACCGTCGAGCAGTACGTCGAGGACTGCCCGGTCTGCTGCCGCCCGTGGGTGGTTCACGTGGACCGGAGCGGAGCCGGACCACGGGTGAACCTCGCCCGCGAGGACGACTGAAGCTCCCGGCCCGGATTCCGGACGACGAGGTGATTGACACCTCGGGAGCGGCTTTCCAGGAAAGAACAGCAAAGCGAGGTGTTTGACACCTTCGCGCTGGACCTTCGCGCTCCCGACGAGGTGTCTGACACTCTCTGGGGAGACCCGCAAGTGGCCGGAACGACGACGGATTCTTGGCGACTCACTCGCCGTCCGATGGGGTCCCGGCGCCCCGGGAAATCGCTTCCGGGGTGGGGCGTCTTCCGGGCGTCCCGCTCTCCCCGGGAGGTTGCCCCGTGATCCGCGTTCTGCCCGTCCTCCTGGCCGTCGTCGTCTCCGCCCCGGCGCTCGCCGAGGACTGCGTGGTCTCGGTCGGACCGAAGGACCGGGTCAGCCGTGGAAAGACCGTGGTCATCGAGGCCGGGGAGTCGGTGGAGAACGCCATGGCCCTCGACGGCGACGTGGTCCTCCGGCGCGGCGCCCGGGTGAAGTCCGCGGTCGCGGTGAACGGGAACGTCATCCTCGAGGCGGACTCGAAGGTCACCGACACCGCCGCCAGCTTCGGCGGCGAGATCCGGGTCGCGGCTGGCGCGAAGATCGCCGGCAGCCGCCTGCAGCTCGCCGACGGATTCCAGCTCCGCAGCGAGAACGGAAAGGACGTGAACCTCACCCTCTCCGTCGCCGGTCAGGACGTCTCCCGGCTCCTGGTCTCCAAGGTGGTGGAGAAGGCGCGCAACTGCCGCTTCGAGGCGACCAGCGGCAGCGGCGACATCCGCCTCTAGGCCGTCGCCTTCTTCCCCAGCGCGAGCGGAACCCGGAACAGCTCGAGGAGCGTCTCCACCTCGACCGGCTTCGGCAGGCAGGCCACCGCCCCGGCCTTCAGTGACTGCTCCACGAGCTCCGGGCTGTGCCGCCCGGTCATCGTGATCAGCCGCACGCCCTCCAGCATCTTCCGCTGCCGGATGCGGCGGCAGACCTCGAAGCCGTCCATGTCCGGCATGTTGAGGTCGATCAGCATCCCGTGCGGCTTCAGCTCCGAGACCAGGAGCAGCGCCTCCACTCCACTGGAGGTGGTGGTCAGGTCCACCTCGTTCGCGTGCGCCTTGAACGAGCGGCGCATCGCATCGAGCACGGGCTTCTCGTCGTCCACGACCAAGATCTTCACCAGCGCGCTTCCCAGCTCCTCGGGAAGCGGCATCTGGTGCGCGATGAGGAAGCTCCGCAGATCCCCCCCGCGGACTCGCCGGTGCCCACCCGGCGTGCGGAAGGCAAGCAGGATGCCTCGGTCGATCCACTTGCTCACCGTGGAAGGATCGACCTGCAGCAGCCTGCTGATGTCGTGGGTGGTGTAGAGCTGGTCCATTCGGCCCTTCCCCCGGTGTCCCCGCGAAAATCGAACCACGTCAGGAACTCGCACCCACGTCAAGCGGCGCGAGACGGGCGGAGCAGATCGGACCGCCACCTGCTCGGCTGGACTGACCACGGCCGAGGATTCCAGCCCGCCGTGAAAGTCGACCGCTCCGGTCCAGACTGATGACGGCCAGGTCAGGTTTGACCGAGGGCCCGGCGGATTCCGACGAGCTGCCCGAGGAGCGCGTCGGCCATCGCCGGCGTCAGCGAGGACGGGCCGTCACACGGCGCAAGCTCAGGATTCTCGTGCACTTCCATGAAGACCGCGTCCACGCCGGCGGCGACCGCGGCCCGGGCGAGGACCGGCACGAACTTCCGCTCCCCACCGCTGGCATTCCCCGCCGCTGACGGCAGCTGGACCGAGTGCGTCGCGTCGAAACACACCGCCAGTCCGGCCTCGCGCATCAAGGCCAGGCCGCGCATGTCCACCACCAGGTTGTGATACCCGAACGACGCACCGCGCTCGGTCACCAGGACGTTCGGGTTCCCGGCCTCCACGGCCTTCCGGGCGGCCTGCACCATGTCGCCCGGAGCCACGAACTGCCCCTTCTTGAGGTTCACTCCCCGGCCGGTCCGGGCCACCGCCACCACCAGGTCGGTCTGCCGGCAGAGGAAGGCCGGGACCTGAAGCACGTCCACGACCTCGGCGACCGGTGCGACCTGCACCACCTCGTGCACGTCGGTCAGCACCGGGACCCGGGCCTGCTCCTTCACCCGGGCGAGCGCGCGCAGCCCCTCGACTAGCCCTGGCCCGCGGAAGGAGCTCCCGCTGGTCCGGTTGGCCTTGTCGTAGCTGCACTTGAAGACGTAGCGGACCCCGTGCCGCGCCGCGATGTCCCTCAGCAGCACCGCGTGCCGCAGCGCGTGCTCCTCGCTCTCGATGACGTCAGGGCCGGCGATGAGGAGGAGCGGCTGCCCCTCGCCCACCTTCATCCCGGCGAGCTCGATCATCGACGGGCGCCGTCCCGATGCTCGACCGCGGCGCGGATGAAGCCGCTGAACAGCGGATGCGGCGCAAACGGCTTGCTCTTGAACTCGGGGTGGAACTGGCAGCCGACGAAGTACGGATGGTCCGGCAGCTCGATCATCTCGACCAGGTTCAGCTCGGCGTTGTGCCCGCTCACCACCATCCCGCCGTCGGAGAGCCGGCTCCGGTAGGAGTTGTTCACCTCGTAGCGGTGGCGGTGCCGTTCGCTGATCGCGTCCTTCCCGTACAGGCGCGCCGCGAGCGACCCGCTCTTGAGCACGCAGCCGTACGCGCCGAGCCGCATCGTGCCGCCCTTGTCCAGGACCTGGACCTGCGACTCGAGGAGGGAGATGACCGGGTGAGGCGTCTTCTCGTCGAACTCGACCGAGTTGGCGCCGTTCAGCCCGAGCACGTTCCGGGAGAACTCCACCACCGCCATCTGCAGCCCGAGGCAGATCCCGAAGAAGGGGACCTTGCGCTCGCGCGCGTGGCGGACCGCCATCACCTTCCCCTCGGTTCCCCGCACGCCGAACCCGCCCGGGACCAGCACCGCATCGACGTCACCGAGAAGCGCGGGCGCGCCCTGCGCCTCGACCTCCTGGCTGTCCACGTACTTCAGCGTGACCCGGACGTCGTTGGCGATGCCCCCGTGCATCAGGGCCTCGTTGAGGCTCTTGTAGCTCTCCTTGAGGTCCGTGTACTTGCCCACGATCCCGATGCGCACCTCGCCCTTGCCGGGCGAGTAGACCTTCTCGAGGATGCGCTCCCAGCGCTCGAGGCGAGGCGCGCGGGACCAGATGTTGAGGACCTCGGAGAGCCGCTCGTCGAGGCCCTGGCGATGAAGCTCCAGCGGCAGCTCGTAGATGCTCCTCACGTCCGGGCTGAAGAAGACGCCGCCCGGGTCCACGTTGCAGAACATGGCGATCTTCTGCCGCATCTCCGCGGGGATCTCCCGGTCGGTGCGGCAGATGAGGATGTCCGGCTGCACGCCGATCTCCCGCAGCTTCATCACCGAGTGCTGGGTCGGCTTGGTCTTCACCTCGCCGGCAGCGGCGATGTACGGGAGCAGCGTCAGGTGGATGTAGACGACGTTCTGCGGCCCGGCGTCGTAGCGCATCTGCCGGACGGCCTCGAGGAAGGGCAGGGACTCGATGTCGCCCACCGTGCCGCCCACCTCGACGATGATCGCGTCGTGCCCCTCGGCGGCGGCGCGGATGACCGACTTGATCTCGTCGGTGATGTGCGGAATCACCTGGACCGTCTTCCCCAGGTACTCGCCGCGGCGCTCCTTCTGGATGACCGAGTTGTAGATGCGGCCGGTGGTGAAGTTGTTCGACCGGCTCATGCTGGCGGTCGTGAAGCGCTCGTAGTGACCGAGGTCCATGTCGGTCTCGCCGCCGTCGTCGGTGACGAAGACCTCGCCGTGCTGGAAGGGACTCATCGTCCCCGGGT
>Ga0081540_1002983_pt1 | contig 13562 bp, 12 predicted proteins | sample TabmetS2T1R1_FD_71024 | JGI IMG/M metagenome (GOLD analysis project Ga0081540, IMG submission 71024) | Tabebuia heterophylla rhizosphere microbial communities from the University of Puerto Rico - S2T1R1 | ecosystem: Host-associated > Plants > Roots > Rhizosphere ... | reverse complement strand
CTGCAAGAGGAGCAGATGGTAGGATCGATCGATCCGAGGTGCGAGACATCCCGTGGGACCCATCGGCCGAACCCAGGTCGCGTGGTTGATTGGAGCTCGCGTCGCGGAAACCATCTTGGCCAGCGGTCCAAATCGACCGCACCAACAGGCCGGACATATGGATGCAAGCGATCCGATCAGACCGTCAAACCTCTTGTGCCACGGGGGCCGTCCACATATGGGTCCCGGCCTTCGCCGGGACGACAAGACGAGAGTTCTCGTTCTCACGGCGCGTTTTCGCCTGAGCTTTGCAATTCGTTGCCCCACTCCGTAGAGAGGGCGCAGGGAAAGCCGGGCGCTGACTGCGCCCGCAGCACCGTGTGCAATGGTAGTGAAAGAACGCACACGGATTAGACAGGTACAGCCGAGACATCCCGGCTTTCCCCGCGCAATGGTGTTACGGCTTATACGTGCTCTCCCCGGGGAGGCGGCCTTTCTTGCCCCCGTTGTGCGGGAGCAAGCTCCCGCAGGTAGCGCCAGGGTCGCGGCGCCAGGACCACACGACTTCGCCGTACGCTGCCGCGTTTTCGTCCGGCATGCGAGCATGCCTGACGCAGCTAGCGTCCATCGCATCCGGGCCAACGTTTCGTGACGACCGCGAAGCGTCCCTCAATTGGCCCGGGTGCCGACAACATAATTCTGATTTACGTAATTGTCAATACCCCCGCTTCTGATTTTTGAATTCCCTGCGAGGCAACTGCCGACCAATCCTGATGAGGACCGCCGTGACGCCGGTTGAGCGGCCGGCACACCCGTTCACAACACTGTTATTGCGACCTGTTGCGCCCTTCGCCTCCCTCAACTGGGCGTCTGGCGCTTGTTGTTGTACCCTCTGCGAAACACCTGCACGGCCGCCAGGAGGAACTGACATGAACACCTTACTCAACCGCCGCAGCGTCCTTGCCGCCGGCGGCGCCGTCCTGGCAACCGGGGTTTCCGGGCTGCTGTTGCCCGCCCGCGCGGAAGGCCTCGCACCGACCGATTCGATGTGGGGCGGGTCGAACAACTACCGCAAGGGCGCGGCGATCGTGGATCGGATCGGCAAGGGTGGCTTCTGGATGAGTGGCACCGTGCGCCGCGCAGGCGACGGGGCTCCGCTTGCCGGGCAGCGCATCCAGATTTGGGCGCACACGACCGAAGGGCGGGAGCACGAGCCGCAGAGTCATGGCGCCACGCTCACCGACAAGAACGGCGCGTTCCGTCTTGAGATCCCGCAGATCATTCCCGTCTTCGGACAGCCGCATGGTCACCTCGCCTATGACAGCGGTGAATTCAAAACCGTCTTTCTGCGGCCGGTGATGCGGAGCGCAAAGGATACCAGCCTGGAGGCACACTTCGTCCTTCAGCCGGCCTGACCGGGTTTGGATCAGGGGGATGAGATTGGCCCGGGTAACCCTGATCTGGGCCGCCCTTGCAGCCGCCGTTGGCGTGCCAATCGCCGCTGCAGCAACAAGCCCGCTGCTCGCATGGCGCGATCCGCTCTACATACTGGCCGGATTTTCGGGGATTATCGCGCTGGGTCTTGTGCTCGTTCAGCCCTTGCTGATTGGCGGATACTTACCGGGGCTGTCAGCCTATCGTAGCCGGCGTTCACACTACTGGATCGGGGGCGCGCTGGCGGTGGCGATTGTGGTCCACGTCGGAGGCCTTTGGATTACCAGTCCGCCGGACATGATTGACGCCCTGCTCTTCACATCGCCGACGCCGTTCTCCCCCTTTGGTGTGATCGCCATGTGGGCCATCTTCGCCGTCGCGATAATAGCTGCACTCCGTCGGCGATTGGGACTGCGAGCGCAAACGTGGCGTATCTTCCATATGCCTCTCGCGATTGTCATCGTCGCAGGAAGTGTGGTCCATTGCATACTGATCGAGGGGGCGATGGAGACGGTCACCAAGGTAGCGCTTTGCGCGCTCGTCCTCGCGGCGGCCACAAAAGTTATGGTTGACCTGCGGGTGTGGAGAAAGCGAGCGACGTCGCGTGATCGGGCCGACGCGGGCGCAAGCTCGGCATAAAAGGAACGCACGATGAAGCTACTCCATTTCGATGATTTCAAGCTCGGCGTGCTGAAGGGGGACGCCGTGGTCGATGTCAGTGCCGAGGTCAAGGACATCCCGCATACCGGCCCGGGCGATCTAATGAACGGGCTGATCGAGCATTGGGGCAGCTACAAGCCGCGGCTCGAGGCGGCGGTCGCGCGAGGCGCAGGGGTGCCGGTGTCTGATGTCCGCATCCGTCCGCCGGTGCCGGGCCCGCGCACGATCGACTGCATGGCAGTCAACTACATGGAAGATGGCGAGCGCAGCGCGCCGGCGCCGATCAACGCCTTCCACAAATCGCCGAGCGCGATCATAGGACACGGCGACACAATGGTGCTGCCCGACGTGCCGGCCACGATCTTCGAGGGCGAAGCCGAGATGGCGGTCGTCATCGGCAGGAAGTGCAGCCATGTCAGCGAAGCCGAGGCGATGAGCTACGTCTTCGGCTACATGAACTTCATCGACGGTTCGGCGCGCGGCTTGCCGCCGCAAGGCAATGTGTTCTTCCAGATGAAGAGCCGAGATACATTTGCGCCGATCGGCCCCTATCTCGTCACCGCCGACGAGATCAAGGACCCGCAGAAGCTACAAATCAGGCTGTGGAACAACGGCGTGCTGATGCAGAACTTCAATACCGACGATATGGGCCACAAGATCGTCAAGTGCATCGCCTGGCTGTCGACCATCCATACGCTGCTACCCGGCGACGTCGTCGCCACCGGCACCAATCACCGAGGTCTCAACCCGTTCATGGACGGCGACACGATCGAACTGGAAACCGAAGGGCTCGGCCGGTTGAGGTTCGGCGTGAAGGACGAGCTGAAGCGCAATTGGGCGCGCAAGACGCGCCTCCAGATCCACGAAGAGGCCAAGGAGAAGACCCCGGGCGCCTACCCGGACGTCACCCCGCAGCTCACGGGCAAATACGCGAAGTAGCTTTGAGTCTAAACCCGACTTCGACGACAGCCTTCCCGCATGTCTGCGTTGGGTCATTTGCGATATGGCCGCACTGTCGATGCAGGTTCGCTCTAGCCTCAAAGGCGGACAGTGGGCCGGCGGCCGGCAAGTCCGCTAGGTCGCGGGAACTGCGCCAGCCAGCTAGCTCGCTCGGACTAAGATTTCAACACGAGATTCCACCACGTTCGTTTCGCGCGTCGAGGCCGTTTCAAATTGTCAAAGTTGTCTCGAATACGCTCAAACGCCACCTTTCGAAGGATAGCCCTGTTTCGAAGGTGCTCGACGGCGGCCATGTAAGCTTCAATTTCCCTTTCGTCCGGGGGGCTTTTCGCCAAGGCCGCATCATACCACTTCAACCACTCACCTCGGCGTTGTTCGTCCTGGTGAGACTCCGAGACAAGTTCGACCTCTGCTCTCTCCAGCTCAGCAACCCTTGCTTGGTATTTGGCTAACTCGACCTTGTATTCGTCTTCCCTCATCCGCGGCCCTCCGAAGATGGCGATTCGGCCTTTCCCCACAAGTCTGCCCACGAAGGTTGGCGGGAATGCGGTTGTGGATGATTGTGCTGGGAAGGGCCCGTTGTGAAGTCCGCATTGCCTCCGCGAACAGACGTTTCGGACCAGGGGCAGCAAGATCCCGCCACGTCGGCAGCTACTCGCGACATCAGCGACGCGCGTCGACCAAAGGGGCAGCTCGAACGAGGTAGTCGATCTCGCCCCGCGTAACCCCGATATCTCTGAGCTCCCGGTCGCTCAGGTCGTCCAGCGTCGCTCGCAAGCTGTGCCGGATGCGCCAGGCACAAAATGCATCGAAATATCGCCTGAGCAGGTTGGTGGCGCGCCGCGTCGATATGGAGGTCTGCTCCGATTCCGTCTCAATATGGGTCGTGCTCATCGCCATCTCCCGGATGTTTTCCACCCAGGCGACCGTGCCAATACAGGACGGAGCACGCTTGACATCCGGCTCACATTTTCCTCACCGGCGGCTTATTTTTTGTGTTGCAACCTATGCTACATTCCCCGGATGGCAGTCGGGGATTGAGCTTGCGCTATCTCTTCGAGGAGTTCGTACTGGACACGGACCGGCGTGAACTTTATCGCGGGGCGGAAGTCCTGCCGGTCGCGCCTCAGGTATTTGACCTGCTTGAATATCTGGTCCGTCACAGGGAGCGGGTCGTCAGCAAGGACGACTTGATCAATGCGGTTTGGAAGGGACGTATCGTGTCCGATGCCGCATTGACGACCCGTCTGAATGTCGCTCGAAACGCAATCGGTGATGGAGGTGATAAGCAGCGCCTCATCAAAACGTTGCCGCGCAAGGGCTTTCGCTTCGTTGGTACAGTGCAGGAAGCGCAGAGGCTCGCGGTTGAGCCGGTTAGCTCGGCGGAGCATAGCGGCGACACGAAGCCGACCCCAAATTCAGCGCCGCGCCTGTCCATTGTTGTGCTGCCGTTTGTCAACCTCAGCGGTGATCCCGAGCAAGACTACTTCGTCGATGGTGTGACCGATAACCTGACCACAGACCTGTCGCGCATCAGTGGCGCGTTCATAATTGCGCGCAACACCGCATTCACGTTCAAGGGCAAGGCCGTAGACGTAGTGAAGCTGGGACGCGAGCTGAACGTCCGCTATGTGCTTGAAGGCTCGGTGCAGCGGGGCAGCAATCGTCTCCGGGTGAATGTGCAGCTAGTCGACACTGAAACGGGCAATCAGCTGTGGGCCGAGCGCTTTGAGAAGCCCATCGGCGATCTTTTTGATATGCAGGACGAAATCGTATCGAGGCTCGCCAACGCTCTCGATGCCGAACTCATTGCGGCTGAAGCTCGACGAGCGGAGCATTCAATCAATCCAGATGCGATGGACTTGGTTTTCCGAGGCAGGGCTTTGTGGAACAGGGGGTGGACACCCGAATACAGCGCACGGGCGCACGGCTTTTTCGAGCGAGCCATGGCACTCGATCCCGAAAATATTGAGGCGATGGTCAGTTTGGCGAGGCTCAACAATTCAGATGGAGGTGCCCTTTTGACCGACGAACCGGCAGCACGATTTGCGGTAGCCGAGGCAATCTCGACCAAAGCGTTGTCCCTTGCACCGAACCACGCCGGTGCGCATCTGGCTCTGGGCACCGCCCTGATGTTTACCAAACGCGCGGCCCAGGGCATCGCCGAATTCGAACATGCGTTGGCGCTGGATCGCAATGCAGCCTTCGCTCATAGCCTTATCGGATATGCCAAGTGTCTTCTGGGTCGCGGTGCAGAAACTGAAGCTCACGTTAACGAGGCGCTCCGCCTCTCCCCTCGCGACACCAATGCCCACCGGTGGCTCGTATGGGTCGGCCTTGCCAAGCTGTCGCTCAACGCCGATGCTGAAGCCGTCGCGTGGTTGCGCCGGGGCCTTGAAGAAAATCGCAATTACTCCGTCGCATATTTCCACCTCGGGGCTGTTATTGCGCGGTTTGGGGGGATGGATGAGGCGCGAGCCACGGTGCAAGCCGGACTTGCAGTCGACCCGAGGTTTACCATCCGCCGGTTCCGTGCCAGCAGTGCATTTAGCGACAATCCGGCTTACCTCGCCGTGCGCGAACGTCAGTGCGAGGGGATGCGGTTGGCAGGCGTGCCTGAAGGGTGATGTCCGCTTTGGGTCGATTTTGTTGAAAAAGTCCTCTCCGGCGCCGGAGCCAATTTTTTAAGAGCCGCTGGCGCGTCTGGCGCTTTCGGATGCGGGGGACCACCTCAACTTGATCGGATTCAACAGGCGGCCTTCCTACGCAGTCTGAAAGGGCATCACGAGCCGAACTTGGCGATAAGCTACCTTTTGCGAGAATTTTGCTGAGGTCGTACTTTCGACTTTTTCAACACAATCGGCCCGAAGCTGACATGGCCGCTGGGACCGGAAACGTCGGCTGTCTGGGTAGAGCGGACGTGGAGAAGGACAGCCGGGGACTTCGGGGATTAGACCCTTAGCGGACATGACAGCTTTGCGCGTTACGGACCATTCAAAGGTGCACATAGCGGCAGTGCGACATGTAGCCTCGCGAACGGGCCCATATCACAGCGCGTTGAGCGAAACCGTTTTGCTGGCCGCACGAAGCCGTCTTGAAACGGAACCGCTCCATCCTCAGAGGTAATCAACACCCCTATGGAGGGAGGAATGCGTAGTCTGATTTTCTCCGCCCTTTTACTGGCGGTCGCCTCTAAGGTTTCACGCTGTGATCTCAATGTCGCTTGCTAAAGCTCGGGATGCCAAGGCAGCGACGTTTTCTGAAAGGTTTGCCCTGACGCTCACGCCCCCTGCTGCGCACTAGCGGCGTGGCACGTCCTCTGCTGAGCATTTGTTCGCCGAGCGTTGTGGCCTGATTAAGCGCCGGAGAGTTAGTGTGATTCGCGGATGCTAAATTAGTGACAGTCCATAGCGGAGGCTGCCATGAAAGCGTTCGGTCGCGTACTGACGACGTTCGGTATTCTTCTTCTGCTTTCCGTTCGTGCTGATGCGCACGATCCGTCGATGCCGCATCACGAATGGTTCAACAAGCAGGAAATGAACCCGACTGCGCAGCGTCGGCTTGGTCTTCCCTACAACTCGTGCTGCAGCAACGGCGACGTATTCAAGACCCGTTTCAGAGTCGGCGAGGATCGCTCAGACCAGTGGCAATATCTGAAAGATGGCGAGTGGAAAACCATTCCGCCTGACATCATAAAAGAAAGTGACACACCCGATCACACTCCCGTGCTGTTCATCAACAAAGCCACGGGAGTGGAGCTTTGCTTCTTCGTACCGCAAGGGGGCCTCTGATGAACGGTCTAGATCTGGCACGCCGAAAACGACCATGGCGAGCCGGAACGAAAAGCTGGCTATCTCTGCTTCGATAAGCTCGCTTGCATATTCTGCTTCGTTGCCGACGAAGAATCCGGGCATTGTTAAACCCAAGGCTACCCCTCAATACCCCGCGCAGCGGCGTATGCACGTCTGTACTTTGCCCGCAGTAGACGAGCTGAGTTCGCCGGCCGCGGTCAGATTTCAGAGGTAGAACGGACCCTGGGTCGGTCAAGCTGCAAGGTCGGCTGTTGACCCAAGGCAGACATAGGTCTGTTCCATTGATTCAGATCAACGCCGCCTCTACCGAAGAGCCATTACGGTTTAGGTCTCAACCGCCAATCACGCAACGGAGCGTGTTGCGTTCGTGGCGTCATGGCGCAGTTGGAGCCGCAGTGTTGACTCGGTGTGGGTCTCGGCGCAGGGAGCGACCTTGGACACTGTTCTGATACTTCAGTTAGTGACGGCGATCGTCATTGCGTTGTTCGTAGCATACAACGTTTTTCATTACGCACTTTTTCTCCTGGTGACTCGACCGAAGGACGCGAACAATATCGGCCACCAGCTGAATCAATTCGAGCAGTGCCAACTGGTCGAGTGGACACCGCAGCCGAGCGACTTTCTCAAGCATGATGACGAGAAGCGCACATATGATGACGTGTTCGGCACGTATCGCGACGAGCAAGCGAACTACAGTACATGCATATTCCCTCGCGCGGCATTTTCGCGCCCCTACGAGGCCGAATACGTCCTTCTGAAGCCGAAGGACGGAATGCGGCTGCTGGATCTCGGGTGCGGATCCTGCGCGGCCGCCGAATACCTTGCCAGCCGGCGCAATGTCGAAATTGTGTGCGTGACCAATTCAGCTTTGCAAGCAGACATCTGCCGGCGAAAATTTGCGAAACTTGGTGGACGGGGACAGGTGATCGTCACGGACTTTGACTGCCTCGATCTCCCGAGCGAAAGCTTTGATGTCATTTATGCACTTGAATCGATTGGCTACACCAAGGACCTGGACGCTTGGCTGGCGCGGTGCTGGCGGATGCTCAAGCCGGGGGGACGCCTGTTGATCCGCTCACCGGGGTCACTGGACCATTGTCGCCGTAAGGAGGATTACCTGAGCGTCACCGCATTTTTCGAGAATTGGCGCTACAATTTTGTCGGCGCAAATCTTCTCGTCTACAAGATGCGCCGACTTGGCTTCAATCCGATCCGTTATCGGCGACTACCATTCTGGGCCTGGGGCGTCACCTGGAACTTCATCCAACACCTGCTGTTGTGGAAGTACCGGCTAAAGATGCGCACATTCGTGGAATTGGAACGGATCATTTGGCGCACTTCGAAGGTATTTGTGTTTGGCAACCCGTACAACACGGTGCTGGCCACCAAGCCTGCGGCAGCATCTCGCTCCCACCAGAATCTTGCATCCTCAGAGGTAGCGGGTGGCGCTGCCGAGATGGATTACGTTCCACCGTCCCACGCGCCGGGGAGGTCCGCTTCTGGCCGATACTGTTGAAAAAGTCCTTCGTAGCGAGCATGCCAATTTTCTAAGGGCTACTGATGCGCTTGACGCCCTTGGACATGGGGGACCACTCTGGGCAGAATCGCTCGGCGATCTTTCCAGCTCTACGACGAAGATTTCTGTTGCCGGAGCTCGCCCCAAACTGATCTAAGCGAGATTTTTGCGGTAGCGTCACTTTCGACTTTTTCAACAGTATCGGCCCCAAATGGACATCGCGTCCGCCAGCGTCAATGTCCGTTCCGGGGGAAAGGCAAACCTAGTTCGATCGTCGTCCGACGTCGCCTTTTGACCCACAGCGGACATCAGCTGCTCAGAGTGGACGATCCTTAAAGCCGGCCTCCTTCGCGAAGCTCGCAAGAGCCTCCGGCGTGTAGGTCTGCTCCGGCTCCCTGCGAACCCAGCTGTCCAGCTTGTGCGCATCGTCACCGATCAGGATGCGCCACTGCCCGGCCTTTACGGCGTCGAGGATGATTTTTGCCGCCTGCGCCGCCGTCACAGGCGCCTCGTCGCGGAATGCTCGCGCGCGATCCTGCGCGACCGTCTGCACCTGCTCGTCCGACATCGTATCGACAGCAAGTCCCCTGGCTTTCATGAGTCGCCGTGCCTGCAACAGCTGTTCCGGCGTGAGCCGGTCGGTTCCGTTCAACACCACGCGCGTGTTCGAGATGATCGGCGTCCCTATATGGCCGGGCATCACAACGGAGCATTTTATATGGGGCGCGTTGAGGCGGAGATCCGTGATCAGCGCTTCCGTAAAACCCTTCACCGCGAATTTCGCGGCGCAGTAGGCGGTGTGCGGCAGGCCGCCACCGCCGACCGCAAAGAAGCCGTTGACGCTGGATGTGTTGACGATGTGGCCTTCGTCCGCCTTCAACAACAACGGCAGGAAGGTGCGCACACCCAAATAGACGCCGCCCCAGCAGATGTCGAAGGTGCGCTCCCATTGTGCGCGCGAATTGACGATCATGCTGCCGCCGCCGGCGATGCCAGCGTTGTTAAACAAGAGATGGATTTTGTCGGTCTTCTGCTGCTCGATCAACTCGTCGCGGAAGCGGATGTAATGCTCTTCGATCGAGACGTCGGCGACATGGGTGGTGATGCGCAAGCCCTGCGGCAGCTTCTCAGCCTCACAGAGCCGTTTGGTCTCCGCCATGGCGTCAGCCGAGACGTCGCACATCGCGACATTGCAGCCCTCGGCGACCAACTGCCGCGCAAGCTCGCGACCCATACCAGTGCCGCCTCCGGTGATGACCGCATATTTTCCTGCGAAATCCTGCATGGAAGAACCTTTCTCGTTGGCGATTTCTCCTGAGGGCCAGCATTCTCGGCCGAACAACGTGATGAGACTAGCGACGCTAGCGGCGGCAATCCACCGGTATTGATCGTTCCACGGACGCTTTCACGCTTGTTTCTGCGCGTCCAACGCTGATCCAGAGTTAATGTCCGGAAGTGGCCCCGTAGCGGACATTCGATTTGATCTTCATGATGTCCGCCCTCGAGGGCCATGCGGACACTCAGCCCTTTGCACGAGAAGGCGCCGGAGTTCGCATCGCGAACCCCGGCGTAGATTCATGCGGTCTCAGCTTTTTTTACACCGTCGAGCCGGCAACTAACCGGCAAACCGTTCGACAACATGTCGAATACCGGCGAATAGGCCTGCGCCATTTCGATCAGTTCCTGCTTTTTTGAGTCGTCGCAATCGGCGTCGATGTCGAACACAACACGGATGTTCTGAAAACCGCGGCGGACATCCTTGGAAAGCCCGAGAAAGCCCTGCAGGTCGATGTCGCCTTCGAGCCGCGTGGCGATGCCCTTCACGGCAATGCCGCGCGCCGCCGCGTGATAGACCAATGCGCCGGTCAGGCAGCTGGCGAGCGCATGCAGCACGTATTCGCCCGCATTCGGCCCGCGATCCCCGGACAGTAGCACTTCCGGCTCGTCGCTCACGAGAGAAAACGGCTGCTTGTGCCGCATTTCCTGGCCGACACCGTAGAAATTGTCGATGCGCGAGTGGGTTTCTCCGCCGCCAACCCACTGGTTGGAAAGCCTGAACTGGAAGTTGGCGAGAGTAGCATTGGCTTTGATGGCTTCGATGGTCGCGGACAACTTGGCGGTATCAACGCCATTCACGATTGTGCTCTTGGGTACCTTTGAGTCCGCGGCTGGTTTCGCTGCCACAGGCGGATGACATTCAATCACAGTGGTCATGATGGGTCTCCTTAACCCGTCTACATCGCCGACGGGCGATCTAGGCGCACGGTGCGTGCGACCTTCGCGTGATACTTAGGTCATTCGCCGGCAGCGCTGAATGATTGCGCTGCCGAACTTCTTGCTCGCGCATCCAGACTTGCTATCATTGTTGTATGGTCCGGTACTGCTGCTTCAGCGCCCAAGGCCTAGTCGCGGACCCGCAATCCTGTGTCGGAGGTCATGCCGATGAGCACGGACGCATTGTCCGATGTCCTCTCCGCCGTGCGTTTATCCGGGTCGGTCTTTTTCGACGTCACCGCCAAATCGCCATGGGTTGCGGAAGCGCCACCCGGAGCGCAGATTGCTAACGAGGTTGCGCCCGGCGCCCAGCACGCGATCGAATATCATGTCGTCACCCGCGGTTCGTGCTGGATATCGCTCGTCGGCAATGCCGGATTCGAGCCGGTCAAACTGGAGGAAGGGGATATAGCTGTCATCCCGCATGGCGATCCTCATGCGGTATCAAGCGCACCGGGCATGCGCGCTGCACCGAACCTGGACATGCACCGCCGGCCCGAGGATAGCAACGCTTTGCCCTTCGCACTTCGAACCGGTGGCGAGGGTGCCAGCGATACCCATGTGATTTGCGGGTTCTTCAGTTGCGACGCGCGTCCCTTCAATCCGCTGCTCGACTCTCTGCCGCGCTTCATGCGGCTGCGGTGCGACGCTTCACAAGCGTCCCAAAGCCTCCTCGACCAATTCATCCGTTTCGCCACCGCCGAGATGGGCAACAAACGCGCCGGGAGCCAAAGTGTGCTCAACCGACTGTCGGAACTGATGTTCGTCGAGGTAATCCGGCTGCACATGGATCAGCTTGCGAACAACAGCACCGGCTGGCTCGCCGGATTGCGCGATCCTCTGGTCGGTCGCGCGCTGGCGCTATTGCACGCGCGCCCTGCGCATGCCTGGACTTTGGAGGAGCTTGCAACGCAAGCGGCCGCCTCGCGCTCTACGCTGGTCGACCGATTTTCCAATTTGGTGGGCTGTGCGCCGATGCAGTATTTGACCCAATGGCGGATGCAGATTGCGGCCAAACGCTTGGCCGACCCCGGTGTCAAGATTGCCACCATCGCTCATGAAATCGGCTACGAATCCGAGGCCGCATTCAGCCGAGCATTCAAGAAATTTGTCGGTCGCTCCCCGAGCCAATGGCGATCCGTGTCTTCCTGAGCGCATTATCCCTGAATGTCCACATATGGCCCATCTCCGACATGACGAACACTATGGGCAACGTCCGTTCTCGGAGGCACAGCGGAAGTGCCGGGGACTGGCGGTGAGTTCAGCTTGTGACCCTGAGCATCACACACGGAAAAACAATTCTTTCGGTCGGCGCCCTTCTATAGCGATCGGCGGTGCTGACGGCGCAAGCCGCGCCACTTGCTTCTCAACATTTGCTTGGCGGAAATGATCTCTCACTGTGGCAATAATGACACAGCATTCTGTTGGCTTGCTGAGTAGTCTTCCGGCAACCGAGAAGCGGATTGCAGAATGCGATTGAAAAGCACTGCATTATTTGCCGTTGGTTTCTTGCTTGTCAGTTTTTGGCAGCATGGCGTCGCTCGATGTCAAAGCTCGGTTGCCCGGCCGCTTTCAATTGCCCCGCCACCATCGGTGACCGACCAAGGTTCGCCAACAGCGGCTACGTGTCACTGGGGCGGTCTCAATCTGTGCAGCAACCCGGCGAGCCCAGGCGTTTCATCGCCACGGCCTACAGCCAAAGGTTCGCCGCCTCCGGCGCCAGAAGTCCCGATGTATCCGCCGCCCGTCATCCTTGCCTCTCCGCCAACGGCGACCGACGACGTCCCACCGCGAACAGCGACCGCCAAAGGTTCAGCACGATCGGCAGCCGCCAAGAACTCGCCGCCGCCTGCCAATGACAAAGACGCGCCGGCACCGGCCATCGCAAGCATTTTGCCCTCGCCGGGCATCGACAACCCTTTGCCCACGCCGCGCATCGGCAAGCTGTCTCCGTCACAGGAGCCCGGTCCCGATGGCTTTACCGTAGGTATCGACGACGGCGAGGAGACAGGCCAGCCTCTGCCCATTAGGCCTCGCCCAGCAAAACAGTCCAAGATCAGTCAAAAGCCCGATATTGCCGAGAGACCATCGGCGATACAGTCGCTGGGCGATCAAGCAGAAGTTGAGAAACTGAAGCCCAAACTCACGATCTGCCGAGGCTGCTAAAGGGTAAGAACAAAGAGACCGCCCGAAGGCGGTCTCTGCGGCCTATCATTCCGGAAGCGAGCGATGCGTGGCTCACGCCTGTTGGTGCGCACGCCGTCTCACGAGCCAGCCGAGGGAGAGTGCAGCGAGAGCGAAGCTGGATACACCGGCGCCGGTGGTGGGGTCAGGGACAGCTTATGGCTTACCCGATCGTCATGCTCAATATCAGAAACATTCAGCAAGCTTGACCGTGCGGGGCCAGCAAATGGAGGCATCTGACTTCTGAATGTCCGCAAGTGGCCCAGCCCGTGCGGAAACGTTTTTCGTACCCCAATAACTGCAAGCAACCGGGCGTGATGGACCTCGATGCGACCGGCTGAGCCTATTTTTGCTGTATCGAGTCTGGAGTCAATCCGGGCGCAACCTCGGGCCAGGCTAAGCGACCTTATGGTCTCACAGCGCGCGCACCATGACACGCTCCTCAAGTCCGGATCGCCGCGAGGAACGGTTTGATACCGACGATATTCATTACGCGCGAGAGGTTGTAGGCGAGCACGTGCAACGCCATCTCAGTCGCCACTTTGGGCAGCGTCTTCATCAGAAAATGCGTCGCCCCCATCCGCATCTTCAGCGTGCCGAACGGATGCTCGACCGTCTCGCGACGAGCACGCATTGCATCCGGATTCCTGTCCAGGCGCGCCTGCACAGCATCGACAACATACTCGTCCTCCCACCGCTTGATGCGACGTTGCGGTCCCTTCGTGCACTGAGCCTTCAGCGCG
>Ga0081540_1002982_pt1 | contig 13564 bp, 10 predicted proteins | sample TabmetS2T1R1_FD_71024 | JGI IMG/M metagenome (GOLD analysis project Ga0081540, IMG submission 71024) | Tabebuia heterophylla rhizosphere microbial communities from the University of Puerto Rico - S2T1R1 | ecosystem: Host-associated > Plants > Roots > Rhizosphere ... | reverse complement strand
GGTCACAGGCAGACATAGTAGGATTGCCCGGCTGACGTCCGGTTCACCTCCGATACTGTTCTCTAATTCCGGGTCTGGGTGTCAAGCTCTCCATGATCATCCTTGCCGGGCCCACTGTTCTCTCCGCGGTAGGGGTGAGCCCTCCGCATGATGGCGTAAGGTGACGTTGGCGGTTCAATGTTGCAATCGCGGTCGTCCTTTCGGACGCTCGCACAAAATCGGTCGAACTCACCATCGCCATCGTCCCGGCAGGGACGTCTTTCCCCGCCGTTTGGCAGGAACTCGGTATTCTCGTTCGCTAGGCAGCAATTTCCTTTTTCGACCAGTTGAACTCGGTTCCGTCGATCCACATGCGGTGCAGAATGACCGCGAGCTTACGCGCGACTGCAACCTTGGCCTTGCGGAGCCCGTTGCGCTTGGCGAGCCTCGTCCCCCAAGCCTTCACGGTGGACCATTTCGGGACGCGCGTTAGCAGAACCCCGGCTGCTTCGAATAGATAACTGCGCAGCATGGCATCACCACACTTCGAGATGCGGCCACTCCAGTCGATTTCGCCTGAAGCGTGGCGTCTGCTCGTTAACCCGACATAGGCACCCACACTTCTCGATCGCGCGAACCGTGCCGGATCGTCAATTGTTGCCTTGAACGCAAGCGCGGTGATCGGGCCGACCCCAGGGACGGTCATGAACCGCTGGACCTGCGCATCACGGCGAGCCAACTTCATAACCTTGCGGTCGAGCTCACTGACCTGCTGCTCGACGGCGTTGCGCGCTTCGAGCAGCGGCCTGACTGCAGCCACCAAATCGGGGCGATCTTCGATCAACTCCTCGGCTCGTACGGCGAAGACATTGAACGTGGCCCGGCCGATGACAAGACCGAGGTTCTTGAGAAGCCCGCGGACATGGTTCTCAAGATCGCGCTTGATCTTGACCAGCAGCGCCCGGCTCGCCAGCAGCGCTCTGACCGAATGGCTGTCGATATCCTTGACGTGCACCTCTTTGAACCAACCGGTCTGCATGATGCGGGCGATCCCGATAGCATCGTTGCGATCGTTCTTGTTGATCTGCATCTTGAGCACCGCTTTGGCATGGCGCGCGTCGATGCAGATCACCGGCAGGCCAAGTCGCTTAAGCTCAGTCCATAGCCAGGTGGACGTCGGTCCGGTCTCGAGGCCGATGCGTACCGCGCCCGACGCCTTTGACCTCACAAAAACTGAAATCGCCTCAGGATCGGAATCGACCACGCCCTCTCGCACGACTAACCCTGCCTGATCCACCACGCAGATTGATGTCTGCTTCAACGACACGTCCAATCCGACATAGTATTCCATTGTCGCTCTCCATCGTTGCAAGGCCACATGAGGCTGGCCTCATACGTTCCTGGAGAGCTGATTCCCTTGCCTTTGTCTGGCTCGATCCGGAATTACCCCATGTTGCAAAAGTCGAAAATTGAACGATGCCGAAAATCTCGCAAAAGCTTGGCGTCGTGCTTCTGAAAGGGCTGCATAATCAATATGCCCTCAACAAGGAAAAGGCGCCGGTGACAGCCGAGCGCTGCAAAGCAATTGTGTGGCAAGCGCCGCAGGGGTCCGTTCAAATCTGTATGTCCGCGAGGTCGCGGGGCCGGAAATCCATAATCGGGTGTGCTAAGATTGGTAAGTTCTACGCACGACTCTTGCCTAGTCGGTCTCTAATACTCTTCGGACCTTCCAGAATCGAGAATCTCGATGATCTGCTTGCAAATCGCCTGGTGCTCGCCGAGAAGTATCTGAAGGGCCGTGCTCAAATCCAGCGGAAGATGGCTGTTTTCCGCTACTGCCCAATTATCGGTAAGTATCTCTGCCTCTTCGATAAGGTTGTTGCGATCCTCTTCCGATGCAGGAGACCCGGAATAAAGCTCGCGGCTCAGGCATGAGACTATCTCGCCGAATTTGGCGTCTCGTTCGAAGCGGAGCTGTTCCAGCCTGGTTCTGCGGGGCGCATCGCTCATTGTAGCTTCCGGCATTAAACTGAAGGGCTCGGACTCAGTCTCAAGCGGACCAGACTTCCAAAATTGCATACGCAGGGGGTAGAGAATGTCTTTTTTCGCCGACCTGGAACATCAAATTTCTGCAAGTGCCAAAGAAGCTCCACGGCGTTCTTTTTCGGTGTCGGTCGTGCATGCCGAGGATGCGGACGATTTCGTCGAAAAGTTACGCGGCTATCAACTTCGGCTTACGCAGATCGACAGAGGTCCCTTCGCCGCGAAAATCGTGCAAACTGAGCTAGCCGGGGTGCTCCTGACCGCCGCACAATATGGACGATCCCTGGTCCACACCGGAGAGCCACCATCGGGGAAGGTAACCTTCGCGATGGGAAGGTCGCGACTGCCGGTTCGTTGGCAAGGGCAGGACTTCGGCTCTTATGACCTGCTGGTGACGCCCACATCCGGCACTGAAATCGACGTGGTCACTCAGGCGGGCTTCGGTTGTGCGACCGCGTCCTTTGCGCCAGATCTTGTCAACGCAGCTGCCGATCGTTTGGGATTGCCACCGATCGGCGACGTAACGAATACCTCGGTAATTCCTTTGGAGCGCAACCAGGCCCTCTTGCTTCGAACTGCATTTGAGGCCGTATTTAGCGACGCGGTGGCGAGACCGCACGGTGATCGAGCCGTGACTTGGTCAGTTGCGAAGCAAGAAGAATTATTACGCATTTTGCTCAGCTCTGCAGGCAACGCCAAGTCCGAGACAAAGTCGGCCGGCAATAGCGAGCGGGCTCGCATCATGAAGGCCGTGCTTGAAGCGATCAACGATCTTCCCGGAGAGATTCTCAGTATTGGCGATCTTTGCCGGATCGCGAGAGCGAGCGAACGGACATTGAATTACGCGTTCATGGAGCGCTTCGGCTTGTCACCGGCGCTCTACATGAAGGTACAGCGATTGAACGGCGTGCGAAGCGATCTGTGTGGACATCAGGAGCCATCGATGAACGTCGCTGACGTCGCAAACAAATGGGGGTTCTGGCACCTCGGTCAATTTGCGAGAGACTACCGCAACTTGTTCTGCGAACTTCCTTCGGCGACGTACAAGAGAAAGCACCATAAGGCTACGCTCTAGCGAACAGCGCTATCAGCTCGTCATAATTACCAAAGGCCTGACGGCGCCAAGGTGTTGAATTGGCGCTTGTTTTTGGAAACGCAGGCGCGCGCCGAGCATTGCAGGATTTTGATGTTGGCTCAAACGGAGGGCCGGTAGCGTTACGGCGACGGATAAGGCTCGTCCGAACCGAGCCAATCCGGCCGACAACACCAGGACAGTGAATGGGATCTCCGAGCAAACTTCGGAAAAATCACAAGTCACGCCAAATCTCACCAAATTGAAAGGAGCCAATCATGAGCATCAGGAGTGCCTGGACCTGCGGGCTGACGCTGCTCGCCACGACAATGATGGCGAGCCCGCCCGCAATCGCACAACAGCCGCAGCGGCCCAACATCGTCTTCATCATGGGCGACGACATCGGTTGGTCCAACATCGGTGTCTACAACCAGGGGATCATGGCTGGCCGCACGCCAAACCTGGACAGACTGGCGTCCGAAGGCATGAGGTTCACCGACTATTATGCCGAGGCGAGTTGCACGGCGGGCCGCGCCAATTTTATTACGGGCGAACTGCCCATCCGCACCGGGCTCACCACGGTCGGACTGGCCGGCTCACCGGTCGGTATTCCCGATGAAGCACCCACGATCGCAACTGCGCTGAAATCGATGGGCTACGCCACCGGCCAATTCGGCAAGAATCATCTTGGCGACAGGAACCAGTTCCTGCCCACGCTACATGGCTTCGACGAATTCTTTGGGTATCTCTATCACCTCGACGCGATGGAGGACCCCTGCCATCGCAATTACCCGCCCGAGCTCAAGGCTTCGGTGGGACCGCGCAGTATGGTCCACAGCTGGGCAACCAGCACGGACGACGCCACCGTGCAGCCGCGCTGGGGCAAGGTCGGAAAGCAGAAAATCGAGGATGCCGGCGAGCTGTGTCCGAAGCGGATGGAAACGGTTGACGACGAGATCCTCTCGAACGCCCTCAAGTTCGTTGACAAGGCCAAACAGGAAAACAAACCGTTCTTTTTGTGGCTCAATCCGACCCGTATGCATGTTGTGACGCATCTGTCGGACAAGTACGAAAACATGCGCACCCCCGAGAACGGTTGGTCAATTCAGGAAGCGGGAATGGCCCAACTCGATGACATCGTCGGCTCGGTTATGAAATACCTGAAGGACAATGGGCTCGAGAACAACACGATACTTGCCTTCTCTACCGACAATGGCGCTGAGAACTTCACTTGGCCGGATGGCGGGCAGACGCCCTTCGCCGGGGGCAAGGGAACAGCGCTCGAAGGCGGCTTCCGCGTGCCAATGATCATCCGCTGGCCCGGCAAGGTGCCGGCAGGCAAGGTCGAGAACGCCGTTATCTCGGGCCTCGACTGGTTCCCGACCTTCGCGGCAGCAGCCGGCAATCCGAACATTGTCGAGGAGCTGAAGAAGGGAAAGCAGCTCGGCGATAGCACCTTCAAGGTGCATCTCGACGGCTACGACCAGACCGACCTCATCACCGGAAAGGGACCGTCGAAGCGCAACGAACTCTTCTACTTTACAGAGGGGACTCTCTCTGCCGTTCGGATCAACGACTACAAGTACAGGTTCACCGATCAGCCGAACGGCTGGTTGGGCTCAACTGTGAAGGTCGACTTTGCGATCATCACGAACCTGCGCCTTGATCCCTACGAGCGAACCGGCATGACCGTCAACATCCAGGGCGGCTCTTTGGCCAGCTTCGGCTGGTTCAAGTATGAACTCTGGCGCACGGTGTTCGTGCAGCAGCAAATCGGAAAGCTTGCCCAGACCGCGATCGATTTCCCGCCGATGCAGAAGGGCGCAAGCTTCAATCTCGAAGCTATCAAAGCACAGGTCGAAAGGACAATCGCGGCACACCGCGGCAACTAGCTTGATGACGGGAAACGAGCGCCCTCGTCGGCGCTCGTTTCGCAGTTCTGACCGCCTATTTCTTGAATTTCTGGGCCTTGAGAGATCCGCCAATAGCCCGCAACTGCAAGCCCGCTCGACCATCACCACGTCAATTTATGTCAGCGTCCTGAACCGAGGTGGTTCGCCTAGGTGGGTGGAGTTTTCAGGCTATCTCGTAAACTCCTGTTTTCATTGAGAAACGGGCTTGCGAGGTGGCTGGCTGGGGAACCTGGATTCGAACCAAGACAAACAGAGTCAGAGTCTGTTGTGCTACCGTTACACCATTCCCCAAGAATTGCTCAATTACATCAACACCTTAGATGGATGTCTGGGCAATCGGCTGGAGCGGGATTGCGCAAATCGCCGCTCTTGCTGGTGGCGTCGTTCTACCCGCTTGGTCCGGGCCTTGGCAAGCACCGAAGCAGGGGCGTTTTCGGCGCAACACCGGGCTTGGGCCGGCGCCGGTTGGCCGCCGATTAGTCGAGGCGCTGCGAGGGAAGGCCTGTTGTTACGCGCCGAGTTCGGCTGTTGCGGCGTCCTGGCGCGATGACCCGCGCAACGCGCGCGAGCCGGATACAGGCAGGCGACCGCCGATCCAATGGCAAGTACAGCCTTTGATGTTTTCCGCTTGCCGGCTCTCGTTCCGCGTGTCGTGCCGCCGCTCGCTCCAACTTGCCGATGCCAATCGGCCATGCAATGCTGATTGACCAAGAATAATGAAGGATGCGGTGGCGGTCGCGCCGGCTGCATATCCAAACGAGCCGTGCATCGGGGGAGAAATTCGAATGAGACTGAATCACGTCATGGGGCTGCTTTCTGCTGCCGCGATGTCGATTGCGCTCGCGGGCGCGGCCTCGGCGCAGGACAAGACCGTCAAGATCGGCGCGATCTTTCCCTTGAGCGGCAACGCGGCCAGCGCGGGCGTGCACGGCAAGGCGGCGATCGAAACCGCGGTGGAAATCATCAACAGCGGCAATCCCGCGCTCGGCAACCTGCCGCTGACGAAGAATGCGGGCCTCAAGGGCCTCGGCAACGCCAAGGTCGAAGTCGTATTCGCCGACAATCAGGGCAGCCCCGCGGTCGGACAGAACCAGGCGCTTCGCCTGATCACCGAGGAGAAGGTGGTGGCGCTGACCGGCGCCTACCAGTCCGGCATCACGCTGACGACCAGTGCGATCGCCGAGAAGTACAGCATCCCCTTCGTCAACGGCGAGTCGGTCGCGGCCAACCTCACCGAACGCGGCTTCAAATGGTTCTTCCGCGTCACGCCGGTGGCGTCCGACTTCGCGCAGATCTATCTCGACTTCCTCAAGGAGATGAAGGCCGGCGGGCAGAAGGTCGACAATATCGCCATCGTGCATGAAAACACCGAATACGGCACCTCGGTCGCCAACGTCATCAGCGGCGTGTTCAAGCAGAACGGGATGGCCATCGCCCAGGACATCGCCTATTCGGCCAACACCACCGACGTGCAGAGCCAGGTGCTGCAGCTCAAGGACAAGAAGCCGGACGTGGTGATCATGATCAGCTACACGTCGGATGCGATTCTTTATTCCAAGACGTTCCAGGCGCTGGACTACAAGCCGCCGATCATGATCGCCGACAATTCCGGCTATTCCGATCCCTCGACGCTGAAGGCCGTCGGCAAGCAGATCCAGGGCTTGTTCAACCGCTCTTCATTTGCGATCGGCGCGGCGGGATCGCCGACCTTCCTGATCAACGAAATCTACAAGAAGAAGAGCGGCGGCGACGACCTCGACGACACCGCGGCGCGCCAGATGCAGGGCTTCTTCGTGCTGGTTGACGCGATCGATCGCGCCGGCTCGACCGAGCCCGCCAAGATCCAGGCCGCGTTGAAGGCCACCGACCTCAAGCCCGATCAGTTGATCATGGGCTACAAGGGCGTGAAGTTCGACGACAAGGGCCAGAACATCCTGGCCGCGGGACTGGTGATCCAGCTTCAGGACGGCGAGAATTACGTGCCGGTGTGGCCGAAGCAACTGGCCAAGACCGCGCCGGTATTTCCGTACAAGGGCTGGTAGCAGGCCAACAGGGGCGGGACGTGGGTCCCGCCCTTTTCATTTAACCGCGTTGCAATTGCTCAAAGTTCAACAAGCCAAGCCGCTGACATGTCCTCCATCCTCGTTCAGGTGATCGTCGGCGGGTTGTTGCTCGGCGCGGTCTATGCCCTGTTCTCGTCCGGCCTCACGCTGATCTGGGGCATGATGAACATCGTCAATTTCGCGCATGGCGATTTCGTCATGCTCGGCATGTATGTCGCATTCGTGGTGTGGACGCTGTTCGGCGTCGGCCCGTTCGTCGGCGCGCCGGCGGCGGCGCTGGTGCTGGCGACGCTCGGCGTCATCGTCTATTTCGGCCTGATCCGCAGCGTGATGAAGGGGCCGATGCTGGCCCAGATCCTCGGCACCTTCGGGCTGGCGCTATTGCTGCGTTACTCCGTGTTCTGGGGCTTTGGCGCCAACTTCCTGACGCTACCGGAAAACCTCGTTGGCGGCACGTATGATGTGTTCGGCATCAAGCTGCAGGCCTCGCGGCTGCTTGCGGGTGTGGTGGCGCTGCTGGTGACGCTGGGGCTGCACATGCTGCTGACGCGCACCTCGCTCGGCTCGAAAATGCTCGCGGTCGCCGAAGATGCTACTGCGGCGCAGCTGATGGGCATCCGTCCGGACGGCATGCAGGCGATCGCCTGGGCGATCGCCGCGGGCGCGACAGGGCTTGCCGGCGCGCTGATCGCGACATTCTTCTATATCGCGCCGACCGTCGGCGAGACGCTCGGCATCGTCGCCTTCGTCACGGTCTCGCTCGGCGGCTTCGGCAGCGTGCCGGGCGCGCTGGTGGCGGGGCTTCTGATCGGCGTCATCGAGTCGGTGTCGGCCTACTGGATCGGCGCGGTCTACAAGGACATCGTGGTGTATTCGCTGTTCCTGTGTTTCCTCTGGTTCCGGCCGCAGGGCCTGATGGGCAAGATGTGATGCGGCGCTTCCTCTGGCCCTCGGTCGCGCTCGCGCTGATCATCATCTATCCGCTGGTGTTCACGACGCCGTTCCAGCAGCGGCTCGGCGCGCTGGTCCTGCTCTATGCGATCGCGGCTTCCGCCTGGAACATCATCGGCGGCTATGCAGGGCAGGTCTCGGTCGGCCATGTCGTGTTCTTCGGCTGCGGCGCTTATGCCGCGATGGCGGCGTACTCGCATTTCGGCCTGCCGCCCCTGGTCGGGATTCCGGTGGGCATCGCTGCCGCCGTCCTGATCGCCGCCGTCGTCGGCGTACCGACGCTGCGCCTCTCCGGGCATTATTTCAGCATGGCGACGATTGCGGTCGCCGAACTGGCGCGCCTGATCGTCACCAACATGGAAGTTCTTGGCGCAGCCGTTGGCCTCAGCGGGCCGACCGTGCCGCGCACCGTGTTCGATCTCTCCTTCATCTCGGCATTGCCGTACTACTATCTGTTTCTGAGTGTTCTTCTCATCACCCTCGGCATCACCTGGTGGATGACCAACAGCCGCATGGGATTCTATCTGCGCGCGATCAAGGATTCCGAGCGCGCGGCGCGTTCGCTCGGCGCGCCCGCGAGCCGGACCAAGCTCTATGCGTTCATGCTGAGCGCCGCCCTGACCAGCGTCGCCGGCGCGCTCTATGCGATGATGTTCGGCTTCGTCGATCCCGAGTCCGGCCTCGGCATTCTGATTTCGGTGAAGATGCTGATCATGGCGGCGCTGGGCGGGGCAGGGCTGTTGTTCGGGCCGCTGGTGGGCGCGGCGATCCTGGTGCCGCTGGAGGAAATCTCCAACAATCTGCTGGGCGGCAAGGGCGCAGGCCTCACCTTCGTCGTCTACGGCGCCATCATCGTGATCATCGCCCGCTTCCAGCCCGGCGGCATCCTGGCGCTGATCAACCGGGCATGGGCCCGCCGCAAGCCTGCCGAGGCGAGCAAGGGAGCCGCCAATGCTCCTTGAAGCCCGCGACGTCACCAAAGCTTTCGGCAGCTTCAAGGCGGTCGATTCCGCCAGCGTGACGCTGGAGCCGGGCGACATCCTCGGCCTGATCGGGCCGAATGGCGCGGGCAAGTCGACCTTCTTCAATTGCCTGACCGGCGATCTGGTCTCGACCTCGGGCACGGTGCTGTTCGAAGGCCACGACATCACCAGCCTGGCGCCGGAGGCGAGGGCGCAACTCGGGCTGGCACGGACTTTTCAGGTGCCGCAGACCTTTGAAGGCATGACGGTGCTGGAGAACGTCATGATCGGCGCGTTCCTGCGCACGCCGAATCGCGCGCAGGCCGAAGCGAAAGCCCGCGCGGTGCTGGAGCGCGTCGGCATGAGCCGGCTGGCAGATGCGCCGGCGCGCTCGCTCGGCACACCCGGCCGCAAGCGGCTGGAGATTGCGCGTGCGCTCGCCACCGAACCAAAGGTGCTCCTGCTCGATGAGGCCATGGCGGGTCTCACCCAGCAGGAGGTCAAGCTCGCGATCGATCTGGTGCGCGACATCCACCGCTCCGGCGTCACGCTCGTGATCGTCGAGCACATCATGGAAGTCATCATGTCGCTGGCGAGCCGGGTGGTGGTGTTCCACCAGGGCAAGGAGATCGCGCGCGGCAGCCCGCGCGAGGTCACCGCCAATCCCGCCGTGATCGCGGCCTATCTCGGCACCCGCGCGGCGAAAGCCGCCGCCGGCCACACGCCGATCGAACTGATGGGCGGACCCGCGACATGACCGCGCCGTTGCTCCGCATCGCCAACCTCGAGGTCCGCTATGGCGATCTGATCGGCGTCTCCGACGTCTCGCTCGAAGTACCCGCGGGCAGCGTAGTGGCGCTGCTCGGCTCCAATGGCGGCGGCAAGACCACCGTGCTCAACGCCATTGCCGGGCTCATCCCCGTACATTCCGGATCGATCAGCTTCGGTGGCGAGGAGATTGGCGGGCAGAGCGCCTTTGCGATCGTGCGCAAGGGGCTGGCGCTGTCGCCGGAGGGCTGGCGACTGTTCGTTCAGCAGAGCGTCGAGAATAACCTCATGCTCGGCGCCACGCCGCTTCGCGACAAGGCGCGCGCCGCGGCGCTGCTGGAGCGCGTTTATGAGGTGTTTCCGAAATTGAAGGAGCGGCGCAGCCAGCGCGCCGGCACCATGTCCGGCGGCGAGCGGCAGATGCTGGCTGTCGGCCGCGCGCTGATGAGCGATCCAAAATTGCTGATGCTGGACGAGCCGTCGCTCGGCCTCGCGCCGGCGGTGGTGGAATCCATGTACGAGACCTTCGGCCGGCTGCACCGCGAGGGGCTGACGATCCTGCTCGCCGAACAGTCGATCGAACTGGCGCTGGAAGTCTCCGACTTCGCGACGGTGTTGCAGGTCGGAAAAAGCGTGCTGTCCGGCACCGCCGCGGCGCTGGCGCAGGACCCGCAGGTGCAGAAGGCGTATCTCGGCGCGTGAAGCAGCAACGACATTGGCCATTCGGCGAACCGCGGATCAACCGCGGTCGCATCGATGGCGGGAGGAAAAACATGGCGGCGGGCAGCGCAAAATCGTTCGGCGGCACGATCGACAAGACGGTCGCCGGTTCAAAACCCTGGTGGCCGACGGCGCAAAAGCCGCCGCAGGGTGCGCCGAATATTCTGGTCGTGCTGTTCGACGACGTCGGATTTTCGGACTTCGGCTGCTATGGCTCGGCTATCAAAACGCCGACCATCGACAGGCTCGCCGCCGAGGGCCTGCGCTATTCGGGTTTCCACACCACGGCGATGTGCTCGACGACGCGCGCGGCGCTGCTCACCGGGCGCAACCATCATTCGGTCGGTGTCGGCTGTCTCGCCAATTTCGACTCCGGTTATCCCGGCTATCGCGGCAAGATCGCGCGCGAGGCGGGCACGCTGGCGGAAATGCTGCGGCCGCACGGCTATCGCAACTACATGGTTGGCAAGTGGCATGTGACGCCGCTGACCGAAAGCGGCGCCACCGGGCCGTTCGACGGCTGGCCGCTGGGCCGCGGCTTCGATCGCTTCTACGGCTTCCTCGATGCCGAGACCGATCAGTTCGCGCCGGAGCTCGTGTCCGACAATACCCATATCGATCCGCCCGGGACCTGCGCCGGCGGCTATCATCTCACCTCCGATCTGGTTGACCAGTCGATCCGCTTCATCGCCGATCACACCGCCGACCGGCCCGATATCCCGTGGCTGACCTGGGTCGCGCTCGGCGCATGCCACGCGCCGCATCAGGCGCCGATCGATATCATCAAGGGCTATGATGCCACGTTCGCCCACGGCTGGGACGTCGAGCGCGAGCAACGCATGGCGCGCCAGAAGGCGATGGGGATCGTGCCGCAGGAGACCAGGCTGCCGCCGCGCAACGACGGCGTGAAGGCGTGGGAAGAACACAGCACCGACGAAAGGCGCGTGTTCACGCGCCTGCAGGCAGCGTTCGCGGGGATGCTCGACCATGCCGACCAGCATCTGGCGCGGCTCGTCGCCTTCCTCGACAAGGCCGGCATTCGCGACAACACGCTGATCCTCGTCCTGTCCGACAATGGCGCGAGCCAGGAGGGCGGGCCGCTCGGCTTCGTCAACGCGATGGGGCCGTATAATTTTCGCCCCGAGCCCATGGCGGAAAAGCTGCGCCGGATCGACGACATCGGCGGCCCCGACTCGCACAGCAATTTTCCGCACGGCTGGGCAATGGCCTCCAACACGCCGCTGCGCCGTTACAAGCAGAACACCCATGGCGGCGGCATCCGCGATCCCTTCATCATGACCTGGCCGAAGCGGATCGCAGCGAAGGGCGAAATGCGCCACCAATTCGTTCACGCCTGCGACCTGACCCCGACCTTGCTCGATCTGATCGGCATCAAACCGCCGACGGACATCGGCGGCGTGGCGCAAATGCCGCTCGAAGGCGAGAGTTTTGCCCGCTCCGTCACCGATCCCGCGGCGCCTTCAAAATCCTCTCCGCAATATTTCGAAATGTTCGGCCATCGCGGCATCTGGCAGGACGGCTGGAAGGCGGTTTCCTTCCACCCCTCGGGCACGCCGTTCGAGAACGACAAATGGGAGCTGTTCCACCTGGAGAAGGATTTTTCGGAAACCGACGATCTCGCAGGCACGCAACCGGAGCGGCTGGCCGACATGATAAAGCTGTGGTGGAGTGAGGCCGAGAAGCACAACGTGCTGCCGCTCGACGACCGCTTCGGCCCGCGCTTTGCGGAGAACGCGGCGCGCTTCCACGGCGCGCGCAACAAGTTCACCTTCCACGCCGGGATGGGGCATGTGCCGACCGACGTCGCACCCGACGTGCGCAGCCGCAGCTACACCATCGAAGCCCATGTCGAGATCGGCGATGACGGCGCCGAGGGCGTCCTGATCGCCCATGGCGACGCCACCTCCGGCTACAGCCTCTACATCAGGGATGGGCTGCTGGTGCACGATCTCAATATCGGCGGCGGCCATGAGATGGTGACTTCCGACCGGAAGGTGCCGTCGGGTGCGCACCGGCTCGGCGTGCATGTGGAGCGGCTGGTGCGCAAGGAGCCGCCGGCCAAGGGTTCGCGCACCGGCGTGACCGTCTACACGCTGCTGATCGACGGCGAGCCGGCGGGTTCGATCCAGACCCAGCTTGCCTTCAACAATTTCATCTCATGGTCCGGCCTCGACATCGGCCGCGACCGTTCCAGCCCTGTCTCGCACTACGACGCGCCGTTCGAATTCACCGGGCGGTTGCTCAAGGTGACGGTCGACATGCATGAGGACCAGAAGCTGGATGGCGAGGGAGTGGGTGCGGCCGAGATGGCGCGGCAGTGATCCGCATCCCTCCGTTGTCATCGCCCGCGAAGGCGGGCGATCCAGTATTCCAGAGACGTTCTTAGTGAATCGATTGGCCGCGGCGTACTGGATACCCCGCATTCGCGGGGTATGACGGTTGGCGCGGCAGCCGCGCGCCTCGCGGGCCGCCCGGATCTGCAGGTCGGATGGTTTGCCGTCCTCGACCTAGAGTTCACTCGGCGGCTTGCTTGACGTCGCCGTCGCCGTGATGCGCATCGCGATCGGGATCGCGCGACCGGCCCCAGCGCGAAAATGCGTTCGAAACCCGGTCGAGATAGAGATAGACCACCGGGGTCGTGAACAGGGTCAGCGCCTGGCTGACGATCAGGCCTCCCACCATGGCGTAGCCGAGCGGCTGGCGGATTTCCGATCCCGTTCCGGTGCCGAGCATCAGCGGCACGCCGCCGAGCAGTGCCGCCATCGTCGTCATCATGATCGGGCGGAAGCGCAGCAGCGCCGCCTGGCGGATCGCGGCCTCGGGCTCCAGCCCCTGGTCGCGCTCGGCGGTGATCGCGAAGTCGACCATCATGATGCCGTTCTTCTTGACGATGCCGATCAGGAGCACGATGCCGATCAGGGCGATCAGGCTGAAATCGAATCCGAACAGCATCAGGATGGCGAGCGCGCCGACGCCGGCCGATGGCAGCGTGGACAGGATCGTGATCGGGTGGATGTAGCTTTCGTAGAGGATGCCGAGGATCAGATACACCACCACCAGCGCGGCGAGGAT
>Ga0081540_1002981_pt1 | contig 13567 bp, 10 predicted proteins | sample TabmetS2T1R1_FD_71024 | JGI IMG/M metagenome (GOLD analysis project Ga0081540, IMG submission 71024) | Tabebuia heterophylla rhizosphere microbial communities from the University of Puerto Rico - S2T1R1 | ecosystem: Host-associated > Plants > Roots > Rhizosphere ... | reverse complement strand
GCGGCCGCGGGTGCCGGCGCTCCCGCGGGTCCCGGGGGTGCCGCCGGTGCCGGCCGAGGCGGGGAACGAGCCTCGTTCGTGGTCGGCCGCCGTGACCGGAACGGGGGCCGGCGCCGCGGCCATCCCGCACACGGTGCAGTACCCGTCCTCGATCGAGCCGCCGCAGCCCGGCTGGGTGCACGTGGCCGGGCCGGCTGGCGCGGGGGCCGCGGCCGCGGGCGTGGGGGCCGGCGCCGCTGCCATCCCGCACACGGTGCAGTACCCGTCCTCGATCGAGCCGCTGCAGCCCGGCTGTGCGCACGTGGTCGCGGCCACGGTCATCGCGGCTGCCTCCGCTCGCTCAGCGCCAAGATCGCCTGCTGGTAGTGCGTCACCGCTGCCATCGCTGCGGCAAGGTCGCACGGTGCCGTCCAGAGCAGGTCGCTGGCCCGCCGGTAGCGCGAGGCGAGCTCGGTGTCCTCGGCGGCGCCCAGCCGTGCCGCCTTGGCCCGGTAGGCGTCCAGCAGGCCGCGCAGCTCATCGCGCCTGCCCAGCAGCGCCGCCGCCGCCCGTTCGGCGTCGCGGTACCGCCGCCCCGTGGCGGCCGCGTGCGCCTCGACGGTGTCCAGCTCCGCCGCCAGCCTGGACCACCGGCCCGCGGCCCTGAGCCCGTCCAGCGCGGCCAGCCGGGCGTCCAGGTCCGCGGCCGCGGCGGGCGTGGGGGCCGGTGGCAGGTCGGCCGCGGCGATCTTCGCCGCCGCCCGGTCGCGGGCCGCCGCCGCGTCCTGGAAGGCGCCCGCCGCCGCCGCGACGGCCGCCGCCGCCGCGGTGATCCGCCGCTGTGCGTCGTCCCGCAGCCGCGCGAGGGCGCCGGTCCGTGCCACCGCCGCGGCGGCCTGCTTGCGCAGCCCGTCCAGCCTGCTGGTATCGGCCCGGCCGCCCCGCCAGAGGGCCAGCGGATCCGAGTTCAGCACGTCGCGCAGGCCGGCCAGTTCGTTCCCGGCCGCCGCCAGGGCGCCGGTCAGCTCATCGTCGCCGAGGCCCGCTGCCTGCTCCCGCGCGGCGTCGAGCTCGGTGCCGATCTCGCTGAGCCCGTCCGCCGTCTCGTTCCACACGCCCTCGGCGGCGGCGACCACGTCGGCCACGCTGGCGAACGCGCGATTCATCTCCCGCACCGCCGTGGCGAGCGTGAGCTCGGAGCGGCCCGTTTCGGTGAGTTCCCGTCGCGCGAGCGGCACCGGGCGCGTGAGTTCCACCGAAGGTCCGTTCAGCATGGCGGTGATCCGCGCGAGCTCCTGGTCGGATGGGCGGCGCGCCGCGGCCAGCAGCGCGGCGGCCCTCTCCACGACCGCCGCGTACGCGGTGTAGATCTCCCACAGGGTGGCCAGGTCGGCGGCGGCCACCTCCCAGCGCCGCTTCGACTCACCGGTGAGGGACGCCCCGGCGAGCATCCGCTTACCGAAGCTGCCGTCCAGTTCCAGCAGGTTCGTCTGGATGTCGTCGCGCTCGGTGGTCGCGGCCGCCACCGCCGCGGCGGCCTGCTCACGGGTCATCGCGGTCGTCATGGGTCAGGCCTTGTACCGGGCTGGCGGGGGTGCCGGGACCGGGGTGCCGACCCACCGGGCGTAGCTGGCCGCCCACTGGCCGCCGGTCCGCAGCCGCTGCAGCACCGCGTTGACGAACCGGACGAAGTCGGGGTGCTGCTGGGAGATCGCCAGGCCGTACGGCTCGGAGGTGAAGCGCGGGCCGACGATCTTCGTCCAGGGATCCTGCGCGGCCAGGCCGGACAGGATCGAGTCGTCGGTGGAGATCGCGGCGACGTCGCCCTGCTGCAGCTTCACCAGGCAGTCGGTCCAGAACGGCACCGCGACCGGGATGGGGTGCGACGGCGCGGCCCCGATGTTGGCGATCGAGGTGGATCCCTTGGTCGCGCACACCCTCTTCCCGCCGAGGTCGGACAGGCCCCGGGCCGGGGAGTTGGTCTCCACCAGGACGCGCTGGCCCGCGTCGAAGTAGACGGTGGAGAAGTCGACCTGCTGGAGCCGCTCGCAGTTGATCGTCATCGTGTGCGCCACGATGTCGACCGCGCCGGACCGGACCTCCGGGATCCGCTGCAAGTCGGAGATGGCCTTGAACTGGACCTTGTTCGGGTTGCCGAAGATCGCCGCCGCGACCGCGTGCACCATGTCGATGTCAAAGCCCTCGATGTTCCCGTCCAGGGGATTGAGGTAGCCGAAGTGAAAGGTGCTCTGGTCCACGCCCGCGATGAGGTAGCCCCGCGCGCGGATCTTGGCCATGAACGAGCCGCGGGTCACCCGTGGCGGGCCGGCCGGCCGGAGGCTGGCCGTGGGATCGCAGGACGTGTCCGCCGGCGCCGCCGGGGCGGCCGGGCGCTGTGTCGCGGTCTCGCGCTGCGCGGGGCTGACCGCCGCGGAGCCTGGCACCGCCCAGACGGTCACGGCCGCCGCCGCGATCAGCAGCGCCGGCACCCTGAGCCAGCCGGGCGGCCTCACCGGTACTCCGCCAGCCGCGTGCTGAGCCCGCGGGCGCAGCCGGCGGCCATCACCAGCGACAACACGATGACCCCTATCTCCAGGCCGGTGAACGCGTCGCGGCCGGTCACCGCGTTCGTGCGGAAGACGACCTGATCCGCGGCGATCGCGGCGGTCAGCGCGCCGTCCAGCCGCGTGAACAGGGTGCCGGAATGATCCGGGCCGGGCGTGGTCACCAGCTTCACTGCCTGGGTGTGCTTGCCGTTGTCGTCCAGGGACCGCACCGTCCGGTGCGCGGCGTACCAGGCGGTCGCCGCCCTGGCGGCCGCCGCCGCCGAGTCGGCTCCCGGGCTTCCGCGGGCGGCGGCGACCGCCGCCGTCAGCAGGGTGCCGGGGCCCGGGCCCAGCCGTCGCTCCACGGCCTTGAAGTCGGCCTCGAAGGTGTCGTCGCCACCGGCGTCGATCAGGGTCAGGCTCTCGTCCGCGCGTGCCTGCAGCGCCGCGATGTCGGCCTGGGCGAGCGTCGCCACCGGGTCGGATCCGTGATCGCGCGCTTCCAGCAGGTCGGCGCGGGCCACGGCGAACGCGATGGCCAGCCAGAGCAGGGCCACCACCCCGGCCACCGTCGCCACGACCAGGCCGGGGTTCAGCCTGCGGTTGGTGCGCCGCATCAGCCACCGTTGGGCGCGGTAGAGCACGTAGCCGAGGATGGCGGTAACCACCAGGAGAACCAGGGCCAGCGGCAGCCCCGTCGCCTGCCCGCTGGCCTCGGTGAGCCGCGCGTTCGCCTGCGCGGAGACATCACGTGCGGCCGGCAGCAGCGTGCCGCGCATCAGGCTGGACGCTTCCCGCAGGTAGGCCGCCCCAAGGGGCAGGCCGAGCCGGTTGTCGGCCCGCGCGGTTTCCACCTCACCGGTGTAGACGGGCAGGCCGGCCGAGAGCGTCGCCAGCTCCCGCGCCGCGGCCGAGTGCCCGGCGGCCGCGGTGGCGCTTTCCAGGTGAGACGCGGCCTGGGCGATGTCGGCCTGGTAGCGCTTGCGGGCGGCGATCGGTTCCAGGCCCCCGGACAGAAAGGCGCTGGCCGCTGTGGCGTCCGCGTCCGACAGTGCCCGGTAGATCCGCTGGCCGTCCAGGCTCAGCGGTTCGCTGGTGCCGACGACGTCGCTGGCACCGGAGGAGCGCTGGCTCACGACCCAGGCCGCGACCGCGCCCCAGGCCAGGCAGAGTACGACCAGGCCGACGAGGAGGAGCCGCAGCTTCGCCGGGGTCGTCGTCGCCCGGACAAACTGCCTCAGGGCGGGCCGTTCGGCCCGGGCGAGGGCAGGCGGGGCTTCCGGGGAAGGCCGCGGGGGGTCACCGACCGCGGTCACGGCCGATCCCGTCTACCCCGATGGCATGATCCACGCACCATGACCCCGCTCCCTCCACACCTATCGGGACCAACTGGTCATTACCGCAGACTGAACGGGGACCATTCCATTGTGACCGAACTCTACGGCACATGACACCAAATGACAGGCGGCGTTCGAGGGCTGGCATCCGGTGGCCAGGAGGCCTTGCCCACGGCCGGTGCCGGCGCTCCGCCACGCCCTGGACCGGACGTTGGTGCACGGGAGGGCCGCCGCCGTCAGGCCGCACGGCCCGGTGGGCCGTGGCTGCGCAGGATCCGGCCGTCCCGGCTGGTGGCGGTGGTCGTGCCGTCGGGATGGAGGGTCAGGGTCCAGCCCCAGCGGTGGACCACGATCAGGTGGTGGAAGCCGCACAGCGGCACGAGGTTCGACAGCGCCGTCGTGCCGCCCTCGGCGCGGGGAATCAGGTGGTGGATGTCGCACACGCTCGCGGGCTGGTCACATCCCGGGAACGCGCAGTGCGGGTGGCGGGCGGTGGCCGCCCGGCGCAGGTGAGCGGGGATCGTCGCGGTGGCGGCGCCGACGTCGAGCGGGAGGCTGGCCGATGTCAGCGGCGCGGCGCCGAGGCGGGCACGCAGCCAGGCGGCGAGACCGCCCGGGCCGCAGAGGGCGTCGGTGGCCATGGCCAGCAGCGCCCGCGCGAGCCGCTGCCGGGTCTGCGGCGACAGCGCGGCGCTGCCGAGGCAGGCATGGCTGGGACAAGCGTGGCCGGGAACGGGCGACCCGGCGGCCAATCGCCCGCCCGTGGCCAGCCTGCCCGAGGGCGGCCCTTCCCCGCCTGCGATGCCGTGGCCGGTCAGGAAGACATCCACCAGGCGGTCGAGGGCGGCGGGGTCGGGGCGGCCCGTGACGATCGGCACCACGGTCGCGTCGCAGGCGGCGGCGTCGGCTTCGGGGCCGGTCAGCCAGCCGTGCTCGCGGGCGGCCGCAGCACGCCAGGCGGCTTCGGCGGCGGACGCACCCGGCATGCCGCGCAGCTGGGCCAGGGTGATGTGGACCATCAGCTGCCGGCTCGTACGGCTCGGCAGCATCCCTCCGCCGAGCAGCCGCCGGCATGCTTCTTCCAGGGCATCGTGGCGACGCTGCGCGGCGGTCCGGGTGTCTTCGGGGCCGGCCCTCTTTCCCAGCTTGTCCAGCACCGCGGACAGGGAAGCGGCGCAGGCGGCCGTCAGGTTGCCGTTGAGCCTGCCTGCTCCGCGGAAGGTCAGATCCAGCCACAGGCCCCGGTCGTCGAACCGGTCGCCGTCGTCCTCGCCGGGGCCGACGGCCCGGCAGCGCTCGTACATCTCCGCGGCCAGGCCCGCCAGACCGGCCAGCTCGGCCCCGCTTGCCGCGGCGCTGGCCAGAATGGCGTCGCCGTCATCGCGGCGGTCCCCCGGCAGCCGGTCGGTCCAGGCGCAGAACTCCCGTGCCCACGACGGTGAGATCGCCCCCGCGGCTAACGCTCGCGCGATCACCGGGTGGGCGGCCAGCCGCCTCATCCAGGCGACCGCCCCGGCGGCGGCGCCGGACGTGATCGGGGTCCGCCATTTCAGCCACACCCGCGCCGACCCATGCCCGTCGTCCTCATAGCCGCGCCGCGCCGTGAATGCGGCCAGCGTCCGCGCCCTGGCGGCGGTGTGCTTGGCCTCGGCGCGCTGCAGCGCCCTTAACGCCTGCGCCTGTATCGTGGCCGCCGCCGACGCCACGTCGGCGGCGTTGAGCGCATCCAGGGCGCGGTCGAGCATGTCCAGCGCCGCGTCGATGGTCGCTGGATCCTGTGCGCCGCACACGCTGGACACCTCCTGCCCTGGGTTAGATGCTGTTCCGGGGATCTATTCGAAGACTGGTTCGACCCTACTCGGTCACTGTGACATTTCCGGGCGTCACAGATGGAGCCGAAACCGATCCCATCTCGCCCACCCCGCTCGGGCTGTGCCGCCTCATCTTCCAGACCGATCCCCCCGGCGAGAGCGGCGCCCGGCACCGGATGTGATCACAGGTGAGCGACCCCTAACGCCGCCCCGGGGAACGCCACGGCAGAGGGCGCGGCGCTAGAGTTGCTTACCGTGGCGGCGCGTGACCTGAATGAGGTCGTCGAGGCGGGATGGGCGGCCGCGCTGGCGCCGGTCGCTGAGCGCATCAGCGCCATGGGCGACTTCCTGCGGGCGGAGATCGCGGCCGGGCGCCGGTACCTGCCCGCTGGTGAGAACGTCCTGCGCGCGTTCAAGCAGCCGTTCGCCGACGTGCGGGTGCTGATCCTGGGCCAGGATCCGTACCCCGCGCCTGGGTGCGCGGTGGGGCTGGCCTTCTCGGTCCCGCCCGACCTGCACCCGCTGCCGCCGAGCCTGCTCAACATCTTCCGCGAGTACACCGCCGACCTGGGCTACCCGACACCGGCCAACGGCGATCTGTCCCCCTGGACCCAGCGCGGGGTGCTGCTGCTCAACCGGGTCCTCACCGTCCAGCCAGGAAAGCCAGGCTCGCACCGCGGCAAGGGCTGGGAGGAGGTGACCGAGCAGGCGATCAGAGCCCTCACGGCCCGGGACGCCCCGCTCGTCGCGATCCTGTGGGGCCGGGACGCGCGCGGTCTGGCGTCGCTGCTCGCTCCCGCGCCGCTGATCGAGTCCTCCCACCCCAGCCCGTACTCGGCCGACCGGGGATTCTTCGGGTCCCGGCCGTTCAGCCGCGCCAACCAGCTCCTGGAAGCCCAGGGCGGCAAGCCCATCGACTGGAAGCTGCCGTAACCCGGCACCTTCACCCGCGAGCCTGACCAACATCCCGGCTGCGAATTCGTGATCTTGACGTGACTGCATACCTGGCTACACCGATCCCATGATCACGTCCACTGAAGCCCGGCGGAGGCTCGGGGAATGTTGCGCGGTCAACTATCGTTTCCGCCGGGGAGGCAGTCCGGCCAGGTGCGGCCGCTTTGCGGGCACCCGCCTGGCCACGGCAAGCAGAGGAGTGGTCATGCCCGCGGTCACCGTCGAGGACATCCTGGTCCTGCCGCGCGTCGCCGAACCCGACCCCACCGCCGCGGTCGCCCGCCCGGTCGCGTCGGTCACAACCGCGCCGTCCGGGTTCGAGGGCGAGGGCTTCCCGGTCCGGCGGGCCTTCGCCGGGGTGGACCTGGCCCGGCTGGACCCGTTCATCCACATGGACCAGATGGGCGAGGTCGACTACGCGCCCGGCGAGCCCAAGGGCACCGCCTGGCACCCGCACCGCGGCTTCGAGACCGTCACCTACATCATCGACGGGATCTTCCGGCACCAGGACTCCAACGGCGGCGGCGGGCGGATCACCAACGGCGACACGCAGTGGATGACCGCCGGTGGCGGCATCTTGCACATCGAAGAGCCGCCGGAGGAGCTGGTCGTCAGCGGCGGGCTGTTCCATGGCTTCCAGCTCTGGGTCAACCTGCCCCGCACGCTGAAGATGACCAACCCCCGGTATCAGGACATCCGGGCCGGGCAGGTGGCGCTGCTGTCCTCGTCCGACGGCGGCACGCTGCTCCGGCTCATCGCCGGGGACCTGGCGGGCTACCGCGGTCCCGGCATCACGCACACCCCGATCACCCTGCTCCACGCGACCGTTGCCCCCGGCGCCCAGGTCCGCCTGCCCTGGCGGCCCGACTTCAACGCGCTCGCGTACGTGCTGGCGGGCTCGGGCACGGTGGGCGCGGAGCGGCGCCCGGTGCGCACCGGGCAGCTGGCCGTCTTCGGCCCGGGCGATGTGATCACCTTCGGCGCCAGCCAGCGCCAGGACGGCCCGGGTGAGCAGCTCGACGTGCTGCTGCTCGGCGGGCAGCCGATCCGGGAACCGATCGCCGCCTACGGGCCCTTCGTGATGAACACCAGGGACGAGCTCATCACGGCGTTCGAGGACTACCAGGCCGGCCGGCTCGGCAGCATCCCGGCCGAGCCGCGCGCGGTGCCCGAGGAGCCGCATCCCGGCCACGACGTCCTGTAACGCCTGTCCGGCACGACCTGCCCGCCGTGCGGCATCACCGGCCCGACTCGCAGCATCACCGGCCCGACTCGCAGCATCACCGGCCCGACTCGCGGCATCAATGGCCCGACTTCCGGCATGACCAGCAAGACATCCGGGCGAAGCCAGCGCGAAGACGGATCGGGCTATCCGGCGCGGTGATCACACGAAGAACGCCCGCGATCGTGGAGCTACCCGGGCTGGGCGGCAAGGCGGCGCAGGGCCGCGCGGGCGATTCCCGGGTCCGTCGTCGTCCAGAACGGCGGCAGCGACGCCCGCAGGAACCCGCTGTACCGGGCCGTGACCAGGCGGGGGTCAAGGACCGCGACCATGCCCTTGTCGTCCATCGTGCGCAGCAGCCTGCCCGCGCCCTGGGCAAGCAGCAGCGCCGCCTGCGCGGCGGCGACCGCCATGAAGCCGTTCCCGCCCCGCGCGGCCACCGCCCGCTGCCGGGCGGACGCGAGCGGGTCATCCGGCCGCGGGAACGGGATGCGGTCGATGACCACCAGCTGCAGCGACCGGCCCGGCACGTCTACGCCCTGCCATAGCGACAGCGTGCCGAACAGGCAGCTCGTCTCGTCCTCGATGAACCGCCGGACCAGTTCGGCGGTGCCGTCGTCTCCCTGGCACAGCAGCGTCTGGCTGACCTGCTCGCGCAGCTCTTCCGCCGCCTGCCTCGCGGCGCGCATGGACGAGAAGAGCCCGAGCGTGCGGCCCCCGGCCGCGTCGATGAGCTCGCGCAGTTCGGTCAGGTAAGGCCCGGGCAGGCCATCGCGGCCCGGCTGCGGCAGATGGCCGGCGACGTACAGGATCCCGCTGCGCGGGTGGTCGAACGGGGAGCCAACGTCAAGGCCGGACCAGGCGAGGCCCGCGTGCGCCGAGGCAGCGCCGTCCGCAGGCGCGGAGGCAGCACCGTCCGCGGGCAGGCCCCACTGCCGCGCGAGCGGCTCGAAGGACCCGCCGAGTGCCAGCGTGGCCGACGTCAGCACGACCGTCTGGCGGCGGAAGAGACGCTCGGCCAGCAGCGCGCCGACGTCCAGCGGCGCGACCCGCAGCGTCGGCGGCCGCCGTGCCTCGGCGTCCGGCGGACGGTCCATCCACACCACGTCGGGCCGGTCGGCGATCTCGGGGCCGAACGCGGCCAGCATCCGGCCGGCCGTCGCGCCGACGTCGTCGATGGCTGCGAGGGCGGCCCGCCAGGCCGCGAGGCGTTCGGCATCCTGGGCGCTTTCGGAGGCACTGGCGCGCACCTGTGCGGCGCAAGCGCCGGCCGCGTCGCGGACCGTGGCGAACGAGGTCGCCAGCGGCGCGGGCAGGTCGTCCAGCCGCCCGGCCGCGATGTCGGCCATGACCCTCTCGGCCGCCTCCCCCGCCGCCCGCAGCGGACCCGCATCCTCGGCCGTCAGCACGCGGCCGCACCGGCGCGCCGCCGCCTCGACCGCCGGTGCGGACAGCTCCGCCGAGGCCGCCGACGTGACGCGGTTCACCAGGTCATGCGCCTCGTCGATGATCACCACGTCGTGCTCGGGCAGGACCCCGAACTCCTCCAGCGCGTCGATCGCGAGCAGCGCGTGGTTGGTGACGACGATGTCCACCCGTCCGGCCTCGTCGCGTGCCCGCTCGGCGAAACACTGGGTGCCGAACGGGCATCGCTGCGCCCCGAGGCATTCCCTGGCGCTCACTGAGACCTGGCGCCAGGCCCGCTCTTCCACTCCGGGCACCAGGTCGTCGCGGTCCCCGGTGGCGGTGTCCGCCGCCCACTCCGTGAGCCGGCGCACCTGCCCGCCCACGGCGGAGACGGCTGCGGGATCGAAAAGCATCTCACCCGGCTCGTCCGGTGGGCCCGTGCGCAGCCGGTGCAGGCACAGGTAGTTGCGCCGGCCTTTGAGGATCGCGTAGGTCGGCTCGCGGCCGAGCAACGGCGCCAGCGCCGGCGTCAGGCGCGGCAGGTCGCGGTCGATCAGCTGCCGCTGAAGGGCGATCGTGGCGGTCGCCACGACCACCGATGAGTTACGGCTGATGGCATGCGCCATAGCGGGGACCAGGTAGGCGAGCGACTTGCCGGTCCCGGTCCCCGCCTGCACGGCGAGATGCTCCCCGCTCCCGATCGCGTGCCCGACCGCCTCGGCCATCGCGTCCTGCCCGGACCGGGCGGTCCCGCCGATGCCCGCCACCGCCGCTCCCAGCAGGTCAGCCACGGACGGCGGCGGGCTGGCATCGCCCGCCACGGCGTTACCAGACGGGGCGTCGCCGGACAGGGCATCGCCCGCCGGGGCGCCGCCGGACCGGACGTCGAAGGACCGGGCGTCGAAGGACCTGGCGTCGCCGGGTGAGGTATCGCCGGAGCGGACGCCGCGCGCGGGCATGCTGGTGTCGCCGGGTGGCACGTCTGGAACGCTACCGCGCACCCCGGACGCCAGCGTTGCAGCGCCCGCCGCCGGCCCCGTCATCACGGCCTACCGCTACCGGGCCATTGCTGTCACGATGAACCACATGACTGAGCCACAGCCGTCGGCGGACGCCTTCCGCGCCGCCCGCGACCTGCTGCTTCGCTACCGCGATGACTACGCGGCCGCGAGGCGCGAGTTCTCCTGGCCCGCGCTCGACGAGTTCAACTGGGCGCTGGACTGGTTCGACGTGATCGCGGCCGAGCATCCGGACCGGCTCGCGCTGCGGATCGTCGCCGACGGTGACGCCGCCGCACAGCTCACCTATGGCGAACTTGCCGCGCGGTCCAGCCAGGTCGCCAACTGGCTGAGCGACCTGGGGGCCCGGCGGGGCGACCGCCTGCTGCTCATGCTGGGCAACGTGGCGCCGCTGTGGGAGGTCATCCTGGCGGCGATGAAACTCGGCGTGGTCATCATCCCGGCCAGCACTCTCCTCGGCACGGCGGATCTCGCCGACCGGATCGCGCGCGGCGATGTCCGGCACGTGGTCGCCGACGCCGGCCTGACACCCAAGTTCGACGGCCTGGGCGGCCGCTGGACCGCGATCGCGGTCGGCCCCGGCCCGGTGAACGGCGCAACCCCGGACGGCTGGCTCCCGTACGCGGACGCTGCCGATTCCCCGACGGCGTTCACCCCAGACGGCGTTACGAGGGCAACCGACCCGCTGCTGCTCTACTTCACCTCCGGCACGACCGCGCAGCCGAAGCTGGTCGAGCACACCTACGCGTCCTACCCGGCCGGGCACCTATCGACGATGTACTGGATCGGCCTGCAGCCGGGAGACGTGCACCTGAACCTCTCCTCGCCCGGCTGGGCCAAGCACGCGTGGAGCAACGTGTTCGCCCCGTGGAACGCCGCCGCGACCGCGCTCATCCTGGGTTACGAACGGTTCTCGCCGCAGGCCCTGCTCGACGCGCTCGGCGTGTGCGCGGTGACCACGTTCTGCGCGGCGCCGACCGTCTGGCGGCTGCTCATCCAGTCCGACCTCGCCGCGGCCGACACCGCAACGCTCCGCGAGTGCGTCGCCGCCGGCGAACCCCTCAACCCGGAGGTGATCGAACAGGTCCGGCGGGCCTGGGACATTACCATCCGGGACGGCTACGGCCAGACCGAGACCACCGCCCAGATCGGCAACTCCCCCGGCCAGTTGGTCAAGCCCGGCACGATGGGCCGCCCACTGCCCGGCTATGCCGTGGTCCTGGTCGACCCCATCAGCGGCGAGCCGGCGCCCGAGGGCGAGATCTGCCTGGATCTGTCCGACCGCCCGCTGGGGCTGATGACCGGCTACCGGGGCGATCCCGAGCGCGACGCAGAGGCAATGCGCGGCGGCTATTACCACACCGGCGACGTGGCGGTCAGCGACGACGACGGTTACCTCACTTACATCGGCCGCACCGACGATGTGTTCAAGGCGTCCGGTTACCGGATCTCACCGTTCGAGGTGGAGAGCGTGCTGATCGAGCACGAGGCGGTGGCGGAGGCGGCTGTGGTCCCCTCCCCGGACCCGATGAGGTTCGCCGTGCCCAAGGCGTACGTGACGCTCGTGGCCGGCTCCGAGCCGTCGGCGGAGACCGCGCTGTCGATCCTCACCTACACACGTGGACGGCTCGCCCCCTATAAGCGCGTCCGCCGGCTCGAGTTCGGCGAGCTGCCGAAGACGATCTCCGGCAAGATCCGCCGGGTCGAGCTGAGGGAACAGGAAACCGGGCGCCTCGGCCCCGCCGCGAACCCGCCCGCGGCGGGCGTACGCGGCATCACCGAGTTCTGGGAGGACGACTTCCCGGGCCTCAGGGCAGTTTCCCCAGATAAAGTGGACTAGTGACACCGAGATCCCTCGGCTGTACCTCTGTCAGGCTGCTACGATCAGGACGTGGCATCCCTCACCAAGCGGCTGCGCAACAAGAACAAGCCGTGGACTGTGCAGTGGTACGACGGCGCTGGGAAACGCCGCGAGGCGGCATTCCCGACCAACCGCGAGGCCAAGGATTTCAAGATCAAGCTCGAGCATGACGAGCGCGAGGGAACGTTCGTCGACCCGCGGCTCGGCCGCGAGCCCTTCAGCGACGCCGCCAAGCGCTGGCTCGCTGGCCTCGCCGTGGCGCCAGAGACACGTCGCGCCTACCGGTCCGTTCTTGATAACCACGTGCTTCCCACACTTGGGGACCGTGCGCTCGGGCAGGTTGCACAGGACCGGGAAGGTACCACGCAGCTGCTCAACCAGTCGCTGGTGGAACTGTCCCGCCAGCGGCGCGAGATAGCTCGGCTGGTCATCACCGGCACGCTGGACGAGGCTGTCAGAGCCGCCAGACTCCCGCGTCATCGCCTTGACGGAATCAGACTGGTTAGCAATAGCGGGTCCCATGACCGGAGCGATTTTGTCTTCCCTTCCCGCTCGCAGATCGAAGTCCTTGCCGCCGGGCTGCGGCCCGGTATCCAACTCACGATCTGGCTCATGCGCGGCTGTGGGCTGCGCGTCTCGGAAGCCCTGGCCATGCGGACGGACTGCTTCAGGGACGGGACTCTCCGGATCTTCGAGCAGGTGCAGCCTGATGGAAGGGGCACAGTGGCGCTCAAGCACCGCAGCCCTGGCGAGAGCAGGGAGATGCCTGCTCCCGCCTACCTGCTGGAAGCGGTGGACAGGCACGTCAGCGAGCATGGCACGCGCGACGGATACTTGCTTGCGGGCGCGCGCGTCCCGTTCGTGCAGCACCGTGGCTACCTGAAGTCGTTCACCCGCGCCGCCCAGCTCGCAGGCATCCCCGAGGGATTCACCCCGCACAGCCTGCGGCACGTGTTCGCCTCCGCCTTGCTGGCCCGGGGCGTTCCGATCACGGACGTGGCCGAATGGCTTGGGCACCGCTCGATCGAGGTGACGTACCGCATCTATGGACATCTCGTGCCGAGCGCATGGGGCCGGGCACGGGAGGCCCTTGATGCCGAATACGAGGCATGGTCGAAGGCCGCGTGAGGTCACGCGACGCCGTCCACACGCTGCCGCTCCAGCCAAGCCTCGATGTCCCGTTCGCGGAATTTCAGCGCCCGGCCAACGCGGTAGGCGGTCAGCTGCCACTCACGGCAGTGCTTGTAGAGGGTGCTGACCGGCACGTCCAAGCGCGCGGCGGTCTCGCGCACGCCGATAAGCCGGTTGCTGCCGCCGAGCACCAGCCGGGCAGGAGCCCGACGAACAAGATGGCGTCGACGGCTTCGGCGGCGTCGGCGTCGCGGAACCAGATCCGCTCGCGGCGTTCCTTGCCGCGGGCGCGCATCCAGG
>Ga0081540_1002980_pt1 | contig 13569 bp, 13 predicted proteins | sample TabmetS2T1R1_FD_71024 | JGI IMG/M metagenome (GOLD analysis project Ga0081540, IMG submission 71024) | Tabebuia heterophylla rhizosphere microbial communities from the University of Puerto Rico - S2T1R1 | ecosystem: Host-associated > Plants > Roots > Rhizosphere ... | reverse complement strand
ATCGCCAAAACCGCGTAGAGTGCTTCGGCGTCACGTGACTGGCGCAGTTTGCGCGCGACATCCGCATCCCGCAGGAGGCGTGCGACGCGCGCCAGCGCCTTGAGGTGGTCGGCGCCGGCTCCTTCCGGCGCAAGCAGCAGAAACACGAGATCAACCGGTTGGCTGTCCAGCGCCTCAAAGTCTACCGGCCTTTCAAGGCGCGCAAACAATCCGAATAGCTTGTTGAGCTTGGGCAGCTTGCCGTGCGGAATGGCGATACCGTTGCCTACTCCCGTTGAACCAAGCTTCTCGCGCTGCTGCAGCGTCTCCAGGATCGTCCGTTCGCTTTGGCCGCAGAGTTCGGCAGCCTTGGCGGCCAGTTCCTGCAAGACCTGCTTCTTGCTGTTGACCTTCAGTGCCGGAATGATGGCATTGGGCGCGACGAGATCGGTGAGCAGCATGGACCTTTCCGGAGATCTCAACAGGCTCAGCATCGCAAAGGCGGCGGACCATAGGTAGGCGCTGGTGGCCCGTCAATGGGCGTCCTTTTCGACTGTCGGCGGATCGATCCAACCGATGTGGCCGTCCGCGCGGCGGTAAACCAGATTGACGCGGCCATGTCCAGCGTGACGGAAGACGAGGACCGGCGCGCCCGTCACGTCGAGCTCCATCACGGCTTCGCTGACTGAAAGACGCTTCAAGGCCGCCATTGATTCGGCAATGATCGCCGGATTGCTCTCCGCTGCTTCCTGCTCGTCGGGCGCGGGGCCTGTCACGATAGGCGCGTCGATTTGATGGCGCTCGTGCGCACCGCGATCGAGCGCTCTTCCCTCGTTGCGCGCCGCCTGGCGATCCTTGCGCCGCCGCTTGTACCGCCGCAATCGCGTTTCGACGCGGATCGCCGCTTGATCGGCGCTGGCATAGGCATCCGCCGCCAGCGCCTCGGCCTCGAGCACAATCCCCGAGTCGAGATGGACGACGCACTCGGTTCGGAAACCGAATCCATCCCGGCCAATGGTTACGTGACCGGAAAAGCCGCCGTCGAAGTATTTGGCCATCGCTTCCGCGAGGCGCGCATTGATGCGCTCGCGCAGCGCCTCCCCAACCTTGATGTTCTTGCCCGAGACGCGAAGTGGCATGATCGCCCTCCGATGACCGCTGGTCGACGATCCCGGCCGCGGGCACGAGCGCCTGGCGCCCGCGCATGCGCTTGCGCGCCTTCCGCGACCACAGTTCGCCGCAGAAAACGCCACAGTGCAATATCATAGAAGGTGCGTCAGGAGGCCGCGCCTGCGCCAAGCGACGTCTGCTTCTCCCGCCGCCGCTGCACCGACGAGGCAATCCGCATCGCCTCGCGATACTTTGCGACGGTTCGCCGGGCGATGTCGATTCCCGCCTCGCGCAGTTTTTCCACGATGGTGTCGTCGGACAGCACGTAGTCGGGCGTTTCAGCGTCGATCAGCTGCCTGATGCGGTGGCGCACCGCCTCGGCCGAATGGGCTTCTCCTCCGTCCGCCGAGGCGATTGCCGAGGTGAAGAAATACTTCAGCTCGAAGATGCCGCGGTTGGTCGCCATGTACTTGTTGGCGGTGACGCGCGATACCGTCGACTCGTGCATGCCGATCGCATCGGCGATGGTCTTGAGATTGAGCGGACGCAGATGCTGGACGCCGTGCAGGAAAAAGGCGTCCTGCTGCCGCACGATCTCGGTCGACACCTTCAGTATGGTTTTGGCGCGCTGATCGAGCGCCCGCATTAGCCAAGTCGCGGTTTGCAGACAATCGGCGAGATAGCTCTTGTCCTTGTCGTTCTTCGCGGTTTTGGCGAGGTCGGCATGATAGGTCTGGTTGACCAACACTTTGGGCAACGTGTCGGAATTGAGCTCAATTGCGAAGCCGCCGTCGGGTCCCGAGCGCACGAACACATCGGGTACGATCGGCTGCATCTGGACCGAGCCGAAGGCAAGGCCGGGCTTGGGGTTGAGTTTGCGAATCTCGCCGATCATGTCGGTCAAGTCTTCCTCGCCAACCCCGCAGAGCCGGCGCAAGGCCGCAAGATCGCGTTTGGCAAGCAGATCCAGATGAGCGACGAGCGCCTGCATCGCGGGGTCGAAACGGTTGCGCTCCTTGAGTTGGATGGCGAGGCATTCGGTGAGATTGCGCGCACAGACGCCCGGCGGATCGAAGCCCTGCAGGATCGCCAGCACCGCGTCGACCTCGCTGAGCGGAGCACCAAGCTTTTCCGCGACCAGCGCGAGATCGCCGTTGAGATACCCAGCCTCGTCGACCAGATCGATGAGATACTGTCCGATCATGCGCCGCGCCGGATTGGCGACCGTTAGCGCGAGTTGCTCGGCAAGATGATCGGCGAGCGTGGTCTCGACCGAGACAAAAGCTTCGAGATTGTAGTCGCCATTCTCGCGCCCGCCGGCGCCGGTGCCGGCCCACTCGGAGTAGCCCATCGGGCCATCGCCATTGGCGCGCGAGGTCGCGGCATCGGCATCGGCGGGAAGAACGTCGTCAATGTCGACGGCGGGCTGCTCCGGGCGCGAGCTTTCGTCTTGATCGCGGTCTGCCTGCGTCCAATCGGCCGGGGCAGCATCCGGCGAGACTTCGGCGCCGACGGAGCTTCTTTCGCCCTCGCCTTCTCCCGCTCGCTCGAGCAGAGGATTGCGCTCGAGTTCGCCCTCAACATAAGCGGCCAAGTCGAGATTGGAGAGCTGCAGCAGCTTGATGGCCTGCATCAGCTGCGGCGTCATCACGAGCGCATGGCTCTGCCGGATTTCGAGTCTTTGGGTGAGCGCCATTGGCGGTTAGGGGTAGCTTTCCTGCTGACCACGATCACGCGCGCATGCGCGATACCGTTTGGTCCGATTCTTGCTTATCGCCTTCCTGACCCGGTATACCAGGCGGAGGCCATCTCGTTAAGGGTGCAACAGGGGGCGTTCCCGTCGATAGCGGGGATAACGGCTAGACGCGGAATTCTTCGCCGAGATAAAGGCGGCGGACCTCGGGATCGTTCACGATATCGTCCTTGCGACCCTCCATCAGCACCTGGCCGGAATAAATGATGTAGGAGCGGTCGGTAAGGTCTAGCGTCTCGCGCACGTTGTGGTCGGTAATGAGCACGCCAATGCCGCGGTTGGTCAGCCGGCGCACGAGTCTCTGAATTTCGACCACGGCCTTGGGGTCGATGCCGGCAAAGGGCTCGTCCAGCAGCATGTAGTTGGGCCGGCTCGCCAGCGCGCGGGCGATCTCGACGCGGCGGCGTTCTCCGCCCGAAAGCGCGATCGAGGGCGTCTTGCGATGGCGCGTGATCTCGAACTCCTCCAACAGAGCATCAAGATCCGCCTCACGGCGACGACGGTCGACTTCCACGACCTCGAGCACCGCGCGAATGTTGTCCTCCACATTGAGACCGCGAAAGATCGACGCTTCCTGCGGCAGATAACCGATGCCGAGCCGCGCCCGCTGGTACATCGGCAAATGGGTCACCTCGTGCCCGTCGAGCTCGATGTGACCACGGTCGGCCTTGACGAGCCCCGTGATCATGTAGAACGCCGTGGTCTTACCGGCGCCATTTGGTCCCAGCAGGCCGACCGCCTCGCCGCGGCGCACGTAAAGGCTGACGCCGTCAACCACGCGGCGTCCCCCGTAGGCCTTTTCGAGTTTATGCGCGGCGAGATAGCCTCGGGACGGCTCCGGCCGGGGTCCCTCTCGCTGTGGGCGCGGCCGACTGGGAGGCGCTTTCTTGGTCTTGGCGCGCGGGGCCGGCATCGCCCCGCCCAGCGACGTCAGCTCGATGTTCTGCCAGCCGCCGTTACCTGCTTTTGGTCGAGGTCGCGGCGCGCGGCGGTATCGAAACAACGCGAGGATATTGAGCACGCCTCTGCCCTCAAAGCTCGAGATTCGCCGCAACCCACCAAGGTCGATATCAAACCGCCGATTGGAATGGGCCAAACCGTCTTGTCAACCCGCTGACGCGAGCCGAGCCTTGCCCGAGTTCGGCATGTTGCGAACCGGTGTTCGAGCCCTGCTTTAGAGGTTGCAGCCCAGCGGGCTGTGAGCTGCGGCGGCGGGACGTTACGGCCGGCAACATTACCTTTTCTCCGCCGCGCCGCTTTTTTCCGCGCCGCTTTTTTCCGCGCCAGCGTTTTTCTCGGGCGCGCCGCCGCGCGGATCGGGAGGGCCTCGCGGCCCCGCTTGGAAGATGCCGTCGACCCGGCCCCCGTCCATTTTCGATACGCCGCTGGTGAGATCGACCGTCAGCCGTTGGCCGCGCAGGATGTCCACCCCCCGCGTCACCACGACGTTGCCAACCAGCGTCACCGTATTCTCGCGCATATTGAAGGTGGCGGCATCGCCGGTCGCATTTTGATCCTTCTGAACCACGACGACGTTGCCCTTGGCCTCGATCCGGCGGATCTGCCGGTCACCTCCAGGCCCGGGATCGGCGGCCTTGACGGCGCGTCCGCCCGTTTCCTCTTCGTAGAAGACGACGAGCACCTTGCAATGCATTTCCGTGTCGCCCTGCAACACGTGCACATCGCCGGTAAAGGTCGCCATCTTGTCTTTCTCGCGAAGCTCCAGCGACCCAGCCCGGATCTTCACCGGCTCGTCGCGATTCTGCGAGAAACCCTGCAGCGCGTTCGGCGGACCCTGATTTTTCTGGGCGCTCGCGGCGCTCGCGCCGAGCGCGCAAGCGAGGGCGAGCACCGTGCCCGCAACCGCCACCCACCAGGGCCGAGGTGCCCGTACGATCATTTCTTGCCCGCCGCGCCGCCGGCACCGGAGGTCGTACTGTCCAGCAGCAGGGTGACGAACACGCCGCGACCGAAGCGGATGAGATCGCCGGACTCGCTGACCTCCATGTGATTGGCGCTGATGCTCCATGTTGCCGTCTTCACCTCGACCGGCTTGTCGGAAACGATCCTGCTCGCGCGAACGTCCACCACCGCCTCGTTGAGGAATGCCTGATAGCCGCTCGAGGACGTCACCACGATGTTATGGTTCAGCGTCAACTGCTCCGTCTTCGTGTTGTACAGTCCGTCCTTGGCGCTGGTTTTGAAGATGACTTTGTCTCTCATCTCCATGGTCGCATCAACGCCCTGCAGCTCGACCATGTCCGGCTTTGTCAGGTCCTGGGCGGCGGCTTGCGCCACCATGTCATAGCGGCGGTTGTCGCGAGTGACACCGGCGAGACGGGGTTGGTTCATCTTGATTTTGGTGCCGGAAACCACCATCGACCCGACATCGACCGGCAGGCCGGAGAGCCCGCTCAACGGCTTGAGCACATAGGTGAACGCCGCGCCCGCAACGACGACGATCGCCGCAGTGAGCGGGATCGCGAGACGCAGGATGCGGACGTGCCGGCTGTGGCGCACGGCGGCGCGGAACGCCCGATCAGCGTCGGCGGGGCCGAACCGCGCAAACACGCGCGGCGTTCGTTCGTCGACGTCGGAGGCGGCCGTTAAAGAGTTCATCCCCGAGCCCCGTTCGCCTGCCGAGAGAATCAGGCGGCCCCACCCGCGATAGTAACCTCTTTTGCCCGCATCCTCGCGCCGAAATATGGCCCCGGCACGGCATAGCCGGGCAAGAATCGAGAGGAGGACCGGGCAGGAAACCCTTGCTGATCGAAGGGGATAGCACGGAGAGGTTACCGATCCCTGCGGTTCCCGGGGTCGCCGGCGCTAGGAATGGGCAAAGATATCCTCGTCCGACCAGCCGGCGAGATCGAGCCGCACCCGATCCGGGAGGAAGCGAAAACAAGCCGCCGCCAGCTCGGCGCGCCCCTCCCGGAGAAGGATGGCGTCGAGCTTTTCCTTGAGCGCATGCAGGTGCAACACGTCGGACGCCGCATAGGCGAGTTGGGCGTCGCTGAGCGCCTCGGCGCCCCAATCGGAGAGCTGTTGCTGTTTCGACAGGTCAATCCCCAGCAGCTCGCGAACCAAGTCCTTGAGGCCGTGCTTGTCGCTATATGTGCGGGCGATGCGCGAGGCGATCTTGGTGCAATAGACGGGGGACGGCATGATCCCCAAACGCTTGTGCAACATGGCGAGATCGAAGCGGGCGAAATGAAAAATTTTGAGTATCGTCCCTTCGGTGAGAAGCTTGGTGAGATTCGGCGCCTCGCTCATGCTCGCCGGGATCTGGATCACATCGGCGGAGCCGTCGCCCGGCGAGAGCTGCACCACGCAGAGCCGATCGCGGTTCACATCGAGTCCCATGGCTTCGGTATCGATCGCCACTGCACCGCGGCCGTAGCGCGAGAGGTCGGGCAGATCGCCGCGATGCAAGCGGATGGTCATGACGGCGCATGGACCGGCAATGAAACAAATCTGGTGCCCAGGAGAGGACTCGAACCTCCACGCCTCGCGGCGCTAGTACCTGAAACTAGTGCGTCTACCAATTCCGCCACCTGGGCTTTGCGCGATAGGTACGGAGCGCACCCCTCGTTGTCAAATGGACGCGCCCTGTGCAGTATCAAAGCAATCCGGTATTCGGCGCACGAGGCTTGAGCGAGCATGACCGCCATCCCGCTGGAAACGCTTGTTACCGTGTTCGGCGGCTCCGGCTTCCTCGGCCGCCACGTCGTACGCGCGCTCGCGAAGCTCGGATACCGCGTCCGCGTTGCGGTGCGCCGCCCCGAGCTTGCGGGCTTCCTGCAGCCACTGGGCCAAGTCGGGCAGATCCATGCCCTGCAAGCCAATGTGCGCCATCCGAGCTCCGTGGAGGCAGCCGCGCGCGACTCGGATGTGGTGATCAACCTTGTCGGGATCCTGTTCGAGCGCGGACGACAAAAATTCGATGCGGTGCAGTCCTTGGGCGCCGAGACGGTGGCGCTCGCAGCCGCCGCCGTCGGCGCGCGCATGATTCATGTCTCGGCGATCGGCGCCGACGAAAGAGCCGCATCGCAATACGCACGTTCGAAGGCACTCGGCGAGAAGCGGGTGCTCAGCGCGTCGCCGTCGGCGGTCATCCTGCGGCCGTCGATCCTGTTCGGTCCTGAAGACGACTTCTTCAATAAGTTCGCGGCCATCGCTCGCTTTTCGCCGTTTCTTCCGCTGGTCGGCGGCGGCCACACCCGGTTCCAACCGGTCTTCGCCGGCGACGTCGCCACCGCCATCGTCGCCGCGATCGACGACCGCGCCAAAGAGGGCCAAGTGTACGAGCTTGGCGGCCCGGAAGTGCGCAGCTTCAAAGAGCTGATGCAATTCATGCTGACAACCGTCGAACGGCGGCGGCTGCTGATTCCGATCCCGTTCGCGGTCGCCAAGTTCCAGGCGGGCTTCCTTCAGCTGCTGCCGAAGCCACTGTTGACGCCCGATCAAGTCGAGCTGCTGCACGGCGACATCATCGTCTCTGAGAAGGCCAAGCGCGAAGGCCGCACGCTGGAGGCGCTCGGCATCGAGCCGCTCGCCATGGCCGCCATCGTGCCCTCGTATCTGTGGCGGTTCCGCAAGAGCGGCCAATTCACGGGGGCAGCGGCCGACAACCGCTAAGCGCGCCGGCGGGCTCTGTAAGGCGCCGGTCAGTGTCCCAGCGCAAGCGCGATCAACCCGAGCGCTCCGACCACGACGCGCCACCAGGCAAACAAGGCAAAGCCGTGGTGCTGCACATAACCAAGAAACGTCTTCACCACGATCCAGGCGCACACGAACGACACCGCAAAGCCGAATGCCACGAGAATGCTGTTGTCGAGGCTCATCTGCCCGCGGCTCTTGAAGAGATCGTAGGCGAACGCCCCGGCCATGGTGGGCATTGCGAGCCAGAACGAGAATTCCGCTGCCGAGCGCCGGTCGGCGCCCAGCAGCATGGCCGCCACGATGGTGGCGCCCGAGCGCGAGACTCCGGGTATCATCGATACGCACTGCGCCAGACCGATGCCGAGGTACATCGGCAAGGAAAACTTCGTGGCGTCGTGGTAGCGGGTGTCGAGATCCATGCGATCGACCCACAGTAGAATCGCACCGCCAAGGATCAGGGTGAAGCAGACGATCCAGACGTTGAACAAGACCGATTTGATAAAGTCATGCGCGAGCGCGCCGACCACCGCGGCGGGCAGGAATGCGATCAGCACGCCGATGACGAAGCGCCGTGCCGCCGGATCGCTGAACATACCCATGGCGATGCGCCAAATGCGGGAAAAGTAGATCGACAACAGCGCGAGGATTGCGCCGAATTGGATCAGCACCGCGAAGGTCTTGCCGAAATCGTCATCGTCGAAACCGAAGAAACGCTGAACCAAAAGAAGGTGGCCGGTCGAGGATACCGGCAGGAATTCGGTGAGCCCCTCGACCACTCCGAGGACGAGGGCCTTGAAATATTCGAACAACATGGCGGCTCCGCGAGCAGAGGGGGACAGGCGCGCCGCGGCGGGCGCGGAAGGTCCAGGAGATGCGCTTTTCCCGCATCATTAACCTAGGGGCAACGGGAAACGGCGAACATTGCACAGGTTGCTCCCGGCCGACCCTACCCAAGGGATCGAGAGCGCCCTAACGTGACCGGCGCCGCGGCCCCGTGCCCCAACATCGCCGCAGTCATTAAGAGCCCATGCTGACCTTGTTCCATCATCCGTTCTGCCCGCATTCCCGCTTCGTGCGATTGGCGCTCGGCGAGTATGGGATTGCTGCGCGGACGGTCGAGGAGCGCGTGTGGGAGCGCCGCCAAGAGTTCCTGATTCTCAACCCCGCCTGCACGACTCCGGTAGCGGTAGAGGAGGGCCGTCCGGCGATCCCGGGGGCATCGATTATCGCCGAATATCTGGACGAGACGCGGGGCGCGGATCTTGGCGAGCTGCGCCTGCTGCCGCGCGAACCCGGGTCGCGGGTTGAAGTTCGCCGACTGATGAGCTGGTTCAATGAGAAATTTTTTGCCGAAGTCAGCGGCCCGCTGACCATGGAGCGTCTATATAAGCGTCAAATGCCGACGAACGCGGGCGGCGGCTCGCCGGACACCGAGGTGATCCGAGCGGCGCGGCATAACATACGCTATCATTTGGCGTATATTGGATGGCTGGTGCGCACACGCGACTGGCTCGCAGGCGCTCGGATGAGTTACGCGGATCTCGCCGCAGCCGCGCACCTCTCGGCAGCCGACTACCTGGGCGATGTGCCATGGAACGAAGACGAGGCGGCGAAGATTTGGTACGCGCAAATCAAGTCGCGACCCTCGTTCCGTCCGATCCTGGCAGAGACGCTGGCGGGCATTCCGCCGTCGGAGACGTACGCCGATCTCGACTTCTGAGCGATCCGTCGGCGCTCAAAGCAGCGCTCGCTGACGCCGCGCACCAGCGCGGCTTCGACGTCGTCGGTATCACGCGGCCTGACTCGATCCCCCAAGCGCTGGAGCGGCTGCGGCATTTCCTCGCCGAAGGCGCCCACGGCGATATGGATTGGATGGAAACAACCGCGGCACGACGGGGCAGTCCGCGCACGCTCTGGCCGCAAGTGCGCTCAGTCATCATGCTTGGCCTGAACTACGGCCAACTTCTCGAGGAGGATCCGCTGGCCATCTTGGCGAGGCGCGATCGCGGTGCGATTTCGATCTACGCGCGGGCCGAGGATTACCACGACATCATCAAGCCGCGGCTCAAGGCACTGGCGCGTTGGCTGATCACGCAAGCCGGAGGCGACGCGAAGGTCTTCGTCGATACTGCGGCGGTGATGGAGAAGCCGCTCGCTGCCGCCGCCGGCCTCGGCTGGCAGGGCAAGCATACCAATTTGGTTTCGCGCCAATTCGGGTCATGGTTATTCCTCGGCGCGATCTTCACAACGCTCGAGCTGCCCGCCGACGCGCCGGAGGTGGATCATTGCGGGAGCTGCCGTGCGTGTCTGGATGTGTGCCCGACCGCCGCCTTCCCGGCGCCCTACCGACTCGACGCGCGCCGCTGCATCTCGTATCTCACCATCGAGCACAAGGGCCCGATTCCGCGGGAGCTGCGCAGCGCGATCGGCAATCGCATCTTCGGCTGCGACGATTGTCTCGCGGTATGCCCCTGGAACAAATTCGCCCAGGCCGGCCGCGAGAGCAAGCTCGCCGCGCGTGAGGAATTGACGGCTCCGCGGCTCGCCGATCTCGCCCGCCTCGACGACGCCGCGTTCCGAAAGATGTTTTCGAAGTCGCCGGTCAAGCGCACGGGGCGCAACCGGTTCGTGCGCAACGTGCTGATCGCGGTCGGCAATTCCGGCGATGCGGCGCTTGCAAGGCTAGCCATCCAGCTGTTGGACGATCCCTCGGCGCTGGTGCGCGGCGCGGCGGTGTGGGCGTTGAGCCGGCTCTTGCCCGCCGAACGCTTTGCGGCCTTGGCGAGAGATCGTCGCCCGCACGAGAGTGAGCCGTCGGTGGCAGCGGAATGGACGGCGGCGCTCGCGCCGGCGACGACCTGATGACCACGCTGGTTTGTCTCGGCCTCGGCTACTGCGCGCGCCATTACGTCAGCGAATTCGGCGCGCGCTTCCACCGTGTCGTAGGGACGACGCGCAGCGCCGACCGCGCCGCCGCACTCGCCCGAGAACGTCTCGGCGGCCAACCGGTCGAGACCCTCCCATTCGATGGAACGTCGTCTTCGCGCGAACTCCAGGCCGCGATTTTAGCAGCCGATGCGCTGCTCGTATCGGCCGCCCCGGCGGACGGCCGCGATCCGGTGCTCGCGGTGCTCGAACCCGACATTGCCCAGGCTCCGCAGCTCAAGTGCGTGGTCTATCTCTCGAGCCTCGGCGTCTACGGCGACAGCGGCGGCGCCTGGATCGACGAGACCGCGCCCACCATTGCCGCGCTCGCGCGGCGCGGTGGCTCGCGCATTAACGCCGAGCTCGCTTGGCAGGCACTCGGGACGCGACGAGAACTCGCGGTAGCGATCTTCCGTCTCGGCGGCATCTACGGTCCGGGGCGCAACGGAATGGTGCGCCTGTTGCGCGGCACCGTGCACCGCATCGCCAAACCCGGACACGTCTCGAACCGCATTCATGTCTATGACATCGCCCAGGCGATCGATGCGGCCTTCACGCGCCACGCCGTGGGCGTGTTCAACGTCGTCGATGACGAGCCGGCCTCGCCGAGCGATCAGATCGCGTTTGCGGCTGATCTCATCGGAATCGAACCGCCGCCGGAAATCCCCTATGAGGCGGCCGGCAAAACCGTGTCGGCGATGGCGTTGAGCTTCTATGACGGTTGCATTCGCGCGCGCAACGACAAGCTCAAGGCGCTGCTCGGCGTTGAACTGCGCTATCCGACCTATCGCGACGGCCTGCGCGCCCTGCACCGCGCTGGCGACCATCTCGCCGTCGCCGATCTGGCCGAAAACGCACCCAGCCCCGCTTCCTCACCAACAGGTGTCAAATGATCGCGGTCATCTTCGAAGTTTGGCCAAAGCCCGGGCACAAACAGCGCTATCTCGACCTCGCCGCGGAACTGCGGCCGCTCCTCGACACGGTCGATGGTTTCATCTCGGTCGAGCGGTTCGAGAGCATCTATGAGCCCGGCAAAATGCTCTCGCTCTCGTTCTTCCGCGACGAGGCGGCGGTGAACGCATGGAGAAATCTCGAAGCGCATCGTCGCGCACAGGCTCTCGGCCGCGGTGAACTGTTCGGCGACTATCGGTTGCGGATCGCCGGCGTGATCAGGGACTACGGCATGTCCGATCGCGCGGAGGTTCCCGCCGACAGTCGTTCCAAGCACGGCTAGCCGCGCGTTACGGCTCAGACACCGCCGCAATGAGCCGGTCGATGTCCTCTGGGCGCGACAGGCGATGGTCGCCATCCTTTACAAGCGTCAGCACGACGTCGTCGCGAGCAAAGCGAGAGGTCAGATCCAGCGTGTGCTGCCACGGCACGTCGGGATCCTGCACTCCCTGCAGAATCCGCACCGCGCAGCCGGTCTCGATCATGCCGTCGAGCAGGAGATGCTTGCGTCCGTCCTCGATCAAGCCGCGGGTGATCGGGTAGGGCTCTTCGGAATACTGCGACGGGCGCGCCCAAACACCGGTCTGCTCGATCTCACGCTTCACCTCCGGCGGAAACCGCTTCCACATCAACTCTTCGGTAAAGTCGACCGCCGGGGCGACTAGCACGAGCCGCGTAACGCGCGGGTCTGCCGGCGCGCGACGCGTCAGTTCGCGCGTCAGCAGCAGCGCGAGCCAGCCTCCCATCGACGAGCCGATCACGATCTGCGGCTCGCGGCAAAACGCTTCAAATACGGCGAGCGTCTCCTCGAACCAGCGGCCGATGGTGCCATCGGTGAAATTTCCGCCGGACTCGCCGTGACCGGAGTAGTCGAAGCGCGTCATCGCCCGGCCATTCGCCTGCGCCCATCGATCCAGTGCCTCGGCCTTGGTACCTTTCATGTCGGACTTGAAACCACCGAGCCAGAACAGGCCGGGCGGCGCTCCTTCGTCCCGGCGCACAGCGATCTGCCGGGCCGCAATACCGGTTCCAACGGTCAAGAATTTCGGGCAAACATCGCTCATCGGCGGAGACTGACCTTAGGGGCACAATTGCGTCGGCATCGGGCCTGTTCGGCCGCGTGCCGCCATTGAATACAAGCATGCCCGAGGGGCAAACAAGCCGGCGCCGGCCGAGGAATGAACTCCGTGAGCAATGAGGACACGCAGGCTCACCCGCCCACCTTGGCCGGCGCGACGATCCTGCAGATCGTGCCGGAGCTGCGGGAAGAGCCCAATGCGCGCAGCGCCGTCAACGTCGCCCATATGCTGCTGCAGGGGGGTGCCCGCGCGCTGGTCGCTGGTCGTGAGGGACCGCTGGTCAACGACCTCAAAGCCTATGGCGGCGAGTGGATCCCATTAAAACCCGACAGCATCAATCCCCTGACGCGGCGCCGCAACGACAGCCTGCTCGAGCACCTCGTGGGCTCCGAGCGCATCGATATCATTCATGCCCAGTGCATCGGTGGCGCCGCCAGCGCATGGCGAACCGCCGAGGCCGTAGCGGTCTGGCTGGTCACCACCTTGCCGGATGCGCCGCCGGCCACCGGCGAGTTCTCCCAACAGATCGGCGAGCTTGCGCGCGGCGACCGCATCATTGCGCCCTCGAGCTATGCGGCGACACCCGTCATGGAACGCCTCGGGGTTCCGCGCGAGCGGATCACGGTCGTGCCGCGCAGCATCGATACCGGGCTGTTCGACGCCCGCGCCGTCCACCAGAACCGCCTCACCGTACTGCGCAACGCCTGGTCGATCCCGCCGCAGCCGCGCGTCGTCTTGACGCCCGGCCGTGTCGCCCCCTGGAACGGCCAATTGCTGATGCCTGATGTCGCGCGCGCCCTCGTCGACAGCGGCTGGCGCGACATTGTTTTCGTGATCGTCGGCGAGAACCGGCAGCACCGCAACTATGCGCAGGCGGTCCTGGCACGCGCGCAAGCGCTGGGGGTGGAAGCGATGTTCCGTATCACCGGCCATTGCCCCGACATGCCGGCCGCGTTCGCGATCGCCGATATCGTGGTGGTGCCGCCGACCGAGGCGCCAGTCCTCGGGCGGGTGGTCGCGCAGGCGCAGGCCATGGGCAGACCGGTGATCGTCTCCAGTGTGGGGGCGCTGCCCGAATTTATCGTGACGCCGCCGCAGATGCCGGAAGAC
>Ga0081540_1002979_pt1 | contig 13570 bp, 22 predicted proteins | sample TabmetS2T1R1_FD_71024 | JGI IMG/M metagenome (GOLD analysis project Ga0081540, IMG submission 71024) | Tabebuia heterophylla rhizosphere microbial communities from the University of Puerto Rico - S2T1R1 | ecosystem: Host-associated > Plants > Roots > Rhizosphere ... | reverse complement strand
CGACGGCGCCGTATGCGTGCTCGACGGCAACCAGGGAGTGGCCCCGCAGACCGAGACGGTGTGGCGCCAGGCCGACAAGTACAACGTGCCGCGCGTTGTCTTCGTCAACAAGATGGATAAGATCGGCGCCGACTTCTACAAATGCGTCGACGATCTCGTCACGCGTGTGGCTGCCAATCCGGTCTGCATCCAGCTGCCCATCGGTGCCGAGAGCGCGTTCAAGGGCGTCATCGATCTCGTGCGCATGAAGGCGGTGGTGTGGGACGACGAGGCGCTCGGCGCCAAGTACCACGACGAGGACATTCCCGCCGACCTCAAGGACAAGGCGGCCGAGTACCGCACCAAGCTGGTCGAGGCGGCGGTCGAACTCGATGACGACGCCATGACGACCTACCTCGAAGGCAACGAGCCCGACGAAGCGACGTTGAAGCGGCTTGTCCGCAAGGCGGTAGTCGAGCGCAAGTTCGTGCCAGTGCTGTGCGGCTCCGCGTTCAAGAACAAGGGCGTGCAACCGCTGCTCGACGCGGTGGTGGATTTCCTTCCCAACCCGCTGGAGCGCGGTGCCATCAAGGGCGTCGACCTCAAGGGCAACGAAGTGGAACGCACCCCGTCCGACACCGAGCCGTTGTCGGCAATCGCCTTCAAGATCATGGACGATCCATTCGTCGGCACGATCACGTTCACCCGCATCTATTCCGGCAAGATGGAAAGCGGGATGGGCGTCATCAACTCGACCAAGGACCGCAAGGAGCGCATCGGCCGCATGCTGCTGATGCACGCCAACAACCGCGAGGACATCAAGGAAGCCTATGCGGGCGACATCGTGGCGCTGGCCGGCCTCAAGGAGGTGCGCACCGGCGATACGCTGTGCGATCCGCAGAAGGCGGTGATCCTGGAAAAGATGGAATTCCCCGATCCGGTGATCGAGATCGCGATCGAGCCGAAAACCAAGGCGGATCAGGAAAAACTCGGCGTCGCGCTGGCCAAGCTGGCGGCGGAAGATCCGTCGTTCCGCGTGTCGACCGACCAGGAATCGGGCCAGACCATCCTCAAGGGCATGGGCGAGCTGCATCTCGACATCAAGGTCGACATCCTCAAGCGCACCTATAAGGTCGAGGCCAATATCGGCGCCCCGCAGGTGGCCTATCGCGAGAAGATCACGCGCGCCGCGACAGTCGACTATACCCACAAGAAGCAGACGGGCGGCTCCGGCCAATTTGCGCAGGTCAAGATCGTCGCCGAGCCGGCCCCGCCGGCGACCGGTTTTGTCTTCGAGAACAAGATCGTCGGCGGCGCCGTGCCGAAGGAGTACATCCCGGGTGTCGAGAAGGGCCTGGAATCGGTGCTCGGTGCCGGCGTGATCGCCGGCTTCCCGGTGGTCGATCTCAAGGTGACGCTGATCGACGGGCGCTATCACGACGTCGATTCATCGGCGCTCGCCTTCGAGATCGCGGCGCGTTCGGCGCTGCGCGAGGCGCTGCAGAAGGGCGGCTCGGTGCTGCTCGAGCCGATCATGAAGGTCGAGGTGGTGACGCCGGAGGATTACACCGGGTCGGTCATCGGCGACCTCAATTCGCGCCGCGGCCAGATTCAAGGCCAGGACATGCGCGGCAACGCCAACGTCATCAACGCGATGGTGCCGCTCGCCAACATGTTCGGCTATGTCAACACGCTCCGCTCCATGAGTCAGGGGCGGGCAACGTTCACCATGCAGTTCGACCATTATGCCGAAGTGCCGAAAGCAGTCGCTGACGAGGTCCAGGCGAAATACGCCTGAGCCGAGCACGTAGAGAGAAGGGCCCCGACAGGGAGAGTTCAATGGCCAAATCGAAATTCGAGCGCAACAAGCCGCATTGCAACGTTGGGACGATCGGTCACGTGGACCATGGCAAGACGACGCTGACGGCGGCGATCACCAAGGTCCTCGCCGCGGAGGGCAAGGCGCAATTCACGGCCTATGACCAGATCGACAAGGCGCCGGAAGAAAAGGCGCGCGGCATCACCATCGCGACCGCGCACGTCGAATACGAGACGGACAAGCGTCACTACGCACACGTCGACTGCCCCGGGCACGCCGACTACGTGAAGAACATGATCACCGGCGCGGCGCAGATGGACGGCGCCATCCTGGTGGTGTCGGCCGCCGACGGCCCGATGCCGCAGACCCGCGAGCACATCCTGCTGGCGCGCCAGGTCGGCGTCCCGGCGCTGGTCGTGTTCATGAACAAGGTCGACATGGTCGACGATCCCGAGCTGCTCGAGCTGGTCGAGCTCGAAGTGCGGGAGCTCCTGTCGAAGTACGAATTCCCCGGCGACGACATTCCGGTGATCAAGGGCTCGGCGCTCGCCGCCCTCGAGGGCAAGAACGACGAGCAGGGCAAGAACGCCATCTTCGAGCTGATGAAGGCGGTGGATTCCTACATCCCGCAGCCCGAGCGTCCGAAGGACCAGCCGTTCCTGATGCCGGTGGAAGACGTGTTCTCGATCTCCGGCCGCGGCACCGTCGTGACCGGCCGTGTCGAGCGCGGCGTCATCAAGGTCGGCGAGGAAGTCGAAATTGTCGGCATCCGGCCGACCCAGAAGACCACCGTCACCGGCGTGGAAATGTTCCGCAAGCTGCTCGACCAGGGCGAGGCCGGCGACAACATCGGCGCGCTCCTGCGCGGCACCAAGCGCGAGGAAGTGGAGCGCGGCCAGGTTCTGTGCAAGCCGGGCTCGGTGCGGCCGCACACCAAGTTCAAGGCCGAGGCCTACATCCTCACCAAGGAGGAGGGCGGCCGCCACACGCCGTTCTTCACCAACTACCGGCCGCAGTTCTACTTCCGCACCACCGACGTGACCGGCGTCGTGCACCTGCCGGAAGGCACCGAGATGGTGATGCCGGGCGACAACGTGACCATGACGGTGGAGCTGATCGTGCCGATCGCCATGGAGGAGAAGCTGCGCTTCGCCATCCGTGAAGGCGGACGCACGGTGGGCGCCGGCGTCGTGGCGAGCATCATCGAGTAACAGTGACGGACGACCAGGGACAGAGGACGGAAGGGCTAGGCGACAGAATGGTCTGAGGGTGGTTCGTCCGTCCTCGTCTGTCGTCCGTCATCCGAATGAGCATGAACGGCCAGAACATCCGCATCCGGCTCAAGGCGTTCGACCATCGCATCCTCGATGCGTCGACGCGCGAGATCGTGAATACGGCCAAGCGCACCGGCGCCCAGGTGCGCGGGCCCATTCCGCTGCCGACCAAGATCGAGAAGTTCACGGTCAACCGCTCGCCGCATATCGACAAGAAGAGCCGCGAGCAGTTCGAGATGCGCACGCACAAGCGGCTTCTCGATATCGTCGATCCGACGCCGCAGACCGTGGACGCGCTGATGAAGCTCGACCTCGCGGCCGGCGTGGACGTCGAGATCAAGCTCTAACGCTGCTCGGAAACGGGAAGGATTCGAATCCATGCGTTCCGGGGTGATCGCACAGAAGATGGGAATGACGCGGCTGTTCACCGAAGCCGGCGAGCACGTGCCGGTGACGGTGCTCAAGCTCGGCCAGTGCCAGGTCGTGGCCCACCGCACCAAGGACAAGAACGGCTACGTGGCGCTGCAGCTCGGCTCCGGTAGCCGCAAGGTCAAGAACGTGCCGAAGGCGGAGCGCGGACACTTCGCCGTCGCCAAGGTGGAGCCGAAGCGCAAGATCGCCGAGTTCCGTGTGAGCGAGGACGCGCTGATCCCGGTCGGCGCCGAGATCACGGCCGACCATTTCGTCGTCGGCCAGTTCGTCGACGTGACCGGCACCTCCATCGGCAAGGGCTTCGCCGGCCCGATGAAGCGATGGAATTTCGGGGGCCTCCGCGCATCGCACGGCGTGTCGATCTCGCACCGCTCGCACGGTTCGACCGGCGGCCGCCAGGACCCGGGCAAGACCTTCAAGAACAAGAAGATGGCCGGCCATCTCGGCGTCGAGCGTGTCACCACCCTCAATCTCAAGGTGGTGCAGACCGATGTCGAGCGCGGCCTCATCCTGGTGGAAGGCGCGGTGCCGGGCGCCAAGGGCGGCTGGATCACCGTGCGCGATGCCGTGAAGAAGCGGCTGCCCGATGCGGTGCCGAAGCCCGGCAAGTTCCGGCTGCCCGGCGGCGAAGGCGAGGCGCCGGTGACGGCGGAGAGCGCGGCAGCGGCCGAGACGCCGGCGGCGGAGGGGGCGTGACATGGAACTGAAGGTCACCACGCTCGCCGGCGAAGCGGCCGGCTCGGTCGAGCTGTCGGACGCGATTTTCGGGCTCACCCCGCGCACCGATCTCATCCAGCGCTGCATCGTGTGGCAGCTGGCGAAGCGGCAGCGCGGCACCCACAAGGTCAAGAATCGCGCCGAAATTTGGCGCACCGGCAAGAAGATGTACCGCCAGAAGGGCACCGGCAGTGCCCGTCACGGCTCCGCCCGGGTCAACATCTTCCGCGGCGGTGGCCGGGCGTTCGGACCGGTCGTGCGCAGCCACGCCATCGACCTGCCCAAGAAGGTACGGGCGCTGGCGCTGCGCCACGCGCTGTCCGCCAAGGCGCAGGACGGCGGCATCATCGTGATCGACAATGCGGCTGTCGACGCGGGCAAGACCAAGGTCCTGCGCGATCATTTCGGCAAGCTCGGCCTCACCAATGCGCTGATCATCGACGGCGCCGAGGTGAACGCCAACTTCCGCCTGGCGGCGCGCAACATCCCCAATATCGACGTGCTGCCGGTGCAGGGCATCAACGTCTACGACATCCTGCGGCGGCGCACGCTTGTGCTCACCAAGGCCGCACTCGATGCGCTGGAGGCGCGCTTCAAATGAGTCCCGAGCCGCGCCACTACGACATCATCATCGCGCCGGTGATCACCGAAAAGGCGACGATCGCGTCCGACCGCAATCAGGTGATCTTCAAGGTCGCACGTCACGCCACCAAGCCGCAGATCAAGGAGGCGGTGGAGAAGCTGTTCGACGTCAAGGTGAAGGCCGTCAACACGCTCATCCGCAAGGGCAAGGTCAAGGCGTTCCGCGGCATGCGCGGCGAGCAATCGGACGTCAAGAAAGCGATCGTGACCCTGGAAGAGGGCCACCGCATCGACGTGACGACCGGGCTGTAAGCGGGCGGAGACGAACATGGCACTCAAATCCTACAAACCGGTAACGCCCAGCCAGCGCCAGCTTGTCCTGGTCGACCGCTCCGCCCTCTACAAGGGTAAGCCGGTCAAGCACCTCACCGAAGGCAAGAGCGAGAAGGGCGGCCGCAACAACAACGGCCGCATCACGGTGCGTTTTCGCGGCGGCGGCCACAAGCAAGCGTATCGGCGCGTCGACTTCAAGCGGCGCAAGTTCGACATGCCGGCCAAGATCGAGCGCATCGAATACGACCCGAACCGCACCGCCTTCATCGCGCTGGTGAAGTACGAGGACGGCGAGCTCGCCTATATCCTGGCGCCGCAGCGCCTGGCCGAGGGCGACACCGTGGTTGCCGGCGAGCACGTGGACGTCAAGCCGGGCAACGCCATGCCCATGGCGAACATGCCGGTCGGCACCATCGTGCACAATATCGAGCTCAAGATCGGCAAGGGCGGCCAGCTGGCGCGCTCGGCCGGCACCTACGCGCAGATCGTCGGACGCGACCAGGAATACGTGATCCTTCGTCTCAATTCGGCCGAGCAGCGGCTGGTGCACGGACGCTGCATGGCCACCGTTGGGGCCGTGTCCAACCCCGACCACATGAACATCTCCATCGGCAAGGCGGGCCGCACGCGCTGGCTCGGCCGCCGGCCGCACAACCGCGGCGTGGCGATGAACCCGATCGATCACCCGCATGGCGGCGGCGAAGGCCGCACCTCGGGCGGCCGTCACCCGGTGACGCCGTGGGGCTTCCCGACCAAGGGCAAGAAGACCCGCCGTAACAAGTCGACCACCAAATTCATCGTCTCCAGCCGGCATCAGCGGAAGAAGAAGTAAGGACAGCGGACATGACGCGTTCGGTTTGGAAAGGCCCGTTCGTCGACGGCTATCTGCTCAAGAAGGCGGAAGCCTCGCGCGCGTCCGGCCGCCACGAGGTCATCAAGATCTGGAGCCGCCGCTCGACCATCCTGCCGCAGTTCGTCGGGCTGACCTTCGGCGTCTACAACGGGCAGAAGCACATTCCGGTGCTGGTGACCGAGGAAATGGTCGGCCACAAGTTCGGCGAGTTCTCGCCGACCCGTACGTTTTACGGCCATGCGGCGGACCGCAAGGCCAAGCGCACTTAAGGCAGGCGAGGGAGCACGATGGGCAAGAAAGCGCGCGATCGGGGCCTCGCCGACAACGAGGCGAAGGCGGTTGCCCGCAATATCCGGGTGAGCCCGCAGAAGCTCAACCTCGTTGCCGCGCTCATCCGCGGCAAGGCGGTGGCGGCGGCGCTCGCCGACCTGCAGTTCTCGCGCAAGCGCATCGCCAAGGACGTGCGCAAGTGCCTGGAATCGGCGATCGCCAATGCCGAAAACAACCATGACCTCGATGTCGACGATCTCGTCGTGGCCGAGGCGCATGTGGGCAAGGGCCTCGTCATGAAACGCTTCTCGCCGCGCGCCCGCGGGCGTGCCGGCCGCATTCAGAAGCCGTTCTCGCATCTGACCATCGTGGTGCGTCAGGTCGAGGCCGCGGCTTAGGGAGACGAACAATGGGTCAGAAGGTCAATCCGGTCGGGCTGCGCCTCGGCATCAATCGGACGTGGGATTCGCGCTGGTTCGCCGGCAAGAACGACTACGGCAAGCTGCTGCACGAGGACATGAAGATCCGCGCGGAGCTGCTGAAGCAGCTCAAGCAGGCGGCGGTGGCGAAGATCGTCATCGAGCGGCCACACAAGAAGTGCCGGGTGACGATCCACTCGGCGCGGCCCGGGGTGGTCATCGGCAAGAAGGGCGCCGACATCGAGAAGCTGCGCCGCAAGGTCGCCGAGCTGACCGACTCCGACGTGGTCATCAACATCGTCGAGATCAGGAAACCCGAGCTCGACGCTCAGCTCGTCGCCGAATCGATCGCCCAGCAGCTCGAGCGCCGCGTCGCCTTCCGGCGCGCCATGAAGCGCGCCGTGCAGTCGGCGATGCGGCTCGGCGCCGAAGGCATCCGCATCAACTGCTCGGGCCGCCTGGGCGGCGCCGAAATCGCGCGCATGGAGTGGTATCGCGAAGGCCGCGTGCCGCTGCACACGCTGCGCGCCGACGTCGATTACGGCATCGCGACGGCGTTCACCACCTACGGCACCTGCGGTGTCAAGGTCTGGATCTTCAAGGGCGAGATCCTGGAGCACGACCCGATGGCGCAGGACAAGAAGATGGCGGAAGGCGACGCCGGTCGTCCGCGCCGCGACGCTGCGTGATCGCGGCCTGTTACCGAACGAGAGCTCTGAACCATGCTGCAGCCGAATCGAACCAAGTTCCGCAAAGCCCATAAGGGCCGCATCCACGGCGTGGCGACGTCCGGCAACTCGCTCACCTTCGGGCAGTTCGGACTGAAGGCCATGGAGCCGGAACGCGTCACCGCGCGGCAGATCGAGGCGGCACGCCGCGCCATGACGCGCCACATGAAGCGCGCCGGGCGCGTGTGGATCCGCATCTTCCCCGACGTGCCGGTGTCGAAGAAGCCGATCGAGGTGCGCATGGGCAAGGGCAAGGGCGCGCCGGAAGTGTGGGTGTGCCGCATCAAGCCGGGCCGCGTGCTGTTCGAGATCGACGGCGTGTCGCTGCAGGTCGCGCGCGAGGCTCTCGACCTCGCGGCGGCAAAGCTGCCGATCAAGACGCGCTTCATCGAGCGCATTGCCGAGTAGGTGCCATGAAAGCTCCCGACATCAGAGGCATGGACGTCGAGCGGATCGACGAAGAGGTGGTCAAGCTCAAGAAGGAGCAGTTCAACCTGCGCTTCCAGCGGGCGACCGGACAGCTCGAGAATACGGCGCGGGTGCGCCAGGTGCGCCGCGACATCGCGCGGCTGAAGACGGTCGCGCAGCAGAAGCGCGCCAAGGCGAAGGGTTGAGGAGGCAACGATGCCGAAGCGCACGCTGCAGGGCACCGTGGTGAGCGACAAGCAGGACAAGACCGTGATCGTCCGCGTCGAGCGCCGCTTCACCCACCCGGTGCTGAAGAAGACCGTACGGCGGTCGAAGAAGTATCACGCCCACGACGAGACCAACCAATACTCGGTCGGCGACATCGTGTGGATCGAGGAGCACCGGCCGATATCCAAGCTCAAATGCTGGACGGTGGTGCAGGGCGAGAAGAAGCAACAGGTGACGTGAGCGCTTAAGCGCAGAAAGAAAGAGGAAGAGGTGCATCAATGATTCAGATGCAGACCAACCTCGATGTGGCAGACAATTCCGGCGCTCGCCGCGTCATGTGCATCAAGGTGCTGGGTGGTTCGAAGCGGAAATACGCCACGATCGGCGACGTCATCGTCGTGTCGGTCAAGGAGGCGATCCCGCGCGGTCGCGTGAAGAAGGGCGACGTGATGAAGGCGGTCGTGGTGCGGGTGTCGAAGGACATTCGCCGGCCCGACGGCTCGATCATCCGCTTCGACCGCAATGCGGCGGTGCTGATCAATCCGCAGATGGAGCCGGTCGGCACCCGCATCTTCGGACCGGTGCCGCGTGAGCTGCGCGCCAAGAATCACATGAAGATCATCTCGCTTGCCCCGGAGGTCCTGTGATGGCGGCCAAGATCAAGAAGGGCGACAAGGTGGTGGTGCTCACCGGCCGCGACAAGGGCCGCTCCGGCGAGGTGTTCGAGGTGCGGCCGGGCGAAGGCCGTGCGCTGGTGCGCGGCATCAACATGGTCAAGCGCCACCAACGCCAGACCGCCGCGCAGGAAGGCGGCATCATTTCCAAGGAAGGGCCGGTCCACCTGTCGAACCTGGCCCTGGCGGATCCCAAGGACGGCAAGCCGACGCGTGTCGGGTTCAAGTTCGTCGGCGAGGGCCACGACCGCAAGAAGGTGCGCTTCGCCAAGCGCTCGGGAGTCGAAATCGATGGCTGACAAAGAGAAGAAGTCGGACAAGGCGGCCAAGGGCGACAAGGCCGAGAAGCCCGCCAAGGGGCCGAAGCCCGAGCAGGGGCAGCAGGCCAAGGGCCAGAAGCCGGCCAAGGGCGAGAAGCCTGAGCAGGGCGAGGGCAAGGCCGCCAAGGCGCCGAAGGGCGAGAAGGGCGCTGCCAAGCCAGCCGCTGCCGCCGCCGCGGACGAGCCGCGCGTGCCGCCACGCCTGCGCACGATGTTCGACGAAGTGGTGCGCAAGAAGCTCACCGAGCAGTTCAAGTACAACAATCCGATGCAGGTGCCGACGCTCGACAAGATCGTCATCAACATGGGCATCGGCGAGGGCGTCAACGACCGCAAGAAGGTGGAGTCGGCGGCCGCCGATCTCACTCTCATTGCCGGCCAGAAGGCGGTGATCACCAAGTCGCGCAAGGCGATTTCGAACTTCAAGCTGCGCGAGAACCAGCCGATCGGCTGCAAGGTCACGCTGCGCAAGGGGCGCATGTACGAATTTGTCGACCGCTTGGTGAACATCGCGCTGCCGCGCGTGCGCGACTTTCGCGGCCTCAATCCGAAGAGCTTCGACGGCCGCGGCAACTACAGCATCGGCATCCGCGAGCACATCGTGTTCCCGGAGATCGACTACGACAAGGCGGCCGAGGTCTGGGGCATGGACATCGTGATCTGCACCACCGCCAAGAGCGACGACGAGGCACAGGCGCTGTTGACGGCGTTCAATTTTCCGTTCCGGCAGTGAGGGGCATAGGCCACCTCAGACGCGGAAAGGTCAGGAGACTGAAAGAATGGCGAAGAAGAGTTCGATCGAGAAGAACGAGAGGCGGCGCAAGCTCGCCAAGAAGTTTTCCGGGCGGCGCACCCGGCTCAAGGCGATCGCCCGCGACAAGGCGCTGCCCATGGAAGACCGCTTCGCGGCGGCGCTCAAGCTCGCCGAACTGCCGCGCAACTCGTCGAGCACGCGCGTGCGCAACCGTTGCGAAATGACCGGCCGGCCGCGCGCCTATTACCGCAAGCTCAAGATGAGCCGTATCGCGCTGCGCGATCTCGGCGCCAAGGGCGTGATCCCCGGCCTGGTCAAGTCGAGCTGGTGAGGAGGGACCGATGCCTCTCAACGATCCGCTCGGCGATATGATCACCCGCATCCGCAATGCGGCCACACGCAACAAGTCCAAGGTGTCGACCCCGGGCTCGACGCTGCGCGCGCGCGTCCTCGATGTGCTCAAGAGCGAGGGCTATATCCGCGGCTATTCCACCGTCGAGCACAAGGACGGCCACACCGAGTTCGACATCGAGCTGAAGTATTTCGACGGCTCGCCGGCGATCCGCGAGATCGCGCGGGTGTCGAAGCCGGGCCGCCGGGTCTATGCCTCGGTGAGGGCGCTGCCGCGCATCAACAACGGTCTCGGCATCGCCATCGTGTCGACGCCGAAGGGTGTGATGGCCGACCACGAGGCGCGCGACCAGAACGTCGGTGGCGAAATCCTCTGTACGGTGTTCTGAAGCGAGAGAAACCATGTCACGGATCGGCAAGAGAGCGGTCGCGATCCCCACTGGCGTCACCGCCAATGTGCAGGGCCAGACCATCAGCATGAAGGGGCCGAAGGGCACCCTGCAGATGATGTTGCACGACGACGTCGCCGCCAAGATGGACAAGGGCGCGATCCAGATCGAGCCGCGCAACGACAGCAAGCGCGCGCGCGCCATGTGGGGCATGTCGCGCTCGCTCATGGCTAACATCGTTGCCGGTGTCACCCAGGGCTTCGAGCGGCGGCTGGAGATCACCGGCGTCGGCTACCGCGCCGCTGTGCAGGGCAAGAACCTGCAGCTGTTGCTCGGCTACAGCCACGAGGTCAATTATCCGATCCCGGACGGCATCGCGATCGTCACGCCGCGGCCGACCGAGATCGTCATCACCGGCATCGACAAGCAGAGGGTCGGCCAGGTTGCTGCCGAGATTCGCGGTTTCCGGCCGCCCGAGCCGTACAAGGGCAAGGGCATCAAGTATGCCGGTGAATACATCTTCCGCAAGGAAGGCAAGAAGAAGTGACGGGAGCCGATCATGAAGCCACTGCGTAATCAGGCTGAGCGGCGCAAGGCGCGCGTGCGGCGGGCGGTCCGGCTCAATGGCCAGGGCCGGCTGCGGCTGTCCGTGCACCGCTCGGGCAAGCACATCTACGCGCAGGTGATCGACGACGTGGGCGGCCAGACCGTGGCGGCTGCTTCTTCGCTCGACAAGGCGCTGCGCGGAAACCTGAAATCCGGCGGTAATGTCGAGGCCGCCAAGGCGGTGGGCAAGCTGGTGGCCGAACGCGCCGCCGCCCAGGGGATCAAAGAGGTCGTCTTCGATCGCGGCAGCTACATCTATCACGGCCGCGTCAAGGCGCTGGCCGATGCGGCACGCGAAGGCGGCTTGAGCTTCTAACGAGTCAGAGAAGGGCGTCTCGCCCGAACAGAAACGGATTGACGACATGGCACGTACGGGACGCGATCGGGAGCGGGAAGAGCGCGACAGCGAATTCGTCGACAAGCTCGTGCACATCAATCGCGTGGCGAAGGTCGTGAAGGGCGGCCGTCGCTTCGGCTTCGCGGCGCTGGTGGTCGTTGGCGACCAGAAGGGCAGGGTCGGTTTCGGCCACGGCAAGGCGCGCGAGGTGCCGGAAGCGATCCGCAAGGCCACGGATTCGGCCAAGCGCGGGCTCCTGCGCGTGCCGCTGCGCGAAGGCCGCACGCTGCATCACGACGTGCTCGGCCGTCACGGCGCCGGCAAGGTGTTCCTGCGCGCGGCGCCTGCCGGCACCGGCATCATCGCCGGCGGCCCGATGCGCGCCGTGTTCGAGACGCTCGGCATGCAGGACGTCGTGGCCAAGTCGATCGGCTCGTCCAACCCCTACAACATGGTGCGGGCGACCTTCGACGCGCTCAAGCGCCAGGACTCGCCGCGCTCGGTGGCGGCGCGCCGCAACATCAAGGTATCCACCTTGCAGGCACGCCGGCGCGAAGGCGACGGCGAGCCCGCCACCGACTGATCGCGAGGAGCGCCGCCATGGCCAGCAATTCGAAGACCGTGAAGGTCGAGCAGATCGGCAGCCCGATGCGGCGCGACGGCGTGCAGCGCCAGACGCTGATCGGGCTCGGCCTCAACAAGATCGGGCGGGTAAAGGAGCTCCCCGACACGCCGATGACGCGCGGGATGATCACCAAGGTTCGCCATCTCGTCCGCGTGGTCGAGGATCGCTAGACCGCTTTCATACTTGGTCGCATTTTCTTTCGGAAAGCCGGCATCCACTTTTCCGGACGATGCTCCGAGGCGCAACAGGGACAAGAGCCATGAATTTATCCGAAATCGCCGACAAGCCGGGCGCGCGCAAGGCGCGTCGCCGCGTCGGCCGCGGCATCGGATCCGGCAAGGGCAAAACCGCCGGCCGCGGCGTCAAGGGCCAGAAGGCCCGCACCGGCGTGGCCGTGAAGGGCTTCGAGGGCGGCCAAATGCCGCTGCACCGGCGCCTGCCGAAACGCGGCTTCAACAAGCCGTTCCGCAAGGATTACAACGCAGTCAACCTCGGCCGCATCCAGCAGGCGATCGATGCCGGCAAGCTCGATCCCGCCGCGACAATCGATGTCGAGGCGCTGGTGAAGGCCGGCATCCTGCGGCGCGCGCGCGACGGCGTGCGCCTGCTCGGCGAGGGCGAACTCAGCGCCAAGGTGACATTCGCGGTGGCCGGCGCATCGAAATCGGCGTTGGCGGCGGTCGAGAAGGCCGGCGGCTCGGTGACGATCCTCAACCCGGCCCCAAAGGAAGAAGCCGCCTGAGCGGCGATCCGGGCTGGCGGCGGCCGGCCATGGATTTTGCCGCCGGCCAGCACCACATAGACGACATCGTATTTGCGGGAGCATTTTCCGGAAAAGTGGTCACCGGTTTTCCGACAGAAAATGCGACCAAATCTGGAACCTTAGGGGCGGCCAAGTCCGGAGCGGGAGATGGTCTCTGCAGCAGAACAACTGGCGGCCAACCTCAATTTCTCGGCCCTCGCCAAGGCCGAGGAGCTGAAGAAGCGCATCTGGTTCACCCTCGGCGCGCTTCTCGTCTATCGCCTCGGCACCTACATTCCGCTGCCCGGCATCGACCCCTCCGCCTGGGACCAGATCTTCCGCACCCAGGCTGGCGGCATCCTCGGCATGTTCAACATGTTCGCGGGCGGCGGCATCCAGCGGCTGGCGATCTTCGCCCTGAACATCATGCCGTACATCTCGGCATCGATCATCCTGCAGCTGATGACGACCGTCTCGCCGACGCTCGAGCAGCTGAAGAAGGAGGGCGAGCAGGGCCGCAAGACGATCAATCAGTACACCCGCTACCTCACCGTGGTACTCGCCGCGTTCCAGGCCTATGGCATTGCGATCGGGCTCGAAGGCGCCGGCAGCATCGTCAGCGACCCCGGCTGGTTCTTCCGCATCTCCACCGTGATCACGCTCACCGGCGGCACCATCTTCCTGATGTGGCTGGGCGAGCAGGTCACCGCACGGGGCATTGGCAACGGCA
>Ga0081540_1002978_pt1 | contig 13571 bp, 9 predicted proteins | sample TabmetS2T1R1_FD_71024 | JGI IMG/M metagenome (GOLD analysis project Ga0081540, IMG submission 71024) | Tabebuia heterophylla rhizosphere microbial communities from the University of Puerto Rico - S2T1R1 | ecosystem: Host-associated > Plants > Roots > Rhizosphere ... | reverse complement strand
AGTCTCGACAGAGAGGCGCAGGCGGATCACCTGCCCGGCCCACATCCCGAGACAGGCGGCGGCCAGAGCCGCCAAAGTCGTGCCGGCCATGGAGACGTTGAGGCCGCCGGCGACACCGACATTCACGGCAAGCGCAATGGTCGACACGGTGAACGACAGTCCCAGCCCCTGCACGAGATCCTCCTTCTCCAACCCGATCGCCTGCAGGTAGGGAACGGCCGGAATAGCAAAGATGCCAGTCGCCGCCGTGATGGCGCCGGTCAGCGCGCCACTGACCGGCCCGAGCAGCGGCTCCCGGGATCGGCCGACGACAAAGCGCACATCCGCGAGATTCAGCACGGCGTAGATGGCCAGGCAGACGCCGAGGAGCACCGCGCCGTAGCGTGCCTGTGGCCCGGTCATGAAGCCGATACCGGCCCAGGTGCCGAGGCAGATGGCGAGCATCGTCGGCCACAGCCGACGCACGACCCCGGCCAGCGACGGCCCCGCCACCATCTGCCAGACGTTTGTCACCAGCGACGGCAGGATGAGGATGGCGGCCGCCTCGACCGGCGGCATCACCAGGGCGAGCAGGCCCATGGCGATGGTGGGCAGGCCGAGGCCGACGACGCCCTTGATGAAGCCAGCCAGGGCGAACACCGCCGCAATGAAAAAGAAAGTGGCATCAGGCATGCCGGCAAACTGGCGCTCCGCCACGCCTGCCGCAATGCGTGAGTTGCGGAGCCAGCCTTCGGCGGCCGCGAAGGAGGATTACAGCTTCGATGCTGCGCGCGCCGGCAACGGCGCGGGTCGCCGTGCATCTCCTTGCAGCCGCGGCGCGAGATAGGGAGCGTAACGGCGGATGGCCTCGACCGTGTCCGCAACCGTCGCGTCGAGCAGCAGCAGGCTGACGCAGACGTCCGGCAGGTCGAACTCGCGGTGCCAGTCGAGGCCGAGCCGCACGTGCCATGGCGCGTCGGCCAAGGTGCGGTGAGGATGGCGCAGCCGCAGTTCCACCACGCGGCTGCGCGCCGCATCGACCGGATAGACGAACTCGATCTCCCACCACTCGATCCGCCGCGGCAGCACGCGCGTATCCAAAATGCCGTTGTCGTCGATCGTGACGACCGGGTGACTTTCCGCTGCACACCCGAGCCGCCGCCACACGGCATGCGCGCAGAGGCCGAGCCAGATGGCGCCCGCGACCTGAACCCAGGCGACGTTTGCGGTGACGAAGGGAACAGCGACGACAGCGGTTAGAGCAATCAAAAGGGCAAGCAGGAGGTTGCGGCGACGATCGCGATGGACCGTGAACGCGTTCGAGCGCGTCGACGAGTCTCGTTCGACTTGCGTATCCATGCCCGCTCCTGGCGGATGTAACGGACCGCGATCCGATGCAGGATACGTGCCATAACGATTGCAATAAAACGAATTGTTCAACGGGAATGACGCCATGCCGCAAGCCGCCGTTGTCATCGTTGGTGCGGGCGCGTCCGGCCTCTCCGCCGCTGGCGCGCTGCAACGGAGCGGCATCGATGCCGTCATCCTCGAGCAGGATCGCGACATTGGCGGCGTGTGGGCGCGGCGCTACGACCGTCTTCGCCTGCACACGGTGCGCGGCCTGTCCGGGCTGGCGCATCACCCGATCCCGTCGCGCTATCCCGCCTACCTGTCGCGCGACGAGTTCGCCGCCTATCTCGGCGATTATGCCCGCCGCTTCGGCTTGCGCGTCGAGACCGGATGCGAGGTCGAAAGGATCAAGATCGACGGAACGCTGCCGCCCGGCTGGATCGTCACGACGCAGCGTGGCCCCTGGCACGCCCGCGTCATCGTGGTTGCCACCGGGCAGTACCGCGTGCCGCTTAAGCCGCAATGGCCGGGACGCGACGATTTCCGCGGCAGCCTCGTGCACTCAGCGCAGTACACCGAAGGCTCGGCCTATCGCGGCAAGCGGGTACTGGTGGTCGGATTGGGCAACAGCGGCGCCGAGATTGCGACCGACCTGGTCGAGCACCGCGCCGCGCATGTGGTGGTGAGCGTGCGCACGCCGCCGCCCGTCGTGGCGCGCGATCCGTTCGGCATCCCGGTGCAACGGGTCTCGCACCTCCTGAGTATTCTGCCGCCTGTCCTCGCTGACTGGTTCGCGCGCCTTACCTCACGTCTCGTGTTCGGCGATCTCACCCGCTATGGCCTGCCGCGCGCCGCCTGGATGCCCTACGCGTCGCAACGCGTTCCCGTCATCGATGTGGGCTTCGTCGACGTGCTCAAGCGCGGCCTCGTCCACATCCGGCCGGCGCTGGTGCGCCTGACGCCGGATGGAGCCGTGTTCGATGATGGCGGTCGCGTCGCGTTCGACGCGATCATCGCGGCTTCCGGCTTCGGCACCGGGCTGGAGAAACTCATCGAAGCGAACGACGTGCTCACAGCGTCGCACGAACCGATCGCCCCGTCCGGCGAGCCCACGGCACGCCCGGGACTGTTCTTCCTGGGCTACGGCCACAGCCTGCGCGGACATTTGTTCGAAGCAAACCGAGCCTCGCGCAAGCTGGCGGAGAACATAGCCGCGTATCTGGCAGATCGTATGGTGGGTTAGCGAGCTCTTGCGAGCGTAACCCACCGGCTTTTTTGCGGACGAGAGGCTGCATGGTGGGTTACGGCGCTTCGCGCCTCCCACCCTACGCAGGCGCTTCCAGCATCCGGGTGAACACGTCGCGCACCTGCCGCTGGATATCGGCGAGATGGGCGTCGAGGGTGGCGAAGTCCGGGAGGTCGGCGGCGCGCGCCAGAAGCTTGAGCAGGCCGGGCCCGGTCTGCTTGGGGTCGAACGGTCCTGGGAGGCAGAGCCGCAGGATCTGGGTCAGGTCGTGGTAAAGCCGCGCGGCGGCGCGCAGGCATTCGGCGTCGGCCAGATCGATGAGCCCGAGCCGCCAGGCGCGGTCGAGCACGCGCACGGTCGAGGTGTCGAGGATGTCGGGGTGCTCGGCTGCGTGGACGAGCTGCAGATACTGGGCGATGAACTCGAGATCGATCAAGCCGCCGGCCGCGTATTTGAGATCCCAGCGCTGGTCCTCCCCTTTTTCCGACGCGATGGCGCGGCGCATCTCGGCGACGTCGCCGGCGACCAGGGCGGGATCGCGCGGCCGCTGCAGCACGTCGCGGATCACCGCCTCAACCCGCGCGGTGAAGGCCGGCGAGGCCGAGACGACGCGGGCGCGGGTCAGGGCCATGTGCTCCCAGGTCCAGGCTTCGTTGTCCTGGTAGTTGCGGAAGCTGTCGATCTTGGTGGCGAGCGGCCCCGAGCGTCCCGACGGGCGCAGCCGCATGTCGACCAGGTAGAGCGCGCCGTAATTGGTCTGCACCGTGAGCGCGTTGATGATGCGCTGGGTGAGCCTGGCGAAATACTGCCCGCCATAGAGCGGGCGCGCGCCGTCGGACTCCGGACCACTGTCGTCGAAATCGTAGACCAGGATGAGGTCGAGATCGGAGTTCGCCGTCATCTCGCGGCCGCCGAGCTTGCCCATGGCGAGGATCGCGCTCTCCTGCCCGGCGAGCCGGCCATGGGCGGCGGCAAAATCGTTCTCCACGACGCGATGGAGCGCGGACACCAGCACGTCGGCGAGGCGCGCAAACGCTTCGCCGGCCTGCGCGGCCGACAGCGTGCCGGAGAGGATGCGCGCGCCGATGAGGAACATGTGCTCCTGCCCGAAGATGCGCACGCGATCGAGGAAATCCTCGTGGGCAATGGAGTCGCCGAGCGAGGCCGACAGGCGCGCATTGAGCTGGGCGGTGTCGGGCAGCGCCGCGAAGAAGGCCGGGTCGATCAGCGCGTCTATTACCTGCGGATGCTGCGCAACGATTTCGCCCAGCCGCGGCGCGGTGCCGAGAATCAGGGTGAGCAGCGAGATGAAATCGGGATTGCGGCGCAGCAGCGAGATGAACTGCACGCCGGCGGCGAGACCCGCGAAGAAGCGGTCGAGACCGATCAGCGCGCCATCGGGATGTTCCGAGCGCGAGAGCTCGTCGAGCAGCGCCGGCACGAGCTCGGCAAGATGCTCGCGCGCGACCTCGCTGCGCAGCGCGCGGTACTCGCCGGCGAGCCAACGGCGCACGGCGGCGGAAACCTCGATCGGCCGGCGGAAGCCCATCTCGGCCAGCCGGTCGACGGTCTCGCGGCTGTCGGCTTCGGCCGGGAACGCCAGGGCGTGGCGATGCGCGGTCAGGCGCGGCGCATCCTCGAACAGGCGCACGTAATGGCCCTGCACCTTGCGCAGGTGATCGACCAGGATCTGGGCGAGCGCGTCGCGGCCGGGCAGCCCGAGAAAGTGGGCGAACCGATCGAGCTCCTCGCGCGTATCGGGCAGCGTATGGGTCTGCTCGTCGGCGACCATCTGCAGGCGGTGCTCGACGGTGCGCAGGAACAGGTAGGCAGCTTCGAGCGCGCGGCGCGCGGCGGCGCCGATCCAGCCGCCTTCGGCGAGCGTGGCGAGCGTCGCCAGCGTCTCGCGGCCGCGCAGCGCCGGGTTGCGGCCGCCGGCGATCAACTGCTGGGTCTGCACGAAGAACTCGATCTCGCGAATGCCGCCGCGGCCGATCTTGATGTTGTGACCCTCGACGGCGATTTCGTCGTGCCCGCGATAGGCATGGATCTGCCGCTTCATGGCGTGCACGTCGGCAACCGCCGCGAAGTCGAAATACTTGCGCCAGACGAAGGGCGCGATCTCCTTGAGGAAGGCGTGGCCGCGCTCGATGTCGCCGGCACAGGGACGCGCCTTGATCATGGCGGCGCGCTCCCAGTTCTGCCCGATGCTTTCGTAATAGACGAGCGCCGATTCGGTGGAGACCACGATCTGGGTCGATGCCGGATCGGGTCGCAAGCGCAGGTCGACGCGGAAGACGTAGCCGTCGCCGGTGTGCTCCTGCAAAAACTTCACCAGGCTGCGGGCGATGCGCAGATAGATCGGTGCGGCCTCGAGTTCGGACGCGATCGCCGACGCATGTGGATCGAACAGCAGGATGAGGTCGATGTCGCTCGAATAATTGAGCTCGAACGCGCCCATCTTGCCCATGGCGAGCACGATCAGCCCGCAGCCGTGCTCGGGCCGCGCCGGATCGACCGGCTCGAGCCGGCCGGCCGCGATCGCTTCCTCGAGAAGGAAGCGCACGGCGGCGCCGAGCGCCGCGTCGGCCACCTGGGTCAGCGCCTCGGTGACGCGCATCACCGGCCACACGCCGCCGATGTCGCACAGCGCGATCAGCAGCGCAGCCTCGGCCTTCATGCGCCGGAGGCGGCGCATGGCCTCGTCCTGGTCGGTGGAGGCCGCCACCGCGACGGCCGTGTCGGAGAGGAGCCGCGCCAGGTGCGCGTCGGGATCGGACTGCAGCAGGACGAGAAGACGCGCCGGCTCGCTGCGCGCAAGCTCCCACAGGAACGGCGAGCCGTCGGCAATGCCGTCGACGAGAGCGCGGACCTTGTCCGACTGGCCGAGCAGCCGCGCGAGCGATTTCCCGGCCACGGTGCCGGCGATCTCCTTCAGCCAGGCTGACACCATGGCGCGCGCGTCGTCCGGCCGCGACAACACCGGCGCCGCCGTGATCGCCTGAACCAGCGACCGCTCGGCCGGTTCCGTTTTCTTGCTGCGTCGCTGCGGTGCTCGCGCCATGGGCATGCCAGTTTGTTTGTGATCCTCAGGCAGCGGTGCGTGGTGCGATCTTGGAGTAGTCATTGCGCAATTGCGCTTTCGACAAATCGTGTGCGGCCTGCAGGTTCAGCCAGAAACGCGGATCCGTGCCAAAATAACGCCCGAGCCGAATAGCCGTGTCAGCGGTGACGTCCCGCTCCCCGCGAATAATTTCCGTGATCCGATTCGTAGGAACGCCGACAGCGCTTGCGAGGGCACGCGCACTCATCTCGAGCGGGACGAGGTACTCTTCCCGCAATATTTCGCCCGGATGTGTTCGTACACGCCGCATGGCGGTCTCCTTCAATGATAGTCCACGATCTCCACGCGTTCAGGCCCTTCCGGAGTCCAGCGAAAACAAAGGCGCCACTGCCGATTGATTCTTATCGAGTGCCACCCCTGTCTATCGCCCTTTAGAGCCTCCAGTCGGTTCCCGGGCGGGGAACGCAGATCGTTTAGGCTCGTTGCAGCATCGAGCACGTCAAGCTTGCGTAAAGCGATCGCGTCGAATGCCCGCCACCGCGCTGGGCAGACACCATCGCGAAAGAACCGTTCCGTTGCCCGATCGGCGAAGCTTTGGATCATGCCAATACGCGTTACGTAACGCGTAACACATGCCGCATCGCGTGCCCCGGAGTCAAGCCTTCGGCAACGCGATCGTCACTTTCAGGCCGGGGGCATTGTCGGCGAGGATGAGCTCGCCGCGGTGCAGCCGTGCGACTGCAGCCGCGAGGCTGAGACCCAGGCCGGCGCCGGGCTGCGAGCGGCTCTGCTCGAGGCGCACGAAGCGCTCGACCACGTGCGCACGCTCACCGTCCGGGATGCCGGGCCCGTTGTCGGCGACGCTGAGAAGGATGCGATCGCCGGCGGGCGCGGCGCTGACCACGATGATACCACGATGCTCGTCGGCGGGTGGCGGCTCGGGCACGGTCTCGTCGCTGACAGGTGCCAGCGCGGGAGCCGCATAGGCAGGCGCCGCGTACTTGATGCCATTGTCGATCAGATTGGCGAGCGCCTGGCTCACGAGCTCGCGGTTGCCTTTGACCGGTGTCGAGCCGGTGGTCTCGACCTTGAGCGAAAGCCCCTTCTCGTCGGCCAGCGGCTCGTAGAGCTCGGCGACGTCGTGCACGATCTCGGCGGCATCGAACTCGCTCATGCTCTCGCCCACCTCGCCCGATTCTGCGCGCGCGATCATCAGCAACGCGTTGAAGGTGCGGATGAGGCCGTCGGACTCCTCGAGCACGTTGTCGAGCGCGGCGCGATAATCGGCCTCGGTGCGAGCCGTCCGCAGCGCCTCTTCGGCGCGGTTGCGCAGCCGGGTGAGCGGGGTCCGCAGGTCGTGGGCGATGTTGTCGGACACCTCCTTCATTCCGTGCATCAGCGCCTCGATGCGCTCGAGCATGGTGTTGAGGCTCTCGGCCAGGCGGTCGAGCTCGTCGCCGGTGCCGGCGATCGGGAGCCGCCCGCTGAGATCGCCGGTCATGATGGTGCGGCTGGTGCCGCTCATGGCATCGATGCGCTTGAGAACGCGGCGGGTGACGAAGAACCCACCGAGCAGCCCGAGCACCACCACGACCGCGATGGACCAGCGCGCGGCGGTGAAGATGATCTCGTGCAGGCGCTCGCGTTCCTCCAGGTCGCGCCCGACCAGGAGGCGGAACCCGCCGGCAAGCCGGATCACCCGCACATAGGCGAGGCGCTCGCCTTCGTCCGGTTCGTCGAGGCGGCGATAGGAGGCTTCGCTGAGCGTGGAGCGCTCGAGAATGCCCGGCGGCAGGCTGCCGACATTGCCAGCGAGCCCCTCCCCGGCCGGCGTGGTGACGAGATAGAGATTCGAGCCAGGCCGGTGCGAGCGGGCATCGACGATCAGCAGCAGCCGGCGGATGCCGCCCTGGTTGTAGACCTCCGACAGCCCGTTGATCTCGGCGTCGATGGTCTCGGTGATCTGCTGGGTAATGAGCCGGCTGGTGGTCCAGGAAAAGTAGCCGATGAGCAGCGCGGCGAAGATGGCGAAAACCGTCAGGTAGATGAGAGAGAGGCGGAAGGCGGTGGTGCGGAAGAGCTTGCCCAGCGCCGACATGGCGGGCCGGTCGTGGTCGCGATGAATGACGATCTCACTTGGCATCACGGATGACGTAGCCTGCGCCGCGCACGGTGTGAAGCAAGGGCCGCGTATAACCCTTGTCGATCTTGGAGCGCAGCCGCGACATGTGCACGTCGATGACGTTGGTCTGCGGGTCGAAATGATAGTCCCACACGTTCTCCAGGAGCATGGTGCGGGTCACCACCTGCCCGGCGTGCTTCATCAGGTATTCGAGCAGGCGGAATTCGCGCGGTTGCAGCACGATCTCGGTCTCGCCGCGGGCGACACGGTGGGACAGCCGGTCGAGCTCGAGGTCGGCGACACGGTACACGGTCTCCTCGCCGCGGCCGGAGCGGCGGCGCGCCAGCACCTCCACCCGCGCCAGCAGCTCGGAGAACGAATAGGGCTTGGACAGATAGTCGTCGCCGCCGGCGCGCAGGCCCTTGACGCGGTCGTCCACCTGGCCCAGCGCCGACAGGATCAGCACCGGCGTCTCGACGCTCTTGGCGCGCAGCGCGCCGATCACCGAGAGGCCGTCGCGCTTGGGCAGCATGCGGTCGACGATGAGCACGTCGTATTGGCCGTCGAGGGCCAACGCCAGCCCGTCCTCGCCGTCGGCGGCGTGATCGGCCACATGGCCGACCTCGCGGAACGCCTTGACCAGGTAATCCGCCGCGTCACGGTCGTCTTCGACGATGAGAAGGCGCATGGGAGGATTGTAGCCCTGTAGCCCGGATGGAGCGCCAGCGAAATCCGGGTCGGGTCTTTGAGCACCGCCCGTGCCCGGATTGCGCTTCGCTTCCTCCGGGCTACCGATCACCATACCGATCACGCGCCAACACCATGCAGCGGAAACGACGAGAGGGTGGTGCCGTTGGGGCATCCACCCTCTCGACCGAACCCGGATCGACGGAGGGGGGCGGGGAGCCGGTCCGGGATTCGGATCGCTATGGGTTGGGGACGGGCACGAGGCCCGTCCCCAAGGGATCGTTCCGCCGGCGGGGGCGACGAATGCCGACGTAACGCCCCTTCTCGCGCCACCGGACCGAAGCTCGCGCTTCGGCGCGGCGGCTCATCTTCACGCGCGGCCCAGCGGCAGCGCGACGAACTTGGTCGACTCGCCCGACTTCACCCGCATCAGCACGGTGCGCTTGCCGCCTTGGCGCGCTTCGTTGAGTGCGGTGCGGACGTCGGACGGATTGGATACCGCCTTGCCGGCGACCTCGAGGATCACGTCGCCGGTCTTGAAGCCGCGCTCGGCGGCGGGGCCGTCTGGCTCGACGGCGGTGACGACGACGCCCTTGCTGCCGCTGCCGGCGACCGAGCCGGCCGGTGCCAGCGTGAGGCCGAGATGCGTCTCGGTATTCGTCTCACGGTCTTCGCTCTTGGCGCGGGCCTGCTGGTCCTTGGGGTATTCGGCCAGCGTGACCGAAATGACCTTGTCGGTACCCTGACGCAGCACCCCGAGCTTGGCGGTGGCGCCGGGCGCCAGGGCGCCAATCTTCTTGGCGAGATCGCGCGCATCCTTGATGGCTTCGCCATTGACCGAGGTGATCACGTCGCCGGACGCGATACCGGCCTTGGCGGCCGGGCCACCGGCCTGCGGTTCGGCAACCAGCGCGCCTTCTGCCTTCTTCATGCCGAGGCTGTCAGCCACGTCGGAGTTGACCGGCTGGATCTGCACGCCGATCCATCCGCGCGTGACCGAACCGTGATCCTTGAGCTGCTCCACGACCGTCCGCACGGTCTCGGCCGGAATGGCGAAGCCGATGCCGATGGAGCCGCCATTGGGGGAGAAGATCGCGGTGTTCACGCCGATGACGTTGCCGTCGACGTCGAAGGTCGGGCCGCCGGAATTGCCGCGGTTCACCGGTGCGTCGATCTGGATGAAGTCGTCATACGGGCCAGCGCCGATGTCGCGGCCGCGCGCCGACACGATGCCGGCGGTGACGGTGCCGCCGAGACCGAACGGATTGCCGACGGCGATCACCCAGTCACCGATGCGGGGCTGCTTGTCGGAGAGCCGCACATACGGGAAGTTGTCGCCGTCGACCTTGAGCAAGGCGAGATCGGTCTTGGGGTCGGTGCCGACCACCTTGGCGGGGTAGGTCTTGCCATCGTCGGCCTGGATCTCGACCGACTTGCCGCGCTCGACCACGTGGTTGTTGGTCACCGCGTAGCCGTCCGGCGAAATGAAGAAGCCGGAGCCCTGCGCCATGCTGAACTGCCGTCCGCGCGGCGAGTTGGGCGAGTTCGGCAAGCCCGGCATGCCGAAGCGCTTGAAGAACTGCTCCAGGCCGGGAGGAAGGTCTTCGCTGTTGAACTGCATCTGCTCCCGCTGCGACACCGCCTCGGTCTTGACGCGCACGCCGATCACGGCCGGCTTCACGCGCTCGACGATGTCGGCGAAGCCGGTCGGGCGCGGCGCATGCTCGGCGCTGACCTGGCTGCCCGACTGGGCACTGGCGCTGGAGGTGACGAACGGGATGTTGGTCTGCACGCCGGGACCGCCGAACAGGAGTGCGGCGCCGACGCTGGCGACGGAAGCGAGAAGGACGAGCCGGCGCACGGACAGAACCTTGCGCGGCAGGGTGGGGCTAGGCTGCATACCAACTCTCCAATCCGGGAGATATTTCTTTGGGTGCGTGGCACCGTTTCACCCAGCAAGATGGAGAGGGTCGCCTTACGGCGTCCTGACGGCCGGATTAAAACTTCGTAAGGTTGGGGAAGCTCACGAAAGCGTCATCGGCGGGGCATCCAATGCCGGCGCCTGCCGCCGGCGTGGCCGTATGCGAGCAAACTGTTGCTATTGCAGCAGCTTTTCGACGCGCTCGGCCTCTTCGGCGGTGAGCCCCGGCGCCGGGGCTGCCGGGAGCGCACGGCGGCGGAAGGTGAAGGCGGCCAGGATGGCGCCGGCCATCAGCACCAGCACCGGCACCGCCCACAGCAGCGCCGTATGGGCGGCAAAGCGCGGTTTCAGCAACACGAACTCGCCGTAGCGCGACACCAGGAAGTCGATCACCTGAGAGTCGCTGTCGCCGGCCTTGAGCCGCTCGCGCACGAGCAGACGCAGATCGCGCGCCAGCGGCGCATCGGAATCATCGATGGACTGGTTCTGACACACCATGCAGCGAAGGTCGCGCGAGAGCGCGCGCGCACGGCCTTCGAGCGCCGGGTCGGGGAGAACCTCGTCCGGCTGCACCGCGTAAGCTGGAAGGCATATCAAGGCCAGCAGGGCCAGTACGAGCAATCGACGGAAGCTGCGCGCCATGGTCACTCCGCCGGCTGCAGGGCGGCACGACGCTTGGCCGGCGTCGGCGCGCCGACGCGCAGCCGCCGGTCGGAGAGCGACAGCGCACCGCCCGCCACCATCACCAGTGCGCCCAGCCAGATGAGCAGCACCAGCGGCTTGTGATAGAGGCGCACCGCGATGGAGCCGTCCGGCTTGTGCTCGCCGAGCGAGAGATAGAGCTGGCTGAAGCCGCGCGTCATCAGTGCCGCTTCGGTGGTGGTCGTGCCGCGGGTGGCGAACACGCGCTTCGCCGGCTCGAGCACGCCGAGCACCTCGCCGCCGCGATGGACGGTGAACTTCGCCGTGAGCTCGCGATAGTTGGGACCGTCGTGCGGCACCAAGCCCTCGAAGATGAGGTCGTAGTGGCGCAGCGTCACGCTCTGATGCGGCGCGACGGTGACGATCTTCTCGGCGCTCCACGCGGTTTCGCCGACGATGCCGAGGAGTGTCAGGCCGAGGCCGCAATGCGCCAGCGCGGTGCCCCAGGATGAGCGCGGCAGCCCGGCGGCGCGCTTGAAGGCGATTGCCGGCGCAACGCGCAACAGCCCGGTGCGCTCGACGATGTCGGTGATGGCGCCGGCGATGACGTAGAGCGCAAGCCCGACCGCGAACGGCGCCAGCACGGGTCCCGGTCCTTCGATCGCGAAGGTGGCGGCAGCGCCCACAATGCCGATCGCGAAGGCCACCATGAGGCGCTGGGCGACGCCGACAAGATCGCCGCGCTTCCACGCCAGCAACGGTCCGAACGGAACGGCGAACAGGAGCGGCAGCATCAGCGGCACAAAGGTGGCATTGAAGAACGGCGCGCCGACGGAAATCTTCTCGCCGGTGAGCGCCTCCAGCGCCAGCGGATAGAGCGTGCCGACGAACACGGTCGCGCAGGCAGTGGTGAGAAACAGGTTGTTGAGCACCAGCGCACCTTCGCGCGAGACCGGCGCAAACAATCCGCCCTGGCGCAGGAGCGGCGCGCGCCATGCGAACAGCGTCAGCCCACCGCCGATGAAGATCACCAGGATCATCAGGATGAAGATGCCGCGCGCCGGATCGTTGGCGAAGGCGTGCACCGAGGTGAGCACGCCGGAGCGCACCAGGAAGGTGCCGATGAGCGACAGCGAGAATGCCACGACGGCGAGCAGGATCGTCCACACTTTCAGCGCGTCACGCTTCTCCATCACCAGCGCCGAATGGAGCAGCGCGGTGGCGGCGAGCCACGGCATGAACGAGGCGTTCTCGACCGGATCCCAGAACCACCAGCCGCCCCAGCCGAGCTCGTAGTAGGCCCAGTAGGAGCCCATGGCGATGCCGCAGGTGAGGCACATCCAGGCGGCGAGCGTCCACGGCCGCACCCAGCGCGCCCAGGCGGGATCGACGCGCCCGTCGATCAGCGCCGCCGCCTGCGCGACCCTGGAGATCGCGTCCGCGACATGCGCGATCGCGCGCTTGAGGTGCTGCTCGTTTGCCATCTCCACGCTCGCCGCCACTGTGGCACAGGCCGCCGCGGCGGTCGAACCCCGGCTGTCTCGTTGCATCGACCTTGGCCCGGACAGGGTTAACACGGCGTTAACCGTATGCGGGTCCTTTCAACATTCGTAAGGCCCGCCCCTACGAAGGCGATGGCCGGTGCCTGCGCCTTACTGCGGCGCCGCGGCGAGCTGGTCGCGGCGGCGCGCCGCCTCGGTGGCGAAGGCGCCGCCGGGGAAGCGGCGCAGGAAGGTCTCGAACGCGGCGCGGTCGCGGCTGTTCTGCACGCGCGCCCATTCCTCCTCCTCGGCCTCGCGGATGTCCTTGATGCTGCCGCCGAACACGAAGCCGCGCTCCTGGCCGACCTGGACCTCGATCCACTGGTCGCGCGCGTAGCGGGTGCGCAGCTGCACGATGGTGTAGGGCTGCAACGTGCGCACGATGCGCGCATCGGTGTTCGCCTCGAAGCGCAGCGGCACCGGCCGGATGACGATGTAGCGCTGGTTCGCGAGCGCCGCGGCCTGCGCGGCCGCCTGGGCCGGGGACGGCTCGCTGCCGCGCAGCGCGACCTCCTTGATGAACAGGCCCAGGATCGGCACCGCCACGGCCACGACCACCGCCCACACGAACACGCTCGACGTGGCGTGTGCGATGCCGTGCACGACCGCGTCGCGCACCGGGCCGGTCATCTTCTCCAGCGTGGTGGGGCCGATCGAGACACTGCCGCCGCCGCTGTTGAGCTTGCTGGCCGCTTCCGGGCCGAGCTTCTCGGACAGGTAGTCGCCGAACCGGTGCGAGAAGATAGCCCCGAACAGCGCCACGCCGAACGAGCCGCCGATCGACCGGAAGAACGTCGCCGAACTGCTGGCCACGCCGAGGTCCTTGGGCTCGACACTGTTCTGCGCGATCAGCATCGTGGTCTGCATCAGGAAGCCCATGCCGGCGCCGAGCACGACCATGTAGATCGAGGACTCCACGCGGCTGGTGTCGGCGTCGAGCCGGGTCAGCAGGAACATGCCCACGGTCATCACGATGCCGCCCGCGATCGGGAAGATCTTGTAGCGACCGGTCTTGGTGA
>Ga0081540_1002977_pt1 | contig 13573 bp, 13 predicted proteins | sample TabmetS2T1R1_FD_71024 | JGI IMG/M metagenome (GOLD analysis project Ga0081540, IMG submission 71024) | Tabebuia heterophylla rhizosphere microbial communities from the University of Puerto Rico - S2T1R1 | ecosystem: Host-associated > Plants > Roots > Rhizosphere ... | reverse complement strand
CGTGGCGATCGATCAGCTCGTCGAGCCAGAGATTGAACGCCAGCGTCGGCGCGCCGGCGAGCAGCGCAAGGGCCGGCAGGCAGCGGGCGAGGATTCGGGACTTCGACATCTCAGTGGTTCTCCTGCGACGGCGATGTCACGACCGTGCGCGTTGTTGTGTGTCGTCCGATCGCACGAAAAAAAACGGGGTCGCGACGGCGTGCCACGATCCCTGCCAATCATTCCTTCCGGTTCTTTCCCGCAAAGCGACGCGCCGTCGAATGAGGCGCAATCCCGCAAGCGCGCAGAGGCTAGCACGCGCGCCGGACCGCGCCAACGAAACAAAATGTCAACGGGAGTCGCTGGTTAGGATTTGGTTAGGTCCGCGCCGTGGGTGCGCGGTTCGATCAGATCCGCAGATACGCCTGCAGGCGTTCGAACTGCGACTGCCAGAACGCCTTGGCCTTCGCGACCGCTTCGGCATCGGACAGCTTCATTGTGTCGACGACGATCTGGCATCGGTCGGGGCCGGTCGCGTTGAAGCGGATGTCGAGCAGCGCACCGTCGGGCCAGCGTGCGCGGATGTTCTTGCCGGCGTTGAGCTTGGTGAAATCGAGCGCCGGCGCATCAAGCCACTGCCCGCGCAGGCTCGCATCGGCCCACGCCGCGAACGCTGCGAACAGCGGCACCTGGAACGTCTTCGACAGCGTCGCCTGGAAATCGCCGGCACAGGTCTCGTGTTTCTCGCGCAGGCCGCGCGCGCGCTCGTAGCCGACGCTGACCATCTGGCCCCACCAGCCGGCCGAGTCGGGCAGCGACTGCATCGCGAGCTCCCAGACTTTCTGGTGATCGAACGCCGGCTTCGATGCGCCCGCCGCGTCGAGCAAAGTCAGCCATTCGTCCCAACCCTTGCCGGTCGCCGCCCGTATCGCCGCATCGCCGCACGGAAACAACGAACGATCGACCGGTTTCGGCGCCGCGGCGCGCGGCTGCGGCGCGGCGCGACGGGCGGCCGCGGCCTTCTTGGTCACCTTCGGCTTTCCGGCGGCGGTCTTCGTCGGCGCGCTTGTGCGCGCGACGCGTTTGGCGGTGGCCTTCTTTGCAGGCTTGCGCGCGGAATTTCGCTTGACCGCCTTCTTCGCCGGCGCCTTGCGCGCCGCACGCTTCTTCGTCGCGGCCTTCTTCGCTGCGCTTTTTTTCCGGATGGCCATGACGAGCCTCCACGGCGAATGCGCCGCCCGACGCGGCAAGGCGAGTCTTGCGCTGCGTTGCCGCGCGGTCAACCGCGCGGGGTGCGCTAGACGTTGAAGCGGAAATGCAGCACGTCGCCTTCCTTGACCACGTATTCCTTGCCTTCGAGCCGGAGACGGCCCGCATCGCGCGCGCCGGATTCGCCGCGGTAGCGGATGTAGTCGTCGTAGGCGACCGTTTCGGCGCGGATGAAGCCGCGCTCGAAATCGGTGTGGATGACGCCGGCGGCCTGCGGCGCGGTCGAGCCGCGCTTGACGGTCCAGGCGCGGACTTCCTTCTCGCCGGCCGTGAAATACGTCTGCAGGCCGAGCAGCTTGTAGCCGGCGCGGATCACGCGGTTGAGACCGGGCTCGTCGAGGCCCATGTCGGCGAGGAACGCGAGCTTGTCGGCGTCGTCGAGCTGCGCGAGCTCCTCTTCGATCGCGGCGCAGACCGGCACGACTTCGGCGCCCTCGGCCGCCGCGCGCTCACGCACCTTGTCGAGATGCGGATTGTTCGTGAAGCCGTCTTCCTTGACGTTCGCGATGTACATCAGCGGCTTCAGCGTCAGCAGGAAGAGGTCGCGCAGCAGCGCCCTTTCGTCATCGCTGAGATCGGCCGAACGTGCCGGGCGGCCCTCGTTGAGGACGGCCCGCACTTTCTGCAGGCCCGGGCGGCGCGCCAGGGCTTCCTTGACGTTCGCCTTGGCCTCGCGCTCGACACGGTTCAGCGCCTTGTCGACCGATTCGAGATCGGCGAGCGCGAGCTCGGTGTCGATCGTCTCGATGTCCGAGATCGGATCGATCTTGCCCGAGACGTGCACGATGTCCGGATGCTCGAAGCAGCGCACGACGTGAGCGATCGCGTCGACCTCGCGGATGTGCGCGAGGAATTTGTTGCCGAGCCCCTCGCCCTTCGACGCGCCGGCGACGAGACCGGCGATGTCGACGAACTCGATCGAGGTCGGAATGATCTTCTGCGGGCTGACGATATCGGCCAGCGCCTGCAGGCGCGGATCCGGCACCGGCACGACGCCGACGTTCGGATCGATCGTGCAAAAAGGGAAATTCGCCGCCGCGATGCCGGCCTTGGTCAGCGCGTTGAAGAGGGTCGACTTGCCGACGTTAGGCAGGCCGACGATGCCGCATTTGATGCCCATGAGACGTTTGAATCCTTGTGTCAGCGGTGAGCAGTGAGCGGTGAGCGGAAGTCCACGGCGTCCTTCCGCTCACCGCTCACCGCTGACCGCTCACTGCTCTTCCAGCGGCGTATGCAACCGATGCATCGCCTTCTCGAACTCGCCCTCGACCACCAGCGGCAACACCTCGAACGCATCCGCGATCGCGCGCAGGATCGCTGCTTCGTCGGAAGCCGACGGCCGTCCGAGCACCCACGGCGTCACGCGGTCTTTCTGCCCCGGCCCCGGATGTCCGATGCCGATGCGCAGTCGATGGAACTTGCCATGCCCGAGATGCGCGAAGATGTCGCGCAATCCGTTCTGGCCGCCGTGGCCGCCGTCGAACTTCAGCCGCACGGTGCCCGGCGGGAGATCGAGATCGTCGTGGACGATCAGCATCTCCTCCGGCGCGATCTTCCAGTAGCGCAGCGCCGCCGCGACCGCGGCGCCGCTCGCGTTCATGTAGGTGATCGGCTTCTGCAGCCAGAGGCTGCGCCCTTCGTAGTGGATCTTCGCCGTCTCGCTGCGGAGCTTCGATTCCATGCCGAAGCGCCCGTCGACCTGACGCGCGAGCGCGTCGACGAACCAGAACCCGGCGTTGTGCCGGGTCCGGAGGTGCTCGGCGCCCGGATTGCCGAGGCCGACGATCAGGCGCAGGCCGGCCATCGTGTCGATCGCGCGTTCCGCCGGCCGTGGAGCCGGCGGAACGCGACGAGGCTCCGTCGCTTACTTCTTCTCGTCTTTCTTCGCTGGAGCGCCGGCGGCCGGAGCCGCAGCGGCAGCACCCGGCGCAGCCGCGCCCGCAGCCGGAACCGCACCCGCGGCAGCGGCCTCGCCTTCGGCGGCGACCGGCGCTTCCTCGATCTCTTCCTTGATCTCCTTCGCGACCGCGATCGCGTGGTCGTGCTCCTTGCCGAGGCGAAGCTCCGGAATCTCGACACCCGCCGGCAGCTTGAGATCCGACATGTGCACGATGTCGCCGAGATCGATGTTGCCGAGATCGACCTCGATGAACTCCGGCAGATCCTTCGGCAGGCACGAGATCTCGACGTCGTTGAGCTCGTGCGTGATGACGACGCCCGACTTCTTGCCGGCCGGCGACTTCTCCTGGTTCAGGAAGTGCAGCGGCACGCGGATGCGGATCGCCTCGTTCTCGTTGACGCGCTGGAAATCGAGGTGCAGCACGATCTGCTTGAACGGATGGCGCTGCATGTCGCGCAGAAGCACCTTCTGCACGTCGCCGGCGAGGCTGAGATCAAGGATCGACGAGTAGAACCACTCGTTCTGGCTCGCGAGCCAGACGTCCTTGTGCTCGAGCTGGATCGAGACCGGATTCAGTTCGCCGCCATAGACGACTGCCGGGACGTAACCCGCACGACGCAGGCGGCGGCTCGCACCCTTGCCCTCGTCGTCGCGCTTTTGAACGTTGATGTTGTGTGTGGTTGCCATTTTCGTGTTGCCTTTGCTGCAGTTGGCCGCCTCGCGGCGGCTTGGGCTCTCCCGCGACCAGAAGAGTTCTCGTTTTCGGTAGCCGGAAGCCGGTAGCCGTGAACCGGAAAGCGTCTTGGCTCTCCGGCTACCGGCTACCGGTTCCCGGCTACCGTCTTTTCAATCCACATACAGCGAGCTGACCGACTCGCCAAACGCAATCCTTCGAATCGTTTCCGCGAGCAGCTCCGCCACGCTGAGCTGCCGGATCTTCCCGCAATTCCTCGCCGCCTCCGACAACGGAATCGTGTCCGTCACGACCAGCTCGTCGAGCGCCGATCCGGTGAGATTCTGGATCGCCGGCCCCGACAGCACCGGATGCGTGCAGTACGCAACGACCTTGCGCGCGCCATTTTTCTTCAGCGCCGCCGCCGCGGCGCACAGCGTGCCTGCGGTGTCGACGATGTCGTCGACGAGCACGCAGACCTTTTCCTTCACCTCGCCGATGATGTTCATCACCGTCGCTTCGTTCGCGCGCGGGCGGCGCTTGTCGATGATCGCGAGGTCCGCGTCATCGAGGCGTTTCGCCAGCGCTCTCGCCCGGACGACGCCGCCGACGTCCGGCGAGACGACGATCAGGTCGTCGTTGCCGTAATCGCGCCAGATGTCCGCGAGGAGCACCGGCGAGGCGTACACGTTGTCGAGCGGGATGTCGAAAAATCCCTGGATCTGGTCCGCGTGCAGATCGACGGTCAGCACGCGGTCGGTGCCGACCGACCCGATCATCTTCGCCGCGACCTTCGCCGTGATCGGCACGCGTGCCGAGCGCGGACGGCGATCCTGGCGAGCGTAGCCGAGGTACGGAATCACCGCGGTGACGCTCGCCGCCGAGGCGCGCTTCAGCGCATCGACCAGCGCGAGCAGCTCCATGAAGTTGTCGGCCGTCGGCGCACACGTGGGCTGCACGACGAACACTTCCTGGCGCCGGACGTTCTCCTCGATCTCGACCTGCACCTCGCCGTCCGAGAAGCGGCCGACCATCGCCTTGCCCATCGGCACGTTGAGCTCGGCGCAGATCGCGCTGGCCAGCGGCCGATTCGCGTTGCCGGTGAAGACGAGCAGACCCGCCGCGTTCACGTTGGTGTTCACAACGTCACCTCGTCACACCGAAACAAACGCGACCGAGATACATGAAACTTCTTTCAAAAACCCCTTGAGTCAAGGGGTGCCGATCGTGCGCCCTGCGCGCGATCGGCGGGGTTGTGGAGACACGCATCCCAGCCAGCAAAACGGCCCGCTGCGCGGGCATTTTTGTTGGCTGGGGCGGCAGGACTCGAACCTGCGAATGCGGGAATCAAAATCCCGTGCCTTACCAACTTGGCGACGCCCCAACCGAAAACGCCTGCGTCAGGTGCTGCGGTCCCGTCGCCACGCGGCGAGTCGCGCTCCGAGCGGCGACTCCGCCACGCCTTTCGCGACCCAGCCGCGCAAGCCGGCCGGTCGATCCGCCAGCACCGCCTCGCCGGCTTCGCGCGACGCAACCGCCGCGAACACCGAGCCGCCGGAACCACTGAGCCGCGCCTCGCCATACCGGCCGAGCCAGTCGAGCGCCCCTGCGACCACCGGAAAACGTCCGCGCACCGCCGACTCGAACACGTTGCCCGTGCCCGCGCCGGAAACAAAGAGCGGAATTGTCAGCCGCGGCGAGTTTCGTGTCAATTCCGGTACTTGGAACAACTCGCGCGTCGGCACGTGGACGCCCGGATCGACGATCACGTACCAGCGCTCGGGCAGCGCAAGCGGCGTCAACGCATCGCCGACGCCTTCGCCCCAGGCGGACCGCCCGCGGACGAAGACCGGGACGTCGGCGCCGAGTCGCGCACCAAGATCGGCCAGCGCATCTTCGCCGAGCCCCGTGCCCCAGAGCGCGTTCAGCCCGACAAGCACGGTCGCGGCATCCGAGCTCCCGCCGCCGAGCCCACCGCCGACCGGCACGCGTTTCTCGATCGCGAGGTCGGCGCCGAGCCGGCAGCCCGTGGCTTCGCGCAAGGCCCGGGCCGCGCGAATGCCGAGGTCGGCCTCGTCGTCGACACCCGGCAGCGGATCGAGACGGCGGAGCGCGCCGTCCTCGCGCACGCGCAACCGCACCTCATCGCCCCAGTCGAGCAACTGAAACACCGTCTGCAGCAGGTGATAGCCGTCGGTGCGGCGGCCGACGATGTGCAGGAACAGGTTGAGCTTCGCCGGCGCCGGCCAGCGCCACCAGCCGTAGTCCTCGTCCACGGAAGTCATCGGACGCGACTCCGCGCCGCGATCATGAGCGACAACGGCCGCGCGCGATCCTCGCCGAGCGGCTCCTCGATGCGCTCGACATCGAAGCCCGCGTCGCGAAGTAGATCGAGCCACGAGGCGAGCGTGCGGAAATACCACGGCATCGCCTCGACGAAACCGTCGCCGAACTCGGCGAACGTCTCCGTGCGCCAACCATCGGCGTAAGCGCCGTCGCCCTTCGCGGTCCACGGATGCACGGTCTGGATCAGGAGGTGTCCATCCGCGGCGAGCACCTCGCGCAGCGCACCGAGCACCGCCGCGAGTTCCGCCTCGAGCAGCGAGAAGTTGCAGACGATCGCATCGAACGGCGCGCCGAGCGCCCCGGCACGCGCGGCAAGCTCTGCGTACGTCATGACCTCGAACGTGCCGCCGCCGAGGCTGCGCGCCGAGGCGATCAGCGCCTCGCTCGCGTCGATGCCGCTCACGCGGCATCCTCGAGCCGACAACGCGCGCGCGAGCCAGCCTTCGCCGCAGCCGACGTCGAGCACGCTGCGGGGTCGCGATCGCATCACGGCATCCACGATCGCCGCGTCGGTGCCGTCGCGCCGGCTCGCGATGCGCCGTTCGCGAACGGCGTCGGTCCACGCGGCGGCGTTGCGCTCCCAGCTTGCGCGCATGCGCATGGCGCGAGCGTCCACCGCTACTGCCATCGACTCACGGACAGCCGCACGCGGTAGTCGCCGCGACTCGCATAGATCTTCCGCGGCAACGGCGGCTGACGCGCCGTGTCGTAGTCGGGATATTCGATCTTCCAGCCGCCCTGCTCGATCACGGCCGGCAGCCCGTCGCCGTTGAACTCGATGCGCGCCTCGCCTTTCGCGCGCGCGGCCCGCACCCAGTCGGTGAGCTCGGCGACCGGCACGTGCCAGCCGAGCTCGCGCTCGAGCAACGCGGCCGCATCGCTGCCTTCGACCGGCTGCGCGCGCAAGCCTTCGAGCAGGACGCGGTGCTCATCGCCGCGGAGCACCCAGGTCTTGCCGGTCACGGGCGCGTGCACGCTGAAGCGGAACGCATCGCCGTCCTGCCGCCACTCGAGCGAGCCGCTGCCGGCGTCCTTCGCGTTCGCGACGCCGAGCCGGCCGGCGAGCTGCCAGCTCGGCTGCGCGGCGAGCGTCCGTTCGCGCTCGCTCTGGCGCGCGAGCAGACCGGCATCGGGCTTCACGCGCGGCGCAGCGCACGCGGCAAGCATCAGCGCGAGCGCGCAGGCGGCGAACGTGCGCGCCCGCGACAGCGCGAACACGCTCACGTCGTGAGCCGCCGGATCGTTTCGAGCAGCGCCTTGTTCTTGGCGTCCTTCTTGCGTCCCTGCTCCCAGACGCGCCGCGCTTCGTCGCGCTCGCCCTTGACCCAGAGCACCTCGCCGAGATGCGCGGCGATCTCGGGATCGCTCTGTTTTTCGTACGCGCGGCGCAGCTCCTTCAGCGACGCGTCGAGATCGCCCATGCGATAGCGGATCCAGCCGAGGCTGTCGATGATCGCGGGCTCGTCGGGCTTGAGTTTGATCGCACGCTCGATCAATGCGAGCGCTTCCTCCCGCCGATCGGTGCGGTCGGCGAGCGTGTAGCCGAGCGCATTCAGCGCCTCGGCGTCGTCCGGCTTCAGCGAGATCACGCGGCGCAGATCGCGCTCGGCGGCCTGAACGTCGTTTTCGCCGGCCGACAGCAGAGCGCGCGCATACAGCAGCCGCGGATCGTCGGGCAGCGTCTCGAGCGCGCGCGCATAGACCGCGCGCGCCTCGTTGCCGCGCCCCTTGCGCGTCAGGAGATCGGCTTCGAGCAGGTAGACGTTGCCGAGCTGCGTCGAATCCTCGCCGGTCTGCGCCTGGAGCTGGCGCAGGAATTCGAGCGCCTGCTCGGTGCGGCCGAGCTGGTCGAGCACGATCACCTGGCGCGTCTGCGCGTCGAACCAGTGCTCGTCGTCTTCGCCGATCTCGCGGTACCAGTTGAGCGCGTCCTCGCGCTTGTCGATCAGCTCGGCGACCTGGCCGAGCAGGAAGAGACGGCTGCCGGTGCGCGCGTTCTTGTCGGTATCGAGCTCCCGATACAGCGAGAGCAGCGCGCCCTTGTCCTCGGCGCGCGCGGCGTAGGCCGCACGCGCGGCGTACGTCGTATCGTCCTGCGGACCTTGCGCGAGCGTGCGCGCCGCGCCCGCATTGTCGCCGCTGTCGGCGAGCAGCGCCGCGTAGCCGCCGCGCAGGCGCGCGCTTTTCGGATCGTGCTTCAGCGCCTCGGCGTAGAGCGTGCGCGCGGCGGCCTTGTCGCCGCGATCGATCGCGAGACGCGCGTTCCACGCATACGCCTCGCCGCCGTGGAAGCGCGCGACGGCGCCGTCGATGACGCGCTGCGCGTTCGCCTTGTCGCCGAGCTTGAACGCAAGCTGGCTCACCGCGATCCAGCTCGCTTCGCTGTCGGCGAGATGCGCTGGCGTCGTGATGCGTTCGAGCAGACGCGCCGCGGCGGCCTTGTCGTCGGCGCCGAGCAGCGTCTGCGCGATCAGCCGCCAGCCCTGCTCGTCGTGGCGCGATGCGAGCGCGTCGAGATCGGTGAACGCGTCGTCGGGCCGACTTTCGCCGAGCGCGATCCACGCACGCGCCTGCAGGATGCCGGGATCCTTCGGCGCCAGCGCCTGCCAGCGCGCGAGCGCGGTCTTCGCGAGCGTCCAGTCCTTGACCGTGAGCGCAAGCCGCGTCGCCTCCTCGGCGATCTCGGGATCGTTCGACAGCGCGGAAGCCTCTGCGAAACCTTTGGCGCCCCCTTCGAGATCGTTGCCCTGCAGCGCGAATTGCGCCGTCAGGAGCTTCGCCATCAGGTCCGCGTCGGGCGGCACCGGGCGGGCCGATGCCGCGACCGGGTCCGCGGCGAAGTGTCGCGGCGCCGGCGCGCTCGCGCAGCCGACTGCGAGCGCGGCCAGCAGCAAGGCCGCCGCGCCCCGGCCGATGGCGCGGTGGGAAGCCCGGAATGCCGGCTGGAAATGCATGCAACGCCTTGTCTTGCTTGAGATTGCGCTTGCTTGATATTGCACGTATGCGCCCGCAGAATTCGCGGCGACCGCGGCAGGGTGTTCGCGCGTGGGCCGACGCGGGCCGCGCGCCGGACGATTCTCGCTCGCGCGCCGCGACTAGCTTAGCCGATTGCCTCGATGACCGTCCTTCGTCCAGTTCCCGTTTGCCCGTTCAGCCGCACCGTCCGGCGAACCGCGGGCGATGACTGACACATGGCGCTGATCGCCGTCGGCCTCAACCATCAGAGCGCGCCGCTCGAATTCCGCGAGAAGGTCGCCTTCGCGGCCGAGGACACGGCGTCGGCGCTCGCGGCGCTCACCGCGCAGCCCGGCGTGCGCGAGGCGGCGATCCTCTCGACCTGCAACCGCACCGAGCTCTACTGCAACGTCGACGGCGGCAGCGAATCCGCGCCCACCGCCTGGCTGCAGCAGCATCATCACCTGACCCGCGAGCGCCTCGGCGAGTTCCTTTACCTGCACACCGATGCCGATGCGGTTCGTCACCTTTTCCGCGTCGCGACCGGCCTCGAATCGATGGTGCTCGGCGAGCCGCAGATCCTCGGCCAGGTCAAGGACGCCTACGCGCTCGCGCGCGACGCGCACACGCTGCGCGCGCCGCTCGAGCGCCTGTTCCAGAACACCTTCGCGGTCGCCAAGCGCGTGCGCTCGGATACGCGCATCGGCGCGAATCCGGTGTCGGTCGCGTTCACCGCGGTGCGTCTCGCCGAGCGAGTGTTCGCCGATCTCGGCCAGGCCTGCGTGCTCCTGATCGGCGCGGGAGAAACGATCGAGCTCGCCGCGCGGCACCTCACCGAGGCGCGCGTGCGCCGTCTCATCGTCGCGAACCGCACGCTCGAAAACGCACAGACGCTCGCGAGCCGCTTCGGCGGGTACGCGATCACGCTGGCGGATCTCCCGAAGCATCTCGCCGAAGCCGACGTCGTGATCTCCTCGACGGCGAGCCGCGAACCGATCCTCGTCCGCGACACGGTCGCCGCAGCGCTCGCGCAGCGCCGCCACAAGCCGATGTTCCTCGTCGACATCGCCGTGCCGCGCGACATCGATCCCGCGGTCGCCCACATCGAGGACGCGTTTCTCTACACGATCGACGACCTGCGCGAAGTCATCGACGAGAACCTGCGCGGACGCCGCGAAGCCGCGCGCGATGCCGAAGCCATGATCGAGCTCTCGGTCGAGCACTTCATGGGCTGGTGGCGCGCGCTCGACCTGCACAACCCGATCGGCGACCTGCGCCGGCAGGCCGAAGCGAACCGCGACGAAGTGCTCGCGAAGGCGCAGGCGATGCTCGCGCGCGGGCGGCCCGTCGACGAAGTGCTTGCGTTTCTCGCGAACACGCTCACGAACAAGCTCCTGCATGCGCCGAGCGCGAACCTTCGTGCCGCGGCGCTCCGCGGCGATGCGGATCTGTTGCGTGCGGCGTCGCGGCTGTTCGAGAGCGAACCGGCGTCGTCGGGCGAGCGCGAGTCGTAGCCGTTTTCCGTCGTTCCCTCGGTGAATTGGCGATAATCACGCCATGCAACCCACGATCCGCCGCAAACTCGACCAGCTCGCCGAGCGCCATCAGGAGCTCGAGCACCTCCTCGCGAGCGCCGAAGTGCTCGGTGACCCGAAGCGCCTGCGCGACGTCTCGCGCGAGCATTCGCAGCTCGCGCCGCTGACCGCGGCGCTGCGCGCCTACGACGAGAACGGCAGCGCGCTCGAATCGGCGCGCGCGATGCTCGAGGATCCGGAGCTGAAAGCGCTCGCTTCCGACGAGATCGCTTCGCTCGAAGCCGAGCGCGAAACGCTCGACCACGAGCTCAACGTGCTGCTGATCCCGAAGGACGAGCGCGACGAGGCGAACCTTTTCCTCGAGCTTCGCGCCGGCACCGGCGGCGACGAAGCGGCGATCTTCGCCGGCGATCTGTTCCGCATGTATTCGCGCTACGCGGAACGTCGCGGCTGGCGCGTCGAGATCCTGTCGACCAGCGATGGCGAGCACGGCGGCTACAAGGAGATCATCGCGCGCATCGAGGGCAAGGCCGCGTTCTCGCGGCTCAAGTTCGAATCCGGCACGCATCGCGTGCAGCGCGTGCCGGCGACGGAAGCGCAGGGCCGCATCCACACGTCGGCGGCGACCGTCGCGATCCTGCCGGAAGTCGACGCGATCGACGACGTCGAGATCAACGCGGCCGACCTCAAGGTCGACACGTTCCGCTCGTCCGGCGCGGGCGGCCAGCACGTCAACAAGACCGACTCGGCGATCCGCATCACGCACCTGCCGACCGGCATCGTCGTCGAATGCCAGAACGAGCGCTCGCAGCACGCGAACCGCGACAAGGCGCTGAAGCGCCTCAAGGCCGAGCTCGTCGAGCGCGAGCGCGAGAAGCAGCAGCAGGCCGAGGCCGCGTCGCGCAAGCTGCAGGTCGGCTCCGGCGATCGCAGCCAGCGCATCCGCACCTACAATTTCCCGCAGGGCCGCGTCACCGATCACCGCATCAACCTGACGCTCTATCGCCTCCCCGAAATCCTCGAAGGCGATCTCGACGAGCTGATCGATGCGCTGACGCGCGAGGACCAGGCCGAGATGCTTCAGCGCGTCACCGCGGCCTGATCGTCCCGCTCAGAGCGCGTGCCCGACGACGTCGGTCTCGAGCCGCGCCGCGGGATCGATCGCGACGATCGCGCCGTCGCCGAGGCTTTCGTGCCCTGCCGGCGGATTCCATTCGCAGGTATGGGCGGTCGTCGGGTCGTGCTCCCGGTAGTCCTCGAAGCAGATCGGCACGAGCGCGCTGCCGGCGATGCCGCGGCCGCCGACGACTTCGGGCGTGAGCGTCCAGCGCCTGGCCGAAGTCGCCGCCGAGCGCAGCAGCGACGGATAGATCTCGGGCGCGCCGTCGGCGAGACGCGCGTCGACGACGTGGCCGCGATCGTCGAAGGCGACGCGCAGCACGACCATGCCCTGCTGCTTGTGGCGCAACGCGTCGTTCGGAAATTTCGGGTACACGCCGTGCATGCCCTTGACCGGAAGGTCGGCGCCGGTGCGCGCACCGTCGACGCGCAGCGCAAACTGATCCGCGCCGCGCTCGACGAGCGTGATGTCTAGGGCGAGCGTCGTCTTCGTCTCGGTCGGCCGGCCGCCGATCGCGCCCGGCTGGAAATGCCAGGCGCGGATCGCGTTCTCGAGCGGTGCGCTGATCGCGGGCACCAGCGGTGCATCGACCGGCGCGAGCGCGACGACGCGGCCGGCCGCATCGAGCGACACGATCCAGCGCGGATGCAGGCGCCGCTGGTTTTCGCCGTCGGTCTCCGGGAACAGGTGCGGCCTCGGACCGCGCTCGACCGAGATCGTCAGCGCCGCAGCCTTCACCGGCGGCTTCGCGGCATCGGCCGAAGCGCACATCGGCGCGAACGCCAGAATGAGGCAAAGAACCTTCGCTTTCATGCGCTTCTCCCTGAAATGCCGCGCAACGAAACGATCCAGGCCGGCGGACCGCGTCTTACAGCGTGTGCCCTATGACATCCGTTTCGAGCCGCGCCGCGGGCTCGAGCGCGAACGCCTCGTTGTCGTGCACCGCGGCGCGCGCGCCCGGCGGCGTCCAGTCGCATTGCATGCGCAGCGGCGTTCCGTGCGGCACGATCTCGAAGCACGTCGGCACGATCGCGCTGCCGGCGACGGCATGGCCGCCCACGACTTCCGGCGTGAACGTCCATTCCTTCACCGCGTGTTCGGCGGAACGCACGAGCTCGGGCGCGACCTTCGGCGCGTTCTCGTGCGGCTTCGCCGACACGACGCGCCCGTCGGCGTCGTAGTCGACCTTGAGCACGACCATGCCCTGCACATGATGCTGGATCGCCGACGGCGGATATTTCGGCGGCTTGCGGATGCCCTTGATCGCGAGAGCGCCACCGGTACGCGCGTCGTCGATGCGCACGACGAACTTGTCGCCGGCGACGGGCACGAGCGCGATGTCGAGCGTCAGGATCGTTTCGGTCGGCGCCGGTTGGCCGTTGAGCCTGCCCGGAACGAATTGCCAGCGGCGGATCGCTTCCTCGATCGGTGCACGCGCTGCGTCGACGAGCGTGTCGCCGGACTCCAGATTCACGACGTGGCCGCGAGCGTCGAGCGAGACGGCCCAGCGCACGCGATAGCGCGCGGAAGCCTCCGAATCGGCTGCCGCGCGCGATGCGTCCGCCTGCATTTCGGACGCGAGCGTCGCAACCGGCGCGAGCGCCAGCAGGCAGAGCAAGATCGATCGTGTCATGTGGCTCGTCTCCTGAAAATCCATGCGGACCTCTCTCCGATTCGCGGGTGTCGAAGCTTAGCGTGCGGCCCTGCACTATAAAAGTGGAAACACGCGCGGCTGGCGTAAAGACGGACGCTCGGCTAGCGTTGCCGGATGCATTCCGCCGGCGACAACGAACCCG
>Ga0081540_1002976_pt1 | contig 13581 bp, 15 predicted proteins | sample TabmetS2T1R1_FD_71024 | JGI IMG/M metagenome (GOLD analysis project Ga0081540, IMG submission 71024) | Tabebuia heterophylla rhizosphere microbial communities from the University of Puerto Rico - S2T1R1 | ecosystem: Host-associated > Plants > Roots > Rhizosphere ... | reverse complement strand
AGAGGTAGCCCTTCTGCACCCAGGGGTCGGGGGCGGTGCTCAGCTCGTGCAGCAGGAAGGCGAGGATGTCGTCCACGCGCTCCCGCGGCGGCTGCCAGCCGGTCAGCCGCCGCGCCAGCTGCTCCGCTAGCACCCGCGCGTTGTAGCGGAAGCCGTTCACGGAGCTGGAGCTCGCGCCGGCCCCGTGCTTGCCGAGACCGCGCGCGCCCTGCGAGGCGTTGCCCGCGAAGAACGCGCCCGGCAGCGAGACGCTCTCCCACCACGGCGTCAGCGCCGGGATGCGGTCGTCGGCGACGGTGACGAGCCCGAGCTCCGGCAGGTCCTGCAGCGGCGTGCGGAAGCCTGTCGCCGCGATCACGTCGTCGACCTCGAACTCGAGCGTGCCGTCCCAGGTCGTCCCGCGGGTGGCGACGCGGAAGCGCTCGCCCACGGGCTCGATTCCTTCGATCGTGACGTCGATGACGTACGTGCCGGGCCCGCCGCGCGAGTACTCGTCGTAGGGATGCAGGTAGCGCATGCGCAGGGCCGAGAGCGCGAGCGCCTCCATCTGCACCGGGCGCGGCGAGCCGAGGACGATCTTGCGCGCCCAGGGCAGGATGCCCTGCGCGACCTCGAAGCCGGAGTTGCGCTTGCCGACGACGAAGACCTCGCGGTTCTCGTAGCGGGTGGGATCGCGCGTCTCGACGTAGTGAGCCGCGTGCTCGAGGCCGGGCACGTCGGCGAGCCACGGCTCCGTCACGCCGAGTGCGAACACGACCGCGCGCGCCCGGTACTCGCCGTCGCTCGTCACGAGCACGAGCCCGTCGTCCTCCTGCCGTGTCGACTCCCAGGTGCAGCCGTAGCGCACCTCGAGGCCCGCGCGCTCTGCGAAGGTGACGAGGCCGGCCTCCATCTCGTGCCGCGACGGAAGATCGAACGCACGGTCCATCAGCCCGGGCATGACGGCCTTCAGCTCGGGCTCGTCGGCGAGCAGGCTGTTGTGGTCGTACCACTCGTACTCGCGCGCGGTCTTCTCGACGGGCGCGTCCGGCTTCGTCCACGTGATCAGCCGCTGGAAGATCGGGAAGTGCCTGAACATCCCGGCCGGGCGGTCGTCCCGCGAGAGCACCGCGTGGCGGACGCCGAGCGAGCGCAGGCAGTAGCTCGTCTGCAGGCCGCCGGGACCGCTGCCGACGACGACCACGTCGTAGTCGCCGGGTGGGAACGGCCGCTCTACTGCCGCCACTCGACCGTGCCCTGGAGGCGGCGGGCCTCCATGCGCAGCAGGCGGAGCATGAACTGCGGCCGGTCGAGCAGCAGTTGCTCGAGCTGCCCGGCCGGGATCACCAGGCAGCGCAGCACCGTCCGCGCCACGACGTCCGCCGCCGGCGGCTCGCCGGTCAGCGCGGAGATCTCGCCGAAGAACTCGCCGCGCCCGAGCACGTGCCGCTCCTCGCCCTCGACCTCGACCGCGGCCTCGCCCTGGAGGATCACGTAGAAGTTCCCGCCGCTCAGCCCGCGCCGCAGCACGCGCTCGCCCGGCGCGAAGACGTCCTCCTCGTGCGTGTGCGCGATCGCCTCGAGCTGCGAAGGGGTCAGGTCGGCGAAAAGGGCCAGCTGGCCGAGCGTCTCGGCGATGCTCATGCGCGACTTATCGCATACGGCGTTAGGGCCGTGCCGCTGCGGGTAGCGTCACGGTGGACCCGAGAGGAAGGAGTGGAGCCATGGCCACCACGACGGGACTCGGCATCCTCGCCCCCGAGAACGCCGAGAAGCGGGTAGAGATCCTCGAGCTGCTGGAGCATGCGTACTGGATGGAGGTCGAGACCGTGATGAGCTACATCGCGAACTCGATCAACCCCGACGGCGTGCGCGCACAGGAGATCCGCGAGTCGCTCGAAGAGGACATCCAGGAGGAGCTCGGCCACGCGCAGCAGTACGCGAACCGGATCAAGGAGCTGGACGGCGTCGTTCCGGGATCGGAGCAGTTCAAGACGGAGCAGCCGTTCCTGCAGCCGCCCGACGAGCAGACCGACATCGTGCACGTGATCAAGGGCGTGATCGAGGCCGAGACCGGCGCCATCGAGCACTACAACCGCATCATCGAGGTGACCGACGGCGTCGACTGGGTCACGCAGGACATGGTGATCGAGATCCTGCGCGACGAGGAGGGCCACCGGCGGCTCTTCCAGGGCTTCCTGCGCGAGTACGAAGCGGAGGGGAAGGCCTAGAAGGCCGACAGCCAGACCGCGGTGCCGTGCCCGTGGCGCCGCTGGTAGGCGTCCTCGGCCGAGAAACGCAGCTTCTTCGGGCCCGACTCGTCGCCGTGCGAGACGAGCAGCGGGTCGACACCGCCCTGGACGACGAGGCAGACGTGCTGGCCGGTGCGCGGCGGCGTCCACACGACCAGGTCGCCCGGTTGCACCGCGCTGCGCGGGATGCGGCGGCAGTGGCCGAGCATCGAGCCCGTGAAGGCCGGCTGCCTCGCGTCGAAGGCGCCGGACGCATTCGGGTTCGGCGCCCCGGCCCACGAGTAGCAGAGCGTGGCGAAGGCCGAGCAGTCGGTCGCGAGCGGCAGCGTCCCCTTCTTGCCGAGCGCGGCGAGGCGGAGGTTGCCGTTCTGCGAGTAGCCGATCTGCCCGGTGTTCTTGCAGCCCCAGAGCGCCCAGTTGACGATCCGCTTCCGGATCGCCTGCTGCGAGGTCGCCTGCTTCAGCCGCGTCGCGCGCCGCGCCTTGAAGGCGGCCGGGAGCGGCTTCTTCCCGGAGAGATACGCCTTCAGGTTCGGGCCGAAGGTGCTGCTGCGAGCCGTGGGCGGGAAACCGAGCTCCCACTTCGCGCGGATCACCGCGCCGGCGGTGAGCTCGCCGTACTCGCCGTCGAGCTTCCCCGGGTTGAACGACCCGTACCGGTTCTTCAGCAGCAGCTTCTGCGCCTCGAGGACGTCGGCCCCCTTCACTTGCGGGTTCGCCAGCTGGAGGATGCGTGGCCCCACCGGCACCGCGACGCGGCCGTTCTGCGACGCGGCCAGCTGCTTCAGCAGGAGCGCCGCCCCGACCTGCTGCGAGACCGCACTCGGCGAAAAGCGCCCATCGGCCACGTACTTCCCCCGCGTGTAGTGGTTCGAGAAGCTCCAGAGGTACGGCGACGGGACGCTCGGATGGTGGTCTCGGTAGCCGAAGCCGTTGTACGCCTCGAGCTGGTAGAGCGTGCCGGGGGCGCTCCAGTCCTTCCAGGCACCGAGGCCGCGGCCGCGCAGCGCGTCGATCGCGCTCTGCTCCCAGGTAAAGGGCGGCTTGCCGGTCGCCGGCCGTCCGGCGGGCACGTGGACGGTGCGCGCCGTGAGCGGGTCGCCGTTGTGGAGGTGGCGCGTGAAGTTCCCGCTCGCCTCCAGCGAGTGGATGATCCCGACCACGTACCAGGGGACACCCACCGCCTTGCCGACCTTCTGGTAGCGCGCCCGGTTTGCGCGGATCTTTCTCGCCAGTGCGTTGACCGAGGCCTTGCGCTTCGGCCGACAGAGGCACGACTCGTACAGGAGCTCGTAGCGGCGCCGCTGCGCGTTCGTCATAGCGGCCATCAGAGGCCGGTTGCCGTCGTCGCTCCCGTCTCCGTCTCCACGGCCGCGTCGAACGACGTCTCGTCGGGGAGGGCCTCGCTGTCCGGCTGCTCGGCCGTCTTGCGACTGCCAGTCGTGTCCTCGCCGGCCGCCCCCAGCAGCATGTCCTGCGCGAACCGCTCGCTGAAGCCGGCCACGAACGCGAAGACGATGTAGTAGTAGGTGCTGCCGTCCCCGACCCTGATGTCGACGATGCCGCTCTTCAGCGCGAGGAAGGTGATCAGCCCGAACACGGCGCCGACGAACGGCCGCAGCGCGCCGAGCGTTCTCAGCGTGTCCTTGCCGAACTCCCAGTCGAGACGCACGCTTCCCGTGCTCATCCGCGACATCACGCTGATGACGGCGCCGACCCCGCCGGCGCTGAAGCAGAGCAGCCCGATCCCGGCCGGGCTGTTGAAGTCCTTCGCGTTGGCGATCAGCAGCCAGGCGAGGAACGCGAGCAGCACCATCGGCACCATCCCGAGCAGCACCCCGCCGACGTACACGATCTGGCCGGAGCGCGCGGCGGCCTTGCGGTAGTACTTCTCGATCTCCTTCAGGTGCGCGCGCGTCGTCTGCGAGACCGCCGTCACAGCGCGTTCGTTGCGTGAGCGCTCGGTCTCCGCGAAGCCGAGGACGAAGCTGATCACGGTGAAAAGCGACTGCATCGCGAGCCGGCGGCTCGTGTCGCGCAGCACCTCCTGCACCTTCACGGCGAGGCTCTCGCACTCGTAGAGCAGCGTCATCAGCTTCGGCTTGTCGCGGGTCGACCAGTCCGTCGCCCAGTGCAGGCGCACGGTGTCGGCGAGCAGCAGCGGCCGCCGCTTGATCGTGAGCACGATCGCGGACGCCTCGTCCGTGCACCAGTACGCGCTCACGATCTTCCCGTGCTGCGCCTCGAAGCGCGCCTCGAAGTCGCGGTACCGCTCTTCGGCGGCGCCGGTGTACGGGCGGTGGTGCGTGTTCTCGAGATCCTTCTGGCGGAGGTGGTGGATCCAGACGAGTTCCGGGAACGAGACGTTTCGCTCCGCGCGCTTCCGCCGGAGCCGGCCGATCAGGCCGCGCTCCTGCGGCGCCTCGACGCCTTCAGCTGCTGTCGCGTTCACCTTGCCCTCCTCCAACCCGGAGGCTGGGCCGCTCCCGGACGGTAATCCGATCGTGGCGGTTTGACAAGAGGGGCCAGGGCCGCGGCTAGAATCATCGGCGATGGCCGAGACCGGGACGATGAGGGTCAAGAGCGGCCTCGCCGAGATGCTCAAGGGCGGGGTGATCATGGACGTCACCGACGCCGAGCAGGCGCGGATCGCGGAGGACGCAGGCGCCGTCGCGGTGATGGCGCTCGAGCGCGTTCCGGCCGACATCCGCGCCGAAGGCGGGGTCGCGCGCATGGCCGACCCGGACAAGATCGCCGAGATCCAGGAGGCGGTCACGATCCCGGTGATGGCGAAGTGCCGCATCGGCCACTTCGTCGAGGCGCAGGTGCTCGAGGCGCTCGAGGTCGACTACATCGACGAGAGCGAGGTGCTGACGCCGGCCGACCAGGCGCACCACGTCGACAAGTGGGCGTTCACGGTGCCGTTCGTCTGCGGCTGCACGAATCTCGGCGAGGCGCTGCGGCGGATCGCCGAGGGCGCCGCGATGATCCGCACCAAGGGCGAGGCCGGTACCGGCGACATCGTCAACGCGGTGACGCACATGCGCTCGGTGTTCGGCCACATCCGCCGGCTCCGCGCGCTGCGCGAGGAGGAGCTCTACGCGGAGGCGAAGGAGCTGCGCGCGCCGTACGAGCTCGTCAAGTGGGTGGCGGAGAACGGGAAGCTGCCGGTCGTCACCTTCACCGCCGGCGGGATCGCGACCCCGGCCGACGCCGCGCTCTGCATGCAGCTCGGGGCGGACGGGGTGTTCGTCGGCTCCGGGATCTTCAAGTCGGACGACCCGTCACCGCGCGCGAAGGCGATCGTCGAGGCGACGACGCACTTCAACGACCCCGAGATCCTCGCGCGCGTCTCGCGCGGCCTCGGCGGCGCGATGAGCGGCCTCGCCGCGGGCTCGCTGCGGCCCGAAGAGCTGCTCGAAACGCGCGGCTGGTAACAGTCCCTTAACGAGGTCGATGGTTCCGTGCCCGGGAATCGGGCATACGAGCACCATGGCTATCGCCGTGCGACACGACCTGCGCGGCTGCGAGGGATTTCGCCTGGAGTCGCCGCACGGGATCGCAGGCTGGGTCGAGGAGACCTGGCTCGGTGCTGCGGACGAGCCCGTTGCTCTCGTGATCCGGCTGATCGACGGCAGAGACGGGTTGCTCCTGGGCGAGGACGTCGAGACGGTCAGCCGCGAGCAGGAGCGGCTGACGATGTGTCCGGGTACGCGCCTGCTCGAGCTCGAGCTTCCGCACGTCGAAACGTTGTCCGCCGACGGCATGTCCGCCTCGTGGCGCACGACAGGTGGCACGTTGGAGCTGCCGGAGCGTCCCGACGTCGTCAGCAGGGCGCTGCTCTCAGTCCGGCCCTGGCGTCTGGCCCCACCGCCCCGGGCGTGGTCCCAGCGGCCGGCCTGGGTAACGATTCTCGCGCTCTACGTCGCGATCGCGCTGATCGTCGGGCTGCTGATCGGGCTCGACTTCCTGGTCGCGAAGCTCGTGACCGGCAGCGCGACCTGACGCTTGCTCAGCTGTCGACGAACACCTGGAACGCGGGCTCGTCCCTGATCGGGTCGAAGTCGGAATCACCCTTCGCCATGTCGCGGCAGCCGTCCCACACGTTGGCGGCCCTCCGGAGGTGCCCGACCGCGTCGTCCGTGCGCCCGGCGAGGCTTTCGCAGCACGCGGTGTTGTAGAGCAGCCTCGGGTTGCCCGGGTAGGTCTCCAGCAGCTCCCGTCCGACGTCGGCCGCCTGCGCGTACTCGCCTGCTTCGTAGAGGGCCTGCGCCGGAATCCATACCTCCGGAGCGAAGCGTTCGATCGTCTGGGGGAGGCCGATCCACGGATGCCGGCGCGAGTCGTAGTTCGACTCGGTCGGGGGCGGGAACGTCGGGTCGGCGAACGAGCCGATCGCGACGACGATCAGGTCCGGCTCCGTCGGCTCCGTGTAGAAGACCTGCGAGCCGCACTCCGGACAGAAGTGCAGGACGTGTTCCTTTCTATCCGCCTCGTCGGAGATGTTCGAGTAGTCCTTGTAGCGGCCGTGGACCTCCACCTGGTTCGGCCTGAACCCCGCCTGCATCCCGAATGCGCTCCCGGTTCGCCGTTGGCAGGCAAGGCAGTTGCAGATGGAGACCGCGAACGGCTCGCCCGCGACCTCCAGGCGGAGCTGTCCACAGAGACAGGCGGCTTCTCGGGTGGCCATGGCTTCGGAACCTACCGAACGTCGGCCGCGCATAGGCTGCGGAGGGTGTACGAGTTGGTTCCCGACGACTTCGAGGTTCCGGCCGGGCTCGAGCACGAGCGGTTTCGGCTGCGGATGCTCACCGTCGACGACGTCGTCAAGGACTTCGACGCGATCTGCGACCGCGTCGACCACCACGGCAACCCGAGGCCGCCGTTCGTCGAGACCGTGGCCGAGAACCTGATCGACCTCGGCTGGCACCAGAGGGAGTTCGGGCTGCGCCGTTCGTTCGCGTACACGATCGTCGCCCCGGACGAGTCGCGCGTGATCGGCTGCGCGTACGTCGACCCGTCGGAGACGCACGACGCGCGCGTGTGGATGTGGGTGCGGCGCGACGCCTACGAGGACGGCCTCGACCCGGTCGTCGAGGCCGCCGTGCGCGAGTGGCTCGCTCGCGACTGGCCGTTCGAGCGCGTCGACTGGGGCAAACGCGCCTAATTCAACTCGTCGTTCTGGGGCAAGTCGTCGGTGATCTCGTACCAGGGCGCCTTCGAGCCGACGTAGATGTGCTCGCTCGGCCGGATCGCCGGCGGGTCGACGAGCGACCCCATCGCCACGTGGACGTAGCCCCCGTCCCGCACGACCGAGAACAGGAGGCCGCCGCACGTCGCGCAGCGTGTGTCGTTCAACTGGTCGTCGCCGTGGACGAGCAGCGCGTCGGCGCCGTCGGTGAGCTCCAGCTTCTCCCGCTCGATCCCGGCGAACGGCTTGAAGGCCGAGCCGGTCGCGGCCCGGCAGCGGGAACAGTGGCAGTTCGCCGCGTAGAGGAACTCGTCGGCGACCCGGTAGCGAACCCGGCCGCACTCGCACTTTCCGCTTAGTCGGTTCGAAGATTCCGTTTCCACCCTTGCTCCTTTCGGCGCGCTTGCCCGTATCGACTCCGGTGTACCGGCAAACTCATCGCCGCGATGCACCGCGACGAGGTAACGGTCGACGAGACGCTAGTTCACGGCCTGCTCGCGGCGCAGTTCCCGGAGTGGGCCGACCTCCCGCTGGAGCCCGTCGAGCCGCGGGGGACCGACAACTGGCTCTACCGCCTGGGCGCGGAGCTCGTGGTGCGGCTGCCCTGCAGGGAGCGAACGGTGGCGACGCTCGTCAGGGAGCGAACGTGGCTTCCGCGCCTCGCGGGCCGGCTGCCGCTCGAGATCCCGCTCCCGGTGGCGGCCGGGGAGCCGGGCGCCGGCTACCCGTGGACGTGGTCGGTCTTCCGCTGGCTCGACGGGGAGAACGCGATCGACGCGCCGCTCGCCGACGTCGCCCAGGCCGCGCTCGATCTCGCCGCGCTGCTCGAGGCACTGCAACGGATCGACCCCGAGGGTGGCCCGGGGCCGGGTGAGGAGAACTTCTTCCGCGGCGCACCGCTCGTGACTTTCGACCCCCGCGTGCGCGCCGACCTCGCGCGGCTCCGCGACGAGATCGACGTGCCGGCGGTGACGGCGGTGTGGGACGAAGCCCTGGACGCGCCGGCACTCGAGGGGCCGCCGGTGTGGGTGCACGGCGACCTCGACCGACGCAACCTGCTGACGAGACAGGGCCGGCTGGCGGCGGTCGTCGACTTCGGCTGTCTCGGCGTCGGCGACCCGGCCTGTGACGTCGCCGTCGCGTGGAAGGTCCTTTCACCGGGGACGCGAGACATCTTCCGCAGCGCACGCTCGGTGGACGACGCGACGTGGGCGAGAGCACGGGGCTGGGTGGTCTCCCAGTCGCTCGGGGCGCTGGCGTACTACACGCCCGAGACGAACCCGTCGCTCGTCGCCGAGGCCCGCCGGTGGCTGGGGGACGCGCTGTGACTATGGTGGCGCCGTGACCGGCGACGGGCACTTCGACGAGCGTGTCGCCGCGAGGTACGACGAGTCGTCCGCGGACATGTTCGCGCCCGAGGCCGTCGAGCCCGCGGTCGACTTTCTCGCCGCCCTCGCCGGCGACGGCCGGGCGCTCGAGCTCGCGATCGGGACCGGCCGCATCGGGCTGCCGCTCGCCGGGCGCGGGGTGGAGGTGCACGGAATCGACCTCTCGCAGGCCATGGTCTCGAAGCTCCGCGAAAAGCCCGGCGGCGAAGAGATCCCGGTGGTGATCGGCGACTTCGCCACCACCCGCGTCGACGGGGAGTTCTCGCTCGCCTACCTCGTCTTCAACACGATCAACAACCTGACGACGCAGGCCGAGCAGGTGGCCTGCTTCCGCACCGTCGCGGCCCACCTCGAGCCGGGAGGCTGCTTCGTGATCGAGGTCGGCGTGCCCGAGCTGCGGCGGCTTCCGCCGGGCGAGACGATGCACGTCTTCGACGCTACCGAGGGCCACTGGGGGATCGACGAGTACGACGTCGTGAACCAGGGGCTCGTCTCGCACCACTTCTCGCTCGTCGACGGCGCGATCGAGCGCGTCTCGATGCCGTTCCGCTACGTCTGGCCGTCGGAGCTGGACTTGATGGCCGAGCTCGCGGGCATGCGCTTGCGGGAACGGTGGAGCGGTTGGAAGCGCGAGCCCTTCACGGGCGAGTCCCGGAACCACGTCTCGGTCTGGGAGACGCCCGCGTCCTGATCGCGACGCCGGCCGCCCACCGCCAGGCCGGCGAGCACGGGCGGCGTCGCCGCGATCGGCGAGGTCGCGAAGAAGAGCAGCGCCCAGAGCCCGCCCGCGACGCCGGTGGCAACGCCCGCGGCCAGCCGCCGCGCTACGAGCAGGCCGAGCAGCGCGGGCGCGGCGAAGTCGAGCCAGCCCATCACCGCCGCCTGGAAGGTCACCTGCTGCAGGTCGGGCAGCTCGCGGCCGACCGTCGGCGGCGCCGCCGCCTGGAGCGCCGTCATCGCCGGCTCGACCTGCCGGTCGCCCCAGACGAGGATCACGTCGAGCAGGACGAGCAACACCAGCCCGGCGGTGAGCCAGGACGTGGGCGCGACGCCCGCCGCGAGCCCGGTGACGGCCAGGCACGCTCCGGCGATCAGCACGACGCTCGACGCGTCCGCCGCAAAGGAGTCGGGTCGCAGCCAGGCCAGCAGGTAGAGCGGCACCACGACGACTGCCGGTAGCCACGGGAAGCGCCAGCCGCGCGCCCAGCCGGCCCCCGCGGCGAGCAGCGGCGTGGCGACAGCCGCGAGCGCGGCGAGGAAGTCGGCTCCGCCGGCCGTCTGCGCGACGACGACGCCGACCACGAGCGCGGCAGCCGGGATGACCAGCCCGAGCGCTCGCGAGGAGAGAAGCCGAGGCGGTCGCCCGGGGACGAGCACGAGCGCCGCCTGGACCACGACGAGCACGGCGTATGAGGAGGCGAAGCCGATGACGAAACGGTAGCCGGGCTAGCGCGCGGGAAGCTCGAGCGTGAAGCGCGAGCCTTTCCCGGGCTCGGACTCGACGCTCAGGTGGCCGTCCATCCGCTCCACGAGCTCGCGGCAGATGTAGAGCCCGAGCCCGCTGCCGCCGACGCCGTGGGTCTGCTCGGGGTCGAGCCGGTAGAACTTCTCGAAGATCCGCTCGCGCTCCCCCGGCGGGATGCCGAGCCCCTCGTCGACCACGTCGATCACGCACGAGCCGTGGCCGTTCCGCACGCGCAGCTCCACGTGTCCGCCCCCGGGCGAGTACTTGACCGCGTTGTCGACGAGGTTGACGAGCACCTGGCGGAGCTTGTCCTCGTCGCACGAGATCTTCGGGGTGCCGTCGACGTCGAGGCTCAGCGAGATCGACTCGGGGGCGTGGAGCTGCGCCGACTCGATCACCCGTGCCGCGATCTCCGACGGGTCGCACTCGCTCACCTCGAGCTCCACCGCGTCGGCATCGAGCTGTCCGGCCAGCAGGATCTGGTCGACGATCCGAGCGAGCCGCGTCGCCTCGGCCTCGATCATCTCGAGGAACTGGGCCTGATCCTCCTCGGCCAGCTCGACGTCCGGGCGCCGCAGCGTGCGGATCGCGCCGTACACGGCGGCCAGCGGCGTCCGCAGCTCGTGCGACGCGGTCGTGACGAAGTCGCTGCGTGTCTTCTCGAGCGCCCGCTCCTCGCTGACGTCCTGGAGCGCGTAGACCGTGCCCTGCTCGAACCTGACGCCCGCGACGGAGACCCAGCGCTCGTCGCCGTCGATCACGATCGGCACCGTGACCGGCCTCGCGGCGGCTCCGGGCGCGACCAACGGCACGTGCGTGGTGAGCGCGTCCCAGGACGGCACCACCTCACGGACCTGGCGGTCGAGCGCATCCTCCTCCGCGACGTTCGTGATCGAGGCAGCGGCCTGGTTCCAGTGGCGGACGACCCCCTCGTGGTCGATCAGGACGACGCCGTCGGCGACATAGGCCAGCGCGCGGGCCGCGTTCGCGCCGCGCTCGGCCTTGCGGTACAGGAGCGCATTGTCGACGGCGACGGCCGCGCGCCGGGCGAGCTCGAGCGCGAGCTCGAAGTCGGCCGACGTGAAGGGCTCGTGCGTGTCGGCGGCGATCAGGCTGAGGGCGCCGAGCGTGCGGCCGCGCACCCTGAGCGGAACGGCGATCGACGACGTCAGGCCGAGCTCGTTCACGATCTCCCGCAGCTCGTCGTCGTCGCCCAGCGCCTCGTCGAGGAGCTCCGGTGAGATCGTCGGGAGGAACTCGGGCTCGCCCGTCCGCAGCACGTTGGCCACCCCGCGCGGGGCTTCCGGGTCCGGCGGGTAGCGCTCCTGGAGCTCGAGCGCCCACCGCACCTTCTCGGGATCCTCGTGTGCGACCGTGAGCCGCTCGATCTCCCCGTCCGGGCCGAGGATGTCGATCGCGCACCAGTCGGCCAGGCGCGGGACGCAGAGCTGGGCGAGCCGTCCAAGTGTCCGGTTGTAGTCGAGCGACGAGGCGAGCAGCTCGCTCGCTTCGGCGAGGAAGGTCATCCGCTCTCGCATTGCCTGCTCGGCCGCGTAGAGACGGGAGCGCGCGAGCGCCTGGGCCGCCTGTCGCGCGAACGCCATCTTCAGCTCGCGCCGCTCGTGCTCGAACACGATGTCGCGGTCGAAGGAGAGCGACAGGCCGCCGAACACCGCGCCGTGAATCGCCAGCGGCAGCACCGCGAGCGCGTTCCCTTCCTGGCCGAGGTGCGACAGGCTTGGGTAAAGGCGGTTGCGCTCGGCGAGGCTCGAGATGAACAGCGGCTCGCCCGTGCGGACGACTTCCGACATCGGCAGCTGCGCGTCGACCGCGAACGTCGCCCAGGCGCTCATCAGATCCGGGTCGTAGCCGCGTTGCGCGAGGAGCTCGATGTTCTCGCCGTCGGCGCTCAGGACGCCGATCGCGCCGGCGTGTGCCTCCGCGGCACGCACACCGTCGGTCAGGATCGCGTCCAGCACCTGCTGCGGGGTGACCGCCTCTGCCAGCAACTCGGCGACGCGCTGCAGCCGGCGCGCCCGATCGGCGGCGTCGTGGGTCTGCGGAGTGCTCACTGACCCGTCGTCGAGGAAATGTCGCGCGTCAGCTGCTCCCGCTCGCCGCGCTCGACCCGCTCGATCACGCGCTCGACGAAGTCGCCGATCGTGACGGGGTCGAACGGCTTGACGATGTAGCCGACACCGCCGAGCTGCTGGCCCATCCGCTTGTCGCCCGACTCGGCCCGCGCGGTCAGGAACACGATCGGGATCTCACGAGTCCGTTCGTCGTCCGCCAGCTCGCGCGCGACCATCCAGCCGTCGACGTCGGGCATCATCACGTCGAGGAGCACGAGGTCGGGCCGCTCGCTCCTCGCCAGCTCCAGCGCCGTCCTGCCGTCCTCGGCCTCGAGCACGTCCATTCCGGACGCCGAGAGGTTCACGCGGCAGAGCATCCGGATCGAACGCTCGTCGTCGACGACGAGCACGCGGCGCGCCGTTCCCGCTGCGCTCCCGCCGGTTGCCGTCCCACGAGAGCGCACACCAGGCGCGCTTGGGCCCGACTCGCAGCGCCACAGCCTCCGCCCCCCGACGGTGCACCTGACTCGGCGAAGCGGAGCCGAGCGGACGGGACTCGATACCTCAGCTCTCACTTCCAACTGGCCTTGAACTCTACGTTCGAAACCCGCCTCTGAACAGACTTCCGTCAATGGCGCGCCACTAGACTTTTCGGCATGAGAGTCGGCGTCCTGGCGGTGCAGGGGAACTTCCGCGAGCACGCGGCGATGCTGCGCCGGCTCGGCGCAGAACCGGTCGAAGTGCGCAAGCCGGAGCAACTGGGAGGGCTCGACGGCCTGATCATCCCGGGCGGCGAGTCGACCGCGATCATGCGCCTCGTGCGGCTCTACGGGCTCGAGGACGCGATCCGCGGGTTCGCGCGGCCGGTCTTCGGCACCTGCGCGGGGATGATCCTGCTCGACCGCAACCACCTCGGCGTACTCGACCTCGAGGTCGCGCGCAACGGCTACGGCCGCCAGGTGGCGAGCTTCGAGGCGGACCTCGAGCTCGAGGGCGACGCCGAGCCGCTGCGCGGTGTCTTCATCCGCGCGCCACGGGTCGCGGACGTGGGACCCGACGTCGACGTGCTCGCCGAGCTCGACGGCGAGCCGGTGCTGCTGCGCGAGGGCCACGTCCTGGTCGCGTCGTTCCACCCGGAGCTGACCGACGACACGCGCGTGCACGAGCGGTTTCTCGACCTCGTACGGGAGGAGGCGAATGTCCGGGCATAGCAAGTGGAGCTCCATCAAGCACA
>Ga0081540_1002975_pt1 | contig 13589 bp, 15 predicted proteins | sample TabmetS2T1R1_FD_71024 | JGI IMG/M metagenome (GOLD analysis project Ga0081540, IMG submission 71024) | Tabebuia heterophylla rhizosphere microbial communities from the University of Puerto Rico - S2T1R1 | ecosystem: Host-associated > Plants > Roots > Rhizosphere ... | reverse complement strand
GAGCAGCTCGATCGCGGAGGCGGCCGCTCGACCCCCCGGTGCTCCCTCGGCCGTCATGCCACCACCTGTTGATCGCGGCGCACGCTGAGTGGCGAGGCTAACACGGCCGCGGGAGATCGTTCGGATTCGGACGAGTATCCGCGCCCTTGCGACTTTCGGCCCCGATCGCGGCCTACGACGCGTTCGTGGCGTTGCAGCTGCCTCAGGGTAACCGCGGGACCGAGAGGCCGATGGCGTCGTCAGGACCGTCGTGCCGGATCCGCCGTGCTTCCCGAGGCCGATCGCGCCGTGGGATCGTTGCCGACGTCGGCAGGCCGGCTCCCGGTCGACTGCATCGTGCCGAACTGGGCGAACTGCCAGCGCATCCACGGGCTCAGGCGCCGTGCGTTCTCGTGGATCATCCGTGGAAGGTCCTGCAACGAGACCCACTCGAAGTCGTCGATCTCGGTGGGGTTCGGTTGGGGCGATGAGACGAAGCGTGCCGTGAAGACGGGACAGACCTCGTTCTCGACGGTCCCGTCGTCCATCACGGCCCGGTAGCGGAAGTCGGGCAGGATCGGCTCGACGTCTCGGACGGCGCAGCCGAGCTCGTCACGCGCGCGGCGCCGGACGGCGTCCGTCACGTCCTCGCCGGGGGCGGGATGTCCGCAGAAGGTGTTCGTCCAGATGCCGGGCCAGGTGCGCTTGCCGGGGGCGCGACGGGTGAGGAGTGTGCGCCCCTCGTCGTCGAGGACCCAGCACGAGAACGCCAGATGGAGTGGCGTGTCGCGGTGGTGCACCTCGCTCTTCGGGGCCGAGCCGCGGGGGCTTCCGTCGTCGTTGAGCAGCACGACGAGCTCGGGCTCGGAGACCAGTGGCACTTCGCGCACGACCGCCAGGTTACCTTGGCCGTTCCGGGGTTGATCATGCAGGTCACGTCGATGACGCGGACGCCTCGATCGGCCAGGCGCCTCGATCGTGTGCGGACGCCTCGATCATGCCCGTCATGTCGATGACGCCGATGCTTCGATCATGCACGTCATGTCGGTCATGCACGTCATGTCGGTCATGCACGTGATGTCGGTCATGCACGTCATGTCGATCATGCACCACACCGCGCGTAGCCGGACGGTCACTCCGTCCGCGGGGATTGCATGATCAGCGGGGATTGCATGATCAGCGGGGATTGCATGATCACGGGGGAGGGGGCTGGGCGCGGCGGGTCAGCGGACGGCTGCCAGGACCCGTGCTCCGGCCCCGACCATCGATCGCGACCGTAGGCGCGCCGTCGACGTGGTCCCGAGGGAGAGGTGGCGGAACGCGGCCCATCCGAGCGGCGTGCGGCCGAGAACGCCGTGCACCAGTCCAGGGTGGGACTGGAAGGCCTGCAAGAAGACACGGCTGGCCCGCATCTCCGGCGTCAGGGCGACGTCGACCCACCGCCGGTAGCTGTCCTGAACTCGCGGTGGCGGCAGGTGCCGCCCACCGGCCGCGGCGAGGCGTCCAGCCATCAGCCCGGACCGGACGGCGAAGGAGATGCCCTCCCTGGTCCAGGGGTCGAGCAAGCCGGCGGCATCCCCGGCCACGAGCACCCGGCCGCTGCCCAGCGGCGACCCGGACGTCCGGCAGCGCGTGAGGTGCCCCGAGTCCTTCAGGACGGGGGCACCCGTCAGTCCGAGTGCCTCGACATAGCGCTCGAGGTAGGCCCGCTCGTCGTCCGCGTCCCCCTTGGCCGCGATGACACCGACCGTCAGCCGTGGACCCTTCGGGAACACCCAGCCGTATGAGCCCGGCGCCTCGCCCCAGTCCATGTGCAGCCGGCCACGCCACTGTTCTGCGAGGTCCCCGGCGTCCAGCTCGAGCTCCAGGCCCAGGTCGATCTGTTCGGTGGCGACACCGATGCGACGCGCGACCCTGCTGGCGCTGCCGTCCGCGCCGATCGCGAATCGCGCGCGGACGATCCCCTCGCGAGTGGCGAGCCGGACGACGTCGCCGTCGTCCTCGACCGAGACGACGGTCGTGCCGAGCTGGGGGACGGCGCCGGCGCGCACGGCCCGCTCCAGCAAGACCTGATCGAAGTCGGCGCGGTCGACCATGGTCAGGAATGGCCTGCGCGAGCGCCTCGTCACCTGTCGGCGTCCACCGTGAGTGAAGGTCGCTGCCATGATCTCCTGCCGGACGGGGACTCGCACGTCCCGCGGCAGCGAGCTCAGGGTCGCGCCGACGAGCCCTCCACCGCAGGTCTTGTACCGCGGAAAGCGGGCCCGATCCAGGACGAGCGTGCGGGCGCCGGTGCGGACGGCGGCAAGCGCCGCGCTGCTGCCCGCTGGGCCTGCACCGACCACGACGACGTCCCAGCCGTCGTCGTCGCCATCGCGGACCCCCGGCACGACGCCAGGATAGGTCGCCGCTCGGGGGCCACCAGGCCGAGCAAGGAGCCCAGCGAGGTGATGAACGGATGCCGGACCTCCTCGGCAGTTCTAGCGTGGCCATAGCCACAGGGACGATCAATGGCTAGGGGCAGATCAGGGGAGCCATCGTGGGGACAGGGTCGATCGACCGACAGCAGAGTCCGATTCCCGGTGGGAGTCCTGGGAGCAGTCGCCCGCATCGGACGAGCCAGCAGGAGTGGATCTCCGAAGCACAGGTACAGGCCGCAGCCGTCGACCAGGCCGTGTTCGACGCCATCGAGAGCACTCCGACTCCGGCTCTGGACCGAGGTCTCGTGCAGCTGTCCGACGCGGCCAACAACTCTCGGCTATGGCTGATCACGGCCGCGACGGTGGCGGTTGTCGGCGGCCGTCGAGGTCGGCGAGCTGCCGTGCAAGGGGTGCTGGCCATCGGCCTGGCGTCGGCGGTGAGCAATCTCGTGATCAAACCTCTGGTTCGGCGCGGGCGGCCTTGGCTGTCGGACGCTCCACCGATCGCGCCGACGCGACGGGTGCGCCGGCCCGCCTCCGCGTCGTTCCCCTCGGGCCATTCGGCGTCCGCGTTCGCCTTCGCATCCGCGATGGGGGAGGCGGTTCCGGTGCTGTGGGTCCCGCTGCACGTGACGGCCGCGCTCGTGGGCTACGCCCGGGTGCATACCGGCGTCCACTACCCGTCGGATGTCATCGTCGGTGCCCTCGTCGGCGCCTCGTGCGGGTGGACGGCGCGGCGTGTCGTGGGCCGCCTGGCGCCTGTTGGACCCGCGTCCTCGCTGGGCGATGTCGCCTGTGGGTGAAGGCCGATCGCCGGCCCGGGCCGTGGTGGTGCTGAATCCACGGTCCGGCGGTGGGAAGGTCGCGCGTTTCGACCTGGTCCAGCGGGCACAGGAGATGGGCGCACGTATCAGCCTGATCGGCCCGGGCGCGGACGGCGGGACCTTGGCGTCCCAAGCGGTCGAGGAAGGGGCCGACGTCGTGGCCGTGGCGGGCGGAGACGGAACCGTATCGGCCGTCGCCGCAGTGGCCGCGCAGAGCGGTCGACCGATGGTGGTCGTGCCGGCCGGCACACGCAATCACTTCGCCCGCGATCTCGGCCTCGACATCAGGAGTCCGGCGGCGGCGCTCAGAGCACTGGTGGACGGTGAGCGGAAACGCATCGACATCGCCGCGGTGGGATCGCGCGTGTTCCTGAACAACGTCTCCTTCGGGGTGTACGCGGAGGCCCTGCTGGTCCCGGACTATCGACAATCGAAGGCTCGCGCCTTCGCCTCAGTCATTGGCCCGTACATGCAGGGGCTCGAATTCGCGGATGCGAGCGTGGAGACGCCGGTGGGGACGATCGAGCGCCCCGGTGTGGTCCTCATCTCCAACAATCCGTACCACCTCTCCACCCTGCGATATCTCGGGTACCGGTTCGGGCTCGACCGCGGCGTTCTCGGCGCGATCGTGCTCCCGAAGCCGCCCGGGCGCTCCGCAGATCCCGTGTCACATTGGCGCGCTCAGATCCGTGGCATGACCAGGACCGGCGCGCTGCCCCCGGGAGTGATCGCGTGGTCGTCCGAGCAGGTCACACTCCATGGGACGGGGCAGGACCTTGCCGCGGGAATGGACGGTGAGGCGGTCCGGCTGCCGCTCCCGGTCGTCTGCGACATCCGCGCCGCAGCGCTGCAGGTGCTGCTGCCTCGAGACCGGCCGGGAGTTCGGGCAGAGCCGACCGGACCGCCGCGCTGACGTCACGGTCGCGTCCTGGACGTCCGCGCCGAGCTCCGGTTCGGCGTCGTCCGCCGGCTCCTCGTCGTCCGCGCCGATCGTTGCTCGTCCCCGGCGGCTGCCTGTGCCGTTCGGGTGGCATCGCTGGCCTCCCCGCCTGGATCGGCGGCCTCCAGGAGCTCGGCCATGCCCTCGTGGATGCCGTCCGCGAGCACCTGGACGTCGGGAAAGGCGTCGAAGTCGGCGTTGATCCCGAACGTCATCGCGCCGCTGTACGAGAAGATCCCGATCGACACACGCAGCCCGGTGGCGATCGGCACGTACGCGTAGAGCGAGCGCATCCGGCGTCCGAGCACGTACAGCGGCATCCGCGGCCCCGGCACGTTCGTCGTCACCGCCTGCGTGAACGGCTGGATCGTCCGCGCGGCCGTCCGTGTGCCCAAAGCGAGCAAGGTCGGCGCGAGGAAGTCGCCCATCGCAACCAGGCCGCGCGCCGGGACGGCGTTCAGCACCTGCTTGTACTCGTCCATCTGCCGGCGGATGGAGGCAAGGCGTGCGGCGGCGTCCGGCTCGCCCACGGGCAGATCGACGAACACCGCGGACACCTGGTTGTCCAGCGAGCGGCGCTCGTCCGGACGGCGGACGGAGACCGGGACCATGGTCCGGACGATGAGGCCGTCCGTCAGCTCGCCGCGGCTCTCGAGCAGGTCTCGGAAGCCGCGCGTGATCGCGGTGAGGACGACGTCGTTGACGGTGCCGCCCAGCCCACGGCGCACTCGCTTGATCTCGTCGATCGTGGTCTCGGCCCAGACCCAGCGGCGATGCGGCCCGATCGGACCGTTGAGCGAGCGCGCAACGGGCCGCGCGACCTGACGAGCCATCCGGGGCAGCGTCGCGGCGAGCATGGCGGTGCGCTGCAGCAGCAGCCACGGCACCTGACGGACGCCGACGGCATCGGCCTCCTCGACGAGGTGTTGCAGGTGGAGCGCAGGCCGGGCGAGAGCGTCCGACAGCCCGGCGGCGAGGACCTCCGCGGTCGAAGGCTCAGGCTGCGGCGTCCAGGGTTGAGCGTCGGGATGCCCGGCGTCCGGGTCGAAGTCGAAGATCAGCTGCATGAGGTCGGTGCCGGCGATGCCGTCGACCATTGCGTGATGGACCTTCGAGATCAGCGCCCAGCGGCCTCCTTCGAGGCCTTCGACCAGCCATATCTCCCAGAGCGGCTTCGTCATGTCCAGCCGCTGGCCGAGCACCCGGCCGGCGAGATTGCGCAGCTGCTCCGCGCCGCCCGGGCGGGGGACGGCGGTGTGCCGCACGTGATAGAGGATCTGGAAGTGCTCGTCGTCGACCCACAAGGGACGGCCGAGCTCGAACGGGACCGTGCGCACCCGCTGGCGGTACCTGGGGACCTGCGGGAGCTTGCCGAGCAGCAGTCTGACGACGTCGCCGTAGGAGGGCGCAGGGCCCTCGAACACGCAGACCGAACCGACGTGCATGGGCGTGTTGCCGCCCTCCGCGTGGAAGAAGCCGGCGTCGGTCGCGCTCATCCGTTCCATGCCCACTCCTCCTGTCGGTGATCATGCAATCCCCGCTGATCATGCAATCCAAGTCGATCAAGTGACGTTGCGGCTACGCGGCGGATGCGGTTTGCATGATCGACGTAGCTCTCGTGCTCGACGCAGCTCTCGTGCTCGACGCAGCTCTCGTGCTCGACGCAACTCCGTGATCGAGGCGGCAGCTGCGATCCATGCAGCTCATCAAGAGATCGGCTCGCGCCGGGGGAGAGGTTGACGATTGTCATCGGACCTCCCGCCGCGCGGGCCCGAACACGCCGCCGGCCCGTTCTGGCACGTTATCAAGCCAGTCCGCAGGCGACGACAGTGCTCGCATCGCGGCGGCGGTGGCCTGGTCCTACGGTCTTTGCATGGCACGTCCGGTTCTCGGGGCCGGTGGCCGGAGGCGCGGACGCCGCCTCTCGTGGCCGTTGGCCGCCGTAGCAGTGGTGATCACGCTGACGGGCCTGGTGGCGTGTACCGACGTCCCTGGTTCGTCGTCGACGGCGGCGACGTCAGGAACGAGCAGCGTCGCGAGCCCGACGAGCAGCTCAGCGGCGAGCAGCAGCGGTGGCGCCAGGCCGGTGGGCAGCGGCGCCGCGGCGCAGCTCGAGAACGCATACCAGCAGGTGATCAAAGAGGTGCTGCCATCGGTCGTCGAGATCCGCACGGAGCAGGCGCTGGGCAGCGGCGTGATCTACGACAAGCTGGGCGACATCGTCACCAACGCCCACGTGGTGGGCTCGGCGACGACGTTTCAGGTGCAGCTGGCCGGTAGGGCGAACTCGGTCCATGCCACGCTGCGCGGCACCTACGACGCCAGCGATCTGGCGGTGATCAGGCTGGACGACGCCAGCGCCGTCCAGCCCGCATCCTTCGGCCGTTCTGCTGACCTGCGCGTCGGCGACCTCGTGCTCGCGATGGGCAACCCTCTCGGGCTCGCGAGCAGCGTCACGAACGGGATCGTCTCGGCGCTCGGCCGAACCGTGTCGGAGCCGCAGGGGCAGGGGTCGCCCGGGGCGACGATCCCCGACGCGATCCAGACGTCGGCGCCCATCAATCCGGGGAACAGCGGCGGTGCGCTGGTCGACATGAACGCCCAGGTGGTCGGGATTCCTACACTTGCGGCGGTCGACCCCGAGAGCGGCAGCGCCGCGCCCGGCATCGGATTCGCCATCTCCTCCGACACGGTGCGGCGGATCGCGCCTCAGCTCATTGCGACGGGCAAGGTCACGGACTCCGGCCGCGCGGCGCTCGGCGTCCGCGTCTCGACCGTCACGGACCCGCAGGGCCAGCCGCAGGGCGTGGGAGTGGCCTCGGTGACACCAGGCGGTCCGGCGGCCAAGGCGGGCATCCAGCCCGGCGACGTCATCGTGTCGGTGGCCGGCCAGCCGACGCCGACCACGCAGGCGCTGGCCGACGTCCTCGCCAACCTGCGCGTGGGGCAAACGGTGACGGTGGGGCTGCTGCGCAACGGGTCACAGTCGACGACCACCGTTCAGGTCACGCTGGGACAGCTGACGTCCTGACCCACCCCTGTTCAGCCGCGCTTGCTCTTCTTGTTCTTGCCGTCGTTCTCCTTCGCGCGATCGTTCTCCCGCGCCTTCCTCGTGGCGCGAGTGTTCGCCTTCTCGATCGCCTCCACCAGATCGGCCTTCTTCAGCCTCGCCGCGTTCGTCACGCCGACCCTGCGGGCGACCTTCACAAGGTGATCCTTCGAAGCGTTGGCGTCGACGCCACCTGCCGTTTCGGAGCCGCCGCTTCGCGCCTCGTCCCGCCCCTTGGCGGCCTGTGCATCCGACGGACCCTTGTGGTCCTTGGGCTCCCAGTGATCACCCACCTTCTCGTGGGTGTGCTTCAGCGCGGAGAATGCCGTTCGATGAGCCCGCTCGCCATCGCCATAGGTCTCCTCGGCGGACTCCAGCGTCTCCTTGTAGGTCCGGACGGCCTTGTCGTCAGAGCGGGCAATCGTTGACGGGACGTCGTCGCGCATCTCGTCGGCCTGCTGGTCCTTCTTGGCCATGGTCACTACACCTCGGTGGGGAGTCGGTCACGCTGACGTGGGCGCCGACCCGGCGAGAGTCGCCACACCGTGACCTCCGGCCTCGCCGACCCGACCTGACCTGACCATGCTGCCCCCGGTCCGCGCACATCGCCCGCGCGGTGCGCCCGCGCAGTGCGTCCGGGCAGTACGCCTGCAATGCGCCCGCGCGACGCGCCCGCAACGCGCCCGCGCGGGGCGCCCGCAACGCGCCCGAACGCTCGCTGGCGGCTGGCGTCACATTCTCGCGATCTTCGCGTAACGCCGCGCGGCCGGAAGCTCCCGGCGCGTCAGGACGAGGATCACGGCCACGACTGCCGCCGCCGGTAGAACCCATCTCATGAGCCGCATGGCTGACCTCCTGGCGAATCGGCTCGGCGACGTTCAATGATCGATACGGATTGCATGATCAGCGGGGATTGCATGATCGGCGAGGATTGCATGATCAGCGCACAGGGGCATGATCAGCGCACAGGGGCATGATCAGCACACAGGTGCATGATCAATCCAGAGAAACATGATCAGCCCAGAGACATCAGCCGGGGGGCAGGTTCGGCATGGAGTCGGACACCGGGTCGTGCCGATCGGGTGCGATGCCGGTGGAGCTCCGCGCATCGACCGTCCCGTCGTCGTGCCAGCCGGACTGCTGCTTCGGACTGTTGCCCTGCTCGACGCCCGCCGTGTGCGATGAGGCGTCGAGCTTCACGTCGGGCTTGCCCACCTTGATCTCTGCCATCAGCTGCTCCCGGGGCTCGTCGCGGATTCCATGGTTGTCGCGGACACTGTGCCTGTCGCGGACGCCATGGTCGACGGGGACGCCATGGTCGTGCCGATGGGTGCGGCGGACGTACGCCGGCCGCCGGCCTCGAGCTCGGCGAAGAACCGGGCCACCTCGCGCCACACCGCCGAACCTCCCGACATGCCGGACCAGTTCATCCGGATCACCGCGACAAGGCGGTAGCAGTCGTCGAGCGGCACGATCCACTGCTGTCCCCGATCGCGCCCGCCCATCGTCCTGACCAGCAACGCCTCGACCCGCGGTCGCAGCGCAGTCAGCTCCGGTACCCGCTGTTCCAGTTCCCGCCAGATCGTCGCCTCGACCTCGTGCTCCGTCGTCCCGAGCGGGCTGGGGTAGTGCGCGAGCACGTGCCCGTCGTCCTGCCTGACGAAGAAGGCCAGACCGACCGGCACGTTGAGAAGGTCCGACGGCACGCCCTCCAGCCGCGTCCTGCCCGTCGGGACGAGCCGGTAATGCCCCGCGCCGGCGGCGTCCGCCTCGAACAACATCGAGCAGGGTCTACACGCGCACATGAGCTGACTCGACTGTTCGTCGAGGAGGTGCCGATGCTCGTCCGGCAGAGGAGCCGAGCACAGCTCGCACCGCTCGAACGCGGCCCGCCGCTCCGACGCCCGGCCCACAGCGCGCTCGAGAGGGCTTCCCGTCATCCCCGGGCTCTTGCCGGTGTTGTCGGGGCCTGCTCGTGCGCCGCCGTCCGTTGTCGCCTCAGCAGCGCCTCGACCGGGATCACCGCCGGCGTCCTGGGCGGGTCGACGAACCGGACGCCGACGAGCTCGGGCGCAGCCGCGAGCACCTCGTCCGTCACCTGGGCCTGCGCCTCGGCGGACGATCCGCAGCTCCCGCACGAGCCGGATGACACGACGAGCTCGGCCACCCCCTGGTCGACGCCCACGACATCGGCGGACGCGCCGCTGGACCGCAGCGCGGGCGCGACGTCGGCGACCGCTCGCGCGACCCGCTCCTCGACCGAGCCCGGGTGGACCTGATGCAGCAACAGCAGGTGGCGGATCAGGTCGTCCTGGGTCAACCTCGTCAGCACCTCGGGCGCCTCGCCGGCTGCGCCGACGACGCGGGCGAAGGCCTCGCCGTAGATCTCGACGAGAGTCTCCACGGCCTCCAGGGCCAGCTCCGCCGTCCGCCCTGGCACGTGCTCCAGCCGGCCGAGCAGGTCCTCCACCCTCGCCAGACGCAGCTCGACGGCGGTGTCGTCGAGTCGTTGGCTGCGCATTGACGCCGGGCTCGTCGCTTGATCAACGGGAATCGCATGATCAGCGGGGATTGCATGATCAGCGGGGATTGCATGATCAGCGACAAGAGGGGGCGGGGGGAGCATCGCCGCCGGCTCAGCCATGGGACGCGCCGAACATCGGGGAGTGGATCTTCTTGACGGTTCGGCCGCCGCCGACGTACATGTGCACGCCGCACGGCAGGCAGGGGTCGAAGCTGCGGACGGCCCGCATGATGTCGACGCCCTTGAAGTCGTCGGGGCCGTTCTCCTCGAAGATCGGCGTGCCCTGGACGGCGTCCTCGTACGGCCCCGGCGTTCCGTAGCTGTCCCGCGGACTGCCGTTCCACGGTGTGGGCGGGTACGGGTGATAGTTCGCGATCTTCCCGTCGCGGATCACCATGTGGTGCGAGAGGACGCCGCGCACGGCCTCGTGGAACCCGCATCCGATCGCCTCGTCCGGAACCTCGAACGGGGTGAAGGTCTGCATGTCGCCGCCGCGGATACGGGCCAACCCCTGCTCGAGGAAGTAGACCGACATCGCCGCGGCGTAGGCGATGAAGTACGCCCGGGCGCGGTCGCGCTCGATCGCGTTCGACCACTGCGGGATCGTCCACTCCAGCGTCGTCTCCGGCAGCTTCTCGCTCCGCGGCAGCGAGATCTGCACGCTGCGCCCGGTCGACCTGACGTACGGAGTGTCGACCATGCCGGCCAACGCCGTCGTGTAGAGCCGGGCGAAGGCACCGCCGCCGGTGTCGAGCGCCAGGTGGTCGCCGGTGCGATTGTCGAACCAGCGCGGGCTCATCACCCAGCTGTACTTGTCGGTGAAGTCCCGCTTCTGCGGCTCCGGCAGCGTGGTCTGGTTCCACGGGTGCCGCATGTCGACGGCATTGCCCAACGGGTCGTGGGTGACGAACGGCTCCTCGTTCACCCAGTCCTGGTAGTACGAGCTGCCGAGCAGGATCCGGATGCCGAGGTTGATGTCGACGAGATCGGTGGTGATGAGCTCACCGTCGACGACCACGCCGGGGGTCACGTACATCGCCCGGCCCCATCGAGTCATGGTTTCGTAGCGGTAGTCGACGACGTTCGGGTCCTGGAACGCGCCCCAGCACCCCAGCAGCACGCGACGCCGGCCGACCTCCTCGTACCCGGGCAGCGCCTGGTACCAGAAGTCGAAGACGTCGTCGTTCATCGCGACGGCCTGCTTGATGAAGTCCAGCACCGTGATCAGCCGGCTCAGATAGTCGGTGAAGAGGGTCGGCGTCGGCATCGTTCCGACGCCACCGGGGTAGACGGTCGACGGGTGGACGTGCCGGCCCTCCATCAGGCAGAACATCTCGCGGGTGATCCGGCTGACCTTGAGGGCCTCCTTGTACACCTCGCCCTCGAAGGGATTGAAGGCGCGCATCAGGTCCGCGATGGTGCGGTAGCCGTGGATGTCCCGGTGCGGCGCCTCCGTGTTCTCCGCCTGGGCCAGGACACCCGGATTGGTCTGCTTGACCATCGCCTCGCAGAAGTCCACGAAGACGAGGTTGTCCTGGAACAGGGTGTGGTCGAACATGTACTCGGCGGCCTCGCCGAGGTTGAGGATCCATTCCCCCAGCACCGGGTTCTTGATGCCGTACGCCATGTTCTGGGCGTAGACCGAGCACGTCGTGTGGTTGTCGCCGCAGATCCCGCAGATCCTGCTCGTGATGAAGCCGGCGTCGCGCGGGTCCTTGCCCTTCATGAAGACGGAGTAGCCGCGGAAGAGCGAGGACGTCGTGTGGCACTCCGCCACCTCGCGATTCGCAAAGTCGATCTTCGTGTAGACGCCGAGGTTGCCGATGATGCGGGTGATCGGGTCCCATGCCATCTCGGTCAGTTCGCCGCGCTGCCCTCCCGCGGACGCCCGTTCTTCGGTTGCGGTCACGTTGACGACTCCTCTCGATGGGCGGGCAGGTCAGCGGTTGGTGGTGGTCGAGGACGCCGGCCGCCAGCGCGGGTCGTAGCCGGTCGTCAGCTCAGGCCCGTTGTGCCGCCACTTCGGCTCCTTGTTCGCGGTTCCGTTCGTGATGCCGCGCAACCGCCGGATGAACGCTCCGTACGGCTTGATGAGACCGGACGAGAAGCCGGCGCCCGGCGGCATGTCCATGAACGGCATGAACTTGTCGGGGAAGCCGGGCATGGTGCAGCCGATGCAGATGCCGCCGACGTTGGGGCAACCGCCGACCCCGCCCATCCATCCCCGTTTCGGGACGTTGCAGTTGACGACGGGGCCCCAGCAGCCGATCTTCACCTGGCACTTCGGCGAGTTGTAGTCCTTCGCGAAGTCGGCCTGCTCGTAGTAGGCCGCGCGGTCGCATCCCTCGTGCACGGTCCGGCCGAAGAGCCACTGCGGGCGCAGCAGGTCGTCCAGCGGCGGCGGGGGAGCCGACCCGGCGGCGTGGTAGAGCAGCCAGGTCAGCGTCTCCATGAAGTTCTCCGGCTGCACCGGGCAGCCCGGCACGTTCACGATGGGCAGGCCCGCGGTGGACCGGAAGTCCCAGCCGAGGTAGTCGGCGAGCCCCATGGATCCGGTCGCGTTGCCGGCCATCGCGTGGATCCCGCCGTACGTCGCGCAGGTCCCGATCGCGACCACGCCCCACGCCTTGGGGGCCAGCCGGTCGATCCACCAGTTGAGCGTGAGCGGCTCGCCGGTCGTCTCGTCGTTGCCGAACGACGTCCAGTAGCCCTCGCCGTTGATGTTCTCGTTCGGAATGGATCCCTCGATGACGAGGACGAACGGTTCGGTCATCTCGCCCCGGGCGGCCCGCCGGTACGGGGCGAGGAACTCCTCGCCGCCGAGCGTCGGGGAGAGCACCTTGTTGTACAGGTTCACCTTCGGCAGCCCGGGGACGAGGCCGAGGACGACGTCCTCGATCGACGGCTGGTCGGACGCGGTGATCGACACCGTGTCGCCGTCGCAGCTCATCCCCTCCGAGATCCAGAGGATCGAGACCTCGTCGACGCCCTCGTGCCCCTGATAGGCGTCGGTCTGTCCCGACGTCGACGTGCCCTGGGTCATCCGCCTGCTCCTCTCTGGGCCCCTGCTGTCGTGTTCCACTGCTCGCCGCCACGCTGGTCCGGAGCGCCGACGCCGGCGCCGTCCGCTGCATCGAGGAATGTCACCGACTCCAGGACGACCTCGTCGCTGCCCGTCACCTCGACGTCCACGCCTCCGCACGCGGGGCAAGCGACGAGGTCGAGGTGGTCACGGACGTCCCCGATCCGGCCGCAGCTCGCGCATCGCACGACCATCGGATCCAGCACGAGGTCGACGTCGGTGCCGTCGGCGTCCGTTCCCGCGGCCGCCACCTGGATGCCCTGAATGATCACGTCGGCGTCGACGAGATGGCCTCCGATGCGCACCCGGACGCCGGCGACTCGGCGCCCAGCGGCGCGGCGCAGTGCGGCGTCCACGACGGCCTCGCAGAGCCCTGTCTCATGCACGAGCGCCCACCGTCCCTTCGGCGTCCTGCCTGACCAGGAGGGATGCCTGCTCGCGCGCGACAGTGGACACGAGTGCAACGGCCTCACCGACCGCCTGTTCGACCGGTTCGGACAACCCCATGCGCTCCTCGACGAGCGCCGGCTGGCAGCCGACGACGACGACGCGGTCGACCCGCCCGCCGAGACTGCGCAGCAGCCGCAGGACCGATTCGGGATCCATGCCGTGTCCGTCCGCCGCCGGCGCGTCGAGGGCATCGGCCGGGCGCAGCGTCCAGCCGGGGTCGTCGACGTCCACCTCCAGCACGGCGAGCGTGCCGGGCGGCTCGTCCAGCGGCAGCGCGGCGACGAGGACGAGCGCGGGGGGCCGGCCGGCGAGCAGGGCGTA
>Ga0081540_1002974_pt1 | contig 13591 bp, 11 predicted proteins | sample TabmetS2T1R1_FD_71024 | JGI IMG/M metagenome (GOLD analysis project Ga0081540, IMG submission 71024) | Tabebuia heterophylla rhizosphere microbial communities from the University of Puerto Rico - S2T1R1 | ecosystem: Host-associated > Plants > Roots > Rhizosphere ... | reverse complement strand
GGGAGCGACCGCATGGATTTCGTCGATGATCACCGCCTCGACGCCGCCGAGGATCTCGCGGGCCTGGGAGCTGATCATCAGGTAGAGCGACTCCGGGGTGGTGATCAGGATGTCCGGCGGCTCCCGGCGCATCGCGCGGCGCTCGGACTGCGGCGTGTCACCGGTGCGCAGCGCGGTCGAGATCGGGGCGCCGATGCCCTGCAGGGGAGCGCGCAGGTTGCGCTCGATGTCGTAGGAGAGGGCCTTGAGCGGCGAGATGTAGACGATGCGCACGCCCGAGCCGAGCCTCTCCGGCTCCCGCGCGAGGCGGTCGATGCCCCAGAGGAAGGCCGCGAGCGTCTTTCCCGACCCGGTTGGGGCGCAGATCAGCGTGTGCGAGCCCGAGGCGATCGCGGGCCAGCCGGCCGCCTGGGCGGGCGTGGGGGCCTCGAACGAGGCCTCGAACCACCTCCTGACCGGCTCGGAGAAGGGCTCCAGGGGTGACTTCTGGGTCGCGGACGTACTCATGGCCAACCTACTGACCTTACCGATCGCCCCAGCCGGGCCCGCGATGAGCGGGACAGCGAGACGTGGCGCCTTTCCGCCCGACGGGGGGCGGAAAGGCGCCACAACCAGTCTCTAGGCCCGGCTCTCCGCGCCGGCGGGCGCGACCTCGACGTCGAGTCGAGGCAGGCGCCGCTCGAGCCAGCTCGGGATCCACCAGTTCCACTTGCCGAGCAGGGACATCACCGCCGGCACGAGGACCATCCGGACCAGGGTCGCGTCGAGGAAGATCGCCGACGCCAGGCCGATCCCGAACAGCTTCAGGAACACCTCCTGCGAGGTGACGAAGGAGAGGAAGACGACGACCATGATCGCCGCGGCCGCGGTGATCACCCGGGCCGTCTTCGCCAGCCCGTCGGCGACCGCCCGGCGGGTATCCCCGTCCTTCAGGTACTCCTCGCGGATCCGCGAGATCAGGAACACCTCGTAGTCCATCGAGAGGCCGAACAGGAACGCGAACAGGAAGACCGGGATCCACGGCGCGATGCCACGGACGTCGTGGTCCACCCCCAGGAGGCTGGCGCCGATCCCCCACTGGAACACGATCACGAGCAGCCCGTAGGTGGCCAGGATCGACAGCAGGTTCAGGATCACCGCCTTGAGCGGCAGGATCACGGACCGGAAGGCCCGCAGCAGCGCCAGGTAGGCCAGGACCAGGACGATCAGGACCAGGTACGGGAACGGCCCGTAGACCGCGTCGTTGAAGTCGTTCTGGAGCGCCGGCTCGCCGGTCAGCGTCACCGAGGATCCCGGTATCGCCTCCTCGAGCGCGGGCTTCTCGTCCTTCAGGTAGTCGTTGAGGTCGCGCGCCGAGTTGGACAGGGAGTCCTCGTACGGCGCGATGTTCATCAGGGCGTACTGCCCCGTCCGGTCGACGATGCCCGCGCCGCCGTCGGCCCGGATCTGGGCCGCGGTCCGGTCCGGCCAGGTGACCGCCTTGACCACGGACTTCTGCTGCGCGATCCGGTCGGCGAAGTCGCCGAGCGCGGCGAAGTTCCGCGCCTCGTACACGCCTCCGGGCGTGCCGGTGTCGATGACGTAGGTGTCCGGGTTGACCGCCCCGCCCAGCGAGGCCTGCAGCACCCGTCCGGCCTGGACGGCCTGCGCCTGGCTCGGCGCGTCGGCCAGCTGGTTCTGCTCGACGCTCAGCCAGGCCGAGGGGATGGCCAGCAGGACCATCACCAACGTGCTGAGCGCGAACACCGGCACGGCGTGGCGCATCACCCAGTGGGCGAGCCGCATCCAGAACGCCCGCTCGCCCTTCTCGCGCTGCCAGCTCGTCGGAAGGACCCGGAGCGAGTTGACCCGGTGGCCGAGCATGTACATCAGCGCCGGCAGCAGCGTCAGCCCGGCCAGCACCGCGAAGATCGGCACCAGCATGCCGCCGATGCCCATCGACCGGATGAAGGGCACGTTCAGGAACACGAGCACCGCGAGGCCGATGGCCACCGCCGGATGCCCGAGCAGCTGCCCGAACGCTGCCCCGGTGCGCGCCGCCACCACGCCGAGGATGGCGAAGACGACGCCCATCCCGACGACGTAGCTCGAGGTGAGCAGCACGGCCTTGCCCCGGCTCACGCCCGGCCGGGCACCGAAGACGCCGACGGTGATCGGGATGAGCGGGTAGACGCACGGGGTGAGCGCCGTGAGGAGCCCGCCGAGGAAGACGAGGACCGCGCCGGCGCCGAGACGGCCCGCGCCGAGCGCGCCGGCAGCATCGAGGTTGGCCGAGGGGCCGGTGGGCAGGGCAGCAGGGATGAGCGCAAGGCCGAGCGCGGCCACGGCCGCCAGGCCGACCACCCACGCCACTCGCGAAGACGTCGTTTTCAAGGAAGATTCACTCCGGGATCCGAGCAGGAAACGCCCGCGGGGGTCGCGGGCTTCCGCCTTGATGTCAGGACCCTTGTCGTTATAATCGACTCAACCGGTCCACATTGGTAGGCCAATGTAGGCAACCGGCCAGACCGATCCGATGAGCCTGCCGATCTACATGGATAACCATGCCACGACCGCGCTCGACCCGCGCGTGCTCGAGGCGATGCTCCCGTACCTCCGGGAAGACTTCGGTAACGCCGCTTCTCGCAACCATGCGTTCGGCTGGCGAGCGGAGGCGGCGGTCGAGCAGGCCCGGGCCCACGTCGCGGCCCTCATCGGCGCCCAGGCCAACGAGATCGTTTTCACCAGCGGTGCCACCGAGTCGGACAACCTGGCTCTGAAGGGCGTCGCCGAGTTCTACCGGTCCAAGGGCGACCACATCATCACCCTCAAGACCGAGCACAAGGCCATCCTCGACTCGGGCAAGCGCCTGGAGCGCATGCGCCAGGAGCGCCTGGAGGAGCTGAAGCTGCTCCGCCTCATGGAGCTCACCGGCGGCGAGGTGCAGCCCGAGGACGTCGACGCCCTCTCCGCCCAGTACAAGCTCGACCAGGACCCGGTGCTCCAGCGCTGGGCGACGGTGGTCCGGACCGGCGCCCGCGTCAGCTACCTGGACGTGGAGAAGGACGGCCGGGTGAGCCTGGAGAAGCTGGCGGCGGCCATCACCGACAAGACCATCCTGGTCTCGGTGATGCTGGCGAACAACGAGATCGGCACCGTCCAGCCCCTCGCGGAGATCGGGAAGCTCTGCCGCTCGCGCGGGGTGCTCTTCCACACCGACGCGGTGCAAGGCGTGGGGAAGGTCCCCTTCGACGTGGAGTCGATGAAGATCGACCTCGCCTCGGTCACGGCGCACAAGATCTACGGGCCCAAGGGCATCGGGGCGCTCTACGTCCGCCGCAAGCCGCGGGTGCGCATCGCGCCGATCATCGACGGCGGCGGGCACGAGCGCGGCATGCGCTCCGGCACCCTGAACGTGGCGGGCATCGTCGGCTTCGGGAAGGCGGCGGAGATCGCCCGGACCGAGATGGCGGCCGAGTCGGCGCGCATCCTCGCCCTGCGCGAGCGCCTGCGTCACAAGCTCACGGCCGAGCTGGACATGTGCACCATCAACGGGTCGCTGGAGCACCGGCTCCCCGGCAACCTCAACATCTCCTTCGCCTACGTCGAGGGCGAGGCCCTGATGATGGCGATCAAGGACGTGGCGGTGAGCTCGGGCTCGGCCTGCACCTCCGCCTCGCTCGAGCCGTCCTACGTGCTCCGTGCCCTGGGAGTCGAGGAGGACATGGCGCACTCCTCCATCCGCTTCGGGCTCGGCCGATTCAACACCGAGGCCCAGGTCGACATGGTGGCCCGCCTGGTGGTGGACAAGGTGAAGAAGCTGCGCGAGATGAGTCCCCTTTACGAGATGGCCCGCGAGGGCGTGGACCTGAAGTCCATCGCCTGGACCGCGCATTAGAGGAAACAGCCATGGCCTACAGCGAAAAGGTCGTCGATCACTACGAGAATCCCCGGAACGTTGGAACCCTCGACAAGGCGGACCCGAACGTCGGTACCGGTCTGGTCGGGGCTCCGGCCTGCGGCGACGTGATGCGCCTGCAGCTCCGCATCTCGGACGAGGGCATCATCCAGGACGCGAAGTTCAAGACGTTCGGGTGCGGCTCGGCCATCGCCTCGAGCTCCCTGGTCACCGAGTGGGTGAAGGGCAAGACCGTGGACGAGGCGACGACGATCACCAACAAGGAGATCGCCAAGGAGCTGTCGCTTCCTCCGGTGAAGATCCACTGCTCGGTGCTCGCCGAGGACGCGATCAAGGCGGCGATCGCGGACTTCAAGAAGAAGCGGGCCGAGCGTCAGGCCGCGGTGAAGGCCACGACGACTTGATGACCGCTCCCGCCCAGAACGCGGCGCCACCGGCCACCCCGCCCCGCCCTCCCACGAAGACCTTCGGCATCTCGGACGGCGCGGCCGCGCGGCTGAAGGTCCTGCTCGGCCAGCGCAACACTCCGGCTGCCGGCCTGCGGGTCGCCGTGCGCGGTGGGGGCTGCTCGGGCCTGGCCTACGTCATCGAGTGGGCGGACGCGCCGAAGGAGCGGGACAAGATCTTCGAGAAGGACGGGATCCGGGTCTTCGTGGATCCGAAGAGCTACCTCTACCTGCTGGGCTCGGAGCTCCGGTACGAGGAGACGTTGATGGCCTCCGGCTTCAAGCTGGAGAACCCCAACGTGAAGACCGCCTGCGGCTGCGGCGAGAGCTTCGCCGTCTAGTAGGGGCCTGTTCGATGCGTTGCTGGAACTGCCAGTCCGAGATGGCTGCCGCCGAGGTCTGTCCGTCCTGCGGAAAGGTGCAGCCGGTCGCGCCGGGGACGACGCTCTTCGACGTGCTGGGGCTATCGCGTGGCGTGGACGTGGACCGCGCGGAGCTCGAGCGGGCGTACCGGGAGCGGTCCCTCCGTCTCCACCCCGACCGGGCGGGGAAGGACGACCCCCGCGAGCGGCGGCTCTCGCTGGAGCGGACCGCGCTCCTGAACGAGGCCTACAAGACGCTGCGCACGCCCGAGCCCCGGGCCTTCTATCTCCTGGCGCTGCACGGGCTGGACCTCCGCAAGGACGAAGGCCGGGCGGTGACCGTGCCTCCGAACGTGCTCGAGGAGGTGCTCGAGCTCCGGGAGCAGCTCGACTCGGCGCGCGAGGTGGGCGACGAGGAGCAGGTCTCTTCCCTCTCCGACCGCGTGCGGGTCCAGTCGGCCGCGGCGCTGTCCGCCGCCCAGTCGGCCCTGCGGCGGCTGGAGCGCGACGGGAAGGACGGAAGCGCGCGCGACGAGGCGGCCCAGGCGCTGGCCCGGCTCCGCTACCACCACCGGTTCCTCGAGGCGGCCGAGAGCTCGGACGAGGAGGAGAGCTGAGCGATGGCCGGCGGGCTCCTCCAGATCCACGACCCCCTGAAGCCCCGCGGGCACGCGGTGGGCATCGACCTCGGGACGACGAACTCGCTGGTCGCCGCGGTGATCGACGGCAAGCCCCGCGCGTTCGACGTGGACGAGGGCGGCTCGCTGCTCCTCCCGTCGGTGGTGCACTACGCAGCCGACGGCTCGGTCATCGTCGGAGCGCGGGCCCGGGTGCTGGCCGTGGCCGAGCCCACCAGCACCATCGCCTCGGTGAAGCGCTTCATGGGCAAGGGCCCGGAGGACGCGGAGACCCGGGCGCTGGGGGCGTACCGCTTCGTGAAGGGCGGCGCGGTGGTTCGCTTCGAGGTGCGGGGCGGCCCGCCGGTGACGCCGATCGAGGTGTCGGCGGAGATCCTCCGGACGCTGAAGCGCCGCGCCGAGGCCGCGCTCACCGGCAAGGTGGAGCAGGCGGTCATCACCGTCCCGGCCTACTTCGATGATGCCCAGCGGCAGGCCACGCGCGATGCGGGCCGGCTCGCGGGGCTCGATGTCCTGCGGCTCTTGAACGAGCCGACCGCAGCGGCGCTGGCCTACGGGCTGGACAAGGGAAGCCAGGGGCTGTTCGCGGTCTACGACCTCGGTGGCGGCACCTTCGACATCTCCATCCTCGAGCTGGTGGAGGGCGTGTTCCAGGTGAAGTCGACGGGCGGCGACTCGGCGCTCGGCGGCGACGACTTCGATCGCGCCATCGCGGCGCGCTTCCTCGAGACGCACGGGGTGGCGAACCCGGACGCGGCGCAGGTCACCGAGCTGCTCGCTGCGGCCCGGACGGCGAAGGAGACGCTGACCCGGGAGGAGACGACCGAGCTGACGGCGCTCGGCAAGACCTTCACCGTCACCCGGGGCGAGATGGACGGCTGGATCGCTCCCCTCCTCCAGAAGACCGGCGTGGCGTGCCGGCGAGCGCTGAAGGACGCGGGCATCTCCCGCGAGGAGCTGGACGGGGTCATCCTCGTCGGCGGGAGCACGCGCGTCCTCGCGGTCCGGAACTTCGTGGCCCAGCTCTTCGGGAAGGAGCCGCTCGGGGACATCGATCCCGACCAGGTGGTGGCGCTGGGGGCGGCGGTGCAGGCGGACCTCCTGACCAACCGCGAGCGACAGGACGAGGTGCTGCTGCTCGACGTCATCCCGCTCTCGCTGGGCCTGGAGACGATGGGCGGCGTGGTCGAGAAGCTGATCCCGCGGAACAGCGCCATCCCCACAGCGGCGGCGCAGGTCTTCACCACCTTCCAGGACGGACAGAACGCGCTGGACGTCCACGTGGTCCAGGGCGAGCGGGAGCTGGTGACCGACAACCGCTCGCTGGCGCGGTTCCGTCTCTCCGGCATCCCGCCGATGCCGGCCGGGCTGGCCCGGGTGGAGGTCCGCTTCGAGGTCAACGCCGACGGCATCCTCTCGGTCTCGGCGAAGGAGCTGAGCACCGGGGTGAGCCAGGCGATCACCGTCAAGCCGACCCACGGGCTGACGGACGAGGAGATCGAGCAGATGCTGCTCGACTCGATCGAGCACGCCGAGGAGGACATCCACGCCCGGCAGCTCCGGGAGCAGCAAGTGGAGGCCGACCGGATCCTCCACGACGCGCGGAAGCAGCTGGCCGAGTTCGCGGATCTGCTGCCCTCCGACGAGCGCCGCGAGGTCGAGGGGGCGATCGCCCGGGTGGCCGAGCTGCGTGACTCCGCGAGTGAGTCGCAGGCACTGGCCGACGCGATCAAGGCGCTCGATGACGCCTCGCGCCCCTTCGTGGAGCGGATCATGAACCGCGCTGTCGGGACGCTGCTCGAGGGCCGGCAGGTCGACGAGGTCTGACGTATGCCTCGCGTCCGCTTCAGGAGCCCGTTCGACGACGTGGTGGTCGAGGTCCCCGAGGGAACGAGCATTCTCGACGCCGCGGAGCAGTGCGGGGCGACGGTGGGCCACGCCTGCGGTGGGGTCTGTGCCTGCTCCACCTGCCACGTCTGGGTCCGGAAGGGGCTCGAGTCACTCTCCGAGCAGGAGGACGCCGAGGCCGACCGGCTGGATCAGGCCTTCGACGTCCGCGCCTACTCCCGGCTGTCCTGCCAGTCGCTGGTGGGAAGCGAGGACGTCGAGGTCGACATCACCCAGGAGTCGCTCCAGGCCTTCCTCGACGAGAACCCCGAGCTCCGGCACCGGCTCGAGGCCGAGGGGAAGTGGCCCTTGAAACGGTAGGCGCTCTCCTCCTATAAGCCCCGACTCCGCACCGCCCAGGTGGTGGAATTGGTAGACACACTAGATTCAGGGTCTAGCGCCGCGAGGCATGGAGGTTCGAGTCCTCTCCTGGGCACAGCAGTGAAATCGACCTCCAAGTAGAATCGGAGGACGATCAGGACAGGTCGGGCCGTTGTGGACCTCGCTGTTCACGCCGCCCGAACAGTCCAGTTCTCGGGGTCCGGCTGGGGCCAACTGCTTCTTTCCCCCGGCCCAGGCGAGGAGCATGGATGCGCCATGCCCAGCGAACCCTTTTCCTTCGTCCTGGAGTTCCCCGCCGCTTCGCCGGAGGACGCTCGCCGCCACTTCCTCGCCCGGCTCGCCGTGGAGACCGACGTCAGTGACGTGGCCAACGACCTCGAGCGGAAGCGCGGGGATTTCGTGGTCATCGATGTCCGCAACCAGAGGGCCTACAAGGAGCGCCACATTCCTGGCGCGCTCCACCGCCCCTGGCGCACCATCGACGAGGGCTTCGCCGCCGAGCTCCGCGGCAAGCTGGCGGTGGTCTACTGCTGGGGTGTCAGCTGCAACTCGTCCACCAAGGCGGCTGCGCGACTCTCCGGCCTCGGCGTCCAGGTGAAGGAGATGATCGGCGGGATCGAGTACTGGCTGCGCGAGGGCCACGACACCGAGGGCACCGTCCCCCGCACAGTGCCGCTCGTCCTGGAGTGACTCCCGCAGGAGGCGACGACCGGCGCTTCAGTTCCTCCCGGACTCGATGATCTCCGGCGTTCCGAACCTCGCGTCGAGCGCGACGAGCGGCAGGGCCTGGCGGCCGATCCGCGTCAGGACGCGGCGATGCGTCGCGATCGGGATGCCCTTCACCTCCACGTAGTCGAGCCACAGGTGGGCGCCGCGTGCCAGCCTGCTGATGACCTCGGCGACGTAGTCATGGCGGACGATGAGCCCATCCTCGGCGAAGTAGATCGTCTGCACCTCGGAGTGCGTGTGCACCGTGCGCGGGAACCTCACGGTCAACGCCTGGGTCGCTCCGCTCTGCCGCGTCGGCCCGACGGCGAGGACCTCGGCATCGCGGAGGCTCCACGGCAGCGAGTGGTAGTGGGTCAGCGCGTAGCCGAAGAAGTACAGGGCATCGAGCCCTGACCACCGCCGCCGCTTGCCCGCGCCCGAGAAGCTCGCGCGGTGCTCGACCGGCTCCGCCTCGCCGAGCGCGACCCGCCCCCGGTCGAAAACGCCCCGCTCGCCGGGACGCGGGTAGTCGAGGAAGACGGCGCGGACCCGGACCGGGTCGATCCGGACGATGCGCGGGAGCCCGAAGCTCCGGGGGTACCCCTTGAGCCAGGGAAGGAAGCCGGAAAGCCCAAGGACCGGCAGCTCGATTGCCTCGATCCGGGACCAGCGCTCACCGCCGTGCCGGGCGATGGCCCGCTCGACCAGCCTGAGCGCCTCTCCGTCCATGCCCGCTCGCTGCTAGCATGGGCACGTGCCGAGCGTCTCTCGTCGCGGATCACTCGAGGACGACGTCGTCGATGTCTGGTTCCTCGAGGGTCCGACGCCTTCGCCGACTCCGGAATCCTGGGTCCAGGCCCTCGACCCCGAGGAGCGCTTCCGGGCAAACGGGTTCCGCACCCCGGAGCTCCGCGCCCGCTTCGTCGCCGCGCACGTGCTGGTCCGGACGGTCCTCTCGCGCTACGCGGCGCTCGCTCCCGAGGAGTGGCGAATCGCCCACGGGCCGGAGGGGCGGCCGTGCCTCGTGGATCCGCCGATCGATCTGCGGTTCAGCCTGAGCCACTCCGAGGAGCACGCCGCGGTCGCGGTGGCGGTCGGACGGAGCATCGGCATCGACCTGGAGGAGATCGACGCAACGGTGGACGTCCTCGGCCTCGCTGGCCGCTTCTTCACCCGGACCGAGCAGGCGATGCTCCGGGCCTGCAGCGGCATGGAACGCCCCGAGCGCTTCACCACCCTGTGGACGATCAAGGAGGCGGTGCTGAAGGCGCGAGGTGCAGGTCTCTCCTCGGGGCTGATGACGGTCGAGGTGCAGCTGGACGCCTCGGGGCGCCCTCAGCGGCTGTCCGCCGCGGACGGGCCATGGAACGTTGCGGCCTGGTCGCCCTTCGATGGGCTCCGGGCGGCGCTCGCCGTCCATGCCGGGACGTTGCCCCCCCTCAGGTTCTTCGCCGCGGCTCCGCTGGGGCCCGTCCGGGAAGCCCCGGAGCTCGGGCCCGCCTGAACGGACTGCCGCGGCCTCGCGAATCCGACGGCGGACCTCGTCCCGTCCGGCGCGCCGCCGCGACTCAGCCGGCGGCGCTCTTCCGAACTCCCAGCCCGAGCCGACGCGAGATCCGCTCCACCACGCGCTCGGCGAGGAGCTCCTGCGCCCACAGCTGCTCGAAGGTGTGGGACGGCCCTTCCACCAGGTCGACCTCGAAGGAGGATGCCCGCGAGAGCCGTCTCAGGACGGGTCCGGCCTCCCGCTGGAGCGCGTCCACGCCCTCGTCGTCCTCTCCGAAGAGGAAGTACACGTCGGTTCCGCGCTGGACGAGGCCGCGGAGGTTGCGGCCAACCTCGGGCTCCTCGGGGCGAAGCCCGCCGGCCGCGCGCTCGCGGAGCCTCCGCCAGCCCCGCGCCACCAGCACCTGGCTCACGTGGCGCAGCTGGAGCTCGCCCTTGAACGCGCGGCGCCAAGTCTCGAGCCGGAGCAGCGCCTTCCGGTAGTAGCGCATCGATCCGAGCGTCTGCCGCTGCCGCACGTCCAGCGAGTCCCCCTCCTTCCAGGTGAAGGTCTGGGGATTCACGCCCATCACCCCTTCCACCCGGGGGTCCGCCACCGCCGCGTGGTAGGCGAGGTACGCGCCGGAGCACAGCCCCACCAGGACGAACCGCCGCGCGCCGGTCGATCGCTCCAGGGCGTCCATCACCTCGCGCACCTCGGGGACCGACTCGGTGCCGTAGGCGTGGGTGGGGCTCTCGCCGGGGAGCAGCAGGCTGTCCCCCACCCCGGTCAGGTCGAAGCGGAACGTCCGCAGCCCGAGGTCGGAGAGGGCGCGGGCCAGCCGGACCCAGAGACGGTTCGGCCCGATGTGCTGATGCGAGGCCGTGGTGAGGAAGAGCACGGTCGGGAGCGCGTCGCTCCGCTCGCGCAGCGGCGTGCTCAGGACACCCGCCATCATCCCCTTCTCACCGAGGCAGACGGCTTCCTCGACCACGTCCCGCGCGGCGGCCCAGCGTCGCTGCTCGAGCTCCGGCCCGGGCGCAGGCTCCGGCGCGATGGCCTTCGCGCCGGCGACCTCGCAGAGGAACATGGCGGTCCTGGCGAGCACGCTCTCGGGCACGACCGACTTCCGCGGCTGCTGCATCATCTGCTGCCAGCCCGTGCCGACCTCCACCGTCAGCCGGGCCCCGCGATGCCTCCACGCAGCGGCGAGCGCCTCGTCGGGCTCGCCGTCCTGGGAGCACAGGAGCACCCGCGGCGCCGGCGCCCGGGACAGCGCACGGAGATCGATTGCCTCGAGCTCGCTCACCGTCGACCGGCTCAGGCGGTATCCGGCGGCCTCCTCGTCGGACGTGGGCGGGGCGCCTCGCGGGTCGGCGGGCAGCGCGTTGAGGAGCCGGTAGGCCCGGAGCTGCCGGACGTAGCCCCGGCCAGTGACGAGCGGCCCCCAGGCCACCAGCGCCTCCACGTCCGTGCGGTCGGCCGCCGCGTGCGCCGCCAGCGTCGCGCCCATCTGGAGCCCGGCGAGCGCCACCCGGGGAGCGCCCGTCATCCGCCGGGCGGCCTCCACCGCGGCGTGCACCGAGGCCACCCATGCCGCCACGCGGGCCGGATCCTCGTCCGAGCCCGGCGCGTCGCCGGTGCCCGAGTAGTCGAAGCGGAGCACAGGAAAGCCCGCCGCGGCGAGGAGCTCGGCCCACCGCACGAGCGTGCGGAACGTCGCCTCCGCCTCCCAGCCGATGGCCGGGCACAGCACGACCGGGAGCGAGTGCACCTCGCCGCGACCGGCCGGATGCCACCAGCCGGGAAGGTGCCCCGCGCCACAGCCGAAGGCGAGCGGCCAGGGCCCGTCCGGGCGACTCACGTGCAGCCCGGCCGTCATGCCTGGCCTCCGAAGTGCGTCGGAGCCGCGGCGTTGAGCGGCCACGCCGTTCCGCGCGGAGCCCCGGGCTGCGACCCCGTAACCAGCTCGACCCTGTGGGGGACGCCCGGCGCGAGGTGGAAGAAGTCGTCCCGCGGCTCGACACCCTCGATCGCGAGCGACACCGTCTGCGCGAAGCGATTCGCCGTCAGCTCCAGCACTGGCCGACCGTCGAGGTCCAGGACCTCCGCGCGGAGCCTCAGCTCGGGATCGATGGAGGACGGACGCCCCAGCGGGCAGTGGAAGGCGGCCGGGCACAGCGGCCGGCCCTCCTCGCCGAGCCAGCGGGCCACGACGAGGTCGTGCGCCGGAGGGCCGAAGCGAAAGGCGTACCCGACGTCCACGAACGTCCCCAGGACCTCCTCGGCCCAGACGCGAAGCGATCCGCGCGCCTCGACCCGCACCGTCCGCTCGGCCGAATGCAGCGGGAGATGGCCCTCACGGAAGAGGGTGATCTGCAGCCGGCCCTCGACCGGTTCCGGCCCGTCGTTCACCAGGTGCGCCGCGATGCCGTTGGTCCCCTCGTCGGTCAGGAAGAGCGCGCGCGGGGCGAAGGCGCGCCGCAGCGCCCAGTACGCGGACTTCGGGCGGCCGATGCTGTCGACCACGCCCCACCCTGCCCCGGCCCACAGGTCACGCAGGAGCCAGACCAGGGCGCCGTTGCAAGACGAGTCGTGACGGCGCCACTCCGCGATGGTGGCCGTCATCACCTCGGCGCTCACCGCCCGGCCGAGCGCGAGATAGCGCTCCGGGTCGGACGACCGGAGCGCTGCCGGCTCCACGCCGAAGAGCATCCGGAGGTAGGCATCGCGGACCTCCTCGAAGTCCCACTCCGCGCCATTGTCCCGCGGCACGCGCGCCTTCCACAGCGGATTCGTCGGGAGGCTCCGGACGTCCCCGAGGATCTCCTGGACGGTCCGGCGGTCCGGGACGTGGGCGAAGGCGAGGCACTCGCTGGCGAACTTCACCTCCGCGCGGCGTGCATCCTCGAGCGGGCGCCGGTACGCCCCGACGCCGTAGTAGTGCGCCACGCCCTCTCCCGGCTGGAACGGGAGCGCGCCTCCACTCGGGCTGCTCGGGACGTAGGGCACGTCGGAGCCGGCGCGGACACGCGCCGGGAGCACGTCGGCGAAGAGCGGATTGCGCCAGAGCTCCCGCTCGAGACCGAGCATCGCCGCCTGCTGCTCGACCTCGCTGTTGCCGCAGAAGACCGCGGTGCTCGGCCGCCAGCCGAGGCGGGCCACGACGTCGTCAGCCTCCGCGGTCGCCGCCGCGAGGAAGGCTGGATCGTCCGCCGGGTAGTCGAGGTTGGCGAACATGAAGTCCTGGAACACCAGGATCCCGAGGGCGTCGCAGGCGTCGTGGAACGCGTCGTCCTCGTAGGCGAACGGCCCGGCGACGCGGAGCATGTTCATCCCCGCGTCGCGGGCCTGCTCGAGCGCCGCCCCGAGCGTCGTTGACGACGCCCCGAGCGAGAGGACGTCGAGCGGTGTCCAGGAGGCGCCCCGGCAGAAGACGCGCGATCCATTGACCACGAGCCGGAAATCGCCCCCGGCGGTGTCCGCCTCGAGCGAGCGGAACCCCACCGGCGCGAGCTCCACCTTCCCCACCCCGGGGAGGCGAATCTCGGGTGTGAAGAGCGCCGGCCGCCCGTGCGTGTGCGGCCACCACCGCTCCACTCCGGGGAGGTCGATGCGCCCGGCGAGCTCGACGATTCCCGGCGAGAGCGTCCGGGCGACGAGGGTCGCCTTCTCGCCGGCGGTGCGGAGCTCGGCCGAGGACAGCCGGCCGTCCGGTGCGCGGACGCGGAGCGACACGTCGAGCGTGCCCGTCGTCCCGGAGACGGTGGTGCGGACACTCGCGTCGAGCACCTCGGGCCCACGGCCGTGCTCGAGCACCACCG
>Ga0081540_1002973_pt1 | contig 13591 bp, 10 predicted proteins | sample TabmetS2T1R1_FD_71024 | JGI IMG/M metagenome (GOLD analysis project Ga0081540, IMG submission 71024) | Tabebuia heterophylla rhizosphere microbial communities from the University of Puerto Rico - S2T1R1 | ecosystem: Host-associated > Plants > Roots > Rhizosphere ... | reverse complement strand
TAGAGTTCCAAAATCAGGCTGGAACGATCAGGGTCATCAATCCGCGTTCGCGATTGCTTGACGTTCTCTTTGACCACGGCGTGCTCCCACATGGTGTGGATGGTCAGACCCGGCAACTACTAACCGAGCTTTCAAGCCAAGCCGGCACCAGAGGAATTGAGATTCGCTGGTTCAGATATTCAGACAGTGGAAAGGTTCGAATTACAATCCCGTAGCAGTCGGGGAGGATGATCAAGACCCGAAGCACGCATCGATCGTACCTTCAACTTGTCTTGGAAACTGCGGAGCCAAAAGACAAGACGGTTATACGAGAGTCATCATTGAGATCAACGCCATGACCTCCTTCCCCGGCTCACCGAAATTGCTCAAGGGCGGCATCGTGCTGCTCAATCCGGATTCCGGCGTGCCGCTGCAGATCGTGGTGCTGCAGTACAATCCCGACACGCTGAGCCGCACCCTGCAGCCGCAGGGCATCGGGCCGGAGCCGGGCGACCGCCTCGAGGCGCTGCGGCTCAAGTCACCGCCGCTTGAGACCATCAAGCTCGAGGCCGAAATCGATGCGACTGACCAGCTCGAAACGGCGGCGCCGGTCGTCGGCCGGCTCGGCATCTTTCCGCAGCTCGCCGCGCTCGAGGTGATGATCTACCCGACCAGCGCGCAGCTTGCCGACAACAACAGCCAGTCGCGTCGCGGCGTGCTCGAGATTGCACCGATGGAAGCGCCGCTGGCGCTGTTCGTCTGGAGCCAGTCGCGCGTGCTGCCGGTGCGGCTGCAGGAGTTCAGCATCACCGAGGAAGCCTTCGATCCCAATCTCAATCCGATCCGCGCCAAGGTCAGCCTCGGCATGCGCGTGCTCACGGTCAGCGATCTCGGCTTCGCCCACAAGGGAGGCAACCTGTTCATGGCTTACCTGCAGCAGAAGGAACAGCTGGCCCGCGTGGGCGCACAGGGTGCGCTCAGCGCTCTCGGCCTGAAGGGGATTCCATGAACGCCGCATTGACCCCGATCGCGCCGCTGAGTGCGCAAGGAGCGCTGTTTGGCCCGACCAGCCGCTACTTCGGCCTGGCGACGACGTCCCTGCAGACGCGGGACGGCCAGACCGTCATCTACCTGACACGCCGCTTCCTGCCGCAAGGCGATCAGTTCGCGCTGCTGCAGGTGCACAGGGTGGTCCAGGGCGAGCGCCTCGACAACATCGCCGCGCAATTTCTCGGCGATCCCGAAGCATTCTGGCGGCTGTGCGACGCCAACAACGCCATGCGTCCGAACGAATTGACAGAAACCATCGGCCGGCAGCTCCGCATCACGCTGCCACAGGGAATACCGCAAAAATAATGCTGAAAGGATTCTACCTCACGCTTCTGATGGGACCGACGGTGCCGGTGCCGGCGCCGCAGCCGATCATGGACGCGCTGACGGGTGCCCAGGTGACGGTCAGCGCCGGGCAGGCCAGCGGCTTCCAGCTGACATTTGCGATGAGCAAGAAATCGCCGCTCAATACCCAGCTGCTGCCGGTCGGCGCCTTCGATCCCGGCATCCGTGTGATTCTCATCGCGACGGTGAACAGCCTGCCGACCGTGCTGATGGACGGCATCATCACGCAGCACACGGTCACGCCGAGCAACGAGCCCGGACAGTCCACGCTCGCGGTGACCGGGCAGGATATCAGCCTGATGATGGATCTTGGCAATGGCGGCATCATCGGCGGCCTGCTGGAGGTCGCAATCCCGTTTCCCAGCCTGCCGACAGTGGGGATCGTCGAGCTGGTGCTGCTCAAATACGCCACCTACGGCATTATTCCGCTCGTCATACCGCCGCTGCAGGTCGACGTTCCCCTGGTTACCGACGGCTGGCCCACCAAGACATCGTTCGACAGCGATCTCAATTTCCTCAAGGCCGCGGCCGAGGACGTCGGTTACGTCTTCTATATCGATCCGGGTCCGGTTCCCGGGACCAATATCGGCTATTTCGGACCGGAGATCAGGATCGGCGTCCCGCAGCCGGCCCTCAACATCGACATGGATGCGGAGACGAATGTCGAGTCCCTCCATTTCACCTATGACGGCATGGCGCGTGAGCAGCCGGTGCTCACCATCCTGGACCCGATCACCGGAAAGATTCCGATCTCCATTCCGATTCCCGATGTCAGCATCTTGCGGCCGCCGCTGGCGCTGCGCCCGGCGCCGGCGATGCGCATGGCCCCGCTGGAAGATGTCGCAAACCTCGATCCGATTCCGGCCGCGCTGCTCGGCATCGCCGCGTCGGCAAAGCCCGACGCGATCACGGGCTCGGGCTCGCTCGACGTGCTGCGCTACGGTCGTCCGCTGAAGGCGCGGCAACTGGTCGGGGTCAGGGGAGCGGGGACCGCCTATGACGGCCTTTATTACGTCAGCAGCGTCACCCACAGCATCAAGCGAGGCGAATACAAACAGAACTTCAGCCTGGCGAGGGAAGGGCTGATTTCACTTGCACCGCGGGTGATCCCATGATGCGCGCCAGGACCAAGAAGCGATTTTTCGGCAAGTATCGCGGCGTTGTCGAGATGAATGCCGATCCCGAGCTGAAAGGTCGTATCCAGGTGATGGTGCCCGACGTGCTGGGAGCGGTGCCGACCACCTGGGCGTTGCCGTGCCTGCCGAACGCGGGCGTGAAGAGCGGGGTTCACGTGATCCCGGCGGTTGGCACCAATGTGTGGGTCGAGTTCGAGCACGGCGATCCCAACAAGCCGATCTGGACAGGTTGCTTCTGGGGTTCGACCACGGAAGCGCCGGTAACCCCGCCGCCGCAGAGCAATCCGATCGTCCCCCCGGATGTCGTGGTGCAGACGGTTGCGCAGAATACCATTTTCGTGAGCGGAAATCCTGCAACCGGAATCACCCTTTCCTGCGGTCCGCCCCTGCTGCCGACCTCGCCGCGCATCACCATCTCGCAGGCTGGCATCATGATCACCGACGGCAAGGGCGGATCGGTCAGCATCATCGCCGGCGTTGTCGCCATCAATGAGCTGGCTCTCGTCGTGAAGTAGTCGCAGCGGAGTAAGAACAGTGCCTGGGTTTCTGGTCAATCTCTCGACAACCGTCACCTGCACGCATCAGGGGCCTGCGAAGCCGACCGTGACCGCCGCAAACATCCTGGTGATGGGCGCACCGGTGGCCCTGCAGACGTCGCCCTATGTCGTCACGCTCTGCACGCTGCCGCCCCCTCCGGCCGCCAACGGTCCCTGCGCGACGGCGCCGACCTGGTTCAATGCAGCAAAGAGGGTATTCGCGAACGGAGTGCCGGTGCTGTTGCAGGACAGTCAGGCGCTGTGCGTGCCGAGCGGCACGCCGCTGATCATTACGGCCAACCAGACCCGCGTATTCGGGACGTGAAGCCATGAACATCGCTTTTCCGCTCCACTTCGACAGCCACGGCCGTACCGCTGCAGCGGATGACGACACCCATGTTCGCGATATGATCGAGCAATTGCTGTTCACCAATCCGGGCGAGCGCGTCAATCGTCCGGATTTCGGTAGCGGGCTGCTGCAGCTGGTGTTTTCGCCCAACAGTCCGGAAATGGCGGCCGCACTTCAGTTTTCCATGCGCGGCGCGCTGCAGCGCTGGCTCGGCGACGCGATCGAACTCCAGGACCTGCAGGTCACTAGCCGGGATTCGACGCTCACTATCGCAGTCCAGTATGTCAGGCGACAGACCGGCAAGACAGAGATCGTGCAGATCACGAGGACGGTGTAGGTCATGACATCGAACTTCCCCGAATTCTGCCGCGAGCCGCAACGACGCCAGGAGATCCGTCGAAGCGCTTTCAGCGGCATCGACTACATCGAAGTCAGCAATGACCGGCTGACGTTGACGGTGTTCTTCCTGACCCGGATCGCAAGGCCGATCGTTCCGGCCAATGTCAGGATCGCCGGCGGGGCGCGGGTGCGCGACATCAGGGTGACCGGCGTTCGGCTGCGCGGTCCGGAGGATGCCGACGGCGACAACAGCATGGAGGTCGCGATCGACCGTCCGGGCGACGGGTCGACCTATACATTGAGCCTGGTGGACCTTGATGCCGACGACGAGCCGACGGACCAGGTCCTGTCCGGCATCGATCCCCGCTATGCGCAAGCCGATTTCAGCTTCCGGCTCGACGAGGTCTCGGATCTCGACTGCAAGCAGCCGCCGGCGGCTGCGAAAGCCGTTCTGCCGGTACCCGAGATCAACTATCTCGCCAGGGACTACGGCTCATTCCGCCAGCTGATCCTGGATCGCCTTGCCGTGACGGTCCCCGCATGGCGGGAGCAGCACGTGCCCGACATCGGCATCGCGCTGGTCGAAGTCCTGGCCTATGTGGCCGATCACCTCAGCTACTACCAGGATGCGGTGGCGACCGAAGCCTATCTTGGCACCGCGCGGCAGCGCATCTCGGTGCGGCGTCACGCCCGGCTCGTCGACTTTGCGATGCATGAAGGCTGCAACGCGCGCGCCTTTGTCTTCATCGACACCGGCCTGGCGGATGTCACCATCGAGGATCCTGCCTCGATCCTTTTCGTGGCGGGCTACAATGGACCTCGGCCTCCCGACGGCGGCCCGCTTCTGCTCGATCAGATGTCGTTCGGGCCGGCCGACCAGCCCGTGATCTTCGAGCCGATGGCCGAGGGAAAGATCACGCTGCACTCCGCTCACAACGAAATCGCGTTTTACACCTGGGGAGATCGCGACTGCTGTCTGCCAAAGGGCGCCACATCGGCATCGCTGCGCGACGCGTGGAAGGAAATGGCTCCGGCTGAATACACCGAGCCCAAATACGCCGAGCCCAAATACGCTGAAGCCAAGGCGCAGGAGAAGCCCAGCGCGCGCAAGCGATCGGCCAAATCGTCCGCCGGGTACGCGGCGCAGAGCCCGTCGTCAAGGGAGCCGCCGCCAGCGCACAGCAGGGAACGCCAGCTCAATTTGCGGCCGGGCGACATTCTCCTGTTCGAGGAAGTCAAGGGAGCGCAGACGGGGGCGGCCGTCGATGCGAATCCTGCCCATCGTCATTTCGTGCGGCTGACCGAAGTCAAGCAGGGCCGCGACCCGCTGTTCGACCTGCCGGTTCTGGAGATCGCCTGGTCGCAGGAGGACGCGCTTCCGTTCGCGCTTCGCCTGTCGAGTGCACAGGACCCGCCGGACGGCAGCGAATTCAGCATCGCCCGCGGCAATATCGTCCTTGCCGATCACGGCAATTGGACCAGGCAGGGCAGCCGGATCGTTTACGAGGAATTGTCCGCGCCGGTGCCGGGGAAGAAGTTCCGGCCGTCGCTGCAGACGGGACCACTCACGTTCCGCGATCCGAAGCTCGATCCGGGCGCCACCCTGAAGCAACTGCAGCAGGACCCGAGATCGGCGGTCCCGCAGCTCATCGTGTACAGCATTGCTCCGCGGCTCGACGGCGCGACGACGCTTTTTGATTTTGCGGATCTGCAGGATCCGGCGCACCTTGCCGCACAATTGGACCACGAGCAGCCGGACCCGGGGCGCTCGGACAAGAACCTGTCGGACAAGCAAAAGGAACTGGCCTGGCGCAATTTTCGCGATCGGCTGTCGGTCGCTCCGGGAGGGCCGGCACGAACGCCGGATGATCCGGCGAATGCGCAGAAGTCGGCCGGAGCGCTGGCTGACAAGCTCAAATCGCTGCTGCGAGTCTGGACACCGCAGCGCGACCTGCTCTCCAGCCGCGGCAACGACCTTCACTTCGTGGTCGAGATCGACAATGAAGGTATCGCGCACTTGCGCTTCGGCGACGGAAAGAACGGCAGGGCGCCCGAAGCCGGGGAGAAGTTCGCGGCAACCTACCGGGTGGGGATCGGGGCTGGCGGAAATGTGGGAGCCGACACGATCACGCAAATCGCAACGAGTTCATTGACCCTGCGCGAGGTTGCGATCAAAGCGCGTAATCCGCTGCCGTCGACGGGCGGGACCGATCCCGAGCCGATCGAGAAGGTGAAGCTGCTGGCCCCCAAGGCCTTCCAGGGCGAACTCGTCCGCGCTATCAGCGCGGACGATTATGCGCGCCTCGCCGAACGTAATCCCAGGGTCCAGCGTGCTGCGGCCGAGTTGCAGTGGGCTGGAACGCGATACGAGGCGCATGTTGCGATCGACCCGCTCGGCACGGAGGAGGTGGATCCGGCACTGCTGCGACAAATCCGCGCTTACCTGTTCCGCTACCGGCGCATTGGGCACGACGTGATCGTGGTCCCGCCGACCTATGTTCCGATCGACATCGCCATGACGGTACAGGTGCGAAGCGGTTTCGCCACGGGACATGTCGAGGCGGTGCTGCGCGGCATCTTCTCCGATCGCACGTTGCGCGATGGCCGGCTCGGATTCTTTCACCCCGACAATCTCAGCTTCGGCGACAGTATCCATGCCAGCAGGCTGATCGCCGCCGCGCAGGCCGTCGAGGGCGTGGAGAGCGTCATCGTCGCCAGGCTGCAGCGCCGCTCCCAGGCTGTGGACGAAGAGCTTCACGACGGCGTGCTGCCGATCGGCCCGCTCGAGATCGCCCGTCTCGGCGGCAACAGCGCGTCGTCGGAAAACGGCAGGTTCGTTCTGACGGTGCGAGGTGGGCAATGAGTGAGTCATGCGACTGCTGCACGACGGCAGCGGCGCTGGTGCCGATGTCGACGGCCAACCGCCCCGGACTCAGCGCGCTGAGCTACCGGATCGGAACCTATGCGACCTTTGTCGAGGCGATGAAGGCCGAACTTTCCCAGTTCGATCTGCCGGGCTTGAAGACCCGCGAGCCTGGAGATCCTGCCATCGCCTTGCTGGATGCCTGGGCGATGGTCGCCGATGTCCTGACCTTTTATCAGGAACGCATCGCCAATGAAGGCTTTCTGCGGACGGCGGTCGAGCGCCGTTCGGTGCTGGAGCTTGCGACCCTCGCCGGCACGGCACTGCGTCCGGGCGTTTCGGCATCCGTGAGCGTCGCCTATACGCTGGATCAGAACAGCGCCGCGACGATTCCGGTCGGCAGCCGGGTTCAGAGCCTGCCTGCGCAGGATCAACTGCCCCAGATGTTTGAGGTCTCCGACAACCTCGCCGCCCGGGCGGCGTGGAACAATCTGGCGCCACGCCTGACCAGGCCGCAGATCCTGGATGCGGAAGGCAGGACCATCTACGCGGCCGGGCTCTCGACCAATCTCAAGCCCAACGATCCGCTGCTCGTGATTGCAAGCGATCCGGTCGTCAGGACCGTCACTGCCGTCGAGCCCGAGCCGCCACTGGCGCGCACCAAGATCACCCTGTTCAGCTCCGATCCGCAGCAGCAACCCAATGTGGAGACGCCACCGTCGCGCATCGCCAACTTCGTCGCATTGCTGGAACCCCTCGCCAAGCCGCCCGCCGCGTCGGCCGCCGGCCCGCTCGAGATCGGACGCCGCCTGCCGCTCGCCTTTGCGCCGGACTCGGGCACCGTGCCGTTGATGGTGCGACTGCTGAAACCCGAAGCCCGAACGCAGTTCTTCGATGCCTTGCGGCACGCGACCGTGGCGCCGCCGCCGCGCGGCACGGTTCACGCTTTTCGGGTCAAGGCCGCACCGTTCGGACACAACGCACCACTGAAGCCGGTCACCGATGAAAAGGGCATCGTCATAGGGACCGAGGAATGGCCGCTGTCGGATGCAGGGTCGATCAGCGTGATGATCTCGCCAAAGACGCGGCGCCCGCGCGATCTCGGCGCCGTGGTTGATATGGGGGCGCTATTTGATAGCTCCTCGCCAAAGTCGGTCCTGGTGCAGATCGCGCGCGGACCGGAGAAGGCGAGCCAGTCTTTCGACCTGCCGAACGACACCTCGTCGTTCCGGGTCGGCCGATGGGACGTCGTCGCTACATTTGAGGATCGAACCTTCACGCTGAAATTCGCAGATTTCGCCTGGTCGTGCGAGATGCGTCTTCCCGAAGAGGCCGCGGTCCTGACGGTGAGCACGAACGAGCGCAGCGCGCTCGAAATACCGATCGGCCATGCGGCCGAAAATGCCGCGGGCGGCGAACGACTGCGGATCTCGACGATGCATGGTCTTGCGATCGATCGCGAAGCGCCGGTTGCTCCTGATCCGTTGAACGTGATCGACCTCGATGCGGCCTATGACCAGATCGCCCCCGACAGCTGGGTGGTGATCGATTTTGCGGGGGCGCGTCCAGCCGTGATCGGGAAGGTCGGCGAGGTGCACAAGGTCTCGCTTGCACGGTACGGCATCACCGGACGGGTGACCCGGCTGCATCTGAATAAGGATTGGCTTGCCCAGACCGACCTGATGCTGTCGGCGGTGCGGCCGGTGAGCGTGCTTGCGCAGAGCGAGCGGCTCGAACTGGCGGAAGCGCCGATCGAGGAGGAGATCTCTGGCGACACCATCGAGCTTGCCGATTTCTATGGCGACCTTCCGATCGGCCGCCAGCTGATCGTCGAGGGTGAGCGCACCGACATCGAGGCGACCAGCGGCATCAAGGGTGCGGAGCTGGTGAGCGTGGCGGGCGTCGAGGTGCTCCCCCACGACGGCGATCCCGCATCCTATCCGGGCGAACGCGTCCATTCCCGGCTCAAGCTCGCAAGCCCACTCGGCTATGACTACAAGCGCGACACCGTCGTGATCCACGGCAACGTTACCTCCGTCACCCACGGGGAAACCAAACGCGAGGTGCTGGGCAGCGGCGACGCGTCGCGGGCGGCGCAGCGGTTCACTTTGCGGCAGGGACCGGTCACGCACCTTGCAGCGTCGACGCCAAGCGGGACGAAATCGACACTCGAGGTTCAGGTCAACGGCGTCCCCTGGACGAAGGTCGACTCGTTCACCGATGCCGGTCCGTTCGATCGCTGCTACGTCACGCAAACCGACCAGGCTGACAAGACGACAATCATATTCGGAGACGGCGTCAATGGCATGCGCCTGCCGACCGGACAGGAGAACGTCACGGCGTCCTATCGTGTCGGGCTCGGCTCCGAGGGGAACGTTTCAACGGGGGCTATCAGCCAGCTCGCGACGCGGCCGTTCGGCGTCAAGGCGGTCGCAAGCCCGTTGGCAGCGAGTGGCGGCGTCGATCGGGACGTCATCGACCAGGGCAAGTCAAACATCCCGCGCGCCACGGTAGCAATGGATCGATTGGTCTCAGTCGAAGACTACGCTGCCTTTGCCAGCCTGTTCGGCGGCGTAGGCAAGGCGGCGGCGATTGCGGTGCCCGGCCGCCGGCCTCTCGTCTACCTGACGGTTGCCGGCCCGACCTGGCAGGACAACAAGCTGTCGCAATACGACAATCTGCGGCAGGCGCTCGCGCAGGCCGGCGATGCCAGCATCTTCTTTAGGGTCGATACGTGCGAGCTCATGCTTCTGATCGTCGCGGCGCGGGTAACCGTGACGCCCGACCGGATCTGGGCGAATGTCGAGCCGGACATCCGCGCCGCCCTGATCGAGCGCTTCCGATATGAGCGGCGCGAGCTCGGGCAATCGATCGCTCTGAGCGAGGTGACCTCGGCCATTCAAGGCGTTCCCGGGGTCGCCGCCGTCAATATCATCATGTTTGACTCAATGTGCGCATCGGATGTCGACCTCGACAGCAGCCTCCGGCAAAAGCTGGCCAGCCTTGGCGTCGGGCCGCCGGCGTCCTCCATCGAGGTCCGGCAGGTGCGGATCGATCCCGTGACGCTGAAGCCGTTGCCGGCCCAGCTCGCCTTTCTGAGCGCGGAGCTGCCCGACACGCTGATCCTCTCGGAGGTCGTCCCATGACAACGACAATCGATCGCTTCAAGAGGCCGGTGAACGAGCGCCTCTATAATCTGCTTCCGGTGGTTTACAGGCAGCGGGATGCAGAAGTCGATGCGCCGCTGCGCGAGCTGCTCGGGTTGATCGGTGAGCAGGTTGACCTGATCGAGAGCGACATCGCGCAACTCTACGAGAACTGGTTCATCGAAACCTGCGACGACTGGGTGGTGCCCTATATCGGCGACTTGATCGGATATCGGCCTCCGGCGGGGGAGGGCGTGGTAGATGGTGCGGCCGCGCAGCCGAACAGCAGGATTCTGTCGGCGCGGAGTGAGGTCGCCAATGCCGTCCGTCTGCGCCGTCGCAAGGGATCGTTGTGGCTGCTCGAACAATTGACCGAAGCGGTGACGGGGTGGCCGGCGCGAGCAGTTGAGCTGGGGCGCCGGCTCGGACAGACCCAGTCGATCGATCATCTGCGGCTGCGCCGCGGCGGAACGCTCGATCTCCGTTCGACGGAACGGCTCGAGCTGCTCGGCACTCCCTTCGATTCCACAAGCCATGCGGTCGAGATGCGGGCTATCGATTCGGATCGATCGCTGGGCGCTTACAATGCTGCCAACGTCGCGGTCTATGTCTGGCGCCTGCCGGTCTACCCGGTGACGCGAACGATCGCCTACTGCCTCGAAGAGGCCGGCGACCATTGCTACACGTTCAGCATTCTCGGCAACGACGCTCCGCTCTACACGCTGCCGGTCACCGATCCCGAGCCTGAAGACATTGCCGGCGAGAGGAACCTGCCGGTGCCGTTGCGCCGTCGCGCGCTCGAGCGGCGCGTGACGGTCGATGGTATCGAGCGGATCGAGGCGTCAGACCATTATTACGGCGATGGCCGCAGCCTTGCCGTCTGGGCACCCGACTGGGCAGGAAACTCCGACGCCGCACCCGTGCCGGCCTCGCACATCATCCCGGCTGATCTGAGGGACTGGCGGTTTCGCCCGCCGCACGGCTACGTCGCCGTCGATCCCGAACTCGGCCGCCTGGCGTTTCCGCCGACGCAATTGCCCGCGCGGGAAGTCATCGTGTCCTACCACCATGCGTTCGGCTGCGACATCGGCGGCGGCGAATATCAGCGCACGCCCGATATCCCGGCCGGCGCGCGGATCTACCGCGTCGGCGAGGGCACCGAGCATGCAACCATCGCACAGGCACTTGATCGCTGGTACCGGGAGACGTGCGACCGGGCCGTCATCGAAGTGGTTGACAATGGCGTCTATGGCGAAGAGATCCACATCCAGATCGACGCGAGGCGCAGCCTCGAAATTCGCAGCGCCAATCAGAAGCGACCGGTGATCAATCTGGTCGATCGGCGCGCGGGACGTCCGGACGCCTTCATGGTCGAGGGCAATGAGGGAAGCCGTTTCATTCTTGACGGCTTCCTCGTGAGCGGGCGCGGTGTGGAGTTTTGCGGGAAGTTCGATGAAATCGCGATCCGGGAGTGCACGCTGGTACCGGGTTGGTCTATTCAAGGTGACGCCAGGCTTCGCCGCCGGACCGAGCCGAGCCTTGCGCTGACAAATGTGTCGGCCTGCCTCAGGATCGAGCGGAGCATCGTTGGAGCCATTCACGCCGCGCAGGAGGACGTGACGGCCGATCCGGTCGCGCTGCATGTCAGCGACAGCATCGTCGATGCCACCAGCGACGACCTGCCGGCGATTGGCGCCATTGAAGGCGCGGTTGCCCCCGTCACGCTGGCGGCGAAGCGCGTGACTTTCCTGGGACACGTCCATGTCCATGCGGTCGCGCTCGCGGAGAACTCCATCTTTACCGACCATGTCAGGGTGGCCCGCCGACAGTGGGGTTGCATGCGGTACTGCTACGTAGCGCCGGGCTCGCGTACGCCGCCGCGATACTATTGCCAGCCGGATCTCGCCGAAAAAGCGATTGAGGAGAGCGGGCAGGGGGCGGAGCATCTGCCGCCGGCGGAACGGCACAATTTGCGCCATGCGGAGCGGCTTCGCGTCGCGCCGCGATTTGCGTCGATCCATTTTGGCGAGCCGGCCTATGGTCGCCTGGCAACGGACTGCACCGACGAAATCGGGCGCGGCGCCGAGGACCGATCGGAACTCGGCGTATTCCACGATCTATTCGAAGCGCAACGTGCGGCGAACCTGCGTGCTCGACTTGCCGACCACGTTCCGGCCGGAACCGAGGTCGGGATCATATTCGCCAGCTGATGAGGGTACCATGACGGGAGATTTTACTCGTGACAGTTTCGGGCCGGAAAAGGGCTTCACACGGGTTCTCATGCAGCAAGGGCGCCCGCAGCTTGATGCCGATCTGAACGAACAGGTCGCCATCTTCTGGCACTACTGGCGGACCATGCTGACCGATCTGGTCGGACCTTATGCCGGCCCCTATGATCGTTGCGGCTTCGGCGTCATCACGCGCGAGGTAACGGCCGATGCGCTGACGGCGCAGGAGCGGGAGGATTTGCGAGCGCTCTTCAAGGACCCCGGCGAATTCCTGCTCAGCCCCGGGCGCTACTATGTCGGCGGCATCCTGTGCGAAAACAAGCACTATCTGGCCTATTCCGCCCATATGGCGCACGACGAGAGCCTGCTCGCGCCCAAGCGGAACGTGCCTTACCTTATTTATCTCGATGTCTGGGAAAGACCGGTTACCTCGATCGAGGATGAAGCAATCGGCGAGCCGGCGCTCAACGGCATAGATACCAGTCTGCGCGCCAGAGTTACTTGGCGGGTCCGGATCGCGGAGCTGGACAAGAGCGTCTATGGCAGCGGCGATTGCAACAAGGTCAAGGAGCACTGGTCAAGAATCACCAATGCCTGGCAGCCCGAGTACCGGGGGTGTCTCGGGGTGCGCGTTTCCGATACGGCCGAGGGCGCCGAGCGTGATCGCGATCACCGGCATCAGGAGGCAGGCTATCGCGGACCGCACAATCAGCTCTACCGCGTGGAGATCCATCATGGCGGCGCGGCTGGCGGCGGCGCGTCGGGGGCGACGTTCAAGGTTTCGCGCGAAAATGCTTCGGTGATCTTCCGGATTGCCGCGATCGAGGACAGCGTCGTCACGCTTGACACGCTGGGCCGGGACACGCGCTTCGGCCTGCGCACCGGCGATTGGGTCGAGATCGACGATGCGGCCGGGCACGGTACGACGCCGGGCCCGTTGTGGCAGATTAAAAAGGTCGATGCATCTCGCCGGCAGGTCACGCTGAACGGTTCGCCGCGGCACGGCAATCTTGCGCATCGCCCTCATATGCTGCGGCGCTGGGATCACAAGGCGGGCGACTCCAAACGAGGCGGACTCGAACTGCGCGATGGCGCCGTGGTTCTGAAGGAGGGAGAAGGTAACAACAACTGGCTTTCGCTGGAAAACGGCCTGCGGATTCAATTTCGCAAGTCAAACCCCGCCAATGTCTACCGCCCCGGCGATTACTGGTTGATCCCGGCCCGCGTCAGCACCGGCGTGATGTGGCCGCAAGAGTACGGCCGTCCCAAGAGCCTTCCGCCACACGGTGTCGAGCACCACTATGCGCCGCTCGCCATCGTATCGTTCGGGTCGGCTGGCGTACTCGAGACGCAAGGCGATTGCCGTCTCAAATTCAACGTACCTGTGGCCTTCTAGAGCGAGATGACTTTTCTTCGAATCGTCATCTCACTCTAGCTCTTTGTTGGAGCATGATCTTTTTCGGAAAACCGCTTCACACTTTTCCGGATCATGCTCTGGGAGCGCATTCTGCCGGGCAAGTTCGGCGAGGCGACCGTCGTTGCGAAGTTGCGATGACGTAGAACCAGCCCGCTTGCGGCCCATGCTGATTGCGCTCCCGGGGTTTCAACTCCGGGGGATTT
>Ga0081540_1002972_pt1 | contig 13592 bp, 10 predicted proteins | sample TabmetS2T1R1_FD_71024 | JGI IMG/M metagenome (GOLD analysis project Ga0081540, IMG submission 71024) | Tabebuia heterophylla rhizosphere microbial communities from the University of Puerto Rico - S2T1R1 | ecosystem: Host-associated > Plants > Roots > Rhizosphere ... | reverse complement strand
CCAGACTGTAGAGCGACATCCCGATGGCGCTGATCGTGGTATCGAGACCGGCCGAAAGCAGCGAGCGCACCAAAAGCGCGCCTTCCTCTTCGCTGATCTCGCCGCCGTCGACGGCTTCGTAGATCTGCGCGCCAAAGCTTCCGGGCCGCAACGATTGCCGCCGGCATTTCTCCGTCACCCAAGGCAGCACCGTCGCGGCCTTGGCCATCAATTCGCGGAAATAGTCATTCTCTGGCCCGAAGCCCGCGAACACCATCGCCCCATAAGTCAGAAAGTTCTCCCTGCCCTCCTCGTTGATCCCGAGCGCATCCGGAAACACGCTGGTCGGAAACACTTCGGCGACGTCGCTGATACCGTCGAAGGCGCCGGCCTCGACCAGCGGCTCGATCAGCGCGACGGCCCTGGCCTTGAAGTCGTCGGCGAGGCGCCGCATCACGCCCGGCGAGAGCACGCGGGCGAGGACCGCGCGCGTTCTGGTGTGCAGCGGCGGGTCGGCTTCCAGGACGATGCTCGGCGGACGCCACGGCTTTTGCTTGAAGTGATTGGCAAGTCCTGCGCCGCCGGCGCTGCTGAAGTTGACGTGATCCTCCAGCACCGCCTTGACCTCGGCAAAGCGCGGCACCGCCCAGATGTCGTATTTGGCGAGCCGAATGACCGGGCCGGCCGCGCGCAGCCGCTCATAGGTCGCATAGGGATTGCGCCTGGTTTCCCCACTGAACGGATCGAAGTCGCTCGAAACGACGGCGGCGGCAGCAACAGCCATGGCACTCCCCTCCCGGTTTCCTGATCTTGTTAAATGACCATAGTCAATTATAATGGTGACCGCAAGAGGCGAGCTCGCCGTCTTGCGCCCTCGATCGAAGCGCGGCATTCAAGGCACTGGCGAAGCGATGGAATTGTCGATCTTGAAGAAAGCAGCAAAGGCCCCGGCGGCCCGCCGGTTTCAGCGCCGCGCCCGCCGCGAGGCCGACAAGGAAGCGCTCAGATCGCTGATCATCGAGACCGCCCGCAAGGAGTTCGCAGCCGGCACGCTGGAGAGCGTCTCCATTCAAAGGATCGCCGACAGCATCGGCTACTCCAAGGGCACGGTTCTCAAATATTATCCGACCAAGATCCTGCTGCTGCTGGCGGTGAAGCAGCAAAATCTCGAGACCGTTGCCGAACGGCTGCAAGCGGTCCGGGCCCAGACCTCCGACGCAGAGCTGCGGCTGCGTCGCGTCATGGAGGCCTATATCGGCTACTGGGCCGACAACCCAGATCACTTCCGATCGCTGTACTCGATGTCCGGCACGGTGGAGGACCGCCGCTTTCCCGACGGCACTTATTTCGGCGACACCGAGGTTGCCCGGCGCGGCTTCGAAATCTTTGCGCTGAGCGTGCGCGAATTTCTGCAGGCGTCCGGCGCCGAACCGGCGTCCGGCCTCGCGTCCAGGCTCGCCTCAGCGCTGATCTCATGCGGGCACGGCGTCATCGCGTTGCCGCTGGGCACCCCGACGATGAAGCTTCCCGACGTGCGGATGACCGGACGACTGGCGATCGGCAACATGATCGATGCATGGTCGGCGAAGCTTGCGGCCGCGCGCGCGGAAAAATCGTGGCCGCGGATTTCGCTGAGCACGTTCAGCTAGGCGTGTACTCCGAAGCGGACATGGACCGCACCGCTACCTTGCGGGCTTCTCAACCTAACGACTTGCCCAATTCGGCGTGGGGAACCGTGGCGCAGACCCCAACCCGTGCGGCCAGACCACCGCTTGCTTTCCGTCCTGCCATTGGATCGTCACCGCCTTCTGCCCGATCTGAAAACCGCGCTGATCGACAGCGAAGTCACCGAGGATGGACTTGGTCTTGAGGGACAGGAGCGTGTCCCGGAGCCTTTCTGGTTCGGTGGTGCCCGCCCGCCGCACCGCCTCGGCAAAAATCTGGCAGCCGGCATACGAGTTGGCCGATTGAACAGCCGGGGCGCGGTTGAACTCTTGTTGGTACGCCGCGACGAATTCCGGATTGCCGGGATTTGGCAAGCTCGCATCCCAGAACGTCGCGCTGTAGACAAACTCGGCGTCCTTTCCGAGTTGCTGGTAAAATTCCGGGAGCAAGCCGTAGGGCAAACTGCTCATCATCTTGATATCAAGGTTCATCACCCTCATTTGGCGGACGATTGCCACGAGGTCATCGAGTCGGACGGCCGCTGCAACCAACAAATCCGGAGCAGACTGCTCCACTTTCTTCAAAAGTCCGGAGAAATCGCTTGTGCCCGTGGGATAGGTTTCGAAAGACACCACATTCAAACCCATGTTCTTGGCGAGCTCATTTGTGGTTTTCGCAACCGCCTTGGGCAGCAGCGCATCCTGATTGAGTATCGCTACTTTCTTCAGTCCATTACGCGCGGCGAGATCAAGCGCACCGATAGCTGCCGAATCGACTGGCGCGAGTACCATGATCAGGTACTTCCGCCCCTTTTCCCAGATTGAGCTCGTCGCGGCATTCGCTGCAACCATCACCTTGCGATACTTGTCCGGGATGTCAGCAACCGCTTCCGTAATCGCGGTACCGTAGGGTCCGAGAATTGCGTCAACCTTGTCCTCGGTAATCAGCTTCTCGTACAAACGCGCCGCAGTCTTTTCGTCAGACTCATCGTCGTAGATCAAGAATTCAACCGTCCTGCCGAGCAGGCCGCCTTGCGCGTTTAGGTGCTTTTGACACAGCAGGTAGCCCTCGCGGCCATATCCGCCTTGGACGGAGTAAGCCTTTCCGGTGACTGACATGGTGGCGCCGATCCGAAGACGTTCGTAGTCCGACGCTTGGCCCTGAGACGACTCGGCCCCCGAAATGCCTAGCGTGATCAAAGCAGCGCGAATGATGACTGGTGGTCTGGGCACGGGACTTCTCCTAAGCCCGATGGTCCCCACTCAAGCCCTTTTATCCTAGCACAGTGTGAACCTTATCGCCGATGATTACATTCGAAGATCGTTGTCGTGAAGGGCGATTCGCGCCTCGCGGCCGAGATGCCGTGCAGAAACCGCGCGCGGTCGACCACGCGGTTCATTCTGGACACCAGCACCGAGATGAAGGCCGCCACGGCGCCGAGAAAGAAGGCAGGCGCCGCGACATTGCCGATGATGCGGCTGAGCTGATCGATGGACGGGGCTACCGGAAACAATTCAATGACGTTTTGCATGGAGCGACCATTCGTTCGGCCCGGGCGCGTGCGTCGGCCACGCCCGGCAGACAGCGCCCGAGGGGCACCGTCTGCCCGGCGCGGCGCTGTCAGTCGGCCTTGGCCTTCTCCTGCATCGCCGCCTGCAGCTTCTTGATGTCCGCAGGCGAGAGTTGCGGGCGATCGACCTTGACGGTCAGCTTGTTGAGCTTGGCAGTCAGCGCAAACGGCGGCTTGTAGTCGGCATCGTTTACACCGGTGAGCGTGTCGGAGCCGATGTCAAAGCTCTCGTCCCACTGCAGGATCATCGGCAGCGTCTTCTCCATCTGCTTGCTGGCCACCTCCTTGCCATCCACCTTCAGCGTGCCCGTGCCGGGTCGTCCAACACCGCTGAAGTTGTTGTACGCCAGCGTGCCGGCGCCCATGCCATCGTACTTGAAGTCGAACTCGACCGTATGCCGGCCCGGCGGCAGCGCATCCGTGCCTTCCCACTTGATGCGTTCGAGGTCGACCATGTTCCACAGGAACACCGGCTTGCCCTGCAGGATGTAGAAGCCGTATCCGCCGAAGCGACCTCCCGAGGTCAGGATCATCCCTTCCGCACCGCCTTGCGGCACATCGATGTCAGCTGTGATCGTGTAGGAGGTGTTGAGGAGAAGCGGCGAGTCTCCCTGCGGCAATCCCGTCATCGGCCGCGTATACACGAACTCCTTGCGGCCGGCGGTGATGTTCGGACGTGGCGCGACGATGCGCGCCGCCACCGATGCATCCATCGGGAAGACCTGGTACTTCTTCGCTTCCGCAACGAACTTCTGGCGCATCTCCCTGACCTTCTGCGGGTTCTGCGCCGCGATGTCGTCGGTCTGGCTGAAGTCCTTGCTCAGGTTGTAGAGCTGGAAGACCTGATTGTTGAGCGGATCCGGGTTGGCCGGACCAAACGCTTCCCACGGCGCTCGGTTGACCTTGGTGGAGAGCATCCAGCCATCGTCATAGAGCGCCCATTGCCCGAACATCTCGAAGTATTGGGTCTTGTGGCGCGACGCGGTCTTCGCGTTCTTTGCGTCGAACGTGTAGAGGAAGCTCGTGCCCTCGATCGGCGCCTGCTTGATGCCGTCGACGACCTCAGGTGCGCGGATGCCGGCTGCCTCAAGGATCGTCGGCACGACGTCGATCACGTGAATAAACTGCTCGCGCAACGCCCCCTTGTCCTTGATGCGCGCGGGCCACGACACGACCATGTTCTGGTTGATGCCGCCGAGCCGCGACGCGTTCTGCTTGAACCAATCGAATGGCGTGTCGAACGCCCACGACCAGCCGGCCGACATGTGGTTATAGGTCTGCTCGGTGCCCCACACGTCGTAGAACTTCATCTGCACGTCAACCGGCAACTGGTTGAGGCCGTTGAAGAACGCGACTTCGTTGGGCGTGCCGAGCGGCCCGCCCTCGGCGCTGGTGCCATTGTCGCCGTTGATGTAGATAACGAGCGTGTTGTCGAGCTTTCCGAGATCCTCGAAATGCTTGATGACGCGCCCGATCTCGTGGTCGCTGTAGGCGGCGTAGGCAGCGAAGACCTCAACCTGACGAATGAAGAGTTTTTTCTCCTCGGCGCCAAGCTGGTCCCACGGCTTCAGCATCTCTTTGGGCCATGGCGCGAGCTTGGTGTCCTTCGGGACCACGCCGAGCCGCTTCTGGTTCTCCAGGATGCGTTCGCGTAGTTTCTCGTAGCCGTCGTCGAACAGGTGCATCGCGCCGATCTTGTCAACCCACTCCCTGGTTGGATGGTGCGGCGCGTGGGTGGCGCCGGGCGCGTACTTGATGAAGATCGGCTTCGACGGGTCGGTTTGGTGCATACGCGTCATCCAGTCGATGGCCTCGTCAGCCATCGCGGTGACAAGATTCCACGTACCCGTCGGCTTGCCCTGGAAAGGATAGATCTGCGTCGTGTTGCGGAACAGATTCGGCTCCCACTGGTTGGCGTCACCACCCACGAAGCCGTAGAAATATTCGAATCCCATGCCGATCGGCCACTGATCGAACGGACCGACCTGGCTGGCAGCGAACGCCGGGACGTTATGGTCCTTGCCGAACCACGACGTCGCGTAGCCATTGTCGAGCAGGGTACGTCCGATCGTCACCTTGTCTTTGCCGATGATGCTGTTGTAGCCGGGGAAGCCAGTCGATTGCTCCGAGATCACTCCGAAGCCGGCCGAATGGTGATTGCGCCCGGTGATCAGCGCCGCCCGGGTCGGCGAGCACAGCGCGGTCGAAAACACCCTATTGTAGCGCAGGCCTTCATTGGCAATCCTATCCATCGTCGGCGTCGGAATCACGCCGCCAAATGTGCTCGGCACGCCAAAGCCGGCGTCATCGGTGAGAATCAGCAATACGTTGGGAGCACCCTTCGGCGGGACAATGCGCGGTGCCCACCATGGCTGCGACTGCAAGGCATCATCCTTGATCACACCGCCGAACTTGGGGTCGGGCGGCGGAAGCTGCTTGCCGTCGATTGTCGTCGTTGCGCCGGCCGAGCCGGGCGGGGGTGCACCCTGCTGTGCGAACGCCGGTGCAGAAACCAGGAAGGTGGAAATCAGCGCAGTAAAGATTCGTTGAAAATGCATTGCAAAGTCCTTCCATGACGCGAGGCGCACACGCTACGCACCCTGTCGGCGTTCCCGGCTGGCTTTCTTGATTCAGATCAAATCGAACTCAGATCCAGTCCGGCTCGGATCGAGCTCATGTCCGCTGGTGAGATTATTTGAATCATGTCATCGGTGTCCGCCCTCCCGGGATACCGCAGCAGGGCTTGGCGACGCGGCCGTGGATGCCCCAGCTATTGTCGAGGATGCGATGGATCAGCGCGTGGCTGGTGTCGTCAACCGGCCAGGCGAATTCGCGGCCGAGCGCAGCAGCCCAATCGCTGATCCGACCGTCACCAATCCTTGAATGTCGGCTCGGTGCACCCCCCGCAGACCCAGGGAAACGTCCAGTCGGCCGTGCGCTTGGCGCTGTCGGGGATGTACCTGCTCCAGGCTTCGGCTCGGACCGGATTGATTGACTGCCAAATAACGTCAAAGGTACCGGCGGAGTTGATCTTGCCTATCATGACTGGCTTGGACAGATGATGATTGGTGTTCATCACAACCTCAAAACCGCTCGGCGCCCTGACTCTTTGGCCGTACATAGCTTGCCGGACCGCATCTACGTTGTCGGTGCCCGCTTGCGAAACAGCCTGAGCCCACATCCTGAAACCAATAAAGGTGGCTTCCATCGGGTCATTTGTGGTTTTGTCTCGTTGCTCGTTGAAGTCTGACCACATTTTTATGAAAGCTTCGTTTTCTGCTGAGTTGATCGATTGGAAGTAATTCCAGGCTGCGAGGTGCCCGACGGGGAAGATGTCGGCTCCGAGCAACTCGCGCTCGCCGACTGAGAAGGCCATGACTGGAATTGCATTGGGCTCGATCTGCTGAGCTGCGAGTTCCCTGTACAGGTACGTATTTGCATCTCCGTTAACGGTTGATATCACCGCTGTCTTTTTTCCCTCCGAACCGAAGGCCTTGATCCGCTCGACGATCCCGCGCCATTCGGAATAGCCGAACGGCGTATAAATTGTCGCAGTGTCATCTGGCGAGACGCCCGCTGCGGCAAGATACGCGCTCAGGATTCGGTTGGTCGTGCGTGGATAGACGTAGTCAGTACCGAGCAGAACCCATCTGCGAACTTCGCCTCCTTCCTTGGTCATTAGAAATCGGACGGCCGGAATTGCCTGCTGGTTGGGCGCGGCCCCCGTGTAGAAAATGTTATGCGAGCTTTCTTCACCCTCGTACTGCACGGGGTAGAACAGGAGGCCGTTCAATTCCTCGAAAATCGGAAGCACGGACTTGCGGGAGGCGGAGGTCCAGCAGCCGAATACAACCGCGACCTTTTCCTTGGAGAGCAGGTCCCTGGCCTGTGTCGCAAAGAGGCCCCAATCAGACGCGGGATCAACAATTCTCGGCTCCAGTTTCCGTCCGAGAAGCCCGCCTTTCTTGTTTTGGTCGGCTATCATCATGAGAACGGTGTCCTTGAGAACCGCCTCGCTGATTGCCATGGTGCCTGAAAGAGAATGTAGAATTCCGACCTTGATGGTCTCTTCCCCCGCGTGAGCCGCTGAAACGACGTACACAAGCAACAAACCGAATAGCCTTGGCATGACGCAGCGTGCCACCGAAGTTGATTTCATGTAGCTGCCCCGACCAGCTCGAAAACGCGGGTTTCCTTTGTCATTCCCTTGGCAACGACCGCTTCGAGGGGCCTGAACTGGAAGCAGTGCTTAACCCGCAAGTAGACGCCTTCACTCACAAGAATAACCGTCCCAAACTGCTTGTTCAGACCTTCGAGCCGCGCTGCCAGATTCACCGTGTTGCCGAGAGCCGTGTAGTTCATTCGCTCCGTCGAGCCGAGATTGCCGACGACGGCCTCCCCGACATGAATGCCGAACCGCGTGAAAAATGGCTTCAGGCCCTCAGCTTCGAATTCAGCGTTGAGCTTTTCGCAGGCCATTCTGCCCGCAAGAACTGCGCGGCAGGCCCGCTCGATGTGGTCGGGCTGGGGATTGGGTGCGTTCCAGAACACCATCACGGCATCGCCAATAAACTTGTCGACTGTTCCGCCTTCCGCGAGGAAAGCCTCGGTAAGCACCGAGAAATACCGCGACGTCTGGTGCATGAGCGTGTCCGGGTCGGCGGACTCCGCGATGGTGGTAAAATTCCTAACGTCGGTGAAAACGACCGTAAGCTCCTTTCTGAATCCACCAAGCTCGGTAGATATGGAATTATCCATGACCCCGCGGACGATCTCTTTAGGCACGAACCGCGCGAACGACCATATGGTGCGCTGCGCGAGATTCACCGTACTGCCGAGTTCGCCGATTTCTCTCATGCGTGATGTGACAGGTTTGGGATCGGGTGCTGCCAGCTTCTGGAGTCTCGTTGCCTGAGCCGTAATGTCTTTCAATGAGTGAGACATTGCGTTACCAAATATCCAAGCAACCGGAATGAACGCACCACCGGCAACAATTGCGAGGATTAACCCGGTGAGCTGGAGCTTCTGAACAGCTTGGAGAAAGTCTCCTTGGGCCGCGAGCAACAATATGCTGGCGCTGTGCTGGTCTCCCATGGAGAATTTCGCTAACCTGAACAGATAGCCATTGCCTTGGTCGTCTCTGATAGTTCCTTCGTATTGATCGCGGCCATCGAACCGTCGCAATACAGCCGCTGCGGCCCCCGAGTTGATCTCCTTGATGTTGGGCAATTGCGGTCGGGATGGATGTGTCATCGCGCTCGCAATAAACTCTGCAAGATTTGGGTGGGCGATGAGGGAGCCAGCCGAGTCGAAAATCAAGACGACACCGTGCTCTCCAGGCCGTTGCGCTTGGACGAAATCGCTGAACGTGTCGAGCTTGAGATCGGCGGCAAGGACACCGGATACCTTTCCGCGAAGGGGTGCGCTAACCGTAATCACCGGTGCGCCAACACTGAACGAAAGATAAGGCAAGGAGACAAGCGACCGATCGACTTTCATTGTTTCCTGATACCAGGGTCGTTTGCGGGCGTCGTATCCGTATTTCCATAGATCCAGTTGTCCGACATCATTGCCCTGCCGATCTTCAAAAATTCGTCGCATCGGCAATTCGCCACCGGGAGTGGGACGGACCAGATTGATCGCAATGTCAGCGTGCGCTGTCGCACGTAACCTCTCGCGCTGCTCCTCATTGAGGTCACTGGTGCGCCGCACCTGCAACCAAGCGCCGTTTTCGAAGCCGGCATAGATACTGTCCATTTGAAGCCGTTCCTGGAGTGCAGCTTTGAACAGTGCGATCGCAGGACCAGTCTCGGTCCGTTCGTTTGAATCGGCCACGCTGGAACTGGTTGCCAGCACACGCACCAACGACGCCATCGCGGTTATCTCTGCCTGAAGGCGTCCGAACGCCTTTGCGCTGGTCGCGTCCATATAGGCAGCCGCAGCCTCCTGCGTTGCCCAATGAAGAACCCGAACCTGAATAGCGATCAGCAGCGCGGCGAGAGCTAGGATGAACGCCATCACCGCGAAGGTGATTGAGGTTCGAAATGTAAACATCCTGCGTGCCCCTTGGCGTGGAGGGCATCCTTACGAAGGTGGTGCCAGCCCCGACCGAGGCTGTGACACAACAAGGATCGGACCCGAACCAGTGAGTGATGAGGTCGAATGTAGCGAGACAGAGAGCCACACGGTTCTGTTGATCTAGGTCAATGGATGTCCGCCTTGTGTCAGGGCGTTTGGCGGATTTCATCAGATCGTGGAAGCGGCGCCTGGGTCTCTTCCGGCCGGTTCCGCTGTTGACCCCTTAGCGGACTGCCTTTGTCCCCCAGCCGATGTCCGATTTGGGGCCAAAACGGACCTCACCTGCTCCGCATCGTGAGGGCCTATTGATGAGTACACGCTGCTAGATACTCGTACTTCTTAAGCTTCCGCCGCGATCCTGTCCCACAGCGCGCGGATCATGTCCTTCATCACAAGCGCCTCCTGCCAGCGGTCGGAAAGCTCGCGGCCGTCGGAGCCGGTGATGGCATAGGGCGGTGGGCCGAGCTCGCAGAGAAAGGTGAGTGTCGCCTCAGGACCGGCGCGCTTCTTCCAGGAGCGGATGCCGTATTCCCACCACTGCATGAACAGGCCGACCCAGCCCTGATGCTGGGGAAAGCCGAGCGAGACCTGCACCTGCTCGCGGCTGGCGACGCGGCCGTGGATGCCCCAGCTATTGTCGAGGATGCGATGGATCAGCGCGTGGTTGGTGTCGTCAACCGGCCAGGCGAATTCACGGCCGACCAGATAATGCGAGAGGTCCGCCGTCAGCCGCAGGTCCGGGAAGCAATCGAGCAGCTGCAACGTAAAGAACAGGTCGGTCGTCATGCGGTCGCGATGCGTTTCGACGTGCACCGCGACGCCGGATTGTTCCGCAAGGCGCCGCCAGCCTTCGAGCAAGGGAATGCAGTCCGCAAGGCGGTCGGGGCGCACATCAGGCTGCAGGTTGACATGGTCGGCCCCTAACCGCGCCACCAGCTCCAGCACCGGCTTCAGGTCGTCGACGCATTTCGGATAGCACTGCGCCTGCCAGATCAGGCCGTGCGCGCGCAGGAAGCCTGTCACGTCAGTGGCGAAAGCCGGGTCGATGAAGCGCACGCCGGCGCCGTCAAATCCGGCATCGCGGATCATCGCGAGCTGGGTTTGCAGCGGCCATTCCGGCTCGTCGGCCAGCCGCCGCTCCATCGCCCAGAGCGACTGCAGGACGCGAAGTTGTTGCGCCACGCGTCAGGCCGGCTTCGGCACCGCGACAGACAGCTCGTCCTGCCCGACCGTTTCGGCGGCGATATCCTCGCGATAGGTTTCCGGGCCGATCCACACCGCGACCACCGTGCACAGCGACAGGAACATCGCGTAGCAGGCAACCGGCCACCAGCTGCCATAGGTCGCAACCAGCCAGGCCGCGACGAATGGCGCCGGTCCACCGGCAAGGAGCGAGCCAAGCTCGCGCGCGAACGCAAAGCCGGCAAAGCGCCGCTGCGGCGGGAACAGCTCCGCAAAATACGCCGCCTGCGGTCCGAACATCGCAGCGGTGACCACGGCGCGGGCGAGGATGAAGGCGAGCGCGATCCAGATCCACTCCTTGGTCCCGACCATCCAGAAGAACGGGAAGGAAAGCGCTACTCCAGCGAGCGCACCGAACATATAGACCGGCCGCCGGCCGATCCGATCGGACAGCGCCGCCCAGCCGAGGATTGCGAACAGTTCGATGGCAAAGGCGAGCATCAATGCGCTGAGCGCCTCCGATCGCGGCACGCCCAGCGTCGTGATGACGTAGCTGAGCCCGAACACCGGGAAGAAATAGCCGAGCCCGTTCTCGGCCATGCGGGCGCCGAGCACGACGAGGAAGTTGCGCGGATGATGGCGCAGCGCCTCCATCGCCGGGTTTTTCTCGACCTTGCCTCGCTCGACGACGGCCTCGGTATAGACGGGCGTCTCGGCCACGCGCAGGCGGACATAGATGCCGACGAGGATGAGAAGGAAGCTCGCCAGGAACGGCAGGCGCCAACCCCAGCTCATCAATTCCTCGCGCGGCAGCATGGTCACCAACGCAAAGGCGCCGGCGGCGAGCAAATTGCCGACGGAGACGCCGAGCGGCGCGAAGCCGCCCCAGAAGCCACGGTGTTTGGCCGGCGCATTCTCCACGAGATAGATCACCGCGCCGCCATATTCGGCGCCGGCGCCAAGGCCCTGGACCACGCGCATGGCAACGAGCAGCAGCGGCGCCCAGATGCCGATCTGGTTGTAGGTCGGCAGCAAGCCGATCAGGGTGGTGCCGATGCCGATCATCAAGAGGGTTGCGACCAGCACGGGCTTGCGGCCATAGCGATCGCCCATGATGCCGAACAGGATGCCGCCGATCGGTCGGACCGCGAAGCCGACGCCGAAGGTCAGGAACGAGAGTAGCGTGCCGACGACCGGGTCGCTCTTGGGGAAGAACAGCTCGCCGAATACCAGTGCCGCCGCGGTGCCATAGAGGAAGAAGTCGTACCATTCCAGCGCGGAGCCGACGCTGGCGGCAAGGATCACACGTAAGCGCGATTGGCCGGCAGCGCCGGCTTTGATCTCAGCCATTGTTTCCCATCCCTGTTTGCTTAGTTTTCTTAAACTCAAAAGTGCGATGCCCGCGAGATGAAATCCCGCGGGCATCCAAGCGCTTAGGCGGCGCGCGTGAAGTAGGTTTTCTTCGACGCGGACTGCGTTTCGTAGATCGATCCCTGGCGCGTTGCCGGCGGCAGCGGCATGCGCACGGGCACGCTGGTCATGCGCGGCGCGATCACCGAAGGCCCGGCCAGCAGGCGGCTGTCGAACTCGACAAAATCCTTCACGCCCATCAGCGGCCAGGCGTCGCTGGAGGCGACTTCATAGAGCAGCAGGTTGCGCGGGCGGTTCGAGGTGTTGAGCGCCGAGCCGTGCAGCGCGCGCACGTGGTGGAACGACATGCTCCCGGCCTTGCCGATGCAGGGCACGGCGCGCTTGATCTCGTCCTCGATCAGGTCCGGATCGATCAGGCCGGCGAAGCAGCCGTCCTCGCCGTGGTGATCCCACATCGTGGGCCCGGTGTGCGAGCCCGGCGTCACCAGCATCGGACCGTTTTCAAGATCGCAGTCGTCGAGCAACACGCCGATCGCCAGGATGTCATCATTGGTGTGCGGATAGAACGCCCAGTCCTGGTGCCACTCGACGGGTGAACCATATTGCGCGGACTTCATGTTGAGTTTTGAGCCGTGCAGGCGCAGGCCGGGTCCGATCAGCTTCGTCAGGATCGAGATGACGGGCGCGCTGCGGACGATCTCATCGAAGATCGGGTGCACCTTTTGCGGCGCCTTGATGCGGCGGACGCGCGGAGTTTCCGGGGTGTGCCCGGGCTCGAGGTCATAGACATCGGTGTGCTCGGTCACGCTGGCAGCGCCGGCGACGAGCTCCGTGAGCACGCTGCGGACCTTCGCCAGGGTGTCCTTGTCGAGCACTTCGGGGACCACGATCACGCCGTCGCGCCGGTAGGCCTGGACCATTTCGTCGGAAATCATGCTGTCTTTTCCTATCCCTTTTCTTTCCTTGTTCTTCCCAGCATGTTAGCGCTTCCATATCGAATGTTAGCGCTAACATTAAGGATGCTAGCGCTTACATTGTGGATTGGCAAGCCGGAATCGTGCAAATTTGCCGTTGTGAGTTCCGAGATGACCGATACTGACATCCGCCCCGAGGAGACGGCCCCGACGCTATCGGCAGTGGCCAAGCGCGCCGGCGTCTCCTCGATCACCGTCAGCCGGGTGCTGCGGACCCCCGACCGGGTCGCGCCGGAAACCCGCAGCCGGATCGAGAAGGTGATGCGCGAGCTCGGCTATGTGCCGAACCTGGTGGCCGGCGCGCTTGCGAGCGCCAAGACCAATTCGGTCGGCGTCCTGGTGCCGACCATCGCCAACTCGATCTTTGCCGACACCGTGCAGGGCCTGTCCGACAAGCTCGAGCCGCTCGGCTATTCCGTGATCCTGGCGCAATCGCGCTATGACGCCGCACGCGAGGACCGCATGCTGGCGGCGCTGCTGTCGCGGCGGCCGGAAGCCATCATCATGGTCGGCTCGCCCGCGACCGAGGACGGCGCCCGCCTGCTCCGCCACGCCCGCATCCCGATCGTCGAGACCTGGGAGCTGCCATCGGATCCGATCGATGCGGTGGCAGGCTTCGATAATTACCAGACCGGCGTTGCGGTCGCCCGCCACTTCGTCGCGCAGGGCCGCAAGCATCTTGCCTTCATCGGCGGCGACGACCCGCGCGCGACGCGGCGCTGGCTCGGCTTCCAGTCCGTGGCGGCAGCGAGCCGGCTTTAGCCCCCGCGGCT
>Ga0081540_1002971_pt1 | contig 13594 bp, 11 predicted proteins | sample TabmetS2T1R1_FD_71024 | JGI IMG/M metagenome (GOLD analysis project Ga0081540, IMG submission 71024) | Tabebuia heterophylla rhizosphere microbial communities from the University of Puerto Rico - S2T1R1 | ecosystem: Host-associated > Plants > Roots > Rhizosphere ... | reverse complement strand
GCCCGCGAAGGTCCAGGCTGCGATCGACGGTATGGTCGAGCTGCTCGCGGGCAAGCCGAACGATCTCGCCGATGTCGTGCTCGATCTCGACGGCGTTCCCGAATTCAACCGCGGCGTCTACGACATTGCGCGCACCATACCGCCGGGCAAGACCATGACCTATGGCGACATCGCCAAGAAACTCGGCGGCGTCGAGCTGTCGCGCGACGTCGGTCAGGCGCTGGGCCGCAACCCCTGTCCGATCGTGGTGCCGTGTCACCGCGTGCTGGCGGCGGGCAATAAACCCGGCGGCTTCTCCGCCAATGGCGGGGTGGTGACGAAGCTGAAGATGCTGGCGATCGAGGGCGCGGTGGTGAACCACACGCCGAGCCTGTTCGACTGAAAAAAGCTTCACCGCCCCTTGAAGTTGGGCGTGCGTTTCTCGTTGAAGGCCAGCACGCCCTCGCGGCGATCTTCCGTCGGCACCATGCGGTTATAGGCCTCGATCTCCAGCGCGAGGCCGTCGCGCAGCGACAGTTGCAGGCCGCGGTGGATCGACAGCTTTGCCTGACGGACGGAGATCGGCGCGTTGCGGGCGATCCGTGATGCGGTTGCCAGCGCCGCCGGCATCAGTTCGGCGAGCGGAAATACTTCGTTGACAAAACCCCACTCGCGCGCTTCCGCCGACGAGAACGGCTTGCCGGTGAGGATCAGCTCCTTGGCGCGGCGCTCGCCGACGGCGCGAGGCAGGGTCTGCGTGCCGCCGCCACCCGGCATGATGCCGAGCGTTACCTCGGTCAGCGCGAAGCGCGCGGTCTCCGCCGCATAGAGGAAATCGCAAGCGCCTGCGATTTCGCAGCCGCCGCCATAGGCCGCGCCGTTGACGGCGCCGATGATCGGCACCGGGCAGTCGATCAGCGCCCGCACCATGCGTTCGAAGATGACGTGCTGGCGCGTCCACGCTTCATCGGTCATGCCGCGACGCTCTTTCAGGTCGCCGCCGGCGCAGAAAGCCTTGTCGCCGGCGCCGGTGAGCACGATGCAGCGCGAGTTCTTTGGATCGAGCGCGATGTCCTCGAAGCAGCGCACGAGGTCGCGCCCCATTTGGGTGTTGAGCGCGTTGGAAGCATCGGGCCGGTTGAGCCGGACGATCGTCACATGCTCGTCGATTGGCTCGATCGCAAGCGTCTCGAACGCTGGCGTGTCCGCGCTCATATCGCCTCGCAGGAAAATCCGTTGCCGGCGCGCCGGATCTTTCCGGCCGAAGGCGAGGGGAAATGCGCGGTGCAGCACAATGTGTCGGTGTCGCAGTAACGCTCCATGAAATTGCGCCGCGTCGTTGCCGCCTGCGCCTGATCGACATCGAACTTCGCGGACAATTCCGGATGGCGCGCCTGCAGCGGCGAATGCATCAGGTCGCCGGAGAATACGGCGTCATCCTTGCCGCGGCCGAAGGTGAAGGCGGCATGGCCGGGAGTATGCCCTGGCGTCGGCAGGATGCGGGTGTGATCGCCGATCGCGTAATCGCTGCGCACGATTTCGGCGAGCCCCTTTTCGACGATAGGCAGCACGCTGTCGCCGAAGGGCGGCACCGGCGTCCTGGCATGCGTCTCGGTCCAGTAGTCGAACTCGGTCTTGTCGAACACATAGCGCGCCTTGGGAAAGGTCGGCACCCAGCGGCCATTGTCGAGCCTTGTGTTCCAGCCGACATGGTCGACGTGCAGATGCGTGCACATGACGTAGTCGATATCGTCGACGGAAAACCCGGCCGCGGCCAGCCCCCGCATATACGTGTCGTCAGTCTTCATGTTCCATTTCGGCCGCTGCGGCCGCGGCTTGTCGTTGCCGATGCAGCTATCGACCAAAATAGTGTGGTGCGGCGTCTTCACCACATAGGACTGGAAGCACAGGATCAGCACGTCGTTGTCGTCGAGCGCGCCGGCCCTTTGCAGCCACGGCCGGTGCTCGGCCAAAAGCTCCGGCGTCAGGCCCGGGAGCATCTCCAGCGCCGGCAGGAAGGAGGTTTCCTGCTCGATGATGCGGTGAATGGTGAGATCGCCGACGGCAAATTTCAGGCTCATGTCATTTTCCCGGCTGGATTAGTGCGTATTGTTGTCCCTGACGTAGGGAATGATGAAGCTGGCGAGGATGTCGAGCGCGGCCTCGCCCTGCCGCCCGCTGCCATAAAGTCCCGAGGTGGTCATCACCACGAGATCGAGTTCGGGGACGATGAAGATGCGCTGGCCGCCGAGGCCCTGGGCCGCAATCCATTTCACGTCCTTGTCGCCGGACAGCGTGCGGCCCATCCACCATTGCTGGCCGTAATAGAACAGCCCGCCGAAATAGCCGATCGCCTGGAAGCGCGGCGCGACCGATTGCTCGATCCATTTGGCCGAGACGATCTGCCGGCCGTTCCAGTCACCCTTGTTGAGCACGAGCTGGCCGATCTTTGCCGCATCACGCGGGCGCAGGCGAAGGCCGACGGCCGGGGCGATTCGTTCGTTGCGGTATTTCATCCATTCCCAGTCGGAAATGCCGAGCGGCGCGAACAGCGTCTCGCGCGCGAACGCCTCCAGCGATTGGCCCGACACGCGCTCGACGATGTTGCCGAGCAGGTCGGTTCCGCCGCCATTGTAGGTCCACACCGTGTCAGGTGGCGCTGCGACCGGCTTCGACAGGACGTAGCGGATGGGATCGGCCTCGTTGCCTAGATGCGGCTCGTCGTTCTTCGGATCCTTCCAGGCGCGGTTCTCGTCCCATTGAATGCCCGACGACATGGTCAGGAGATGGCGCAGGGTGATGTTGTCCCAGCCCGGCGATTTCAGCGCCGTATAATCCGGAAAGAACTTGACGACAGGTTCGTCGGCGCCGGCAATCAGCTTGCGATCGATCGCGATCCCGACCAGCAGCGAGGTCACGCTCTTCGAGACAGACCGCATGTCGTGCCTGGTCGTCGCATCGAAATCGCGCTGCCCGCCACCTTCGCCCCAGGGCTCGTCATGCCCCGAGAAATATTGCTCGAAGACGAGCTTGCCGTGGCGGGCGATCACCACGGCATGAACATTGGCCTCGGTTTCCTTCAGCCGGGCAGCGATGCGGCAAAGCCGCTCGCCGTCAAGGCCGACATCGTCAGGGGAATCGACCGCCCAGCCGTCGCCAAGCGCAACGGGCACACCGCAGGCCTGACTCGTTTGGCCCGGCGCTTGCGTGGCGGATGCAGCAAGAACGACCGCGGCAGCAAGGCCGAGGCGCCGTAACTGTTTGCCAACCTCGTGCATGCTGCCGTCTCCGTCATTAGTCGTTTACGCCGACGGCGGGACCGAGATCTTCACCGAAGGCCGCTCCATCATCTTCTGATGGAAGGCGTCGAGCTTCGGATAGGCCTTGCGCCAGCCGCAATCCGCAAAGCGGAAGTCGGCATAGCCAAGCACGCAAACAAGGCCGATCTGTGCGATGTTGAACGGCCCCGACAGCACGTCGGGCCTGTTCTCGAACCGCGCCATGCCGGCCCATGCCCGCTTCCAGTGGTCGTCGGACCACGCCTGCCAGCGCAGCGGCTCCGGCCGCACCATGCCCTCGTAGCGGCACAGCAGCATCGAATCGAGCATGCCCTGCAGCAGCGAATGGTCGCTCTTGACCTTCCAGCGCTCAGGTCCCGATGCGGGGATCAGCTTGCCGCCGCCGGCGAGTTCGTCGAGATATTCGACGATGACGTAGGAATCGAGGATGACGTCGCCATTGTCGAGGATCAGCACCGGCAGCTTCTTCAGCGGCGTGATCTTGGAATATTCCTCGTTGGGCGTACCCGGCGCGACGGTGGCGGGGGTGAACTCGATCTTGTCGATCAGGCCGGTCTCGATCGCGGCGATGCGCACCTTGCGGGCGAACGGCGAGGCGGGAGAGAAGGTGAGTTTCATGAAAAGAAGCCTCTGGGCAAGAACTGTATCCTCCGTCATTGCGAGCGAAGCGAAGCAATCCATTTTTCCGCTTGTGGCGCGATGGATTGCTTCGTCGCTATCGCTCCTCGCAATGACGGCGGTTGCGAATGTGCATGCGTCAGTTTACGCCGCGATGATTTCCTGGCGCTGCTCGCCGAGGCCTTCGATGCCGAGCGTGACGACGTCGCCGACATTGAGGAACTGCGGCGGCTTCATGCCGGTGCCGACGCCGGGCGGCGTGCCCGTGGTGAGGATGTCGCCGGGCAACAGCGTCATGAACTGCGAGACGTAGGAAATGCACTTCGCCATCGAGAAGATCATGGTCGAGGTCGAACCGGTCTGGCGGCGCTGGCCGTTGACGTCGAGCCACATCGACAGCTTCTGCACGTCGGGGATTTCGTCCTTGGTGACCAGCCACGGGCCCACGGGGCCGAAGGTGTCGTGCGACTTGCCCTTGGTCCACTGGCCGAGCCGCTCGATCTGGAAGTTGCGCTCGGAGACGTCGTTGCAGACGCAGTAGCCGGCGACGTGATTGAGCGCGTCGGCCTCCGAGACATACTTGGCGCGGGTGCCGATGATGGCGGCGATTTCGACTTCCCAGTCGAGCTTGGTCGAGCCGCGCGGCTTTTCCACCGCATCGTTCGGGCCGCTCAATGCCGTGTTGGCCTTGATGAAGAAGATCGGCTCGGTCGGGATCGGCGATCCCGTCTCCTTGGCGTGGTCGACATAGTTCAGCCCGATGGCGACGAATTTGGAGATGCCGGTGACCGGCGCGCCGAAGCGCTGCTTGCCGTCGACGGCGGGCAGCTTGGACGTATCGAGGCCCGCGAGCTTGGCCAGCGAGGCCGGCGAATAGGCCTCGCCGTCGAGGTCCTTCACGTGTGCCGAAAGATCGCGCAACTGGCCGGATTTATCGATCAGGCCGGGCTTTTCCGCACCCTTGGCGCCGTAACGAACAAGCTTCATCTTTATCACTCCCTACGGGTTTTATCGGACTTATTGGTGGTATACCTCAGCAGGCTTCATGGAACAGCGGGGCAGGAAATTCAACTGCCGAAAGCGCAGGGTAGGGTGGGCAAACGCGCCTTTGCGCGCTGCCGACGAGCGTTTTCCGGCTCGCCATATGCCTGACCCTCGTCCTGAGGAGGCCGCGGCGCGGCCGTCTCGAAGGACGTGGCCGCAGTGGGGCCTCCATGGTTCGAGACGGCGCAAGCGCCTCCTCACCATGAGGGGAGAATTCTCGTCACCCCAATGCCACGAACCGGAACGCATCCCCGTCGCGCCTGATGTGCCCGGCGTTGAAATGCCCGCCGATCACCAGTGTCGGCGTGTCGGCAAAGCGCGAGAACAGTTCGCGGCGGCTTACCACGGACTGCCGGGGATCGGAATCCGCGGTCGAGGACCAGTCGAGATGGGCCATCTGGCAGGGATGGTGGGCCACGTCCCCCGAAAGCAGCGCTTCCTCGCCGTCCGACTTGATGTGGATGCACATATGGCCCGGGCTGTGGCCGGGCGTCGGGATCAGGGTGATCTCGTCGGTAAGCCTGCCGTCGCTGGCGACGAGATCGACCTTGCCGGCGTCGGCGACCGGCCGCACGGAATCGTCGAACACGGCCACCTTGTCCGGCTCGTCGCTGTGGTCGCGCCAGTGCTCGAACTCGGTCCGGCCGAACACGTATCGGGCATTGGCGAAGGTCGGCACCCACTTGCCGCCTTCCAGCCGTGTGTTCCAGCCGACATGGTCGACATGCAGATGCGTGCACAGCACGGTATCGATGCTCTCTGGCGGGAAGCCCGCCGCCGTCAGCTTTTCGAGGAACGGGTCCTTGCGGTCGTTCCAGGTCGGCACCTTGCGGCCCTGCTTGTCGTTGCCCAATCCGGTATCGACGATGATGCGGCGCGACGGCGTCTCGACCAGCAGCGAGTGGATCGACATTTTCAGCCGGCCCTCTTCGGTCGCAAAATGCGGAATCAGCCAGGGCAGTTTCTGGATTTCCTCGTTGGTGGCGAGCGGCAGGATGAAGCGGGTACTACCCACGGTTTCCAGCTCGACGATTTTCGTGATCTTGATCCTGCCCACGTTCCAGCGCATCCGGCGGTTCCTCCCGTTTCTGGTTGTTGGCTGAAGGATGCTGGTTTCCGCCTTCAGGCGCAACGGATCATCTCGCGGCGTTCGGCGTTATCGCATAGCCCGTATGAGGAGCATGCGATGCCAGAACTCACGATTTCTCCCGAGAAAGTCCAGTTTTTGATCGAGAAGGCCCGGCAGTTCGACGTCAAGGAAGCCGCATCCGATCCGGATTCCGGATCGAACGGCGCCGATGACGACATGATCGACGTGCTGGCCGATGATGGCCGCGACCCTGTGGGGTACGAGATCGCCGGCTTCATCAATGCGCTGAGCGAGGACGAGCAGATCGACCTCGTCGCGCTGATGCGGCTCGGCCGCGGCGACGGCACCATCGAGGAGTGGCAGGACTTGCGGGGCCAGGCCGCGGAAGGGCGCAACGAGCATACCGTGCGCTATCTTCTGGGCGAGCCGATGCTCGGCGATCTCCTCGCCGAGGGGCTCGACGAGTTCGGCATCTCCTGGTCCGACGGGCGAACCACGATGGTCCAGTAACTAGGCAATGATGCGATTCAATCGAATCGCATCATTGCCTAGTCTCTATGTTTGAGCATGATCTTTTCGGAAAACCGGGTTTCCGGATCGTGCTCTATCGCGCGCAATCGACGATGACGGTGCCGAGCTTGTCGCCCTTCTCCACCGCCAGATGCGCCTGCGCGGTATCTGACAGCGCGAATTGCGCGGCGACGTTGTGAATGCGCGTACCCGCCGCCAGCCATTTGGTGATGTCGGCCTGCGCTGCCGCGAGCAACGGCGGCGGTAGCGCGAACAAAACCAGCGCGCGCACTGCGATGCATTTCTCCATCAACTCGCGCATCGGCACCACCGGCGTACGGTTGCCGTTGGTGGCGTAGACCGCGATCGTCGAGTTCATGCCCATCAGCTTCAGCGTGGTGGCGATGTTGCCGCCGAAATCGACATCGACGACGCGGTCGACGCCGCGCTGCCCGGTAAAGGCCATCGCCTTGGCGACGACGTCCTCTGTCTTGTAGTTGACGACGAGATCGGCGCCGGCAAGCCGCGCCTGTTCGGCCTTGGCCGATGAACTGACGGTCGCGATCACCTGCGCGCCGCCCCATTTAGCCAGTTGCACCGCATAGTGGCCGACAGCGCCGGCGCCGCCGGTCACCAGCACGGTTTTTCCCGCGATCGGGCCGTCACAAAGCAGGCAGCACCACGCGGTCATGCCGGGGATGCCGAGCGTCGCGCCTTCGGCAAACGAGAGGTTGTCCGGCAGCGGCGTCACCAGATGTTCGGCGAGCGCGATGTATTCGGCCGCGGTGCCGAAGGCGCGGCCGTTGCGCTGGCCGTTGAACAGCCAGACGCGCTGCCCAAGCTTGAGCCGCGTGACGCCGTCGCCGACCTGGTCGATGATCCCTGCGCCGTCGCTGTTGGGAATGACGCGCGGATATTCCATCGCGCGATAGCTGCCGCCGCGGCGGCCGACATCGGCCGGATTGACGCCGGACGCTTCCAGCCGCACCCGCACTTCGCCCGGGCCGGCCACAGGCGTCGGCATCTCGCCATAGGCCAGCACGTCCGATGCTGGCCCCGTTTGCTCGTACCAGACCGCCCTCACAGCGTGCCTGGGAAGGCGCCGCCGTCGAGCAGGATGTTCTGCCCGGTGATGAAGCCGGCCTTGTCGCCGCACAGGAACGCGCAGGCGAGTCCGAATTCCTCTGGTGTGCCGAACCGGCCGGCGGGATTGACCTTGGCGCGTTCCTGCAGGACCTGTTCGACCGGCACGCCGCGCTTTTCCGCTTCGCCTTTCGCGGTGCCGCGCAAGCGATCGGTGTCGAACGGACCCGGCAGCAGGCCGTTGATGGTGACGTTGGCAATCACGGTCTTGCGCGAAAGTCCGGCGATGAAGCCGGTGAGACCGGCGCGGGCGCCGTTGGACAATCCCAGGATCTCGATCGGCGCCTTCACCGCGGCGGAAGTGATGTTGACGATGCGGCCGAATTTGCGCGCCATCATGCCGTCAACCGTCGCCTTGATCAGTTCGATCGGGGTCAGCATGTTGGCGTCAACGGCCTTGATCCAGTCGTCACGGGTCCAGTTGCGGAAGTCGCCGGGCGGCGGGCCGCCGGCATTGTTGATGAGGATATCCGGGTCGGGACAGGCCTTCAGCACATCCTCGCGCCCGCCCGGCGTGGTGATATCGCCGACGATTTCGGTGACGGTCACGCCGGGATTGGCCTTGCGAATCTCGTCGGCGGTCTTTTTCAGCGCTTCGGCGCCGCGCGCCGTCAGCGTGACATGAACCCCCTCGTTTGCCAGCGCCATGGCGCAGGCACGGCCCAGGCCCTTGCTCGATGCGCAAACGATGGCGCGGCGGCCTTTGATCCCAAGATCCACTGTTTCACTCCCGTCAGGTCAGGTGGTTTTTGAAGGTTGGAAGCGGCCACTGTAGCTAAGTCGGGAGCGCCTGATAAGCCGTCAAGGCACGCGGATAATGCATAATGTGATCCCGGAAAGCGGGTATTCCCTCGATGTCATTGCCGGGCTTGGCCGGGCGGTCCATCGCACCGGAAGATTCTTCTGAAGCGTGATGGATGCCCGGATCAAGTCCGGGCATGACGAGTTGTCGCGAGGCGCGTTCTCGCGTGCTCCGTTCAACCCGCCCACATCTCCGCCTTGATCATGTCGGCCGCCTTTTCCCCGATCATGATCGTCGGCGCATTGGTGTTGCCGCCGATCAGCGTCGGCATGATCGACGCATCCACCACGCGCAATCCTTCGACGCCGTACACGCTGAGCTTCGGATCGACCACGGCCATCGAATCGTTGACGCCCATCTTGCAGGTGCCGACCGGATGATAGACCGTGTCGACCCGCGCGCGCAGCACGTTGCGGATGTCGTCGTCGGTTCGCACACCTTCGGTGAACATTTCCTTTTTCTGCAGCGCGCGCAGCGCCGGTGTTTCCAAGAGCCGCCGTGTGGTCTTGAACCCCGCCACCATGGTTTCCAGGTCCTCCGGCTCGCCCAGGAAATTCGGATCGATCACCGGCGCGAGACAAGGATCGGTGCCGCCGAGCGAGACGCTGCCGCGGCTCTTCGGCCGCAGCAGGCAGACGTGGCAGGAAAAGCCGGTGCCGCGATGGCGCTTGCGGCCGTGATCGTCGGCCATCGCCATGCCGAAATGGAGCTGGATATCGGGGATGTCGAGATCGGGCCTTGTCTTCAGGAAGCCGCCGCATTCGGCGAAGTTCGACGTCATCGGCCCGGTGCGCTCGCGGCGATACTGGCGGATCGCTTGTATCAGCCGCGGCAGCGCTTTAAGCGAAATGCCGTTGAAGTTGGGATTGTCGGACATGTAGCCGAACACGAAGTCAGGATGGTCCTGCAGGTTCCGTCCGACGCCGGGCAGATGATGCACGGTCGTGATGCCGTGCTTGCCGAGCGCTGCACCGTCGCCGATGCCCGAGAGCATCAGGAGCTGCGGCGTCTGGAACGCGCCTGACGAGACGATCACCTCGCGCCGGGCGCGGACCTGCTTTACTTCCTTGCCCTGGCGGTATTCGACGCCGAACGCGCGCTTGCCTTCGAACAGGATGCGCGTGGCGTGGGCAAACGTCTCGACGCGCAGATTGGCGCGGCTTGCCATGTGCGGGTGGATATAGGCGCGCGCGGCGCTGCAACGTTCGCCATTCTTCTGCGTCAGTTGATAGATGCCGAGGCCTTCGTGCTCGTCGGCGTTGAAATCCTCACGTAGGCGGAACTGCGCTTCCTGCGCCGCTTGCAAAAATATCTGCTGCACCGGGTTGCCGCTGCGCGACTTGTTCACCGCGAGCGGCCCGCTCTTGCCGTGATACTCGCCCTCGAAATCGGAATTGCTTTCCGCTCGCTTGAAATAGGGCAGCACATCGGCGAACGACCAGCCGGGATTGCCGAGCGCGGCCCACTGGTCGTAATCGGAGCGGTGGCCGCGGATATAAACCATCGCGTTGATGGCAGATGAGCCGCCGAGCCCTTTGCCGCGCGGTTGATAGCCGATGCGGCCGTTGAGGCCCTTCTGCGGCACCGTGTTGAAGGCCCAGTTGTTGACGTTGCCGGCGACCATCAGCACCAGCGCGAACGGCGTCGTCACCACCCAGTTGTCGTTCCTGCCGCCGGCATCCAGCAGCGCCACCGAAGTCTGGGAATCCTCCGACAGCCGCCCGGCCACCGTGCAGCCGCCGGAGCCGCCGCCCACCACCACGAAATCGAATGTATCCGTCACCTGCATCCCCCCGGCTTTATTGTTCTGGCGGGCCTGCGTGGCCCCCCGCTTTGGGGTGCAAAACTCCGCTTTTGCGGGGTTTATGGCAAGAGCGGTTCCGGACGGGGCTTTTCGCGCCCTAACCGCTCGATTTTGCTGTCATAAAATCTATAAAAGGGCGTCCTTGCCCCTTTCCAAAGCAGGGGGACGTTGATACATACCCCTCGCACCCGATTGGCTTTGCCCGGGTCGCCTTCTCAGGAAGCCTCCGGACGGGATCGTCGGCGCCGCATGCGCGTTGACCGGCTTCGTTTCGGGTTCGGTTTTTTCGAAGGCATTGCAACGGTTTAACGCGGGGTGGAGCAGCCCGGTAGCTCGTCAGGCTCATAACCTGAAGGTCGCAAGTTCAAATCTTGCCCCCGCAACCAACTAATGCGCTGATATTTCAGTGTTAATTTGAAAAGCCGCCATTCGGGCGGCTTTTTTCTTTTCAAGAATCGCCACCCAGTCGCCACGCGAGATGACATTTGCCCGGGCGTGACGGGTAGACAACTGTGGCGCCGATAAGTCCAAGCTGTCTCCTCAGCTCGAGCGTGACCTTGCCAAGGTCGGCGTCGAGGGTTCGAGCCCCTTCGCCCGCTCCAGATTTTCTTGGCAGCAGAATGGGTTGCGAGCTCCTAGTCGATCCGATGCTTTCTTACGAAGCTTTGGGGGAGCGAGCCGGGGAGCGGCGATCTTCCGAACGCGCGATCTCGGGAGCGCTTCGATTTCTTAAAAGCAGCCGGCTGAATCCTTCACCCTCAACCGATTTGAACTGGTTAATCGCGGCTGCTGCGCGACTTTGATCGTTCGATTCACCCTGTGGCGATGAAAGCGCGAGAGCGGTCGCTTCAGCCCGCCTTTCGCTGAGACTCGAGTTGGCTTTCCAACAGGGGTAAATCCAAATTTGTTATTTCGGGCATCGCCCTGCCTGCGATGGCTTGAAGGTCGCCAACCATCCCCGACGTCGATTCAATCACCATCGTAATTTGCATCTCTCGTTTAGCCCACTGGCGGCCCATGAATTTGCGCTCCTTATCGAGATCATCGCGCATGTCTTGAAATTTTTCGACCACTGCCTCCACCCGCTGACGGAATTTCGTTCCGGTCAGATAATGATAAGCCTGTTCCATCTTACTCTGCTGACCCTGTTGCACTAAGCGCGAGCTATTAACTTCAAGCAGCGTATGCCGCAGAGCGACCGCAACGGGCACCGCGTACCGTGGACGGGTGACCCAGATGCCGTCAACCAGGTCGAAATGCTCGATGTGCTTTGGTAACGTGTTCGAGACGATCAGGGCGACGTCGGCCCCGCAGCGGCGTTGGTCCTCGCGGAGTTTGGACAACCAGCCGTCGCTCCAGGCCTTCGTTCTCTTAGATTCCCAGAGGATGATTCCGGCGGGCTGACCGATCACGCCATTGACCTGCTGCACGACGTCCGCGCCAAGTTCGCCTTTCGCCACTGGCTCAATCAAGTCTGATGGGAATCGGCTTCGCAGGAGATCCTCTAGTTCGACCTCTAAGGCTTCACCTTGGGCTTGTTGCGACCCCTGTTCTGCTTTGCGCTTGAGTTCTTCGATGGTCCTGGCCATCGACTCGATCGTTTGATCCCTTTCCAGTACTCGCAGGCGGGCGGCTTCATCAGCCTCTTGTTTTGCTTTGCTCCGGATTTCTTCGAGAGAGGAATGAACCCGCTTCTCAATTGTGAGATCGAGCTCACGCTTCTCGGAATCGAGTGCGCGCTGCCGGCGCAGGAGCTCGGCTTGGTGCTGCTGTGCTTCGGCCAGCTTTGCATTATTGTCGGCTAGCATCTGACGAAGCTCTGAGGCCTCTCGCTCTTTAGCCTGCAGCTCAGTTGCCGCAGCCTCTCGCGCTCTCTTTTCGGCCGATGCGAGGAGTTGATTACGCTCGGTCGCAAGCCGTTTGGCAATTTGATCTTCAATTTGCTCACGAGCCTGAGCTAGCCGTTCCCGGTCCTGACGCAGTGCTTCGCTCTTTTGAGCGACTTCGGCATCCTTGCGGGCAAGTTGCTCTTGAAACTGGCGCCGCGTCTCCGCGATGAGCGGAGCTGCAAGTGATTCCGTCAAAGGGATTTCATGGTTGCAGTTGGGGCACTGGAGAGTGGGATTATGGATAGCACCAATCGCGGTTGCCTTAATGGACACGATGCGCTCCCTTTGGACCAAATACTTTCCCGAACTTAGTCTGATCCGGCCAGGCTTGCGCCACTCACAGCGCTCGTTTGCCGCGATTTCCACACGAACCTTGAAGATTACGGAGAGCGTCCAATTATCCCGAAAGTTGGCGCTATCGTGTGGAATAGACGTTCTGTCACTTGGCAACTATAGCGAGCATTTGCTATAGCGTTCTGCGCTGGTAGGGGGTAAATTTGCCAACGCACGACCCGCGAAAGGTACTTGAGACGCTGCGCAATCACTTGACGCAGCCAGAGGCTAATGTCGCATTTCTGCTCGGCGCCGGTACGTCGTGTGCCGTGCGTGTTCCTGTCGTTCTTGATGATGGAGGTGCAGCGGAAGAAGACCAAGGGGCTGTGCCTCAGACTAGATCGTTGATTCCTAACGTCGCCGAGCTAACGCAGATTTGTGTAAAGGAGATCCGCAAGCTTGATCCAGAAGGGAAAGCTCCGAGGTTTGGGCCGGCCTACGATGCGATCGAGCTAGAAATCAGACCGAAGGATCGCCCGACGAACATCGAGGATATTCTCTCGTGCGTCAGGCGGAAGCTGCACGCGATTGGGACCGCAGATACGCTCTCCGGGTGGTCTGCCGACGATCTTGAACAGTTGGAGAAAGCTATCTGCAGGACCATTGCGGCGCAGGTAAATCCGGACCCGTCCAGCTTCCCTGAGAAGTTGCCCCACGAAGACTTCATCCGGTGGATCGCTCGCATACCTCGCGTGCAGCCTATCGAGATATTCACGACCAATTATGACGTCCTAGTCGAAACGGCTCTTGAGATAGAACGTGTTCCCGCCTTCGACGGCTTCGTCGGCTGCAATCGGCCATTCTTTTCTCATGACAGCCTAACGCGCCCGGAAAGCGCGCCAGGGCCAGCTTGGACTAGGCTCTGGAAGGTTCATGGTTCGATAAATTGGCGACTAGATACAGTTCGCGGTCGCCAACGCGTAGTGCGGACAGACCCGCACAACGACGGGCAGATGATACTTCCAGCGCATCACAAATATGATGAGTCTCGCAAGCAACCATATTCTGCTCTGTTAGACCGGCTTACGCGCGTGCTTGAAAGGGACGACGCGATCTTGTTCGTCTGTGGTTATAGCTTTTCCG
>Ga0081540_1002970_pt1 | contig 13594 bp, 12 predicted proteins | sample TabmetS2T1R1_FD_71024 | JGI IMG/M metagenome (GOLD analysis project Ga0081540, IMG submission 71024) | Tabebuia heterophylla rhizosphere microbial communities from the University of Puerto Rico - S2T1R1 | ecosystem: Host-associated > Plants > Roots > Rhizosphere ... | reverse complement strand
AGATTGGCGGGCGTGGGAACCGCTCATTGCGCGCGGCCGGAATGCCAGGTCGGCCGCGGCTCGCGAGGGAGGCGCAATGCGCTCGGTTAGCGGACTCGCAGGGGCACGGCGTGCCGTCCCGGTCGGGGTGGCCGTAGCGGGGATGCTTCTGCCGACGACCCACTTCGGGTCATCAGCCGCGGTCGCGGCACATCCTGCGGTCCAGCAGGTGACATATCGCGGGCATTCGTTCGAGGTTCCCGGCAGCTGGCGAGTGGTGCAGCTGTCCGATGATCGGCGGACCTGTGTCCGCTTCGACCGCCATGTGGTCTACGTTGGCTCTCCCCCCGTTAATCAGCAATGCCCGAGTTTGCTTGTCGGGACCACCGAAGCAATGCTCATCGCGCCCGCCTCCCGTCGTGCGGCACCTGTTTCTGCCGAAAACAAGGTGGCGAGGCAGATCACGATCACCACCGAGGGGATGCACATCGTTGCCACGTTCGGCACCCGGCCGCAGGTGATCGACCGGATCCTGGCCAGCGCCCACCTGCCGCGCCCGGTGCGTGCCCCGGCGAAAGCCGTGCCGCCGGCGGCGGTCCGGACGCTGCCGGCCAGGGCCACGGCCTTCCACGGCCGCGGCTTCGACACCTGCGCCGCGCCCAGCAACGCCGTCATGGATGCCTGGCGGGCTCACTCGCCCTACCGGGCCATCGGGATCTACCTCGGCGGGTCGGACAGGGCATGTGCGCAGCCCAACCTGACCGCGTCGTGGCTGAGGCGACAAGCCGGGCGGGGCTGGCACTTTCTTCCGCTGTACGTCGGGCCGCAGGCCGCCTTCGGCGAGCTGACCAGCTCTTCCGCCCGTCAGGGAACCGCGGCGGCCACGGACGCGGCGCAGCGGGCGCGGCGGCTCGGCTTCGGGCGCATGGCCCCCATCTACTACGACATGGAGGGCTACCCGCCCTGGCAGTCCGCCCGGGTCCTGCGTTTCCTTTCGGCCTGGAGCATCAGGCTGCGTTCGCTGGGGTTCTACTCCGGGGTGTACAGCAGCGCGTCGTCCGGAGTCACCGACCTGTCCCGTCAGTTCGGGCGCGGCAGGTACGCGATGCCCGACGTCATGTGGGACGCGCTGTGGAACGGGAGGGCGACCACGCTCGATCCCGTGTACCGCCCTGGTCAGTGGACCGATCACCATCGGGTGCACCAGTACGCCGGCAACGTCACACAGACCTTCGGCGGTGTCAGGATGAACATCGACAAGGATTGGCTGAACGTCCGGGTGTGCGACCCGCACCCGCGGATGACGCGCCCGAGGGCGCAGCGCAACGCGACGACAGAGCGCCACGCGACGGCACAGCCCAGCGTGGCAGCGTCACCCTCGCAAGCGGTCACGCAGCAAGGCGGGATCATCGACGCCTTCTACCGGGGAAGCAGCGGCGGGCTGCGGCATCTGCGCCACGAACCGGGCGAGGGGTGGTACTCCCCGGCTGACTTGGGCGGAAAGCTCGAGTCTGAGCCGTCGGCGGTAACCCTGGCGGATGGCCGGACCATGGTGATCTACCGGGGCACGGATGGGTACTTGTGGCAGGTGCGGTCTGGCACGGCCGGATGGTCACAGCCGCGATCGCTTCGCAGGCTGGGCGTGCTCGGCGGCAGGCCGGTCGCCGTGGCGCAGCAGGGAGGCGTCGACGCGTTCTGGAAGGGCCCGTCGGGCGCGGGCCTGTCGTTCGCCGAGTACCGGCCGGGGCTCGGCTGGAGCGGCCCGCAGCGCCTGGGCGGGGCGCTCGCCTCAGATCCGTCGCCGGTCATCTCGTCGTCTGGTGTCATCCACGTGTTCTGGAAGGGCGAGAACGGGAACCTGTGGCAGGTGGTCCGCCGTCCGAGCGGCCTGTGGAACAGCCCGCAGGACCTGGGCACGGGACGGCTGGGAAGCCAGCCGCAACCCGTCGCGCGGCCGGACGGCAAGATCGAGGTGTTCTGGCGGGGCGGGAACGGGAAAGACATGCGCGCCGCGGTGATAGACGCGGACGGTCACCGGCAGGGACCCTACGTGCTCAGCGGCAATATGCCGTTGTCCGCGCCGACCGTCGTGTCCGCCAGCGGGCTGGTCCATGTCTTGTTCACCGGCAACGATGGCCTGCTCTGGCAGGTGGTGCCGACCCCGGCCGGCGGCTGGGGCCCTCCGCCCCAGCTTGTGGCGAGCAAGCTGCAGTCGCCGCCATTCGCCGCCATCGGGCGCGGGTCGCAGCGGATCCAGGTGTTCTGGAACGCGCCCAGGGGCAAGATCCGTTGGCTGTCGATATCGCGCGGGAGCCGCGTGTCCAGCACACGCGATATCGGAGGTCCTATGCCGTGACGCCCACCCGCCTGCGGCGGCCTTCCGCTGGGGTGCGCGTGACGTGGGCCATGCTGGGAGGCGCCGTCACGGGGGTGGTCGTCTCACTGTTCACCGTTCCCACGGCATCGATTCTGCTCGGATGGGATGCCGCCGTTGTGATCTTTCTGGCATGGGTGTGGAGCGACGTGCGGGGGCTGGACCCCGGCAGCACGGCCAGACTCGCTCAACGAGAAGACCCGAGCAACGCCGTCGCGGAACTCGTGGTGATAGGTGCGGGCACGGCCCAGCTTGGCGCGGTCGGCTTTGCGCTGCTCAGGGCGGGCCGGACCACCGGCAGCATGAAGGCGTTCCTGATTGCGGTGGGGCTGCTCAGCGTGGTGCTGTCCTGGGCAGTCGTGCACGCGGTGTTCATGCTGCGATACGCGCGTGGTTACTATTCGGAGCCGGTCGGTGGAATCGAGTTCAACGAAAGCGAACCGCCAACGTACCTGGACTTCGCCTATCTTTCCTTCACGATGGGGATGACCTTTCAGGTATCGGACACGAACATCACGTCGAAGCCGATCAGGCGGATAGCGCTTCATCATGCGCTGCTTTCCTATCTCTTCGGCGCGGTACTCCTGGCGATCATCATCAACGTGGTGGCAACCCTGCTCAGGTGACCGCCGGGCCCCGTATCGCGGCAGGCTCGCCAAGCCGACGCCGCGTGAGTTGACGCGGGCTTGACTTCCGCTCCACCGGCATCTTCCGTTACAGCTACCGCCCCACTACGCTTGCCCCGCAACAACCCGGCGGCGGGCCCGCCGGCCCGACCCGGCGGCACGTCTTGCGAAAGGAAGCCCGGATATGAGCAGCAATCCTGATACGGCGGAGCAACGCCCTGGCAGCCTGCCGAGCCCCCGGGCGGCACTGTGGCGGCTAGCAGGCCCCTGGTGGCTGTTCCTGGTGACCGGCATCGCGTGGCTGATCATCTCGTGGGTGGTGCTGCGGTTCACCCCCGCCTCGCTCGCCACCGTGGGCATTCTGCTGGGTGTGCTGTTCCTGCTGGCCGCGCTCAACGAATTCATGATCGCCTCAGTCCGCCACAGCTGGCAGTGGGCGCACATCCTGCTGGGCATCCTGTTCGTGGTGGGAGCGGTCTGGGCATTCATCCGCCCGTTCGATGCCTTCTGGTCCATTGCCTCTGTGCTAGGGCTGCTGCTCGTCTTCAAGGGCACGCTCGACCTCATCACCGCCATCATGACCAGGGGCGTCAACAGCGTCTGGTGGCTCGGGCTGGTGGTCGGCATCCTGGAACTCCTGCTCGGCTTCTGGGTCTCACAGCAGCGGTTCCCCGCACGTGGAGAACTCCTGCTGCTGTTTGTCGGGTTCTTCGCCTTGTTCCGGGGCATCTCTGAGATCTTCATAGCGTTCGAGGTCCGGCACCGCCAGCGCTCATAGCTGGCGGCGGGGCCGTCTCGTGCGTGTGACACGGCTTGTGCCTGGCAGGTGATGCCCGTGGCCCGCCGCTGTGGATTCGCCCGGGGGCGAGGGTCTCCGCTGCACCGCGGATGCGGCCGCAACCCCACTGCCAGGGTGCGTTGGCGGCGGCCCAAACCCTTTCCAGGCGCATCCGCGTTTATTCACAGGACGCCCACAGAGCTGCTGGAAATTGTGGACAAACCTGGTTGGCCTAATGGCGGGAGCCGGTGATACCGGTCGTTCCGGCTATCTTGCGACCGTTATCGCCAGCGGTTCGGCGAACATGCCGCCGGAGGAGACCGTGGGTCTGCCTTCCCGTCAACCGGTCGATGCGGATCACACCGTTGACGGCGTCGACAACCAGAATGGCGCCGTTGCTTTTGAGCCACCGGCAATGACACCAGCGGGCCGGTCGGTGCGCCTCGGACCAGAGGAGACAGGCAAGTCCGGGCGGGCGGCCGTGTCGGGATCAAACGTGATGAGGTAGGTCCGGACCTCCGCCGGGCCCGGGAATCGCCAGCCTGGACTGTCTGAACGTTCAGCGTTATCTTTGGGCTGCGGTTGACGAACCAGCCGGGGCCTTTGCGCATGGCCGCCTCGTGTTCGACTTCCTCCGCGAGTGCCTACCGGCTTGCGCTTGGCCCGGGAGATGGCTGCCTGGTGGGCACGTTCTCAGAACCCCGATGCTCCCGGGCGGATGCGGCCCGCGCGATGTGCCCCCAAGCGCCGCGCGGGCCGCCCAGCCGGTCGCGTTGCCTCTGCCCGCGTGGAGGGAATCCACGAAGACGCTGAATGAATAGTTACGGTGTGGCGGCCGTCAGAACCTGATGTGGACCGTGGCCGAGACCCGGGTCCGGCGTGGCGTGGAGCGTGTTGCCGAACTGGCCCAATCGGGCAGCAACATATTCAGTCTGGCTATTACCGGGCAAACCGGCATGCCAGTTATGAAAACATCCATACGCCTCGTGTCGGTCCTTTCACCCTCCGTCCCTGCTCCATTACCCGCGGGGCTCATGCCGTGGCCGGCCCGGCCGAGAGCCGTCGCAGAGCCGTGATGGTCAGCGATCAAGGACCGGATGACGCGCCCGCCGTCGCTGACATCTGTCACCGCCAGAACGTGATCGTTGCCAGCGGCCGCTGGCATCCGCCGGCCGTAGCCTTGCTATGTACGAGACGCACTGCCATGCCACATGGCGCGGTGGGCGGCCGTCCGCGGTCAGCGCGCCGGACGGTGGCGGGATGATTCTGGTCGAGGGGCGCGTTGACCACAGAGGACACGACATATCGTGTTGTTTGGGCAGGCCTGCACCGTGACGGGCTCCGGGCCGTGAGAGGTGAGCGTGATGACCGGTTGGTACGCGGAGCGGACGCCGGACGGGCCGGCCAGGGCCATGATCGCCGTGACGCTGCTCGCGCTGCTGCTGGTGGCGGCCGTGCCGGTGGCCCTGCTGGCCGCGGTGGTCATGATGATGCTGGGATATGTCGTCGGGGGGCTCGCGCTGTTCGGCGGCTCGGTCCTGGCCGCCGCCGTAGCTGTCGCGGTCGCGGGGATGAGCGGCATGCGGCAGCTGCGCAAGATGCTCTCCGGGAGCGGCTTCCGCGTCGTGCGGCTGGACGGCAGCCAGTACACCGATGTCGCAGAACCGGAGGGCGGCGCCTACCCCGACCTGGTGCAGCTGGACCGCAGCGAGCACACCGACGTCGCAGAGCCGGCGGGCGGCGCCTACCCCAACCTGGTGCAGCTGGACCGCAGCGAGTACACCGACGTTCGCTGACCCGGCCCTCCCCTTATGGCGTGTCTTTAGCCTGGCGCGAAAGTCAATCCGCCGTGACTGCCGCGATCGCGCTGATCTCCAGCAGCGCCCCGGGCACCGCGAGGCCAGCAACACGTGCGGCGGTAACGAGCGGAGGTGCTCCGGCGCGGGCGAGCCGCGGAGCGATCGCACCGTAGGCCGCAGCAATGTCGGCATCGGCCGCAATAAGGACCGTCCACGCAACGACGTCGGCGAGCGTCGCTCCGGCGGCGCGCAGCACGGTCTCCACATTGTCGACGGCCCGCGCCGCCTGGGCCGCCGCGTCATCCCCGGCGACGACCGTGCCGGTCTCGTCCACGCCGTTCTGGCCGCCGACATAGATCGTCGTCGCCCCCGGGGGAATGACCGCTCCATGGCTAAAGGCAGGGCTCCGTACGAGGCCATCGGGCTGCAAGTACCGAATCTCCATGGTTGAAGCCTGCCAGCCGGCCCAGACAAGACACGAGGCGGACATCACCGACCTGGGCGAACAGCACGGGCACCGGGAACAGCACGGGCACCGGGCTTTGCGGGGTATGCGGTAAGGGCACCAAGGTCGTCCTGATCGGCTGCCACCGGGCCGTTGCGCGGGGTTTCGACCGGGATCCGATCCGACACCGCGTCCCGGATTTCTTTCGAGGACTTTCTGGTACGCCGGTTATAACAGTGGAACTGGGTTCGCCCACTGAGCGCTTGAGGCCGGCTCGTTGTCAATGGATCACCGTCAGTAATCCTTCAGCGTAATTGCGTCGGCCTTCTGGAACTGCTTGGCGATGAGCGCCCGCATCGGCCACCGGGTCATCATCCCCATCGACAGATCGCGCATCCGGATCATCAGCGCGCTGTTCGGCGCGAAGCCCTTCACGCCACCGGGTGGCAGGGTCTGGCACTGCCGCACATAGTCGCGCATCTCATTCTGGTACCGGGCGAACGCCGCCTCGTGGTCGTCCGGTGTCGCGGACAGTTCACCGGCGAGCACGTAGGCGGCGACGAGGGCCACCGCGGTACCCAGCCCGGCCAGCGGCGAGCCGCAGTACCCGGCGTCACCCAGCAGCACCGTCCGCCCCCGGTGCCACCGTTCCATGTGGACCTGACTGAGCGAGTCGAAGTAGAAGTCCCCGGCGCCGGGCATGGCGGCGAGAATCTGTGGTATCAGCCACCCCGCTCCGGCGAACTTGGCGCGCAGGATCTCCTGCTGGGCAAGCACATCGCGCCGGTCGTAGTCCAGCGGCGCAGAGGTGAAACTGAGCATCGCCTTGGCGGTGCCGCCGTTCTCGGGCCGGATCCCGGCGACCAGCCCGCCCGGCGCGCCGTGCATGAGGAACCAGTGGTCCAGCTTGCCCGGGTCCGGGACCGTGAAATAGGCCATGTACCCACCCAGGTGCCGCACGAACTCCTGCTCGGGCCCGAAGGCGAGCTGGCGTACCCCGGAGTGCAGCCCGTCCGCGCCGACCACGGTGTCGAATCGCCGCACGGTACCGCTGGCAAATGTCACCTTGACGCCGTCCCCATCCTCGGTCAGCCCGGTGATCCGGTCGTCGAACACATACTCGGTGCCGTCGCGGGTGGCGTCGTACAGGATGCGGGAGAAGTGGCCGCGCATGATCTCGATTTCGGCGACCATCCCCTCGCCGTCGAACAGATCGGCCGGCATCCTCGCGGTCAACCGGCCTCGACCGTCCACGTAGGCGAATCCGCGCTCGTCGACGCGCTCCGCCACTACCGTGTCGAGAAGCCCCATCCGCTCGACGACCTCGCGCCCGGCGCCGCGCAGGTCCACGGCGTGCCCGCCGGGTCGGGGTGCGGGCGCGACCTCGACGACCGTCGGTGCGAAGCCGTACCGCCGCAGCCAGAACGCGAGCGCCGGCCCGCCGATGCCCGCGCCTGAGATCAGTACTGTCCGGTTGACCATTGCCGTTCCTCCTCGTCGCGTACGATGTACTAAGCTATGCGTACACTGTAAGTGTCCTAGTCAAGCCGCCTGGTGTACTAGTACGGGGAAGGGATGAGTGGTCGATGACTCAGCCGCCGTACCGCCGCATCGCCGACGAGATCCGCGCCCGGATCGCCGATCGCGAGCTGCGACCTGGCGACCCGGTGCCGTCGGCACGCGGCATCACCCGCGAGTGGGGCGTAGCCCTGGCCACCGCGACGAAGGTGCTCGCGACCCTGAACGCCGAGGGGGTGACCCGGTCGCTACCAGGCCGGGGCACGGTGGTCGCCGGTCCGGCCCGGCCCGCCCAGCCGGCGGGCGTGGTGGCGCGCGCGCACCGAAACGAGGGTGACCCCGAGTTGACCCGCGAGCGGATCGTGGCGGCAGCCGTCCGGGTCGCCGACGCCGAGGGTCTGGCGCAGCTGTCCATGCGGCGCATCGCGAGCGAGCTGGGCGCGGCTCCGATGTCCCTCTACCGCCACGTCAACGGCAAGGATGAGTTGCTGGTGTCCATGATGGACAGCGTGCTCGGCGAGGATCCCTTGCCGGCCCGGCCGCCCAAGGGCTGGCGGGCCCAGCTTGAACTGTCGTCCCGCATGCAGTGGCGGGGATTCCGGCGCCACCCCTGGCTCGCCCAGGCGCTGTCCCTCACCCGCCCGCAGCTGATCCCCAACGGGATGCGACACACGGAATGGGCGCTGCACGCGCTCGACGGGCTGGGCCTGACGATCCAGGAGATGATGCACGTCCACACGACGCTGTTCAGCCACGTGCGCGGCCTGGCCCTCAACCTTGAGGCTGAGGCCCAGGCCGAGCAGGACTCGGGCCTGACGAGCGACGAGTGGATGCAGACCCAGGAGCACGGCTTCCGCGTGATCGCCGCTACCGGCGAATTTCCGCTGCTCAACCGGTTGGTCAACAGCGAGATGGAGCTGGACCTGGATCAGCTGTTCGAGTTCGGCCTGGGCCGCCTGCTGGACGGGCTCGAGTGGCACCTGGCCGGACGGTGACTGGCAGCTCAGTACTACACGGCGCCGGCACCGATCAGGCCAAGGTACTCCCGCAGGAGCCGGTGAGACAGCCCGAATATGATCATGCCGATGTGATGAGTCTTGGCGTAGATCAGGTACTCGCGCCGGGTCGGCTTGGGGAGATGGTAGGTCTTCGCGTCGTCGTTGAACTCGGCATCGACAACCGGCAGGCCGTTCTCTGCCAGATAGCCGAACGAAGCTCTCCACGAGTCCGAGTTGCTCTCTGCCATCCCAGCCCACGGGGTAACCGGGTGATGGAACGTGTAGACGAGGTTCGCACCGCTGAGCATCGGCACATCTTCGAGCGTGCTGGCGTAGTGCAGCCCTTCGAGCCAGATCGGATTGTCCGCGTGCGTGCGGATGAAGTTGACGAGCGCCTGGAACTTCACCCGCCACTGCTCCCAGGTCGCATAGCGGGGCTCGTTGAACAGATCGAACACAACGCCGGGCCTGTTCGCGTAGAGCGCCATCATGTGCCGCCAGAAGACGTGCGTGGCGTGCGTGGGCATCGGCTCGTTGGCGTTGAAGTGCGGCGAGTACTCGGTCTGAGCGTTCAGCACGACGGTCATTCCGAGTGAGCCGATGAAGCCAACGGTCTGCCTGATGTAGTGCATGTAGCTCGCGTCGAAGCGGTCGCCCTTCTCGCCCACCAGGCGATCCTGAGTGATCTGGAGCCTGATCGTGTTGGCTCCCCAGGCCTTCGCCTTGCGCGCCCTGACAGCGATAGCCGCCAGGGAGTTCGGCACCAAGACGTAGTGCTGGAGGTCTGCCATCGTGAAGCCGACGGGAATCTGCTGCCAGTGATAGGGAGCCAGCACGGCGCTCTCGGTGCCGGTGGTTGAGCCCATGACGGCAACGGCGGTGCTGGCCACAGCGGCTATCACAGCGGCCCTGGCGACTGCCGTCACCCGCCGGGCTTTACGCGGCTTGCGGTGCCTCACCGGGGCCTCCGACACTGGTTGAGTCAGGTCCCCATGCCGCGCCAGCGGTGGCGCCGGCAACGGACTCCTGACCCTCGGGTATCTGGATGCCAGCAGCAAAGCAGAACGGGTGGCCATCAGAGGGGTCAATGAAACGAAAGAGGCTGGGTTATCTGCCGCTTACTGGGCTGCGACGCCGGGGCAGAGGCGGCTGATGCCGGCCCAGGTGGACTCGCAGATGATCAGCCAGGGTTGCGCCCTTGGCACGTCAGGGAGAGGGCGGCGGGCGAGTCGGCCTGTAGGCCGGGTTCTGTGCACCCGCTCGCGCGGGCCGACGGCCATCCATCTGGGACCGCTGTTGCCAGCAGCCTCGTGCGGTCTACCCGCGAGCATCGGGCGGGCCGCCCTCAAACGCTCGCGCAGACCCGCGGCCGAAGCCGCAAGGTCCTTCTGACCTTGCTCCGGGTGGGGTTTACCGAGCCGCCGCAGTCGCCTGCGGCGCTGGTGGTCTCTTACACCACCGTTTCACCCTTACCCTTGACCCGGCCTAAGGCCGGGTCAAGGGCGGTCTGTTTTCTGTGGCACTGTCCCGCGGGTCGCCCCGGGTCGGCGTTACCGACCACCCTGCCCTGCGGAGCCCGGACCTTCCTCACCGGGTTTCATCCCGGCGCGGCCGCCCGGCCGGCTCGCCCGCCGCGGCCTCCAGCATAGGCGCTAACAAGCGGTCCGAGGTGGAGCAGCACCGTGATCGTGGCCGGGCCCAGCGTGTGCACCCAGCCTGGTCCCGTCCGTGCCGCGCCCTCCCGCATGCCTTCCGCCACGCTCAGCTGCTCAAACGGTGCTGCCCGCCGGACCGGCGTCCCCCGCCAGTGCCCGTGCCGCGGCATCCATAGCCTCGTTCGCGAGCCGGTCGGCGTGCGCGTTGCGCAAGCGCGGCACCCATGTGTAGTTCACCCGCCCGAGCGCCCTCGCCGCCTCCGTGGCCTTGGCCGCGAGCGGGCGCATGTCAGGGTGTTTGATCTGCCAGCGCCCCGACATCTGCTCGACGACCAGCTTGGAGTCCATCCGGACCTCGACGTCGGCACCGCGTGCCAGCCTCGCGGCGGCCTTCAGGCCCGCGATCAGCCCCGAATACTCCGCCACGTTATTGGTGGCCCGGCCGAGGCTGTCGCTGACTTCGGCGAGCACCTCCCCCGTCGCTGCGTCGCGCACGACGGCGCCGTACCCGGCCGGCCCGGGATTCCCGCGAGAGCCTCCGTCGGCCTCGACCACGAGCCGGCGGGTCACAGGCCCGATTCCGGGGTGCGGACCAGGATGCGCCGGCACTCCTCACAGCGGAGCACCTCGTCCGGCGCGGCAGCGCGGATCCGCGCCAGGTCGACGGTGTTGAGCGACAGGTGACACCCCTCGCACCGGCCCGCCCGCAGCGCGGCAGCCCCGACCCCATGCTGGGTGCGGAGCCTGCGGTACAGCTCGAGCAGGTCGTCCGGAACGGTGGCGGCCACGCCGACTCGCAGCTTCCCGGCCTTCTCCGCCTGCTCGCCGATCTCCTCCAGAGCCGCGTCCCGGCGGGCGCCGACCTCGTCGCGCTGCCGGGCCAGCGTGCTCTGCTCTTGTGTGAGCGAATCGCGGCTGCGCTCGACCGCCTCCTGCCGCTCCATCACGTCAAGAACGATCTCTTCCAGGTCGGACTGGCGGCGGGCCAGCGAGGCGATCTCCGACTGCAGGTTCTCCAGTTCCCGCGGTGAGGACACCTGGCCGGCGTCCAGCCTGGTCTGATCCCGTTCGACCCGGGACCTGACCTGGTCGACGTCCGCCTCAGCCTTCGCCTGTTCCCTGGCGAGGTCGCTTCCGGCAGCCTCCAGCGCGGTCAGCTCGTCGCGGAGTTCGGCGTCCCGGGCCTCGATCCGCTGGTACTCCTCCAGCTCGGGCAGGCTGCGCCGGCGGTGGTCCAGGCGGCTCAGCTCGGCGTCCAGGTCGGCCAGCTCGAGCAGCCGCAGTTGCGCCTCTGGAGATGCTTTCACGAGTTCCCACGATAGAGGGTTTTCCCGGTGCCCGGTCCGGTCACCTGACTTGGCAGCCGGTCAGGCCGGCAGCGCGATCGTGAGCATCGGTGCCGAGCTGGGCGACCGGGACCCGCCGGCTGGTTCGGCGGTCAGGCTCACCATGTCGCCCGCCGCGACGCCGGACACCACGACGGGGGCGGTCATTCCCTCGCGGGGCTGGGGCAGCATGCCCGCCGCGCGGATCCGGTGCCGTCCCATCAGCCATACCTCGTAGCGCTTCCCGGACGGGAGGGCCTGCAGGCGCGCGGTGGTGAGCACGAGCGCGTGATCACGGTGCGACATGACGACGGTGGCGGTACCGCCCGTTGCCGCCCGCGCCGACGTCATGACGGCGTCCGGGGCGTTCAGGACCGTGGCGATGGCCCGGTTGTGTTCCTGTTCCTGGCCGAGGCGGTGCTGGGTGTCAATGAACAGACCACCGAGCACGAGCGCCACCAGCATGCACCCGCCGACGATCGCCACCGCCATCCGTGGTGCCCTCAGGCGGGCGGCCCGCCGCCCGGCGCCGGAGGCGGCCCGCCCGTCCACGGTGAGCGGTGGCCGCTGACGGGTGCGGGCTGCCTCGGAGAGCACCTGCTCACGCACGTGCGGCGGCGGCGTCGCGGCCGTGACGGCCGCGAGCCGCCCAGCCGCCTCCCGCAGGCTCCGGGCCTCCTGACGGCAGGCGTCGCACCCGGCGAGGTGCCGCTCGAACCTCATCCGGTCCCGCCCGGTCAGTGCGTCGAGCGCATACGCGCCGGCCAGGGTGTGCGGGACTTGCCGCCGGAGCCTCACTGGTCGGTACCCAGACAGTCGCGCAGCCGGATCAGGCCGTCTCGCATGCGTGTTTTGACCGTTCCCACCGCGACCCCGAGCAGGCCCGCGACCTCCCGGTAGGTGTAGCCGCCGTAGTAGGCCAGGGTGACCGATTCGCGCTGCAACTCGGTGAGGGAGCCCAGGCACCGGCGGACGCGCTGGGCTTCGAGGCGGCTTTCCACCTCTTCGACCACCACGTCGTAACTGGTCTCACTGGCAGCCACGCGGAGTTCGCGCGCCGCGGCTGCCTGCCCGGAGCGGACGCGGTCCACCGCCCGGCGGTGAGCCAGTGTCATCAGCCACACCATCGCAGTCCCCCGGTCCGGGTCGAACCGGGACGCGGTGCGCCAGACGTCCAGCATCACCTCCTGGGTCACCTCTTCCGACTGCGCCAGGTCACGCACGACCCGGCTCACCAGGCCGAAGACTTGCGCGGCCGCGCAATCGTAGACCACGGCGAAAGCTGCCTGGTCTCCCCGGGCCACCCGGGCCAGCAGGGCGGCCAGGTCGTTCCCGCGCGAAGGCGCGGGCCAGGTGCCCGGCTGTCCCTCAGTCATGCCACGTCCTCACTCCCGTACCTGTCATTCGTAGCCGTGGAGGTTTTGGCTTGGCACCACCCCCCGGTCCAGCAATCCGGGCCGATCTCGGCTACGAATAGATGGTGTGACATCTTCCCGCGATCCTCGCGGCGCCGCACGTGGCTGGGAATGGGGCCGTGGAGTGGCGACGGGCCTGATCACCGCGTTCGTCGCGATCGGCGTCGCCCAGCTGGTCGCCGGGATCACCGGGCCGCAGGGCTCGCCGGTCGTGGCCGTCGGCGGGGCGGCCATCGACTCTGCGCCGACGCCGGTGAAGAACTTCGCCATCTCCGCGTTCGGCTCGCACGACAAGACCGTACTGGTGGCGGGCATTTTGGTGGTGCTGGCGGTTTTCGCCGCCCTGATCGGCGTCGCTGCCCTGCGCCGGCTTGCCTACGGGCTGGCCGGGCTCGCCGTGTTCACGCTGATTGGCCTGGCCGCCGTGCTGACCCGCCCGGACCACGGCTACGTCGACGCCCTGCCGGTCTTGATGGGGGCCGCGGCGGGCGCCTTCACCATGGTCTTGCTGGTGCGGGCCGCGGCCGGCGCTGGCCAGGCCCTGCCCGCTTCCCGGGCCCAGCCGGGCACGGCGGGGAAGCTGGAGGGGTCCCCCGCACCCCCGGCCGCGCCGGCGGGCCGCGCAGGGCCCCCCGCCCCCACCGGCCCCGGAACCCCGGGCACCCCCCCGCCGCCCCCCCGC
>Ga0081540_1002969_pt1 | contig 13594 bp, 10 predicted proteins | sample TabmetS2T1R1_FD_71024 | JGI IMG/M metagenome (GOLD analysis project Ga0081540, IMG submission 71024) | Tabebuia heterophylla rhizosphere microbial communities from the University of Puerto Rico - S2T1R1 | ecosystem: Host-associated > Plants > Roots > Rhizosphere ... | reverse complement strand
CGGCCTTGTCGAGGAAGGCGACACCATCGAGCTCGATATTCCGGGCCGCCGGATCAACCTCGTGGTGCCCGAAGCGGAGCTCGAGCGCCGCCGCGCCGCGATGGTCGCGAAGGGCAAGGCCGCGTGGAAGCCCGCGCCGCGCAAGCGCGCGGTCTCGACGGCACTCAAGTCCTACGCGGCATTCGCCAGCAGCGCCGCACGTGGCGCCGTTCGCATCGTGCCGGAATGATTTAGCGGATTGGGATTACGCGCCGGCCGACGGCAGGCTTGCCGCGGCGATGGCGACGAACTGGGCAAGCCGGCGGCCGATACGGCCCGGGGCATTTGCCAGCAGCTTGCGAACCTTTGCCATCTCTCATGTTCCCTGTTGCCCGGGGCATCGGGCACACGGGAAAGATGATCCTTCGGGGCTAAGTAGTCGAGATATCAGCGAAAATAGCAATGTCCGCTTCGCCGGAACCGGGTTCGGCAGTGGGTTTATTGTCCTGTTTCAGTCGGCGGCGGAGAAAATCTTCTCCCCGATTTTGCAGCCGGGGGCCCATCGCGGCTGAACCAAGCCGCTGTTGGGAATACCTCCTCCAATCCAACGCTAGTGCGACAGGACACTGGCCGGTGCGGCTGCGACCTTGCGGCGATCGGGAGCCCGACCATTTCGTTCGGTGACCTGCCGCTCGTCCTCCAGGACCAACTCCATCGCCGCGTCGAACTCCTCGATGCGATTGAGCTTGTGCAGCATCCGCCCAAGTCCATTGAACCCGTCGGGCACATTCGGCTGCAGCTTGACCACCTGGCGATAGGCCCTGGCCGCCTCGAGATGCTGGCCGAGTGCTTCGCAGGACTGCGCGAGGCAAAGCCAGGCCTTGAAAACCTCGGGCCGGATCGTCGTCAACGTCTTGAACTGCTTCCGCGCCGCAGCGTGATTGCCCGTGGCGGTCAGCAACTGGCCGAGCCGGTGGATCGCATCCGCATTTTGAGGATCGACCTCGAGGATCTGCCGGTAGCCCCGTTCGGCTTGCGGCAGCTTGCCGACCTTATGCAATTCTGTCGCCTCCTTGAGAGCCGCCGGAACCGTCCGGGAGTCGAGCCGACCGCCGATGTTGCGCCCGTTCTTGGTGCCGATCACGGTGTGGCGAATGCTCCGCTCCTTTACGCCGAACGAATATTTGTAGGTTTCGTTGCCGCGCAGGAAATCATATTCGGTGAATCCGTTCTCGATCGCGTATCGGATGCTGTGCGCATGCAGGATCACGCCGGGGGGCGGCCCGTCGAAGGTCTCGTCGCGGCCGGTCATGTAGAACAGGAAGCTGCGCTTGCGCCGGTCGATCAGCGTTGCGAGCGCTGCGAGCGGCCGGTCCCCTCTCCAGAGCGTCGGCAGGTAAAGCAGGTCCGATTTGAAACTTCGTGTCAGCATCCCCCGGTTGGAGCGGATCATCGCAGGCACGAGATTGCCCTTGCGCGGCGTCCACTTGATCTCCCAGAAGCGCAGCAGCGTATCGAGATCGCGGTCGATCGTCTCGGGCGTGGCCACCGTGATCCGGTATTCGTCGGACGCCTCGAACTGCTTCAAGAGTCGTCTTATCTTCTGCCGCGTATTGGCGCTGAGGCCGTCAAGATAGGCGTTCCAGTCCGGCGGAAGCGTGGCAAAGGGACACAACGCGTTGTCGATGCCGTCGACCTTGCCCACAAGGCTGACCTGGCTGATCGCGAAATTGGCTTTCGGGAAATGCGCCATCAGCAGGCGATAGCGCGTCTCGGACATCCGGATATTCTCCAGATTGAGCCGCGCCCAGTTCATCTGTTTCAGATGCCGGGCAAAGGCCGGAATGGCCTGGTGCTCGAAGCCGGGCCGGCAGAGTATGCCGGTGTAATCGGCCGCAAAATTGCCCGCCATGTTGAGTTCATTGTGAAAGGGGATATCGGAGGTCTTGACCGAAATCCGCATCGGCAGGAAGGCGACATAAGGAGCCTCGGCCACGTCGCTCGCTCTTGCCGCCAGGACAAACCAGGGTCCGGAGACCCATTTGAGCCAGCCCGCGAGCCATTGGAAGGACAGGAACAACTGGGCGTCGGGGTCCGCGTCATAAACGGCGTTCCAATCCTGCTCTAGCCCTTCAAACGACGGCATCGTTTCTATGACTTCCACTCGCACGGCTTTTGCTCCGATCTTGCTGGTCGCAATGTCTTTCGAATTTTCGGCTCCTCTCGCCATTCAGCGGCTCATCGTTCGCGGAATGCGCGCATCATGCTGTCGTGTATCGGCTTGACGATGTACTGGAAGAATGTCCGTTCCGTCGTCTTGATATAGACCTCCGCAGGCATGCCGGGCGTCGGGTTGAAGTTCGGAACGGTCATCGCCTCGGCACTGTCGAGCTTGACACGCACGAGGTAGATATCCGCCGGGCCCATCTGCTGCGATTTGCGTTCGTCCGCCAGCGAGTCGGCCGAAAGGTAGATCACATCGCCCGACACCATGGGTGTAATGCGCTGATTTAGCGCTGTCAGGCGGACCATCGCGCGCTGGCCGTGCTTGACGGTGTCGATGTCCTGCGGGCGCACCCGCGCCTCGATGATGAGTTCTTCCTGTAGGGGCAGGATCTCCATGATGTTCTTGCTGGGTTCGATCACACCGCCGTCGGTGTGGTAGCGCAGCTTGACCACGATCCCACGAACCGGAGCCGTGATGCGAATGCGATCGAGCACGCCCCTGGCGGCGAGCATCCGCTCGCGGACGTCGGCCAGTTCGCCGCGCACCTCGTGCATCTGGTCGACGGCTGTCTTGATCGCGGTCTTTCTCACACCATTGATCTGCTCCTGAGCACGGGCAATGCGCTCCCTGGCGTCGCCGATGTCACCGAGTATCCGGCCCACCTCGCCTTCGAGATTGGCCTTCGTACGCTGCAGCACCAAAAGCTCAGGCTTGCGAACCAGTCCGGTCTGCAGCAGATAGGCCTTGGTGCCGATCTCGTCGTCGAGCAGCACGATCTGTCGCTTGACCGCATCGAGCTGCACCTTGGAACCCTCAATGCGCTCGTTGAGCGCATTGATGCTTTCCCCAATCCCGGCGACGTCGCTGAGCACATTGTTTCTTCGGGCCGTGAACGCCATCCGCTGGCTATTAAGGATTTCGGCTATCTCCCCATCGGTGACTTGCTCGGCTTCCTGGGCAAACTTGACCTCCGGGTCTTCGCGCATCTCTGCCTGCAGGCGCGCGTCGAGGGCCGTCAGCCTCACGCTGCGCAGCATCAGGCGCCGCAATTCGGCGCGAGGCGCGGTCTCGTCGAGGAGGACCAGCAGTTGACCCTGCTCGACGGTGTCGCCCTCGCGCACATGGATCGCACGGATGACGCCGCCTTCCAGGTGCTGGATGATCTTGTTCTGGCCGGTGGCGACGAAGACGCCTGATGCAACGACGGCGCCCGCGATTGGCGCCATATTGCCCCAAACACCGAACCCCGCCACCATCGCGCCCATAATGAGGGCCCCGGCAATCGTCGGGAATCTGGTCGATCGCGGCAGCGACGCGTACCAGGTTGTATCGGCGTCATTGGGGGTCGCTTTTTTGCCGAGCATGATTCCCTCACGAATTGAGCACGGGCGGTCCGCCGCCCGGTCCGTTCGGCTTCTTGCCGGAGATGAGCGGAATGATCTCGTCGCGATTGCCGAAAGCCTGTATCGCGCCGTTCTGCATGATCATGATCTTGTCGACGCTGCGCAGCAGCGCCGCGCGTTGCGTAACCGTGACGACGGTAATCTTTCTTTCCTTGGCACGAAGCAGTGCCCGCGCCAGCGCACGCTCGCCCCCGGCGTCGAGATTCGAGTTCGGCTCGTCAAGAACCATCAGGCGGGGATTGCCGAAGAACGCCCGTGCCAGCCCGATGCGCTGGCGTTGACCACCGGACAACGGACTTCCGTCCATGCCGATGATCGTCTCATAGCCTTGCGCGAAGCTGGAGATCATCTCGTGCACGTCGGCGAGCTCGGCCGCATCGAAGATGTCCTCGTCGCGGGCATCCTCGCGCATCCGTGCGATATTGGCCTTGATGGACGCCGGGAAGAGCTGGACGTCCTGGGGCAGATAACCGGTGTTCTCGCCGAACTGCCGCGGATCCCAGTTGCGCAGGTCCATCATGTCGAGGCGGACATTGCCCGCCGTCGGGATGATCGAGCCCACCAGCATGCGTGCCAGCATGGTCTTGCCGGTCCCGGAATCGCCGACGATCGCCATCGACTCGCCCGGCTGCAGCTGGAACGAGATGCCGTTGAGAATGACCTTCTTGTTCGGCGGCGGAACGTACAGCACGCGCTCGACGCTGAGATGACCCTGCGGGCGCGGCAGGCGCAACCGTTCGAGGTTCAGCGGCGAACTCTGCAGCAAGGCCTTGATCCGCCCGTAGGCGGAGCGTGCCTGCACGAAGTTACGCCAGCCTTCGATCGTGCCCTCGAGCGGAGCAAGCGCGCGGCTCGCCACCAGCGAGGCCGCGATGATCATTCCGCTGGTGAGTTGATTTTCCAGCGCGAGCCACGCACCCCAGGCGAGAATTGAGATCTGGGTGCTCATGCGGAGGAACTTGGAGATGCCCGTCATCGCGATGTTCAGGTCTTGCCCGGCGACCTGAGCCTTCAGCGACTCGACGGTTTCGCGGCCCCAGAAGATGACGCCTTCGGGAATCATTCCCATGGCATTGATGACCTGGGCATTGCGCGCCATGGCTTCTGCCTGGAGATTGGCGCGGGTGCCGTAAGCGCTCGCCCTGGTGAAAGGAATCGCCGTAATCTTCTGATTGATCAGGGCCACGCACATGAGCCCGACGCCGGCCGCCAGCACGATCAGCCCGAGATGCGGATGGATGAGGAACACGACTGCGAAATAGACGGGCGCCACGGGCGAGTCGAACATCGTGAGCAGAACCGAACCGGTGATGAACGCACGCAGGTGCTGCAGATCGGCGAGAGTCTGGAATTCCCGGCTCGAGCCGCCTTGCGCCGCCTTCGCGGCGGCGCTCAGCACGGGTCCGCCGAGCCGCGCCTCGGTCTCGACTGCCACCCGCATCAGGATGAGCCGGCGCATGACGTCCATCAGCGCATGAGCCGCAATCGCGGCCACGACAATGATCGTGAGCATCACCAGCGTATCGGTGCTGCGGCTCTGCAACACGCGATCCGACATGTTGAACAGGTAGACCGGGATGGCAAGCACCAGCAGGTTGACCATCACCGAGAAGATGCCGACGGTCACGAGGTTGCGGCGCACGCCGGCGAGGCCCTTGCCGAGTACGTCGCGAAATTCGGCGTCGCTCTGTCGTCGGTGCAGAGGCGTGGAGCCGCCGCCACCCCCACCGCCGCCACCTCCGCCGCCATTCGGACCACCGCCGCCCCCACCGCGTCCGTTGACAGTAGCGGGCAACGAAGTGCCGTTGGAAACGGAGGCATGGCCTGACGTGGGCCGCGCCTCGGCTCGCGGAGGTGGCGGCGTTGCCGGCTCAGGGATCGGGGTCGCTTCGGATTTGGGTTCAGCTTTGGCTTCCGGCCTGGCTTCAGCCTTGGCTGCCGGCTTGACCAGCGAGGCCTGCGCGGCCGCAGCGACCGACCGCTCCAGCTCGATCACGAGCGCGCTCATTCCCAGTGGGTCGGACAAGTGCGGACGGGGCGAAGCACCTTCGCCAGCCTGTGTGCCCTGCCTTGCGGAAAAGGGAACAACTTTTCCGGTCTGGAAGTTGACGAGATCCTGCTTAGTCGATTGCGCCGGCACGTCCCGCGCGCCATCAATCTCGCCCTCGCCCCGCGCCATTCGCCAGCCTCCTCCTCGGCAACACTGCAGCCTTGTGTCCGGCCGCATTTCAAATTTCCAGGCGTCCTTAGTGCAGGACGTTCGCAATCGGATCGTCGGGCGGTGGTCCCACGACCGCCTGAGCGGCTGGCGCCTCATTCTGGGTCTCAGCGACGAAAGCGACCAGCTCCGTAACCAGCGTATGGGTATCTCCGTTGACGGTATGATCGAGGCCGGTCGGCAGCAGGTTTGCCTGGATCAGAATGGTGTCGGAATAGGCGTCACCGTTCACGTATGTGCGGGACGCAGCGACATCGACGATGACGGCTTCGTTGGTCAGCTTGTTTCCACCGGTCGATGCCGACTGCGTTGACGGATCGTCGGGATGCGCCGAGGCCTTGTCCGCCGTGGGATGCATAAGCTGCAGCATCACATCAACGTCGGAGGTGACGTTGGTCTGCCAGATTGCGTTGACGTCGTAGTAGTCCCCGCTGACATACAGCACATTGATGACGCCGTCCGGTCCAGCCAGGATTTTCGTCCAGGAGGGATCGAGGCTGCTGGCGCCGCCGGAGATCGCGGCGACAATGGACATGAGGTCGTCGTTCATCGGCAGGAACTTGTCCCCGCCGAACTGCTCGATCGTCGCCGCATTGGTCAACTGATTGTCGCCGGAGTTGGCGGCGTGAGATGAATCAGAGCCACCCGAAAGCTCGTGAGATGAGCCGGAACCACCCGCAAGCTGCTGTATCTGGTCATTGTCGAGCAGGATGTTGTTCTGGAAAATCACGTTCATGCCGTGATAGCCGCCCCCCACGATGATGAGATCATAGTGGATGTCACCGTCGAATATTTGCGCGAGGTTGACCTGCCCGTTCGCGCCGGCGACGGCCTCGGTGTGGGTCTGCGAACCGGTCTGAACGACGACGTCGTTATCCATCAGGAGGTTGGTCTGCGTCACGGTGTGGACGCTGTAGTAGTCGCCATTCACTACGTTGACGTGCCAATCCCATCCGCCAAAGTGTGCGGGAATTGCCGAGTAGAGGCCGGGTTTCTGGCTGAAGTCGGCGATATTGTCGGTCGTGTCGTTGCCCGTCGAAGGTGCCGACACCATGCCGCCTGCCACATTGACGTGGTCATGGTCGATGAGCGAGTTGGTCTGGAAGATCGCGTTGGTGCTGTGATAGTCGCCCATCACGATCATGGTCTGGCCCGACTCGGTCAGATCCACGATCAGGGCCCCATTGAAGCTGGTGTTGGCACCGGCTTCAGCCCATTGCCCGACGCCGCTGCCCAAATCCGCCTTATGGTAAAGCTCCAGCGGCGGATTTGGCGGCACCGGCTCCGGCACCTGAAGCTCGCCATTCAGGTAGTAGCCCGGCTCGACCGAATGGGCCGGCGGTGTGCCGCCTCTCTCGGCATCATGGGTCTGCAGGAAATCGACGGCACCCTCGCCGCTCTGGGTCATCCACCACGCCTGCGGAATCACATTGTTGGCGCCATCAGCCATTTCCTGCAGGACAGCATCGGCATGCACGACGATCTGTGCGACGTTGCCATCGATGGCTGGCAGGGTTCCGTGACCCTGGAGATCCACATCGTTGTCCGAGAGAAGGTTGTACTGCTTGATCTGCAGCTGGGTCTGCTCACCACCCGGCTCATAGGTGACCGTTACCTCGCGGTGCTGCCCGCCGCCTCCACCGCCGCCGCCTCCGCCGGGGCGAACCGGGGAACCAGGCGGACCCAGGTAATCCTCAAACTCCGGCTCCGGAAACGACGATCGCGCCTTGATCGGAAGAATGCGGTCGTGAAGCAATTCGTCGAGTGGAGCGAGCGCAGGCGGCAGGATGCGATGGCCGTCGAGATCGTCGATCTCGGGGCGGTAGACATCTTCCGGCCTTAAGGTGGTGTAGTCGTCCGACTGCCTGCGGGACGACGAGGGATCGTAATCAATGCGGTCACGGTCAATATCATGAACTATGCGAAAGTGGGCAATGAAATGCCAAATCGATTCGCTTACGCCGCCGGGTATCATTTGAGCCTCCTGGTCAGGCTCGACTACGCATTACGAATGGGCCGTAGGAATTGCTATTTTCTTGCGGGGAACCATCGAAAAAACCCGCGCGGCAGAACGCCGCGCGGGTCGATGGTCGTCAGCCTAGATCGTGGCTATCGTGCCAGTCATCTCCAGCCACATTCATGGTGATGCTGTTGAACTGGATGTTCGCTCCCTGAGTGATGGTCTGGTCGAACGCACTCTGCGTGATGGCTGCGTCGGCATGTGCAGCCACGCCACTCGCCGCGTTGCCGGCGATGTCGCCGATCTTCGAATCGATGTCGACATGGCCGCCCTCGGCCTTGGCGTTCATCTCGAAGTCGCCGCCCTTGCCGTTATACGACGTCTCGGACTCGTTATGGTCATTGTCGACCAAGTTGTTGACCTGATCGATGTTGAACTGGTTGCCGTTGCCGTCGAGCTTCTGGTTCACCACGTCGGGCATGATGATCGAGCTCTCGACGTCGTGAAGATTCGAGAGATCGATGACCGGGCTGCTCAGGCCATCGGCCTTGAGGTCGAGGTCTATCTTGACGTCGACGTCCACATTGACCTTGTTGTCGACGGTATTCTCGATCTTGTTGTCGACGTCGTTGCTGAGCTTGTTGTCAACCTTGTTGTCGACGTCGTTGCTGGTCTTGTTGTCCAGCTTGTTGTCGACATCATTGTCGAGCTTGTTGTCGTTGCTGTTCTTGTTGTCGTTCTTGTTGTCGTTGTCGTTCTTGTTGTCGGAATCGAGCGACTGAACGGCAAACTGCAACTGGGCTTGAGCCTGGCTTTGCTCCTGCTCTTGCTCCTGGCCCGGGTCATGCGGATACGGCTTGGGTTGCGGCTTGGGCTTGCTCATGAGGTACTCCCATTCGCTAGGGAGCATCGTGCCGCCTCGGAAACCGCTGATCTTCTACGTCTGCGATAACCGATGCTTGGCGATGCGGTGAACGCCGGACTTTACCGGCGGCGATCCCCTCGCAATTTTTTGCGAGACTTCGCATCATTAGCGTCGCTCATGGACAAACGAAGGACTAGCCGCACATTCGGGGGCAGCGCTCAACCTAAGCATTAATCCGGTGAGGTTTTTCGGGTTAGTTGCACCGTCCCAATACGCCACCCAACCGGTGCGCCGGAGTCACCCGACCGGCGCGACGCGTCCGCCCCGGCAGGCGAAGCTAATCCGAACGACGTATCGTTGCATTGAAGGCGCAGCCGTTCGAGGGAGGGGCGGCCATCCATTCAGGCAGGGCCGCATCGCTGCGTTTGTGACGTTAATATTAAGCGCGACAATAAAAGAATGCACCTCTCAATCGAGGCCACGCATCGGTTGTCCACTGAATCGGCGTTAGCCGTTGGACACGTGTCATAAGCGAGGAGACAGCGATCAGGAGGAACGCTTCCCGGTTGAGCGCAGATGGCTTTCCAGGCGCGGCAGGAAATCCCAGATCTCGCGATTAATGCGAGTCATGTCCTTCGTGGACTTGACCATGCTTTTCAATCGCGCGTCGTCCATCGGCTTCATCTCGCCGAACTGCAGGCTCTGCTTGGTTTGGACGATCCGCATCGACTGAGTATGGGTTATCTGTCCGCTGGCATCGACTACGTACATACAGTGGTTGAACTCGTTGCGGACCGCGGTTGATTCATTGAAGCGCTCGATGATCTTGGAAAGGGTCTTGTCGAGGGTCTTGTCGGTAATCGTGATCTTGGCGAGGCGCTGAATCAGATCGAGCCGTGCGCGCGTGGTGTTTAGCGTTGCGAAGGTGAGCGCTGCCGATTCCTGCGTGGTTCGCAGGAGGATCATGAGAACGTATATGAACAGGCTTTCGTTATTGGACCAGCTCGAAACGAGATTGCCGATCAGCGCCAGAATTTGCGTGCGCCGGTCTGCCGTCGAAGGAGCGGACGCCGCAATCGCCTCGAAATCAGGCTTCGGCGGAAGGCGGCTGGACTCCATGGCAATCCCATTTGAAGGCATAGGACGCTTCCTTGCCGTGCACGTCGTGCACCGGCGTTAACACTCTGGAGCACGCGCCCTCTGAAATATACGATCGGGAAAACCAGCGAGCAAGGCAAGAACAGCGGTCAGGCGCGCTTCACGAAGCCATCGGCATGTGGTGCCTCATGTTGCAATGGGCATTGGACATCTCCAGGACACGCAAGGCCCGTCGCGCGGCAGTCGCGGCGATCGCGCCTATCGTGGAACGAAGCCGTCACCGGCTTGGGGGAATATCGGACGTGGCGTGGTCCGATCCGTATGTAGTGGGCTTCCTGGTTATGCTCATCAGCATTGTCGCAAAGCTGGAAAGCAGCAAGATCTCTGGAGATGCGCTGTGCCTGGTGCAATGCCGCGCGTGGGAGGAGATCACGGCGACGGAGTCCGACGCAATGGCCGAGCAGTTGCTCATTCTGAGCGCCGACCGCAATCGCGATTTCGAGCTCGGGTGTCGCAATGCAGCAGCCTTCAGCGCGATCTTGTTCGGCACCGAAACGCTCCATGAAGGGATCGGGGTTGCGAGCCTGGAGCAATGGCCCAATGGCCTCGAGGATGACGCGGCAATGACGTTCACTCAACGGGAGGACGTTACCCTGGCGTGGACTCAATTCTTCGATGCGCATGTCGCCGCATAGCGGGACATCGGAAAAAGTTCCATTGAAGGGTCCATATGTACGCAAGGATACGCAACGCGCGCCTACGAAATGTCTCACGCACGCCACATTCGGAAAAACGTTTGCATATTGTCGCACCATGTTGCGTAAAATTCGATCAAGCAGTAGTGTTCATCAAGGGCAGAAGATCGACGAGACGGGCGACGGAAGGGGACGATCGAGTTATCGGACTACTCCATTTGGGAGTTCTGTTATGCGTACCGAATTGCATTTTAGTTCCCGTATCGGAGAGACCCGCAGTTTGGGAAAGCCTTCGAACGACACGCAGGACGAGCGAGAATTGCGTTCGCGTACTGCACGCCGCATTGGACAGGCGGACCATCGAGACCTCACCAGCGGACGCCCCGCGACATCGAGTCGAAGTCCGCCGGGTTCACATCACGGCAGCGAGACTGCGGCAGGCAGTCGCCACGATACCAAGATTGAACAAGAGCCCCCGGGAATTCAGAATTTCCGCCAAGACGACGAAGGAGAGCCGGAACCAAAGGGATCGAAAAAGCCCGGCATTGTCATCATCCACCGCCGTACGGTCTTTCGCGATTGCATGGCGCAATGTCTGGAAATGGCGTACGTCGACCACAATGTTTTTTCATTCTCGACTATTGCCGAGTGGCTGACCTCAGGGAAACAAAGTTCGCTGGACGCCGCGGTGGTAATCATCGTCATCGATGCCCTCAACGAATCCAGCGCCGCCGATCTGGAATTTCTCGAAACAAATGCAGTCACCATTCCGGTTGTCATCGTCTCCGATAGCGATGACCTCAATCACATCATTCGCATCCTCAAGAGCGGCGTGCGCGGCTACATTCCGAGCAGCTTGAGCTTCAACGTCGCTGTTGAGGCGCTTCGCCTCGTCAAGGCCGGCGGCGTCTTCATTCCTGCGAGCAGCATCGTTCCCGACGGCAATGAGCCGGCACTGGTGAAGAACAGCGCGCTGCTGACCGAGCGACAGATGGAGGTCGTCGAGGAAATCCGCCACGGCAAGGCCAACAAGCAGATCGCCTACGAACTCAAGATGAGCGAGCACACCGTCAAGGTTCACCTTCGCCACATCATGAGGAAACTGAAGGCGCGGAACCGCACCGAAGTCGCCGTGATATCGGGGAGTCTTCTCGCAGGTCACAAGGATACTCCGAGGGCGGACCACCACCACCTCCGTCCCGGAAACGGCACGGGCGAAGACCCCGCCTCGTAGCAAAGCCACACCTACCGGACTGTCAGCCGCTACTTTGGCATCACGCCAAAGGCCGCGGCGAACCGCTTGGCGTAGTCCGGCCAGACCTCCGGATTGATGATCCGCGGCGGGCACTTGCCGTCGAGCGCGTCGAGCAACTGCTCGGCGGCGATGCGGCCCATATTGATCCGCGCCTCCTTGGTCACCCCTGCCGTGTGCGGGCTCGCCAGCACATTGTCGAACTGCAGCAGCGGATGTTCGGGCGGCGGCGGCTCCTTGTCCCAGACGTCGAGCCCGGCGCCGGCGATGCGCTTCTCCTTCAGTGCATCGTACAGCGCGCGTTCGTCATGGATGAACCCGCGCGCGGTGGTGATGAAGAAGGCATGCGGCTGCATCAGCGCGAATTGCCTGGCGCCGATCATGCCGCGGCTGCGACTGTCCAGCGGGCAGCTGATCGAAACGAAATCGGAGCGGCGCAGCAGATCGTCCAGCTCGACCTTCTCGCCACCCCGCGCCGCCATCTCCTCCGCGGTCAAATACGGGTCGTACGCGATCACCTTCATGTGCAAGAGGCCCTTGCAGAGTTCGGCAATTCGGCGGCCGACATTGCCGAGGCCGACGATTCCGATGGTCTTGCCCTTGGCCTCGTTGCCGATCAGCGCATTGCGATTGACGTTGCGCTCACGCCGCAAGGCGCGGTCGGATTCCAGAATGCGCTTTGACAAGGTCAGCAGCATGCCGAGGGCGTGCTCGGCAACGGAATTGGCATTGCCGCCGGACTGGTTGACGACGAGCACGCCCGCCGCCGTGCAGGCATCGACGTCGACAGGATCGAAGCCGGCTCCGTTGGAGGAGACGATCAAGAGGTTCGGCGTGCGCTTCAAGAGATCCTTGTCGACATGAAAATGCCGCGCCAGCTCATCGCGCGCCGCACCGATCTGGTAGGCGTGCGCCGCTGCAAGGATCGGCGTGAACGTCTCGGCGGGGCTCTCGTTCTCCAGCCGGTCAAGCCGCACGTCGGGACGGCTCTTCATGATTTCGGTGTAGATGTCATGGGCAAGGTATTTGACGTAGAAGACGCGCTTGTTGTTGACCGACATTGAATGACCTTAGTTTGGGAAATCGTAGAGCTCGGCTGGATTGGCGACGAGAATGCGCTGTTGCACCTTTACGTCATTCCGCCTTGATGCCCGCGGCCTTGAAGATCGGTCCCCACTTGTCATAGTCGGCGCGGATCTTGGCGGCGAAATCCTGCGGCGAACTGCCGATCGGCGTAGCGCCGAGCTTTGTCAGCCGCTCCTTGACGGTGTCATTGTTGAGCGCGTCGACGAAGTCGCGCGAGAGCTTGGCGACGACGTCCTGCGGCATGCCGGCAGGGCCCAGAAGGCCCCACCACACTTCGGTATCGTAGCCGGGAACGGCCTCGCCCATGCTCGGCACGTCGGGCAGGAACGGCGCGCGCTTGGCGGTGGTGACAGCCAGCGCCCTCACCGTCCCTCCCGCGATCTGGCCAACTGATTCCGGTCCATTGTTGAAGGAAAGCGGAATCTGTCCTCCGATGAGATCGTTGATCGCCGGCGCGCCGCCCTTGTAGGGCACGGCGACGATATCGACCTTGGCGAGGCTCTTGAGAAGCTCTCCGGCGAGATGGGTCGAGGTGCCGTTGCCGGCATGGGCAAAGGAAAGGCTGCCCGGCTTGGCCTTGGCCTGCGCAATCACGTCAGCGACCGTCTTGAAGGGTGAGTCCGCCCGCACCAGCAGGAGGTTCGGCGACGATGCCAGCAGCGAGATGGGCGTGAAATCCTTGAAGGTGTCGTAGGGAAGCGACGGATAGAGAAACGGGTTGGTGGCATGCCCGCTTGCCACGACGATCAGGGTGTGGCCGTCGGGCGGTGCCGTGGCGAGCGCCTGCGACGCGATGACCCCGCCCGCACCG
>Ga0081540_1002968_pt1 | contig 13595 bp, 12 predicted proteins | sample TabmetS2T1R1_FD_71024 | JGI IMG/M metagenome (GOLD analysis project Ga0081540, IMG submission 71024) | Tabebuia heterophylla rhizosphere microbial communities from the University of Puerto Rico - S2T1R1 | ecosystem: Host-associated > Plants > Roots > Rhizosphere ... | reverse complement strand
AAGCACAATACCGCCCGGCTCCCCGCAGCACATTTCGCGCCTAGCGCGGCCGGAAACGACCAGCCCAGCGATCCCGCCGCCCGCAGATAGGTCTGCCCGGCGCCGTTGAGCTCGATCATCGTGCCGGTCCAGATGCCGGAATACCCGGTATCCGCCACGAGGATCCCGTCCGACGGCAGTGCCCGGGTGACCTCCGCGCATAGCCGCTCGACCCGGATCGGCGCCGAGTTGTTCTCGGCGAGAGGCGTCATCGTGGCGCGCCAATCGGCGACGATGCGCGCCGCCTCCTCGGCGTAGCCGGTGTCGCGCGCCGGCTTGCCGATGATTTGGTTCAGGCGGGCGAGGGTCGCTTTCGGATCGCCGACGAGCCCCGTCGTGTTCGGGTAGCTGCGCCCGATCTCCAGCGGATCGGCGTCGATCTGCACGATTTTTGTGTCGCGCGGTGGGATCGTCCAGTTCAGGGTGACCTGGTCGCCGGTGTCACAGCCGATAAACAGCACGAGATCGGCGCTGTGCCCGATCGTGCGCGCACGCTTCGCGCGCCAGGCCCAGATCGACGGGCTGACGTAGTGGACGGTGCGGATGCCGGACGCCTTGAGCTTTCGCTCGAGTCCGAGATTGAAATCGGGCGCGTCGATGCCGATGACGACGTCCGGCTTGAACGCGACGGCGCGCTTGCGGACGTCGCGCCGCAGCGCTAAGAGACGCGGCAGATGCCTCACGACTTCGGCAAGCCCCATCACCGCGAGCTCGTCCGCCGCATGCCACGCGTCGAATCCGGCCGCTTGCATGCGCGGTCCGCCGACGCCGGCGAACGTCGCGTCCGGATAACGCTCGCGCAGCGCCGCGATCAATCCGGCGCCGAGCACGTCGCCGGAAGCCTCGCCGGCCACGAGGACGAAGCGGGGCGAGCTCACGCCTACCTCATGAGCGCGCGTTCGCCGCTCGCGATGAACTCGAGCATCGCGGCGACGTCGCCGCTCGCCGCGGCCTGCTCGGCGAGATCGCGGCGCGCCTCGTCGAGCGAGCGGCCGCCCATGTACAGCGTGCGGTAGGCGCGCTTGATCGCGGCGATGCGGTCGGCGTCGAAGCCGCGGCGCTTGAGACCTTCGGCGTTGATGCCGCGCGGGCGGCCGTACTCGGTCGCGACCATCACGAACGGCGGCACGTCGCCGTTGATCAGGCAGCCCATGCCGATAAACGCGTGCGCGCCGATGCGGCAGAACTGGTGCACTCCTGAGAAGCCCGAGAGGATCGCGTGGTCGCCGATCGTGACGTGGCCGGCCAGCGTCGCGTTGTTCGAGAACACCGTGTGGTTGCCGACGAGGCAGTCGTGCGCGACGTGGGCATAGGCCATGATCCAGTTGTCGTCGCCGATGCGCGTCGCGCCGCCGCCGTCGCCGGTGCCGCGGTTCAGCGTGACGAATTCGCGGATCAGGTTCCTGTCGCCGATCACGAGCTCGGAGTTCTCGCCGCCGAACTTCTTGTCCTGCGGGATGGCGCCCAGCGAGGCGAACTGGAAGATGCGGTTGTCGCGGCCGATCCGCGTCGTGCCCTCGATGACGACGTGCGGGCCGATCGTGGTGCCGTTGCCGATGTCGACGCCGGCGCCGATGACGCTGTAGGCGCCGATACTGACGTTGGCGCCGATGCGCGCGGCCGGATCGACGATCGCGGTCGCGTGGATCATCAGGCCGCGACCTCGGCGCAGAGCAGCTCGGCCTCGGCGGCGACCTTGTCCTCGACCAGCGCCTGGCACCAGAAGAGGCTCATGTTGCGCATCGTCCGCTTGTGGTGGACCTCGAGCGTGAGCCGATCGCCCGGCACGACGATGCGGTTGAAGCGCGCCTTGTCGACCTTGACGAGATAGAACACCATCGGCACGGTCGGATCGTGCGGCACCGAGAGCTTGATCAGGACGCCGCAGGCCTGCGCCATCGCTTCGATCATCAACACGCCCGGCATGACCGGATGGCCGGGGAAATGCCCCTGGAAAAACGGCTCGTTGATCGTGACGTTCTTGATCGCGGTCAGCCGCTTGCCGTGCTCGAACGCGACGACGCGGTCGATCAGCAGGAACGGATAGCGATGCGGCAGCATCCTGGCGATGCGCTCGACATCGATCGGCAGCTCCACGCCGCCATGTTCCTTGTGGGTCATGATTCGGGTTCCCTCCTGGCGGCGTCGAGACGCCGCACGAAATCGTCAAGATGCTTGAAGCGCGCGGCATTGCGGCGCCATCGCCGGTTGTCCTGGATCGGCGTGCCCGACGAGTATTCGCCGGGCTCGCGCAGGCTGTGCGTGACCAGGCTCATCGCGGTCACGGTCACGCGGTCGGCGATCTCCAGATGGCCCAGTATGCCAGCGGCGCCGCCGATCAGGCAGTAACGGCCGATGCGCGCGCTGCCGGCGACCGCCGCGCAGCCGGCCATCGCCGTGTGCGCGCCGATGAAGACGTTGTGCGCGATCTGGATCTGGTTGTCGAGGCGCACGTCCTCCTCGATGACGGTGTCGCCGAGCGCGCCGCGGTCGATCGTCGTGTTCGCGCCGATCTCGGCGTCGTCGCCGACACGAACGCCGCCGAGCTGCGGCACCTTTTCCCAGTGGTCCGTCGCGAAGGCGATGCCGAACCCGTCGGCACCGATGACTGCGCCCGGATGCACGAGCACGCGCTTGCCGAGCGCGACGTCCTGCACGAGCGTCACGCGCGCGACGAGGCGCGACTGCGCACCGACGCGGCAGCCGCGTCCGACGATGCAGTGCGGTCCGAGCACGGCGCCGTCGCCGATCTCGGCGTCGGCGTCGACGACGCAGAACGGGCCGACCGATGCCGATGCCGAGATGCGTGCGCCGTCGCCGACGATCGCGCTCGCGTGCACGCCCGGCGCCGCGGCCGGCTGCCGCTCGAACAGCGCGGCGATGCGCGCGAACGCGACGTACGGATCGGGCGCGACGAGCGTCGGCCGCGGGCACGCGTCGGCGTCCGCTGCGCGCAGCACCACGGCGCCGGCCGCCGTGGTCGCGAGCTGCGCGCGGTAGCGCGGATTGGCGAGGAACGTGAGCTGGAACGCGCCGGCGTCGGCGAGCGTCGCGACGCCGCGGATCGGCGCGGCCGCGTCGCCGCGCAGCTCGAGCCCGAAGCGCGTCGCGATGTCGCCCAGCGTATGCGAAGTCATGGCTCGGTGCCGGCGCGCGAGCGGTACTGCTTCTTGAGGCGCTCGAGCACCTGGTCGGTGACGTCGACGCGCGGGCTTGCGAACACGACCGGGCTCGGCACGATGAGATCGTAGCCCTGCTCGCGTGCGAACTCGACGACGGCGTCGTTGATCTCGCGCCAGCTCTTGTCGAGCTCCTGGTCGCTGCGGGACTTGAGATCGTTGCGCATGCTCTCGCGGTTGCGCTTGATCGAGCGGTCGAGCGCGTCGATCTCGCGCTTGAGCGTGTCGGCATCGCCGGTCGCCATCGTCGCGCCCTCGCGCGTCTGCCGGTCGCGAAGATCCGCGAGCCGCTTCTCGTCGGCCTTGAGCTGCGCGTCGCGCGGCGCGAACTCGCGCTCGAGCTTCTGGCGTCCGGCGACGACCTGCGGTGCATTGTCGAGGAGGCGCTTCATGTCGACGTAGCCGATGCGCGACGCCGCCGGCGCCTGCGCGGTCGCGGGCGCCGCGAGCGTCAGCGCGAGGCTCGCCGTCAGCGCGAGGCCGAGCACCAGCGCGATCAGCTCACGTGCTTGTGCCGGCCTGGTCACTCTCCTCTCCTCGGCTGGCCGCTCCGTTCCGCTCCCGAGTCTAGAACGTGTTGCCGAACGAGAACTGGATCGTCTCGGTGTCGTCGCCGTCCTTCTTTCGGATCGGCTTGGCGAGGTTGATGACGATCGGACCGACCGGCGCGCGCCACTGGAACGAGAGGCCGGTCGACGCGCGCAGCTCGCTCGCGCTGAAGGCGCTGTAGTCCTTGAACACGTTGCCGACGTCGACGAACCACGAGAGGCGCGTCGAGTCGTTGTCTTCCTTGACGAACGGCGTCGGGAAGATGATCTCGGCCGAGCCGACGGTCTTGAAGGCGCCTCCGATCGGCAGGCGGCAATGCGTGTCCGTCGATGGGCAGGTGGCCTCATTGAAGACCGTGAACGGGCCCAGCGTGTTGTCCCTGAAGCCGCGCACGTCGTTGACGCCGCCGGCGAAGAAGTTCTTGAAGAACGGCAGGCCCGAGAGGTCCGACACGAAGCGCGGGTGATCGGGTGGCAGCACGCTGTCCGGCGTGCTCCAGGTGTCGCCGTAGCCGACCGTGAGATGGCCGTAGAACGTCAGGCTGCGCGTGATCGGCAGATACTGCCCGTAGCGGTAGAACAGCGTGTAGTACTCGACCGTCGAGCCCGGCAGCGCGAAATCGAACTGCACCTGCTGCAGCGAGCCGCGCGTCGGGTTCCAGTACCTGTTGCGCGTGTCGTGCGCCCAGGAGAAGAGCGTCTCCCAGGTGTGGAAGGTGTGGTTGCCGATGTTGTCGATGTAGTCGACGAACTGCTGCGGCGTGAGGCCGATCTGGGTGGTGACGCCGGTCTTGCTGACGCCGAGCTGCGCCGTGATCGTGTCCGACTCGGTGATCGGGATGCTGAGATACGTGTCGAACGCGTCGCTGTTGGTCAGGTAGCTCGCGAGGTTGTCCTCGCCGGCGTCGAACTCGGTGTGGTGGAAGTCGTAGCCGATGCCGATGCCGTCGGTCGTGAGATACGGCTCGTAGTACGAGAACTCGTAGCGCTTGAGGAACACGCTCTGCTGCGCCGTGATGCCGATCTTGTCGCCCGTGCCGAAGAAGTTGTTCTGCGTGACGGCGACGCTCGCGATGAGGCCCTGCACCTGCGAATAGCCGAGGCCGAAGGTGAAGCTGCCGGAGTTCTGCTCCTCGAGCGAGACGACGACGTCGACCTGGTCGTCGGTGCCCGGCACCTTGGGCGTGTCGATCGTGACGGTCTTGAAGTAGCCGAGGCGCTGCAGGCGGATCTTCGAGCGGTCGATGGCCGCCTGCGAGTACCAGGCGCCCTCGAGCTGGCGCATTTCGCGGCGGATGACCTCGTCCTCGGTGTGCGTGTTGCCCTTGAACGTGATGTTGTGGACGTAGACGCGCTTGCCGGGATTGACGAAGAAGTTGAGCGCGACCTCGCGCTTCTCGCGATCGATCGTCGGGATCGGCTGCACCTCGGCGAACGCGTAGCCGATGTTCGAGAGCACGGCCGAGATCGCATCCGAGGACTGCTCGACCTGCTTGCGCGAGAAGAGATCGCCGACCTTGATCTGGAGCTGCTTGCGCAGGTCGTCCTCGTTGAGGATCAGCGCGCCGGTGAGCTTGATGTCGCTGACCGTGTAGACCTCGCCTTCCTTGATCGCGGCGGTCACGTACATCTTGCGCTTGTCGGGGCTGATCGAGACCTGCGTCGAGTCGACGTTGAAGTCGACGTAGCCGCGGTCCATGTAGTACGACGTCAGCTTCTCGAGATCGCCCGAGAGCTTTTCGCGCGAGTACTGGTCGTCCTTCGAGTACCAGGACAGCCAGTTCGACGTGCTCGATTCGAAGTTGCCGGTGACTTCCTTGTCCGGGAACGTCGCGTTGCCGACGACGTTGATGTGCTTGATCTTGGCGGCCTTGCCTTCGGTGATGTTGATCGCGACCTCGACGCGGTTGCGGTCGAGGTTGACCACCGTGGCCTTGACCGAGACGTTGTACTTGCCGCGGTTGTAGTACTGGCGCGTGAGCTCGTTCTGCACTTCGGCGAGCTTGAGCGGGTCGAACGCCTCGCCTTCCGCGAGGCCGATGCCCTTGAGGCCCTTCAGGAGATCCTCGTCCTTGAGATCCTTGTTGCCGCGCAGCGCGATCTTCGAGATCTGCGGGCGCTCCTTGACCGTGACGACGAGGATGTCGCCCTGACGCGAGAGCTGCACGTCGTTGAAGAAGCCGGTCTTGTAGAGCGCGCGGATCGCCTGCTCGGCGCGGTCGGGCGTGAGCTGATCGCCTTTCTCGACCGAGAGGTACGTGAACACCGTGCCCGGCGCGATGCGCGACAGGCCGTCGATGCGGATGTCGGAGATCGTGAAGGTATCGAAGGCCAGGGCATCGCCGCAGGCGAAGCAGGCAAGCAGGAGGAGGGCGGCAATACGCTTCATCGTCAGTTCCGTCCGGACATCATCGGACTCGCAGCGGTCGGCTGCCGCGGTCCTGGTTGTTTTATGGGCATTGCCGGAGGGGTCCGTCGCGGACTTCCCCGGCCTGCCGGTTCCGGACCGTGCCCGGATTCGTTACCGCGCATGCGCTCGGCCCGCGCGCGATGCTTCCATGCATCGCCCAGCGGCGCTGCCGAAAAGGGCGCTTTCCGGCGGTTCCGCTGGGTGCAAAGCTCTCCGGATCAGGAAGCGATCCGCAGGATATCGTTGTAGAACGCCAGCCCCATGAGGGCCACGAGCAGCATCAGGCCCACATATTGGCCGGCAACCTGCGTCCGCTCGCTGACCGGGCTGCCCTTGACGAGCTCGATAAGGTAATACAGCAGGTGTCCGCCGTCCAAGATCGGGATCGGCAGCAGGTTCATCACGGCCAGCGTCAGCGAGACGGCGGCGAGGAAGTCGATGAACCAGGCGACGCCCATCTGCGCCGTCGTGTTCGCGGCCTGGCCGATCGAAATGATCCCCGATATGTTCTTGGTCGAGGCCTGCCCGGTCACGATCTCGCCCAGCAGCTTCAGCATGCGCTTGGTCTGGTGCCAGGTCTCCTCGAACGCGGCCGGGATCGCCGCGACGGGACCGTAGCGCAGCACCGCATCGTGCGGATCGGGCGCCTCGATGCCGGTGACCCAGCGCTTCTTGCCGTCGTCCGATTCCTGCTGGATCGCGCGCACGTCGAGATCGAGACGGCTCGCGCCACGCTCGACCTCGAACTTCAGCACCGGCGATTCGGCCGCCTGCTTCTGGATCAGCTCGCCGAGCGCGGCGAAGTCCGCGACCGGCGTTGAGTTGACCGCGACGATCCGATCGCCGTCCTCGAGCCCCGCCGCGGCCGCCGGCATTCCGGAGCGGACCTTGGCCGCGACTGCAGGCACCTTCGGGCCTTTGAGCTTGAGGCCGATCGCGTTGATCGTCTTCTCGATGTCGGGACTCTCGGCGATGCGATCGAGCGCGAGCTTGCGCACCATCGTGCCGCCGTCCGCCGCGCGCACCGTGACATCGGTCGGTCGCCCGTTGATCGCCTGCTGCGCGAGCAGGCCGAGCGCGTCGGTCCAGGTCGCGACCGCGTCGTCGCCGACAGCGACGATCTCGTCGCCGGCCTTGAAGCCCGCCGTCGCGGCGATGCCGGTCGGTTCGGCGACGATCGGCTTGAAATCCGGCTTGCCGATGACGAACACGGCCCAGAACGCCGCGATCGCGAAGACGAGGTTGAACAAGGGGCCGGCCGCCGAAATCGCCATCCGCTGCAGCACCGGCTTGCGGTTGTGCGCGAGCGGCAGATCGGCGGGATCGACCTCGCCCTCGCGCTCGTCGAGCATCTTCACGTAACCGCCGAGCGGGATTGCGGCGACGACGAACTCGGTGCCGTGCTTGTCGCGGCGCGACCACAGCGCCTTGCCGAAGCCGACCGAGAAGCGCAGCACCTTGACGCCGCAACGGCGCGCGACGACGAAGTGGCCGAACTCGTGGAAGGTGATCAGCACCCCCAGCGTCACGATCAGCCACCAAACGGAACCGAAGACTTCACTCATGCTGCTTTTTCCGACCCTAACCCTTCCGACTTCGACATCCGCCCGCCGCAGCGGTTCGCGCCGCCCGGAGACGGCGCCGAGGCACCCGAAAAACGTGGGCTACACCTTCGCCGACGCGATGATACGTTGCGCAACCCGACGCGCAGTTAAATCGACGTCAACCACCTCGGGCAGCGTCCGCGCCGGCGCACCCTGGACTTTTTCGAGAGTGCTTTCAATGACCTGCGGAATCGCGACGAAGGCGAGGCCCTGGTCGAGGAACGCCGCGACGGCCTCCTCGTTGGCCGCGTTCAGCACGATCGGCGCGCTGCCGCCCTGCTCGAGCGCGCCGTAGGCGAGATCGAGGCACGCGAACGTCTCGCGGTCCGGCGCTTCGAAGTCGAGCCGCGCGATCTTCAAGAGATCGAGCGGCGCGACGCCGGCCGCGACGCGCTCGGGCCACGCCAGCGCGTGCGCAAGCGCCGTGCGCATGTCGGGATTGCCGAGCTGCGCCAGCACCGAGCCGTCGGCGTATTCGACCATCGAGTGCACGATGCTCTGCGGATGCACGACGACCTCGATGCGCTCGGGCGGCGCATCGAACAGGAAATGCGCTTCGATGACCTCGAGGCCCTTGTTCATCAACGTCGCCGAATCGACCGAGATCTTGCGACCCATCGACCAGTTCGGATGCGCGCAGGCGCGCGCCGGCGTCACGTCGTGGAGCGCCTCGCGCTTGTGCCCGCGAAACGGACCGCCGGAGGCCGTCAGAAGGATGCGCCGCACGCCGGCCGCGTCGAGTCCCGATCGCGCCGGCGGCAGGCACTGGAACACGGCGTTGTGCTCGGAATCGATCGGCAGGAGCTCGCCGCCGCCGGCGTCGAGCGCAGCCCGCAGCAGCGGGCCCGCCATCACGACGGCTTCCTTGTTCGCGAGCAGGAGGCGCTTGCCGGCGCTAGCGGCCGCGAGCGTCGATTCGAGCCCGGCGGCGCCGACGATCGCGGCGATCACGGTGTCGCAGCTCGCCAGCGTCGCGGCTTCGATGAGCGCCTGCGCACCGGAAGCGACGCGCGTCGCGATGCCGGCAACGCGCAGGCGTGCGCGAAGGTCGGCTTCGCGCGAAGCATCGGCGATGACCGCGAGATCGGGCTTGAACCGCGCGCACAGCGCTGCGAGCGCATCGACGTTGCGATGCGCAGCCAGCGCGCCGGCGCGAAAGCGATCCGGATGCCGCGCGATGACGTCGAGCGCGCTCGCCCCGATCGAGCCGGTGGCGCCGAGCACGGCCACTGTTTTCATGGCGCGAAGGCGAGGTCGAGCAGCGCCTTGCCGAGGACGAACACCGGCACCGCGGCGAACACGCTGTCGAAGCGATCGAGCATGCCGCCGTGGCCGGGAAACAGCGCGCCGGAATCCTTCACGCTGGCCTGGCGCTTGATCAGGCTTTCGTAGAGATCGCCGACGATCGAGGCGCAGACGGTGACGATTGCGAGCACGATCACGCCGATCCACGCGATGCCGCGCGTCTCGAGCACGTAGCCGCCGATGGCCGCGACGAGCGCCGCTCCGCCGAGCGCGCCATAAACGCCTGCATAGGTCTTGTTCGGGCTGATCTGCGGACAGAGCTTCTTCTTGCCGTAGCGGCTGCCGGCGAAATACGCCGTAGTATCGGCGGCCCAGACCAGCATCAGCGCGAAGAGCGCCCAGCCATGCCCGTGCTCCGGCTCGGCATGCAGCTTGGCGAGCGCGATCCAGGCCGGCAACGTCGCGAAGAGTCCGGCCGTGAACTTGAGCGCCGCGTTCTCGCGCGTCGGCGCGGCGCCGAACGAGAAATTGCCGAGCCACAGTGTCGCGACCAGCCACCAGAGGACGCCGGCGCCGATCACCCACCAGACGATCGGCTCGTTGCGCACGAGCCAGAGCGGCACCAGCGCGAGCGCCGTCAGCGCGACGGCGGCGGAGCGTGTCGGCCGTGACGCGAATCCGGCCAGCCGCGTCCATTCCCAGAGCGCGATCACGACGATCACCCCGGTGATCAGCGCGAGCACGAAGGTCGGTGCCAGCAGCACGATGAGGATGCCGAACGAGGCGAGGACGAGAGCGGTGATCGTGCGCTGCTTCAGCATGCGTCAGCTCGCCGCGCGCACTTGCGCCGAGATCCGGCCGTAGCGGCGCTCGCGCTGCGCATACTCGGCGAGCGCCGCGCCGAGCACCGTGGCGTCGACGTCCGGCCACAGCGTCTCGGTGAAGTAGAGCTCGGCGTAGGCGATCTGCCAGAGCAGGAAATTGCTGATGCGCTGCTCGCCGCCGGTGCGGATGAAGAGATCGACCGGCGGCAGCTCCGCGAGCGTGAAGAAAGGCGCGAGCGTTTTTTCGGAGAGGTCCGCGGCGCGAAGACGCCCGGCCTCGACTTCGAGCGCGGCGCGCCGCGCCGCGTCGGCGATGTCCCAGCGCCCGCCGTAGTTGACGGCGACGTTGAGCGTCAGCGCCGCGTTGGCTTCGGTCTTTCGCATCGCGCGCAGCATGCGCTCGCGAAGCTCCGGCGAGAACGCCGCGAGATCGCCGACGAAGACGATGCGCACGCCGTTCTTGTGCAGCTCGTCGACTTCGCGGTCGAGCGCCTTCAGGAAAAGCTGCATCAGCGCGCCGACCTCGCTCTCGGGCCGGCTCCAGTTCTCGCTCGAAAACGCGAACAGCGTCAGCGCCGCGACGCCGCGCCGCAGGCAGAACTCGACCGCCGCGCGCACTGCCTTCTGCCCTTCGCGATGGCCGAAGCTGCGCGGCCGCCGGCGCCGCTCGGCCCAGCGTCCGTTGCCGTCCATGACGATCGCGATGTGGCGCGGGATGCGGGGTGACTCGGATTCCATGCGTCGCTGATTCTCGTGGAAAAGACGGGAGCCGGGAACCGTTAGCCGGTAACCGGAAGGCGAAGAGCCGTCGCTTTCCGGCTACCGGCTACCGGTTACCGGCTTCCGGCTCCCGGCTCCCGGCTTCACGATCGGTGGGTCACATCGCCATCAACTCGTCTTCCTTGAGCTTGACCACGCCGTCGACGTCCTTGACGAACCTGTCGGTGAGTTTCTGGATGTCGTCCTCGGCGCGCCGGTCCTCGTCCTCGGTGATCTTGCGCTCCTTCAGGAGCTCCTTGACGTGATGGAGCGCGTCGCGGCGCACGTTGCGCACGGCGACCTTCGCGTTCTCGCCTTCGTGGGCGACGTGCTTGGACAGCTCCTTGCGCCGCTCTTCGGTCAGCGGCGGCAGGTTGATGCGGATCACGTTGCCGACCGTCGTCGGCGTGAGGCCGAGATCGGAGGCGAGGATCGACTTCTCGATCGGCCCGACCATGTTCTTCTCGTACGGCGTGATCGTGATCGAGCGCGAATCGGCGACCGCGACGTTGGCGACCTGCATGACCGGCGTGTCGGTGCCGTAGTAGGCGACCTTGAGCGGCTCGATCAAGGCCGTCGAGGCGCGGCCGGTGCGAAGGCGCGCGAGCTCATGCTTGAGCGAATCGACGCTCTTCTGCATGCGCGTCTGCGCATCCTTCTTGATGTCGTTGATGTTCTGCATGGCGAGGCCACCGTTCTTAAGCCTTGCGAGTGGCCGGCGAGTATAGCAGCGGGCCCGGAGCCCACGGATCGCTCGGCGGCGGCGCAGCATTCCGGGCACACGGCGCGGCGTTCATGCGGCGCCGGACGCGCGACGAAGGCTCGAACCGATTCGACCTACGCTGCGCTGCATTGCATAACGAGACGGCCGAATTTCCCCGCGAAAGCCGAGGCTCAGCGCTCCGTGCCGACCAGCGTGCCGATGTGCTCGCCGCGCATGATGCGCATCAGGTCGCCTTCGCGCGACATGTCGTAGATGCGCAGCGGAATCTTGTGGTCGCGGCAGAGCGCAATCGCGCTCGTGTCCATCACCTGCAGGTTGCGCTGGATCACTTCGTCGTAGGTCAGCTTCTCGTAGCGCTTCGCCGAGGCGTCCTTGCGCGGATCGGCGCTGTAGACGCCGTCGACCTTGGTCGCCTTGAGCAACAGATCGGCATTGATCTCGATCGCGCGGAGCGCGGCCGCGGAGTCCGTCGTGAAGAACGGATTGCCGGTGCCGGCGGCGAAGATCGCGATGCGGCCTTTCTCGAGATGGCGGATCGCGCGGCGGCGGATGAAGTCTTCGCAGACGTCGTGGATCTGGATCGCGCTCATCGTGCGCGCGAGGCCGCCGGCCTTCTCGATCGCGTCCTGCATCGCGAGCGCGTTCATGACCGTCGCGAGCATGCCCATGTGGTCGCCGGTGACGCGGTCCATGCCCGCCGCCGCGAGCCCCGCGCCGCGGAAGATGTTGCCGCCGCCGATGACGACGCCGACCTGCACGGCGGCGTCCTGCACTTCGATGATCTCGCGCGCGAGGCGCTTCAGCACGTTCGGATCGATGCCGTAGTCCGCTTCGCCCATCAGCGCTTCGCCGGAGAGTTTCAGGAGAATGCGCTGGTACTTGATCTCGGCGGGCATGCGTCCAATCCAGGCGGGCAAAACGGACGCATTGTACCGGCAAAAGAAAAGGCCGCGCTTGGAGCGCGGCCTTTTTGTCAGCGGTGAGCAGTGAGCGGTGAGCGGAGCGAGGACGAGCCGTTCCGCTCACCGCTCACCGCTCACCGTTCACCGCTGACCCGCTATGCGAGACCCGCCTGCTTCATGACCTCGGTCGCGAAGTCTTCGCCGACCGGCTTGTCGATGCCTTCGCCGACGGCGAGTCGATGCATCGCCAGCACCTCGGCGCCTTCCTTCTTCAGCACGTTGCCGACCGACTCGTTCGTGTCGAGCACATACGGCTGCCCGGTCAGCGTGTTCTCGTTGATGATCTTGTTGACCTTGCCGCCGATGATCTTCTCGAGGATCTCGGCCGGCTTCGACTTGTCCTTGTCCGACATCTTCGCGAGCTCGATCTCCTTCTCCTTCGCGATGAAATCGGCCGGCACGTGCTGCGCCGAGATGTACGGCGGATTCATCGCCGCGACGTGCATCGCGATGCCGCGCGCGAGCTCGGGCGAGCCGCCCTTGACCTCGACCAGCACGCCGATGCGCCCGCCGTGCACGTACGCGCCGACGTTGTTCGCGCCGTCGACGCGCACCATGCGGCGCACCTGGATGTTCTCGCCGATCTTGGCGATGAGCGCCTGACGGCCTTCCTCGACGGTGCTGCCGTTCGAGAGCTTGGCGCTCTTGAGCGATTCGACGTCGACGATGCCGTTCGCGAGCGCGGTCCTGGCAACTTCGCCGGCGAAGGCGATGAAGCTCTCGTCCTTGGTGACGAAGTCGGTCTCGCTGTTGACCTCGACGAGCACGGCCTTGCCGCCGTCCTGCGCCAGCACGACGCGGCCTTCCGCGGCGACGCGGCTCGCCTTCTTGTCGGCCTTGGCGAGGCCCTGCTTGCGCAGCCACTCGATGGCGACTTCGATGTCGCCGTCGTTCTGCGTGAGCGCCTTCTTGCACTCCATCATGCCGGCGCCGGAGCGCTCGCGCAGTTCCTTGACCAGTTGTGCGGTGATTTCCATGGGGTTCCTCGATGAGTGCGGCGCGCGCGGCGCCGCATCGTGTGATCCAGATCGGTCGAATATGGGGCCGCACGCAAGGGCTGGCCCTCATCCGCCTCCGGCACCGTCTCCCGCAAGCGGGAGACGGGAAGGCGGTGCGGCGGCACGCTGTCGAAGCATGCCGCCCGTGCGTGACAAAGCGCCCTTACTCGGCGGGCGAAGGCGTCTCGGCGTCGGCCGGCGACTCGTCGGCGCGCTGCTCGGGACGTGGGCCGCGCGGCGGCGGCGGTCCGCGGCGTGCGCCCGGGCGCCTCGCCGGCGCCTTGCGCGGCGCGGGCCGGCGGC
>Ga0081540_1002967_pt1 | contig 13599 bp, 12 predicted proteins | sample TabmetS2T1R1_FD_71024 | JGI IMG/M metagenome (GOLD analysis project Ga0081540, IMG submission 71024) | Tabebuia heterophylla rhizosphere microbial communities from the University of Puerto Rico - S2T1R1 | ecosystem: Host-associated > Plants > Roots > Rhizosphere ... | reverse complement strand
CAATCCATAGCTCCGCACACTCGGAAGCATGGATTGCTTCGTCGCTTCGCTCCTCGAAATGACGGGGGAGCAGCGTAAGAACAATATCAAGAATTACGGGGGAGCGCACGATGCCGTGGTTAGGCCTAAGGTCTGCTAAATTCACTCACTATCTTGCCGCGGTTATCATCGCCACATCGTCTGCGACGATCGCGTCCGCGCAAACTGCCGACACGATCCTCTTCAACGGAAAGATCCTGACCGTCGACAAGGATTTCTCCACGCAACAGGCCCTGGCGATCGGAGATGGCAAAATCCTCGCCACCGGCACCTCGGCCGCAATGAAGAAACTCGTCGGCAAGGGCGCAAGAGTGATCGACCTCGGCGGCCGCACCGTGATCCCCGGACTGACCGACGGGCACATCCATGGCATCCGCGCCGCACTGACCTTCGGCACCGAGGTGAACTGGATCGGCGTACCCACGCTGAAGGACGCTCTGGAGAAGATCCGCCAGGCGGCGAAAGAGCAGAAGCCCGGCTCCTGGATCGTCGTCGCCGGCGGCTGGACCGAGGAACAGTTTGCCGAGAAGCGCCGGCCAACGCCGGCCGAAGTCTCGGCCGCCGCGCCCAACAATCCCGTCTATATCCAGCACCTCTATGACTGGCTGCTGCTGTCACCGAAGGCGATGGAGGCGCTGAACATCCGCGACGACAATGATGTCACCCCCGGCGGCAAGCTCGCGCGCGACGGCGACAACAAGCCGACCGGCATCGTCGATGCCGGCGGAAATGCGCTCGGCAGGATTTTCGACAAGCTGCCGAAGCCGACCATGGAGCAACAGGTCGAAGGCTCGAAGAAGTTCTTCCGCGAGATGAACAGCCTCGGAATCACCGGCATCGTCGATGGCGGCGGCGTCAGCATGTATCCGGCGAACTATCAGGCCGTGTTTAAGCTGTGGCGCGACAAAGGGCTCACCGTGCGTGTCGCCTATCACCTCTGCGCGCCGAAGCCCGGCAGCGAACTCGCGGACCTGCAGAACCTGACGCAACTGTCGCCACCCGGCTTCGGCGACGGCATGCTGCACTTCAACGGCCCCGGCGAAATCCTGATCTGGGCCGACTGGACCGACGGCGACATCACCCCCGACGGCAAGGCAAAGCTCGCCGAATTGCTGCGCTGGGCGGCGTCGAAGGGCTACACGATTCAATTGCACTGGAATCCGGACCGCACGGTCCACGACCTGCTCGACGTAGTCGAGGACATCAACAAGGATTATCCCGTGCGCGACCTGCGCTGGGCGGTGCTGCACCTCTACAACGCCTCGGAAGACAGTTTGAAGCGGATGAAGGCGCTCGGCTTGGTCTGGGGCGTGCAGGACGGCCTCTATTTCGGCGGAGAGCGGCTGCAGAAGGAAGTCGGCGCGGAACAGGCCAGGATGATGCCACGGATCGCCACCGCGATGAAGCTCGGACTCGTGGTCGGCGCCGGCACCGACGCGCACCGCGTCTCCTCCTACAATCCCTTCGTCTCGCTGCAATGGTATCTCGACGGCACCACGATTGGCGGCACCAAAACGCGAGGCGACGAGGAGGCCCCAAGCCGCCGGCAGGCGCTGGAAATGTACACCCGCAATTCCGCTTACATGGCGAACGACGACGACAAGCGCGGCACGCTGGAGGCCGGCAAGTTCGCCGACCTCGCGGTGCTGTCGGCAGATTACATGACCGCACCGGTCAAGGAGATCGGCAGGATCAAATCGCTGCTGACGATGGTCGGCGGCAAGGTGGTGTATGCGGCGCCGCCGTTTGCGGAGGGGCGTTAATGCGTAGGCGTCGTTCCGGGGCGGTGCGAAGCACCGAACCCGGAACCTCGAGATTCCGGGTTCACTTCGCGCCCCGGAATGACCGATGAAAACTCAATTCACCTCAAACCGGATCGGCAGCTTCTTCGGGCCGTTCACAAAATAGGCCTGCGTCATCTTCACCTCGCCGTCGAGCGTGATCGACTTCAGCCGCGGCAGTAACTCCTCGAACAGGATCCGCATCTCGAGCTTGGCCAGATATTGCCCGAGGCAGAGATGCGCGCCGTAGCCGAACGCGACGTGGCGGTTGGGCTTGCGGTCGCAGCGGAACCGGTATGGTTCCTCGAACACATCCTCGTCGCGATTACCCGACGCATAGCACAGCATCAGCCAGTCACCCCTCGCGATCTTGCGTCCGCCGAGTTCGGTGTCGGCGGTTGCCGAGCGCATGAAATGCTTGACCGGGGTCATCCAGCGGATCGCCTCGTCGACCAGCCCCGGGATCAATTCGGGATTGGCTTTCACCTTGGCGAATTGCTCGGGGTCCTCGGCGAGCGCCCAGATCGCGCCGGCGGTCGAGGAGGACGTGGTGTCGTGGCCGGCGGTGGCGACGATCATGTAGTAACTTGTCGCGTCATGATCCGGCATGTAGTCGCCGCCGATTTTCGCGTTCGCAATGACGGTGGCGAGATCATCGCGCGGGTTGCGGCGCCGGTCCTCGGTGATGGCGCGAAAGTAGGCGCCGAAATCAGCCACCACCGACTGCATCATCCCTGAAAACTGCTCCGCCGTGAGCTGTTCCCTGATCCGCGCCGTATCCGGATCCTGCGGGCCGAACAACTCCTGCGTCAGCTTCAGCATTCGCGGCTCGTCCTTCTCGGGCACGCCGAGAATCTCCATGATCACGTGCAGGGGATAGCCGAGCGCGACGTCCTCGACGAAATCGCAAACCCCGCCTCGCTCCAGCATGCGCTGCACGGTGGCGCGCGCGATCTCGCGCACGCGCGGCTCGAACTTGCCGAGATTGGCCGGCATGAACCAGCCCTGCGTCAGCGCGCGATATTTCGGATGATCGGGCGCGTCCATCTGCACCAGCGAGCGCACCAGGTTGGGGCCGCCGGTGATCTTGCGCACGCGCTCTTCCACCGCACGGTTGGTCAGCGTGGTCGGGCGATCGGCATTATGGAATAGCTCGTTCTGGCGGCTGACGGCCTGGATATGCGCGTGCTTTGTCACCACCCAGAACGGATCGAACTTGTCCGGCCGCGCGATGCCGAGCGGGTTGTTGGCGCGGAGCCAGCGGTAGCTGTCATGAATGCGGTGGTCGGCATAGGCCGCCGGATTGACGAGGTTCGCCGCGATGTCGGCGGGAATGTCGAGGTTCGCTGTCGAGCCGGCGGTCGTATCCATGGTCTGCCTATGTCATCTGCGTAAGACACGCTGATGATCACGATAGTCAGGCAGTTGCAAGGCACGAAGCGTTGAGCGGCTAGAGCCGATTTCGTCATTCCGGGGCGGTGCACCGCATCGAACTATGGTGCGCGGGGGAAGGCTCAATAATAGCCGAACGCCACCGGCCGAAAGGCGTGCAACAGATGCTGGTCGAGCTTGTCGCCCATCTCTTCCATCATCGCGAAGGCGTGGGCGTGGGTGAATTGCAGCCGGTAGGCGCGCTTCTCGACCAGCGCGGCATAGATATCCACGATCGTGGTCAGCCGCACGATGTCGCTGATCTGCTTGCCGCTCAAGCCGTTGGGATAGCCGGTGCCGTCGAGGAATTCGTGGTGGTGCAGCACCACATCGAGCATTTCGGGCGGGAAGCCGCCTTGCGCGGCCAACGCGTCATAGCCCCGGCGCGGATGCTGGCGCATCTCTTCCATTTCCTCCGGCGTCAGCGCCCCCGGCTTGTCCAGCAATGCGACCGGAACGAAGGCCTTGCCGACGTCGTGCAGCAGGGCAGCGCGGGCGACACGGCGCTGGTCGTCGTCGCGCATGCCGAGATGCTGTGCATAGGCGACTGCAAAGCCCGTGACGAACAGACAATGGCGATAGCTGCCGGTGTGATGGCAGCCGACCGTCGTCAGCCATTCCCGCAAGGATGAATGCTTGATCGCCTTGAGGATCTTGTTCTCGGCCTCGACAATGTCAGCGAATTTCAGGGGAACGCCGGCCGGAAGCTTTTCGAACATCTTGACCATGACGGCGTGCGCCGCCTCGACGCCCCGGTTCAGGGTCTTGCCGCGATCGGTCTCGTCATAGCCGTCGCTGTCCGGAAACGCGGCGCGGATCCGCTGCTGGATCCCTTGCGCGTCGAACGGCCGCGCGATGGTATCGGTGGCGCCGAGCGCCCAGGCCTGCATCGATCCGTGATGAAGCGCATCGGCCAGCACGAACAGCCGCGGCATCTCGCGATAGGCCTCGGCCCGCAGCTTGTTGCGCACCAGTTGCACGCTCTCGGCCGAGCGCAGGTTGATGTCGACCACGATGCCTGAGAGATCGCGCTCCGGCTGATCCGGGATATCCGATGTCGCAATGGTGTCGACCTGGCCGACGGACTGCAGAATGCTGACGAGTTCACTGCTGTGAACGTTCCGATCCGAGGCCAGCAGCAGCCGGCGTTTGGTCGGTGTCTTGTCGGTTGCCGATGTCATTGAACCCCAGAGCCTAGCGAGGACGACCTGCAACCAAGGCTAATGGAAAAGGCGTTCCCTGCGGCTTAAGAGGCATCGTCAACAAGGAGTACCGCTAATAATGCAATTTTAACGATCGCAGCACCCGGAGATTTCCATCGTTCCGAGCCGTCGGGTCGCAATGATGGTAATTAAAGGATAAATTCGCCCGAGGCAGTCCGATTGTGCGCTGCGGCAAGGCGCTGTGCAAGCAGGGCAAACACGCCCCGCCGCAGGCGCGCCTTCCGTTTCGGCATTTCTCAATCGCTGACGGATCGCGTTAGGATCAAGCCAGGGTGGAATTGCGCGTCGTTTGCTTCGGGAAAAACAACAATGCCGACAATCAATCGTGACGGGGTCCATATCTATTACGAGGTTCACGGCTCCGGCCCCGCGCTGTTGCTGACCCACGGCTATTCATCGACCAGCGGGATGTGGCAGGGCCAGATCGCGGCCCTGTCGAAACGTCACAAGCTGGTGCTGTGGGACATGCGCGGCCACGGCCAGTCCGATTATCCCGATGACCCTTCGGCCTATAGCGAGGCGCTGACGGTCGCCGACATGGCGGCGCTGCTCGATGCCGTCGGCGCCGACAAGGCGATCATCGGCGGGCTTTCGCTCGGCGGCTATATGTCGCTGGCATTCTACCGCGCCCATCCCGATCGCGTCCGCGCGCTTCTGATCATCGACACCGGCCCGGGTTTCAAGAAGGACGATGCCCGCGACGTCTGGAACAAGCGCGCGCACGACACCGGCGACCGTTTCGAGCGCGAGGGCCTGGAGGTTCTCAAGTCGGCCAGCCGGGAGCGATCCAGTGTCACCCATCGCGACGCGTCGGGGCTGGCGCGCGCCGCGCGCGGCATGCTGACCCAGCGCGATGCCCGCGTCATCGAGACGCTGCCCAACATCAAGGTTCCGTCGCTGGTCGTGGTCGGCGCCGATGACACGCCGTTCCTCGCCGCCTCCGACTACATGGCGGCCAAGATTCCCGACGCGCAGAAGATCGTGATCCCCGCCGCAGGCCATGCGGTCAACATCGACCAGCCGCAGGCCTTCATCGACGCGGTGCTGCCGTTCCTCGGCAGCCTTGAGAGCGGCGCCGCACAGAAAGCCGCATCATGAGGACAGCCACTCTCGCCCTTGTGCTGATCGCTGCCAGCTGCGCGCAAGCCGTCGCGCAAAAATTGCCGCCGTTCGGCGGCCCCTACCCGCCACCCTTCACCGAAACGCTGTCGAACAACACGCCACTGGCGTTCGGCATGGACGTGGAGGAAGCCGCCCGCGCGCTCGGCACGCCGCTCAATTATGTCAGCGGCCGTCGCGGCGAAGAGATCTATCTCACATTCCGTCACATCGGCGGCAGCGGATTGTTCTACAAGAAGGACCGGCTCTTTCTGCAATTCCGCAAGGGCAGGCTGGCCGGCTGGAAAGGCGACTGGGGCCACAACTGGATGTGGCAATAACCAAGCCCTTTGGCTAATTCACGCAAACAACTTCGTGCAACCCCAACGCAAATGAATGGATGACCCGTGGGACAAGATATCAAGCTGACAGCTTCGGACGGTTTCAAACTCGGCGGCTATCGCGCCGATCCCGCAGGCTCGCCCAAGGCGGCCATCGTGGTGATCCAGGAAATCTTCGGCGTCAATCACCACATCCGCTCGGTGTGTGACAGGCTGGCGAAGGAAGGCTACGTCGCGATCGCGCCGGCGATCTTCGACCGCACGCAGCCTGACTTCCAGTCCGGCTATTCGCCTGACGAGGTCACGAATGCGCGAAAGTTCATCGCCAATCCGGACTGGGCGGCGATGCTTAGCGATACCCAGGCCGCCATCGATGCGGTGAAGGATGTCGGGCCGGTCGGCATCATCGGCTTCTGCCTCGGCGGCAGCATTGCCTATGCGGCGGCGACCAAGCTGTCAGGCCTCTCGGCAGCCGTCGGCTATTACGGCGGCGCCGTCGTCCGCTTCGCCGACGACAAGCCGCAAGTGCCGACGCAACTGCATTTCGGCGAAAAGGATGCGGGCATTCCGCTAACCGATGTCGAGACCATCAAGGCCAAGCGGCCCGAGGTCGAGGTCTTCATCTATCCCGGTGCACAGCACGGCTTCCACTGCGACGAACGCGCCAGCTACGACAAGGCCAGCGCCGATATCGCCTGGCCGCGCAGCCTGGAATTCTTTGCGAAGAATTTGAAAAAGTGAGTCCAATCTCTCCATCGTCATTCCGGGGCGTGCGCAGCACGAACCCGGAATCTCGAGATTCCGGGTCTGGTCCTTCGGACCATCCCGGAATGACCGAACGCAACTCCCCGCCTCACTGTCCGCTAGCACCCGTTGCCTTCACAATGTGAGCGCAACGCTGCTTTCGAAAATTTCGCCAGTCGCTGTTGCCAGTCTAAAACCAGCGTTCGCCGACGAGCACGGTGTCGCCAGGGCTGATCGCACTTCCGGGCGGAACGGTGAAGCGCGCCGTGCCCTGTGCATCGGTGTGGGTGACCGTGACGCTGTCGCGCCGCGCGCGCGGCGAGAAGCCGCCGGCGATCGCCACTGCGCTCTCAACCGTCATGTTGGGGACATACGGATACTGCCCGGGCGCTGCGACTTCGCCGAGAATGAAGAACGGACGATAAGCTTCGATCTCGACGGCGATCGAGGGCTCCCTGATGAAGCCGTTGCGCAGTTTCGCCCCGATCTCCGCCGCCAATCCAGCCGTGGTGCGGCCCCGCGCCGGCACCGCGCCGATCAGCGGCATCGTGATCGAGCCGCCGGCGCTGACCGCATAGGTATTGGTGAGGCCTTCCTGGCCGTAGACCACGACGCGCAGCCTGTCGCCGGCATCGAGATGATAGGCGGCGTCGTATCGCGCGGGCGCCGGCTCGACAGAGCTTAGGGGCGCAGCCATGACGATGGGCGCCGCGCGCGGCGCGGATGCAAAGGCGGAACGCATCGCGGCGATGGCGCCACCGCTGGAGTCGGCTGTTGCCTGTGGCGGCGGACCATAGGCAATCGAGTCGAGATCGCCCGCGACCGGCCCGGTCGCGTGCATGCAGCCCGACAAGGCGAGCGCGGCCATGATTGCAGTGATCGGTAATCGAAACGCGCGCACAACCCGCACCGGAACCATCCCTAAAAGCGAGACAGCTCCAGTCTTGCACCGGTTATGGTTAACAAACGGTTTGGGCCACGGGTGGCACGGATCCCGACGCCCTCTCCCCGTTCTTTACGGGGAGAGGGCTGGGGTGACCCCGCAAGCGGGTAGAGAAAGAGCGATCAAGCACTCACGCCGACGCCAATCGGGCACGACACGCCGGTGCCGCCCAGGCCGCAATAGCCCGCCGGGTTCTTGGCGAGATACTGCTGATGATAGTCCTCGGCGAAATAGAACTCGCCTGACGGCGCAACCTCGGTGGTGATGGCGCCGAGCCCCTTGGCGGCGAGCGCCTGCTGATACATCGCCTTCGACGCATCGGCTGCTTTGCGTTGCGCGTCACCAAACGTGTAGATCGCCGAGCGGTACTGGGTGCCGACATCGTTGCCCTGGCGCATGCCCTGCGTCGGGTTGTGATTTTCCCAGAACGTCTTCAGGAGCCGCTCGTAGGAAATCTTCTTCGGATCGAACACCACCAGCACCGCTTCGGTATGGCCGGTGCGGCCCGAGCACACTTCCTCATAGGTCGGATTCGGCGTGTGCCCTCCGGCATAGCCGACGGCGGTCGTGTAGATGCCGTCGCCGAGCTCCCAGAACTTGCGTTCAGCGCCCCAGAAGCAACCCAGCCCAAACACCGCCTGCTCGAGACCTGCGGGATAAGGCGGCTGCAGCTTGCTGCCGTTGACGAAATGCGTGGTGGCGGTCGGTATCGGAGTGGCGCGTCCCGGCAGCGCTTCGGCTGCGCTCGGCAACGCGGTGGTCTTGCGCATGAACAACATGGAGCACCTCCGGGCGGGACATCGGCTGACGCGCGATAACAGCGCCGGCCGGTTTGACCTCTATATATGTCCTTACGCCTGACAGGGCAGTGCCGTTACGCCGCGGGGATCAGGCATCAGTCGCGCGAATAGCCGATCAGCGGCTTGCGCGGCCGGAACAGGATCATCAGCAGAATGCCGGCCACGCCCAGCACGGCGAAAACCGGCTGATCCAGCAGAACCCTGATGACGTCGTTCCACAGCCAGGGCGCGGTACCCTCCACCCAGGTCCGGAACGCCTGCTGGCTGGACTGATGGACGTCGTTCCAGAACTGGCCAAACCGGGTGAAACGCAGGGTCTGATCGGCCACAAAACGTGCTCCGTCATAGACCATAAAGACAAATCCGCCGGCCAGGAGCAGCAGGCCGATAAGCCGGAACAAACCGCGGATCATGCGTCACCCTATATCTGTCGCCCGCCAAGGGCCGTCAGCCAAATACCGGGGGTATCCCGGAAATTCAACCTCATCAGCACCTTATGCGCCATTTCGCCTTGCCGTTCCCGTTCCCCGGGGGCGGCAGAAGGCGTTGACGGTGCAGGATGCGCCCTCTATAAGACCCCCAATGGCGGCGGGCGCAATCCCGCCGCCGCTGTTCTTTGAGCAGCGCCGCTCGCGGGGGCATATTGGCTTCCGCCCATGGCATCCTCAAGAACGGCTTAGTCAAGACACCCTGGAAATACCACCAGCGTCGATCACGCAATTTCAACGGCCGGCGCGCTCAAGCCCGACCAACCGAGCGATGACAGCCGAAGGATAGTTGAGAACATGGCCAACACCACATCCGCCAAGAAGGCGACCCGCAAGATTGCCCGCCGCACCATCATCAACAAGTCGCGCCGCACCCAGATGCGTGGCGCGGTCCGCACCGTCGAGGAAGCGATCCGAAGCGGCGACCGCGATGCGGCGCTGAAGGCGATGCAGCGCGCGGAGCCGGAGCTGATGCAGGCCGCGCAGCGCAACATCATTCACAAGAACAGTGCGAGCCGGAAGGTGTCGCGTTTGACACACGCGATCGCCAAGCTCGCGAAGTGAACTGACGAAAATAGACATTCATCAAAAGCCCGGCCTCGCCGGGCTTTTTCTTTTTTGAAGAAATAAAAATGTCTCATTGCTGAACATTCAGCGAAGTGTCACATTTCTAGCGCCCGTAAATTTACGAGGTGCAAATTTTTGCAGCAGCGATGTCACGCACATCTGCGAGAATTTCGGTCGTAGCTATTGACCCAATCGGCCAGCGCTCGCTTCTCCGGTCGATGGTCGTCCGGGGGTTACCCTGAAAAACAATCGCGAAAAACTTCGTCTCGCTAATCACTTATCAACATAGCGAGTCCAAGCGTTTTGAAAATTGCTCCCGGTAACCACGATTGTAACGGTTTCTTAAAAAATTTTGCGAGTGCGGCAAAAATTGTCACGGTTGCCGACGTTGCCGGATTCTGTGCGGCCAATCAAAAACTTGGTGTGGCATTTCGCACCTGCAGTGTTGCAACAAGGGCGAAGAGTCACGCGACGGACTCGAATCACGGATTGTCAGAAATCGCGCTTGGTGTATTTGTTACTCGTTCGCGACGCTCAAGGCTCTCCTGACCAGCGCGGTTTGAGACCCAAGGGTGGACGTGCAAATCGGCGGCGGTGTGCGCGTTAGCGACGCTTTCCAAGCGAAGCTGAGTTGGTAACTCATAGCAATATGAGGACGGCTGTTCTGTGTCTAAATTTCCCGGCGTGGCGCTCACGTTTCGCGCGCTCTGGACAAGGGAAATGAGATGCTCGCCGACAACACAGACGAGCAGGAACGTGTGGCCCGTGAACGTGTTGAAGACGACAGACTGAGGTACGCGGCGGCGCAGCGCCGAACAAGCGGATGTTCGGTAGCGGCAGACTGTTTGAAGACACTTGCGATCTGATAGCTCGCCGCGTTTTCGCGGTGAGAGGGGGAGGTACTATGCTTTACGCAATCAACGCGACCATCGATACGTTCATTTCAGCCAAGACCGTCTCGAAGACCTTCAACATCGCTTCCAGCCCACCCTGCGCGAGAACCCCACCCTTCGCGAGAACTCCGGCCGAGCCGTCGAGTACGCGCTGACCTCGCGCACGCGCTTCTGACTCCAGCTTCGATCTGACCAGCGGCGTTCCGCCGGACGGTTGATCTATGCCTGCAGTCCGGAAGCTTCGCTTCGAGGTCACGTCTGGCAGGAACCCGTTAAGGAACTCTGCAAGGCGCTTTCGCTTTACATTATAACTCTTTCAGAGAAGTTCTCAGGCAATGACAAATACGGAACAGGATCGCTGGTCGCGCGTGAAGGGACGGTTGCGGACGAGCGTGGGTGAGGATGTTTATACGAGCTGGTTTGCGCGCATGGACCTCGAGGCCGTGCAGGACGAAAGCGTTCACCTCTCGGTTCCGACTAGGTTCCTCAAGAGCTGGATTCAGGCGCACTATGCCGACCGCGTTCTCACCTGCTGGCAGGCAGAGATGCCGGAAGTGCACCGGATCGACCTCACCGTGCGCACGGCGATGCGTTGCGCCGCGCCCGCCAAGGAAGCCATTGCTCCGGCCGATCCGCGCCGCATCGAGCGCGCCGATGGCCGGCCTGCGCTCGAATTGCGCGCGACCGCGACAGCGCCGGTCTCTGCAACGCATGACGCACTCGGCGGCTCGCCGCTCGACCCGCGCCTGACCTTTGCGAGCTTCGTGATCGGCCGCTCCAACACGCTGGCGCAGGCGGCCGCGCGCCAGGTTGCCGAAGGGCGCCGCGGCGATCCCGTGATGTTCAACCCGCTCTATATTCACGCCGGCGTCGGCCTGGGCAAAACCCATCTGCTGCAGGCGGTGACGTGGGCCGGCAATTCCGGCGGGGAGCGCAAGGTGCTCTATCTCACCGCCGAGAAATTCATGTACGGCTTCGTCGCCGCGCTGAAGACGCAGACGGCGCTGGCGTTCAAGGAAGCGCTGCGCGGCATCGACGTGCTTGTCATCGACGATCTGCAATTCCTGCAGGGCAAATCGACGCAAGCCGAGTTCTGCCACACGCTGAACGCGCTGATCGATGCCGGCCGCCAGGTGGTGATCGCCGCCGACCGTCCGCCGTCGGACCTCGAAAGCCTCGACGACCGCGTGCGCTCGCGGCTGGCCGGCGGGCTCGTGGTCGAGATGGGCTCGCTCGGCGAAGAGTTGCGGCTCGGCATCCTGAAATCGCGCGTCGCTGCGGCCCGCGCGCATCACGCCAGCTTCGACGTGCCGGAAGCGGTGCTGGATTATCTGGCGCGCTCCATCACCCACAACGGCCGCGATCTCGAAGGCGCCATCAACCGCCTGCTCGCCCATTCCAAGCTCAACAACCAGCCGGTAACGCTGGAGATGGCCGAGCGCGAGGTACGTGACCTGATCCGTCCGCAGGAGCCGAAGCGGATCAAGATCGAGGACATCCAGCGCGTAGTGGCGCGGCAATATAATGTCAGCCGCTCGGACCTGCTGTCCTCCCGGCGGACCGCCAACGTGGTCCGCCCGCGCCAGGTCGCGATGTATCTGGCGAAGACGCTGACGCTGCGCTCGCTACCCGAAATCGGCCGCCGGTTCGGCGGACGCGACCACACCACGGTGCTGCACGCCGTGCGTAAGATCGAGGCACTGGTGGCCAGGGACACGGCGCTCTCCGAAGAGGTGGAATCGCTGAAACGCCAGTTGCAGGAATAGCGGCCTTCCAGACCCAAGGCCTGCGGGACCACCAAGGCCTGCGTACTACCCAAGGCTTGCGGACCACCAAGGCTTGGCTCCTCCCCCTCTCCCTCCCCTCGTCCGTGGGGAGGGAGAATTATTTTCTGCCTGATTTTCCGCCGCAAAAGTGGGGAACGGAGCCCCCTCCCCTTGCACCGGAGCGCCATCCGCGCCACCTTGCGGTCCCCCTGAGGGTTTGATCAACTCCGGTCCTGATCCGGCTTTTCGGGTTTCCAATGCCGCGGCGCTGCCTTTGACGGGCCGCCCGGCTTTTCCATCTCTGGCGGATATTGCAATGAAGGTCACCGTCGAACGCGCGCAACTGCTGAAATCGCTGGGCCACGTCCATCGCGTGGTCGAGCGCCGCAACACCATCCCGATCCTCGGCAACGTGCTGGTCCGCGCCGAAAACGCCAGGTTGTCGCTGAAGGCGACCGACCTCGACCTCGAAGTGACCGAGACGCTGGCAGCGGAAACCGGAACCGCCGGTTCCACCACCGTGCCGGCGCACATGTTCTACGACATCGTCCGCAAATTGCCCGACGGCGCGCAGATCGTGCTGGAGGCCGACGGCGACCGTTCGGTGCTGGCGATCCGCGCCGGCCGCTCCCGCTTCACGCTGCAGACCCTGCCGGAGAGCGATTTTCCCGACCTCGCCGCCGGCGACATGACGCATTCGTTCACGCTTGCCGCCTCCGACGTCAAGCGCCTGATCGATCGCACACAGTTTGCGATCTCGACCGAAGAGACCCGCTACTATCTCAACGGCATCTATCTGCACACTGCCGGCAGCGCCAAGGCCGCGACGCTTCGTGGGGTCGCGACCGACGGACATCGCTTGGCGCAGATCGATCTGGCGCTGCCCTCCGGCGCCACCGGCATGCCCGGCGTGATCGTGCCGCGCAAGACGGTCGGCGAGGTACAGCGGCTGATCGAGGACAACGAAGCCGAGATTTCGATCGAATTGTCGCAGGGCAAGATCCGCTTCACCCTCGGCAACGTGGTGCTGACATCGAAACTGATCGATGGCACCTTCCCGGATTACGGCCGCGTCATTCCGCAGAACAACGACAAGGAACTGATCGTCGACAAGAAGGATTTCGAGGCGGCGGTCGACCGCGTCTCGACCATTTCGAGCGAACGCGGACGGGCGGTAAAGCTCGCTTTGTCGTCGGGCAAGCTCGTGCTGTCGGTGACCAACCCGGATTCCGGCAGCGCCACCGAAGAGCTTGAGGTCGAATACGCCTCCGACGCGCTCGATATCGGCTTCAACTCGCGCTACCTGCTTGACATCGCGGCCCAGATCGAGGGCGAAGTCGCCGTGCTGCGCCTCGCCGACCCCGGTTCGCCGACACTGGTGCAGGACAAGGACAATAAAGGCGCGCTCTACGTGCTGATGCCGATGCGGGTGTGACGGTTCCGGGCAACACCGATTCTGATTTCCCCTCTCCCTTGTGGGAGAGG
>Ga0081540_1002966_pt1 | contig 13602 bp, 13 predicted proteins | sample TabmetS2T1R1_FD_71024 | JGI IMG/M metagenome (GOLD analysis project Ga0081540, IMG submission 71024) | Tabebuia heterophylla rhizosphere microbial communities from the University of Puerto Rico - S2T1R1 | ecosystem: Host-associated > Plants > Roots > Rhizosphere ... | reverse complement strand
CCTGTTGATGCGGACGGCAGTCTTGTAGGCCCAGCGGACCACGGCGAGCCCTCCCAGGGCACCCGCGAATGCGATCAGCGGCGGCATCGGTCGATCCTTGTCGTTCACGTGTCAGCCCCCAATAGGTGCATTGTCGCCCAAGCCGGGCCGCGCCGCAATTCCGCTTTTGGGACTAAATGGCGCGGCTCGATGACCTTGAGTTGATTTGCTAGAGCGTTTTCAAGCGACGTGGGCACCGGTTCGCGTCAAGAAAACGCGTCAAAACAAAGAATCTAGAGCCCGGTTCTGATTCAATCAGAACCGAGAGGCTCTAGAACCCGAATTTGGCCCAAATTGCCCTGGTCTCCAGGGCGGAGATCAGATCATCCGGCAGTCCTCCGATACTGTCGAAGGTAACCAGCGAACCCGCGCCGGGCGACCTCCGGCCCAACAGTCCGGACAGCATCCCGCTGGCGGGCGCGATGACTGGCGTCAGCACCTTCTCGCCGAAGCGCTCGCGCAGTGTCGACCTGATGTCGCCGATCTTGTCCGCAAGGCCCAGCGACACGGACTTCTCGCCTGCCCAGTACTCGCCGGTGAACAGGACGTCCTCGGTTCCCTTGAGTCGCGCACCGCGGGCGCCTTTGACCAGCGCAATGAAGATGGCGTGGATGTCACGCTGAAGCGCCTTCAGGCGCGCCACGTCATCGGGATCTTCGGGCAGGAACGGATCCAGCATCGCCTTGTGCTCGCCTGCCGTATAAAGCCGCCGCTCGACGCCAATTCTCTTGATCAAATCCTGAAAACCGAAACCGCCGCCGACCACGCCGATCGAGCCGAGGATCGAGGACGGATCGCAAAAAATCTCGTCGCCAGCGCAGGCGATCATGTAGCCGCCGGAGGCCGCGACGTCCTCGACGAACACCAGTACCGGCAGTTTCTTTTCCGCGGCAAGCTGCCTGATCCGCAAATAGATCTGCCGCGATTGCACCGGCGAGCCGCCGGGCGAATTGATCACCAGCGCCACCGCCTTGGCGTGTTTGGTGGCGAAAGCGCGCTCCAGCGTCTTGGCGATGCCCGCCAGCGTCAGGCCCGGCCGCAACGGCGTCACCGCGCCGATGACACCCGACAGGCGCACCACCGGAACGATAGCGGCGTCGCGCCGGAATTTTGCCGGAATGAGTTGCTTCACCCGCTCAATGAGGTTCGGCAATCCCGCGCGATCACTTATTTGTTCACTCATGCCGTTACCTCGAATTAACCATTTTTTATCGCACCACTGTCATTGGAAAGGCCGAGACGCCTTTTTTGGCCGGAAGCCTTTTGCATTGCAGATGCCAAAGCTGCAATGGCGCAGCGGAGACTGACATGAAAATCTACCTGCTGATCATGCTCATCGGCAGCCTTCTGGCGGCAATCCACTTTACTTCGGCACCCAAACAACAGTCGGAGACGCTTCCGCAATAGCGTCCTGTTCGAAGAAGCCATCCGTTTACGGGTTCGCGAGCGGCAAGCTCCCCTTCCCGGCCAAAATCTCCTGCACCCTCTTATTGGGCACGCCTCGCTCATCATTGAGCATCAGGGCGGGATGGATTTGCGTCGGCGCCCGCCCACCCTTGGTGGCGCGAACCAGGATGCGATTGGCAGGCGCCCGCGCGTCGCCGTGAACCGGCAGGACCTGCAGGCTCCCGAAACCGTGATCGAGCGCTGAAAACACCTCGGCGATCCCATCGGCGCGCCAGATCAGCGCCAGCGCTCCCCTTGATTTGAGAATTCGGCGCGCCGCGTGAACCCATTTCGAGAGCGTCGTTGCGGTCGCCATATGCGCGATCCCGCGCGCCGTGTCCGGCGAGACGCGATGCCGCGCGGGGTCGTTGAAGGGCGGATTCATCAGCACCGCATCAACACTGTCAGGAGCCAGTCCGGCCGCGGCAAAGGCTGCGGCATCGGCCTCCACGTCGAGCACGATCACGTCGGCGGCAATCGCATTCGCATCCGCATTGGCGCGCGCAAGGCCCGCCAGCGCGGCATCGATCTCGACCAGAACCAGATCGATGCCGGCCACGCGCCTGGCAACTGCCAGGCCCGCGACGCCTGCGCCGGCGCCAAGGTCGGCCACGCGGTCACCCGAACGGGCCGCGGTCGCCGCCGCCAGCAGCACCGCATCGTGACCGGCGCGATGTCCCGATTTCAGTTGCCTCACGCGCAATTGGCCGCCGAGAAACGCATCCTCGGTGAGTTCGAGGACCGGGTCAGTCATCGGGGCGCAATTCGTGGGCCAGGCCCGCCTCGGCCAGCAATTGGCGGGCCGCGCGATTGTCGTCCTCGTGAACCAGAATGCGGCGCGGCAGGATACCGAGCGATCCCTCGATGACGCTCATGTTCTGGTCCAGCACCAGATGATGGATATTGGCGCCGTCGAGCAGCGCGCCAACTGCGGAAACCAGCACGATATCGTTGGTCCTGACCAATTCCCGCAAGTGATGCTCTCCTTTTCACCCGGGTGCGGCAATGGCATCGGGCCTGTCAACCGCTTCATGCCCTTGCCGCCTTAGCCGGCACTTTCTATTGTAGAACAAGGATAGTGCGAATTGGCCAAAATTGGAGACCCGCGTGGCGGTTATTGTACCCTTCGAAAGTCCGTCGAACGCTTCGATAGATGCGCTGGTCGGGCTCGTCGCCGCCGACATGGAGCGGGTCAACGCCACGATCCTGTCGCGGACCGGGTCGGAAGTCACCATGATTCCGGAAGTCGCCAACCACCTGATCTCGTCGGGCGGCAAACGTCTGCGCCCGATGCTGACGCTGGCGATGGCAAACCTCACCGGCTATTCCGGCGACGGCCATATCAAGCTCGCCGCCTCCGTCGAGTTCATGCACACCGCAACGCTGCTGCATGACGACGTGGTCGACGAAAGCGAACTGCGCCGCGGCAAGCTGTCGGCGCGGATGCTGTGGGGCAATGAGGCGAGCGTGCTGGTCGGCGACTTCCTGCTCGGCCAGGCTTTTCGCATGATGGTCGAAGTCGGCTCGCTGCGCGCACTGGACATTCTCTCCTCCGCCGCGGCCACCATCGCCGAAGGCGAAGTGATGCAGCTTGCAGCAGCCAAGAACACCGCGACCACCGAGGACGAATACCTCGCCGTCATCAGGGGCAAGACGGCCGAACTGTTCGCCGCGGCTTGCGAAGTCGGACCCGTGATCGCCAACCGGCCGAAGGCCGAGCAGACCGCGTGCCGCTCGGTCGGCATGAATCTCGGCATTGCGTTCCAGCTCGTCGACGACGTGCTGGACTATGGCGGCAAGGCCGCAAAACTCGGCAAGAACATCGGCGACGATTTCCGCGAGGGCAAGATCACGCTGCCGGTGGTGCTGGCGTTCCGTCGTGGCAATGACAGCGAACGCAAGTTCTGGATCAAGGCATTGGAGCGCGGCGAGATCGGCGACAGCGACCTCGATCATGCCATCGGGTTGATGACCAAGCACCGCGCGCTGGAAGACACGATCAGCCGCGCCCAGCATTACGGCGCAATGGCCGTCGACGCGCTGGCGCTGTTCCCGGCCTCGCCGATGAAGACCGCGCTGGAGCAGGTCGTGGCGTTTTGTTTGGCGCGATCGCATTAAGCGGATCGCAGTCCGTAGGCTGGGTGGAGCGAAGCGTTACCCATCACGTCACGCGATTGCCGGTCGATTGATGGGTTTCGCTGCGCTCTACCCATCCTACAAAGAAAGAGCGCGTTGATGAACGGCACCAATTTCACATTGTTTCTCTTGGCCGCGCTTGTCATTGCCGCAGTCCCCGGCCCGGGAATCTTTTACGTCGCGGCAAGGACGCTGTCGGGCGGCAAGCGGGCTGGCATCGCGTCGACGTTCGGAACGGCGCTCGGCGGGCTCGTGCATGTGATCGCGGGCGGGCTTGGCGTCTCGGCGCTCATCCTTGCGAGTGCCGAACTGTTCACCGCGCTTAAATTCGCAGGCGCGCTCTACCTGGTCTGGCTCGGCCTCAAGACGTTTCGCGAGGCGCGTGATCTGCTGCCGCAACAGGCCATCGCTGCCGGTACACAGCGGGTGTTTCGGGAAGGCGTGCTGGTCGAAGCCTTGAACCCGAAGACCGCGGCATTCTTTCTTGCCTTCATTCCGCAATTCATCGATCCGGCCGGCGGCTACGTCGCGCTCCAGTTCATCACGCTGGGCCTGATCTCGGTGGCACTCAACACACTGGCCGATGTCGTCGTGGTGATGATGGCTGCGACGGCGCGCGCAGGTCTCACGTGCAATCCGAATTTGCTTCAACGATTGCGACAGGGCTCGGGGCTGTTCATCGCCGGGCTTGGCATTTCGCTGACACTGGCGCGGCGGCCTGCGAGTTAGCGCGTAGGATGGGTAGAGCGTAAGCGAAACCCATCAAAATCCTTGCTCCGAGGCATGATGGGTTTCGCTGCGCTCGACCCATCCTACGAAAGCATCTCTAGCTCAGCATTCCCGCATGCACCCACCATCCGGGGTGATCGCGCCGGAGCTTCTCCGCCGCGCGGCCGGCTTCGGCGGTGTTCTCGTAGATCGCAAAGCAGGTGGCGCCCGATCCGGACATCCGCGCCAGCCAGGCGCCGTTGGTCGCGTTGAGCGCCGCGATGACCTTACCAATCACGGGCTGGACGCGCATGGCGGGGGCTTCCAGATCGTTGGAACTGGCGGCGAGCGCTTCAACCCAGTCTTCGAGTGATGCCCCCTCGTCGGGCCAGCGGTCCTGCAGCAGCACATCGGTGGCGCCGACCAGCAATTCGCCGTTGCGCAGGCCCAGTGCTGCAAAGACGTCTTTGGTCGCGACGGGAACGCCGGGATTGACCATCACGCAGGGCATTTTCGGCAAGCTGAGCGGCTGCAGCGTTTCGCCGACGCCGGTCATGACGCAGCCGCGCGAGTTGACGCAGACCGGCACGTCGGCACCGGTCAGTTGCGCGACCTCGATGATGCGGGGATCATCGAGCGCGAGCCCGTTCAACTGCGAAAGCAGCCGCAGCGCCGCCGCGGCGTCGGCCGAGCCGCCGCCGATGCCGGCCGCGACCGGCAATACCTTGTCGAGCGAGAAACTGCCGGCCTTCATTCCGGGCACGCGCTCGGCCAGCAGACGCGCGGCCTTGAGCACCAGATTATCCGACGTCTCGCCGCATGCCTGCGCCAGTGGTCCTGACATCTTCAAATTCAGATCCGAACCCGGCGACAGCGTCAGCTGGTCGGCGCAATCGGCGAACGCCACCACGCTATCGAGATCATGAAAGCCGTCCGCACGACGCCCATTCACCCGCAAGGTCAGGTTGACCTTGGCGCGTCCCTCATCACTCAATGCCGGCATTATCGAACAGCCCCCACGGTCCTGCCGTCAACCGCCCTTGCCGTCTTCCTTCTTCTTGTCGGCGGAAGCCGCAGAAGAGGTGTCTTCGGGCAGACCATTGGCAATCTTGGCTTCGATCTTCGGCAATTCTTCCGCCTCGGGCTTGAGGTCGCGGGCATGGGCCCACTGGAATTTGGCTTCCAGCGTCCGCCCGACGCGCCAATAGGCATCGCCGAGATGATCGTTGATGGTCGGATCCTCGGGCTTGAGATCGATGGCGCGCTCGAGATTCTTCACCGCGTCCTCAAAATTGCCGATCCGGTAAAACGCCCAGCCCAGCGAATCCACGATGTAGCCGTCGTCGGGGCGCTGATCGACGGCGCGCCTGATCATCTTCATGCCTTCGTCGAGATTGATACCCTGGTCGATCCAGGAATAGCCGAGATAATTCAGGACATGCGGTTGCTCGGGCTGCAGCTCCAGCGCCTTGCGCATGTCGGCCTCGGCCTTGCTCCACTGCTTGGAACGTTCCTCGCAAATGCCGCGATAATAGTAGGTGACCCAGGTATTCTTGTCCGTCACCCCGGGCGTCGCGTCGATCGCCTGCGTATAGGTCGTGGCGCAATCGCCGAACTTCTTGCGGCCGCGCTCGATGTTGCCGAGCGCCATGATGGCTTCGATATCTTTCGGCGCTTCCGCGGTGACACCTTTAAGGATCTTGATCGCTTCGTCGCTGCGGTCGGCGGCGTCGAGATTGGTGGCAAGCTGGATCTGCGCGTTGCGCTTGAGCGGCGAACTCGCTGGCATGCGCTCGTAGACCTTGATCGCCATCTGGGGCTTCTTCACGGACTCATAGAGATCGGCAAGCGACAGCAACGCCAGCGGATGATTGGGCTGCAAATAGAGCGCGAGCTGCAGATAGACCAGCGCCAGATCCTCACCACCGCGGCGGGTCAGGGTCGCGCCGATGCCATACAGCGCCTCGGCCGCGCCGGCTTGCGCCGAATCGACCAGCGGCGGCAGCTTTTTGCCGGCCTTGGTGTCGCGCAACCCTTCCTGCACCAGCGGATGCCGCGGCAGCTTCTTGTCGAACGCTTCATAAATGCCGGTCGCCGCCGCGCCGTCCTTGTTGCGCGACAACCAGCGCGCATAGGCATCCGACACGCGCAGCATGGAATCGTCGAGCTTGTAGGCGCGCTCGAACCGCGTGCCGGCGTCCTTTTCCTTGCCCGAAGTCTCGAGGATCATGCCGGTGTGGAGATCCTTGAAGATCGGATACCATTCAGGGCCGGTCAGCTTGTCGATACCGGCAACCGCCGCCTTGGCATCGCCCGCGCCGTAGCTCGCCCAGCCCGACAGCAGCGTCGCCACCAGGTCGGTGATCGGTCCGCGGATCGACTGATTGATGTTGAGCTGCGCGGCCGGATATTTCTTCTGCTTGAGGTCGCGGACGCCGACCACCAGCCGTGCCACGCGGTTCGCCTTGTCCATCGTCAGGATGCGATCGGCAAGCTTGACGGCTTCATCGATGTCGCCGTCGGCCAGCGAGGAGATGAAGGCGCGGTCCAGCAGCTCGTTGTTCTTCGGATCGGTGCGCAGCGCGGAGCGATAGAACGCCGCCGCGGAAGCCGCGTCGCGCTCGACGCTGGCGTGGCGGGCAGCCAGATAGCTGCCCGACGTCGTCAGCGATTTCAGATCGGCCTTGCTGGGGAATTGCGCGCCGTTATCGCCCGTGTGTTCGGGCGTCTGGGCCAAGACCGCAGCCGGTGCGGCCAGTGCGGCGAGAGTAATTGCAGCGATCGTCCAACGGTTCATACGAGTGGAAAGCATCACGGTTCGCCTAGCTCCAGGATGTATGGCGGGATCGTTACGACCGGTCTCGAATGCAAATCCAAGCGGCAGCATCTCGGCCTGCGACAATGCCGCTTTTGGCCCTCAACCGCAAGGATAGGGGTTGGCGAATCGATTGGCAGGTTAAGCCCTTAGGGCCCCGATTTAGCCAGCCTAACCGGCAAACGCTTTTACTATGGCCGTATCGTGACCGGAGGCGGTATCACCCTCCTCCAACTCACGCAATCGTGGTCGATACGGCCTCTCTACATACCCTGGTAGTTGGGACCGCCGCCGCCCTCTGGCGGAACCCAGGTGATATTGCCGTTCGGGTCCTTCACGTCGCAGGTCTTGCAGTGGACGCAGTTCTGGGCGTTGATCTGGAAGCGCGGGCCTGCGGCTTCCTCGACCCATTCATACACGCCAGCCGGGCAATAGCGGTTCGACGGACCGGCATAGACATCGTGCTCGGACGTCTTCTGCAGATTCATGTCGGCGACCTTGAGATGAACCGGCTGATCCTCTTCATGGTTGGTATTGGAGAGGAACACCGAGGACAGTTTGTCGAAACTCAGCTTGCCGTCCGGTTTCGGGTAAGCGATCGGGGTGTGCGTCTTCGCCGCATCCAGCGTCTTGCGGTCGGGCTTGGCGTGCGACTGGGTTCCGAACAGCGAGAACCCCAGCGTGTTGCACCACATGTCGAAACCGCCGAGCGCCACGCCGATGATGGTGCCGAACTTCGACCACAGCGGCTTGACGTTGCGAACCCGGTGCAAATCCTTGCCGACCGTGGAATCCCGCCAGGCGTTCTCGTACTCGACCAGTTCATCGCCGGCGCGGCCGGCGCCGAGCGCCGCGGCCACATGTTCGGCGGCGAGCATGCCGCTGCCCATCGCGTTGTGCACGCCCTTGATGCGCGGCACATTGACAAAACCCGCCGCGCAGCCGATCAGCGCGCCGCCCGGGAAACTCAGGCGCGGCACCGACTGATAGCCGCCCTCGGTGATGGCGCGCGCGCCGTAGGAAATCCGCTTGCCGCCTTCGAACACGGTGCGAATGGCGGGATGCGTCTTGAAGCGCTGGAATTCGTCGAACGGCGACAGATAAGGATCGTCGTAATTGAGATGCACGACGAAACCGACCGCGACCTTGTTGTCGTCGTAGTGATAAAGGAACGAGCCGCCGCCGGTCGAATTGTTCAGCGGCCAGCCGAACGAATGCTGGATCAGGCCCTTCTGATGCTTGGCTGGATCGATCTCCCAGACTTCCTTGAGACCGATGCCGAATTTCGACGGCTCGCTCTTGGCGTCGAGCGAGTACTTCGCGATCAGTTGCTTGCTCAGGCTGCCGCGCGCCCCTTCGGCGAACAGCGTGTACTTGCCGAGCAGTTCCATGCCGCGGGTGTACGAGTCTTTATGGCTGCCGTCCCTGGCAATACCCATGTCACCGGTCGCAATGCCGCGCACCGCGCCGTTGTCGTCGTAGAGCACTTCGGCGGCGGCAAAGCCGGGATAGATTTCGACGCCGAGCGCCTCCGCCTTCGGCGCCAGCCAGCGGCAGACGTCGCCGAGCGAGCCGATATAGCAGTGATGGTTGTCCATCAGCGGCGGCATCATGAAGTTCGGCAGCCGGATCGCGCTGGTCGCCGTCGTCCAGAAGAAGCGATCATCCTTGACTTGGGTCTTCAGCGGACAATCGGCGTCCTCGCGCCAGTCCGGAATCAGCTTGTCGAGACCGACCGGGTCGATCACCGCGCCCGACAGAATATGCGCGCCGACTTCGGAACCCTTCTCCACCACGACGACGTTGAGGTCGGCATTGAGCTGCTTCAGCCGGATCGCAGCCGACAGGCCCGACGGGCCGGCGCCGACGATCACAACGTCGAATTCCATGGATTCGCGAGGGGGAAGCTCTTCTGCACTCATGATCTGATCTCAGCCCAATTGAGAACGGCTCTAAAGGCTCGTTGTTTCCGATTTTTGCGGGGAGGACAACCATGGAAATGCAATGTCAGGCGTTTCGCATCGGCTCAATCCATCCTAGATTGGCATAATGGATTTCATCCCCGAACCCGCCCCTAATATCCGGCAATTGCTCGCCTTTTATCTCGAGGCCGGGGTCGATTGCGCGCTTGCCGACGAGCCGGTCGATCGCCTGGCCGAGCCCGAAGCTGTTCCCTCCGCTGTCGTCCAGCGTGAGGCCGTGCCAACCCCGGCGGTCAGGGAAATCCCCGCGGCGGTACCGGCGGTTCCGCGCAGCGAAATAGCGCCGGCGCCGGAGGCGGCGATCGCTTCCGCGCGCGAAGCGGCGCGGACGGCGCCCACGCTGGAAGCGTTGCGCGCGCTGCTCGAAAACTTCGACGGCTGTGCGCTGAAGAACACCGCGACGCGGCTGGTGTTTGCCGACGGCAATGCGCAGGCGCGCGTCATGTTCGTCGGCGAAGCGCCCGGTCGCGACGAGGATATCGAGGGCCTGCCCTTTGTCGGACGCTCCGGCAAGCTGCTCGACCGGATGATCGCCGCGATCGGGCTCGACCGCAGCAAGGCCTACATCGCCAACGTGATTCCGTGGCGACCGCCCGGCAACCGAACGCCGACGCCGCAGGAGACGCAGATCTGCCTGCCGTTCATCCAGCGGCAGATCGAACTGGTAAATCCCGACGTGCTGGTGACGCTCGGCAATCCATCGACGCAGGCGCTGCTGTCGACCCGCGAGGGCATCATGAAGACCCGCGGCAAATGGCTCGGCTACGACACCGGCAGCCGCACCATCCGCGCCATGGCGACATTCCACCCGGCCTATCTGCTGCGGTCGCCGTCCTACAAGCGGATGTCCTGGCAGGATCTGCGCGCGATCGCGAAGGCGCTGGAACAGGCAAGCGCATAACTTGGGTGCTATTGCGTCTTAGGCCGCACGATGGCCCAGCCGATCCGCAGCAAGGGCTGACGGCCGTTCACCAGCCATTCGAAGGCGCGCGGCACTTCCGGCACCAGGCCGGGAAAGCGTTGCGCGATCTCGGGCGGCGGCGTGCCCGACGTATCGGAAGCGCGCCAGACCACGACGCCGCCGGTCTGGTTGAATTTCGCGACCGACAGCCACGGTGTTCGCTCCGGAGTGCGATCGAGCAAGAGATGCGGGCGTCCCGAGTTCATCGCGATGAAGCTCGCCAGTTGCGGATCACCGGCCACCGCGCGCAGGCGCTGGTTGGTCCGCCGTTCGAAACTGTCGCCGAAGAAACGCGCGATCGCCTTTGCCGGCAGCGAGGTCGGCACTTCGTGATCAGCGGTCCACGGCAGGAAGACGATCGCAGCGATGGCCACGACAGCAGGTGCGACGATCGCCGCCGCCCACACCGAGCGCAACAGGCGCTGGCGCCGTAGATAGACCAGATCGCCGGTCGCCACGATCACGGCGAGCCCAGACATCAGTAGCGCTACACCGGCGCCGCCGACGATGTGGTCGAAGTTGAACAGGCCTGCGAGCAGGCTTCCGGCGAGCGCCGGGGCGATCGCGAAGAAATAGACGAAATCGCGCGCCAGCAGCTCGACCGGCGGCCGATAGATGATCGGCGCATCTTCCGCGTTGCGGGCGAACCAGCCGGAGTTGAGGATCGCCAGCAGCAGGATGGCGGACACCGCCAGCAGCAGGCCGCCAAGCAGCCAGCCCCAATGCACCACGCGTGCGCCGAGATCGCCGATGGCCGGCCACGACGGCATCGCGAACGCATCGGCGCGGAGCAGCCAGATCATGTAGGGCAGCGCCAGCACGACGATCACGAGCAGCGCGTACAGCGGATCGAGCGACTTCAGCATCCGCCGGCCGCGCTCCGTGGCAACGGTAAAGCCTGCGAGCAGCAGCAGCAAACCGATCGCGGCCGATGTCGTCAGCAACAAGAGGCCGGCCTCGATCGACCAGGCAAACCACGCGTTGCGCCGTTTCTGGCCGATCAATTGCCAGGAATGCAGCAGCAGCAGCGCCCACAGCGGGCGCGCCAGCACCAGCGGACCGAATTCGACGCCGGACGAACCGAAGGCCACCACCGTCATCGACAGCAGCACCGCGAGCACCGCCTGCTGTCCACCGACGATCGCGCGCGACAACTGGTAGAAGGTCACGAAGGTGACGACGGCGCAGATTTGCGCCAGCAGATAGACGCCGAACATCGTGTTGCCGGCGGCGCGGAAGGCGATGTCGGCAAGCCAGAAGGCAAGCGGCGGACCGAGCCAGGTTCCGACCTGATATTCCCGGCCGAAAGCCAGCACGGTCGAAAGTTCCCCGGGCGGGCTGGGATAAAGCAGCACCGGCAACATCAGCCAAAGCGCGGCCTGCAGCAGCACCACGAGCCAGACCACCAGCCGCGGCCGGGCGCGGATCAGTTCGACAACGAGCGAGGTGAAACGCATGAAACGTCCGAAATCCCCCGGGCCGGGCAGCCCTTGTCCCCTCAGGTTTGATAGAGGGCACGAGCCGCCGAGGCAACGCAGCATTTGAGGCGAACCGGTTACCGGTTTGCGTCAGGAAAAAGTCAAACAGCCGGCATCAAACTGCCGGGCATCAAACCGCCGCCGAAATCTCGGCCGCGCTTTCCGGATCGACCGCAAACAGATCGGGCTCGATCGTTTCAGGATAGTGTTTCAGCCGCGCCGCGATCACAGGTGCGAAGAAGCGACGGTGATGGATGCTCGGGCCCAGCCGGTCCAGCGCCTCGCGATGTTCCGGCACTGCGTAGCCCTTGTGGCTTTCGAAGCCGTAGCCCGGACAATCCAGCGCCAGCGCGCTCATCAGGCGATCGCGCGTTACCTTGGCCACGATCGATGCCGCCGCGATCGACATGACGATGCCGTCGCCGCCGATCACAGCGTCGCAGTCGCAGGGCGCGTCGATCCTGTCGCGGCCGTCGACGAACACGTGCCTCGGCATTTCGGGCAGTGCGCGCACGGCGCGGGCCAAGGCCCAGAGCGAGGCGCGCAGGATATTGTCGCGATCGATTCGCGCCGGCGAGGCAAAGGCAACCGCAAAGGACGACGTCGCGCAGATTTGCTCGAACAGTTCTTCGCGGCGCTCCGCTGTCAGCCGCTTCGAATCGTCGATGCCCTTGGGGATGCGCTTCGGATCAAGCACGACCGCGGCGGCCACCACCGGGCCGGCCAGCGGACCGCGCCCGGCCTCGTCGCAGCCCGCCACCGGCCAGACGCCGCGCTTGATCAGCGCGCGCTCCCGCCGAAAGCTCGGCGGCGCGACCGCAATGACGCCCTTGGGCAGCTCGGCCTTGCCGGCCTTCGCCCCAGGTTTCTTCTCGGCCTTCTTGGCGGACTTGTCCCGAATCATGCCGGGATGGTGCGGAAGCGCGCGCCGGCGCGCAACCGGGAACCCGGCACAATTCCCGTTATTCAATCACTTGCCGAAAAATCCTCTTACTCCGGCAGATGAACCCGGCGGTCGTCCCCGACCGTGATGCCGGGAGCCACCACGACTTCCCAGGGATGGTTATCAGGATCACCGAAATAGCCGGAATAGCCGCCATAGTCGGTCTTGTGAGCGGGTTTGAGCAGCGAGGCGCCACGGGAGACCGCGAAATCCAGCACGGCGTCGACCTCCTCGGCCGAGGCGCAATTCCAGGCCAGCGTCGTTCCGCGAAATGTCTTCGGCCGCGGCTCATCCGGCAACGTGACGTCGCGGGCGAGTTCGTTCCACGGGAAAAGCCCGATCACGGTGCCGCCGGTGTCGAAGAAGGCGACCGCCTCGCCGGTTGCACGCATCTTTCTGACAAAGCCGAGCGCTTCATAAAAGGCGATGCTGGCGCGCATGTCGCTGACGCCGAGCGTGATGACGGTGAAGCGTGGGGTCGGCTTTGCTGTACTCATACGATTCTCCCTCCCCGTCATTGCTAGGAGCGTAAGCGACGAAGCAATCCATCCAACCGTTATGCCGCGAGATGGGATTGCTTCGCTCCGCTCGCAATGACGGCGACCTAGAACAAACTCAACTGCTGGCCGTTTCGTTTCGGCTTGGCAAAATGGTCCGTGGTCAGCTTGGTGCGCCGCTTGTTGAGGCCGAGCTTCTCGCAGGCGATCTCGAACCTCCTGCCGATCATCCAGGCCATCGGGCCGGTGCCCTTCATCCGCCTGCCCCACTGCGAGTCGTAGTCGCGGCCGCCGCGCATGTCGCGGATCAGGGTGAAGACGTGGCGATAGCGGTCGGGATAGTTCGCCATCAGCCATTCGCGAAAGAGGTCGCGGACCTCGAGCGGCAAGCGAAGCAGCACGTAGCTTGCTTCCTTGGCGCCGGCATGGGCAGCAGCATCGAGGATGCGTTCGATCTCGGAATCGTTCAGCGCCGGGATCACGGGCGCGACCATCACGGTCGTGGGGATACCCGCATCGGCCAGCCGCTTGATCGCCTCCAGCCGCTTCGGCGGCGTCGAGGCGCGCGGTTCCATGGTGCGCGCGAGCTTGGGATCG